>Ga0111538_10013843_pt1 | contig 10634 bp, 14 predicted proteins | sample SoiMethybrSBSTD1_FD_79669 | JGI IMG/M metagenome (GOLD analysis project Ga0111538, IMG submission 79669) | Bulk soil microbial communities from a Populus tree surrounding site in Tennessee, USA - Soil MetaG P. TD hybrid SBSTD1 (version 2)... | ecosystem: Environmental > Terrestrial > Soil >... | reverse complement strand
TCCCGAGGGTTCGGAAAACTCCGTGATCAGGCGCCAGAATTCCTGATCGGTCAACTCCGCCGGCAATGCGCTCACCTGCGCGGAGGTCGTTACAGCAATCAGGAAACAGAAGGAGAGCATCAGAACTACGACCACGGGCCACACGCGGGAATGGGTATTCACACGAGACCTCCAAACGGGCGGTGAGACTATTTAGCCGGTCATTTTACACGACACCATTCGGCCAGGTTCGGTTTTAGAACTGTTTACTAGTTTGCCGAAGGTCTGTCTGCACTTTCGATGATGTAGTAAGTGCGTGGACCTCTCGTGGGCACGAGCTGCAATCCCATCTGCCTCTGAATGGCCGAGAAGATGGGCTCGCCGAAAGGCGCGCCCGGCGGCGCCGGAGGCGGCTCCCGCATCGGTGATGTGTACACGCCGTAGGTCAACTGAATATCGAAGAGCCCCTGGATTCCCGTAGCGTCGAGCACGATCCGGTCGAGACTGAGGTTTCGGATAAGCTCCGACAGGGGACCTCCAATAACGTTCACCGTTCTTGTGCCGGGAGGCGCCGGCGACCCGTCTCTCGGACCGCCAATACCGACGGCGCCACATTCGGACATGACAAGGGACAACCTCGCGAAAGGGTCGCCTTTGTTCACGCCAAGCGCGTTATCCACGGCGGCCTTCCTCACGTCACACTCGCCCTCTTTAAGCGCCTTAAGTTTGAAGCCGCTGTCGGCGACTCGCAATTCATACACGGGCTCTTCCCGAATTTCGCGGCGGATCTTCAGCTTGAAACGGTCTTCAAGCAGTGCCTGCAACATCGGCCCCTTCATCACATCCAGGCTGGGCGAACCTTCTGGATTGGCTTCGATCGTGTAGTGTTCCGAGTCAATCCATGACGGCCCTCCCGAGATCGGAAAGAACCATGTGGGGCGGATAACGCCCTGCTCGATCCACTTGACGTAGGCCCTTTCAACCATCCACTTCAACGACACACAGTTCATCCGAAACTTTGCGTTGGAGCCACCGCCGCCAGCTCCCCGACCTCCGGCCTGAGAGTCGCTGCCGCAACGCGTCACAGAGACGGATTCCCATCGCGGCGTATCCGGCGGACGAAAGATCTCCTGAGCCGGACTCGGTGCCGGGATCGCGGCCTGGTTCTGCAGCAGCAGAGCGATATGGGCTTTCGCGTTCGGGCTCCACGAAATCTCCTGACTTACCAGTTGCGCTTCCATCGCCGGATTCGTCGACACCTGCTGTCCGGGCCGAAGCTTCGTTTCGATCTCTCCCTGCTGCACTCGGACTTCACCTTCAATGACAGCAACACGCGAACCCTCCTCCTCGGCGTTCACCAGAAACACCGTCCCCACAACCGATACCGTCATGTCCCTGGTCTTCACATAGAGGTGTCCGGCACGTTGTTTCGCCGCATTCACAATCACGGATCCGGCATTCAAGTGAATCTGCACACCGTCACTGGCCTCGTCCAGGCGCAACGCGGAGTTCGACCGCATCTCAATTCCCGAACCGTCCGCCAGCTTCAGCATGGCGCGGGCGCCGCGATTCGTACGCACAATCTCCCCGGCCTCGATCCTGTTCCCCGCATGTAGAGCCTGATTGTCGGATTCTCGGTACAAACCATCGTGTTCCGTTTCGACGACGGCGTGGGCGTCAATTTTCTTGCCGGGCATTATTGCGATGACTACAAGAACTGCAGCCACGGCAGCGGCGCCGATCAGTCCGAACCGCCACCTCCATCCCGGACGAAGTGCTGGTAGCTCTCCAACTGGCTCTTCAGGAAGGGCCATGGCTTCCAGGCGCAATTGAGCGTGAGCGCGTTCTTTCGCGTCAACAATCTCTTCTGACGGTGGTGAACTGAATAATCTCAGATGTTGCTCCACGAACTGGTCGACCAGAACCTTTTCACCGCGTTTCATGACTTGCCTCCCAAAAGTGGAGCACGCATCAACTTTCTCAGACGGACGCGAGACCGGTACAAGCTGACGGCGATTGTTCCGCGCGATGTCCCCAGCAGCCTGGCGATCTCCGCATCGCTGAAGTTGTGCACGTACCGCAGAATCAGAATGTGCGCAGACTCAGGACGGAGTTCCGCAACGGCTTCATAGAGACGCCGGTGCGTCTCCTCTGCCGATTCGAACGCCTGTGGTGCAGGACGGACCTCAAACTGTTCAGCATCGTCGGTAAGGACCTGCCGCTTTCTTTGCTGAATCAGGTTCAGGGATTGATTCACCGCCGCTCTGTAGACATAGGCACGGGCATTCTTTTTCAGTTCAGGGGGAAACTTCCGCCGAAGCAGCTTCAGAAAAATCGTCTGCGCCACGTCCTCTGCATCCTGAGAGTTTCCGATGACGCCATAAGCCGTTCGATAGGCCATGGGGTAGAGCTCCTGGAAGAGTTCTTCAAACTCCTTATCCAGAGCCTCGGAAATCAGATCGGATACATTCACGAGTCGAGTAATGCTCCTCAGGGTGTAAACAGGCGAGAACATGATTTGTTAGCAACGCCGATGAGCGGAACCAGGCACGTCCCCTTTGAATTTATTCCTGCAGTCTCTTGGGCGACCCGCGGGAAAAAGCACCTCAGCCTGGAGCCATGTGTCCAAACTTGCCCAACAAGGGTTCTTGCCGATAGTCTTCTCTCATGAGCAATACCTTGATTATAACTTCGCCGGAGATTATGGGAGGAACACCCGTTTTTGCCGGAACTCGCGTGCCTGTGCAGACTCTATTCGAATACTTGGAGGCAGGGGACACGATCGACACCTTCCTGGAGGGATTTCCGACCGTGGCGCGCGAGCAAGTTGTCGCTTTACTCGAGAGCGCTAAAGTCAAAGTACTCGCTGAGGCCCGGTGAAGATATTGCTCGACGAGTGCGTCGACCAGCGCCTGGCACGCGATTTCGTCGAGCATGAAGTGAAAACCGTTGATCAAATGGGCGGGAAGTCGAAACAGAACGGCGAGCTTCTCAGCTTAGCGGAAAGGAACTTCGACTTGTTCGTCACCACGGATCGAAACTTGTCGTTCCAACAGAACATTCGGCGCTTATAGATAGCAGTAGTTGTTTTGGCCGCGCGAACAAATCGTCTCGATGATCTCCGCTCCCTTGTTCCTGCGTTACTCAAGCTACTGCCGTTTCTCAAAAGGGCGAAGCCTTCGAGCTTCGCTGACTGACATGTCATGGGAATCGAGGTACAACTCAGAGGAGAACATGGCGAAATAATCGGTGAGGTAGGTGATCCTCAGATGGTCCTGGCCCGCGCGGCTCGGAATACCTTCTCAGGAACAAGGCTCCTAAAGTACGTCGTCCCTTGGGGCGACGCGATTTTCAATCAGGCTCAAGCCAGCGATCTCGCAAACGACATTCACCTCGTAAAGAGCGCGAACCCTGACACGCCACTCTTCGATTTCCTCTCGCAAGTCGAACCCCTCGTTGAAAACCTTTCACGTGAGACGCACCTCTATCTTTGGTTCGTTGGCGATTGAGATTGCATTCCTGAAAGTTGAGTGAGACGTCGACGGAAGTCACTAGATTCAGAGTGTAAGTTTTGAATTTAAGAGCGGGAGACGGGGTCGAACACGCGACGTCCAGCTTGGGAATATGGACGTAGTTTGTTTATCAAAGACTACCCTGTTCGATACGTTCATCCAGGTCTATGGAGTTGCGCCAAAAGTCGCAAAATGGCCTGTTTTTGTCTCTTAACGTGGAGCCATTGGGTATCCGCCTCGCCTCCGCGATCTCCCCAGGCAACGGATTAGTAATTCGTGTTTCATTTTAGGAGAGATGCGATCCATGTTTCATGAAACAAGGAATTCGGAGTCTGTCCCCAAATCTCCCGTATACAATCCTGGCAAAGGAGTCTCCATGGATCCGATCAAGAGACCGACTAAGGCTGCCATCGAAGCCGCACTCAGTGCGTACTATAGCGAGGTTGATGAGGCGGCACGCAAGAACACCCTTCCGGAGCACCAGAAGGTCTTTGACGAAATCGTGATGGACTCCGAGGACCTGCAGGGGGTGATTATCGGCATCAGCGCCGCGTTGACGATGAGCCCCTTCGAAGATGCACCCACCGAGAACCTTCTCAAGAAGGCTCAGGATCTGGTGGCGGCCGGGCAGCTGGATGAAGATCTACTTCAAGAGATGAACGCTGCAATGGGAATGTTCTTCTGGATCGGCTGGCATGCTCGAGGCGCCACGGAAGACTCTGACGACATGTTGCGGATGATGGAGTAGGACGCCGCCATGCGTTAAGGTAGATGATGCAGATCAACGATGAGGCGCCACTTGTAACTGAGCGGAACATCTTCATACAGGCTCCGCCCCACAGCGTGTGGAGGTAAGTGGTAGAGTAGTGGAATGCCGTTGCCAAAGTCGCTCCGGCCTATCGATATCCAGATTACGACATGGATGGCAAAGCACGGCGTGGCGTTTTCCCGCGTCGCGCTGGGCATTGTGTTCTTCTGGTTCGGTGTTCTCAAATTCTTCCCGGGCCTGTCGCCTGCAGAACAGCTTGCAGGCCGGACCATCGAGCAAATCACGTTCGGCATGGTGAGTCCGGCTGTCGCTCTACCGATCCTTGCGACCTGGGAGTGCCTTATTGGGATTGGCCTGTTCACTGGAGTCGCCTTGCGCGCTACGCTTCTGCTCCTCTTTCTGCAGATGCTGGGAACGCTCTTGCCGCTCGCTCTCTTTCCCGCGGAAACTTTTGTAATAGTTCCTGTTGTGCCTTCCCTCGAAGGGCAATACATCATCAAGAACGTTGTGCTGATCAGCGCTGCCATTGTGGTCGGTGCCACCGTCCGTGGTGGACGGCTGGTGGCGAAGCCTCCTAAAGGTAAAGCGGCTGCCTGAGCGCTCAGGATCCGCGGCAAGAACCGCGCCCCGTCCCCTGAAACATCTAAAGGAAATTCTTGATGCTAGAAACACATCGGGCTGGTAAGGTACCGCTCAAAGCGCTTGATTGCCGCTGTACTCCAGGGGCGGTAGCTTGCGCTGACGCCTTATCCCCGGGTTTCTCAACAGGCAGGTCGCATCCCACGACAAAAATCGGCAACCGGATATATCTTTGGGTTTTGTTGGGTTTGGCGTTTCTTCTGAAGCTTCTGTGGACTCCCTGAAATGGTCACTACCGAAAATGGGGAAATGAAGACCGAAGGCATGCCGTCGAAAGGGCACAATGCCGGACCACCGGCCGATCTCCTGGCTGTCGCTTTCGGCCGAGTCGACCGGCTTGCGCTGGGTCTGGCAATCGGACTGGTTGCTGGAACAGCCGTTTTCCTCGCGACCGTCATTCTTCTTTTGAAGGGCGGTGAGGTGGTTGGTCCGCACCTGGCTTTATTAGGCCAATACATTCCCGGATATGCCGTTAGTTGGCGCGGTAGCCTGACGGGAGCTGCCGGGGGTTTTCTTGGAGGCTTTGCCGCCGGCTGGACTACAGCTGTCTTTCGGAATCTTGCAGTGGACGTCTACGTGTTCGCCTGCGCCTTCTGGTCACGACTAAACCGATTCCTGGATGATGCCTAAGGTCGGCCCCCGAGAATGAATCCATCTGAAAGCGATCAAAAGCCCGTGGTGATCATCGGCGCGGGTCCCGCAGGTTTGACCGCAGCCTACGAACTGAGCAAGGCCGAAGTTCGCTCAGTCGTACTGGAGAAGGATAGAGTCGTTGGCGGCATCTCCAGAACCGTGAGTCACAATGGATATTGCTTCGATATCGGGGGGCATCGCTTCTTCACGAAGATAAAACCAGTGGAGGAAATGTGGCACGAGGTGTTGGCGGATGATTTCCTTCTGCGGAAGCGAATGTCGCGAATTTATTACGCGAAGAAATTCTTTCACTATCCACTGCGCCCTTTCGACGCCCTGCGAAAGCTGGGGCCCTTCAAAGCGTTATGGATTCTCCTCAGCTTTATCAGGGCTCAGGTCCGCCCTATAAAACCGGAACGAAATTTCGAAGAGTGGGTGGTCAACAGGTTCGGCAGGCATCTTTATAAGATTTTCTTCAAGACGTATACCGAAAAGGTCTGGGGCATGCCGTGCACTGAGATTTCTGCCGAGTGGCCGGCCCAACGGATCAAGGGTCTGTCTTTGTCAAGCGCTCTTCGGGAGGCCCTGATCAAGAAAGCGAATAACGCAGACGTCATCAAGACGCTGATCGACAAGTTCCATTACCCGAAGAAAGGGCCCGGCATGATGTGGGAACGTGTCGCCGAGATCGTGTCCGCCCGGGGCAGCCAGGTTCTGCTAAATACAAAGACCTTGAACATCCTTTGGTCGGATGCCGTTACCGGTCTCAGGGTTCAGACCGGATCGACCATCGACGTTATTGAGGGTCGGCACTTTATCAGCAGCATGCCGATCCGTGAACTGATTGAGTGTTTCGATCCTCCGGCTCCTGCGGAAGTTCGATCCGCAGCCTCCCGGTTGAAATATCGCGATTTTCTGACAGTCGCACTCGTGCTCGATCGGGACGCCTTCCCGGACAACTGGATCTACATCCATGACTCCTCGGTGAAGCTGGGAAGGATCCAGAATTTCAAGAACTGGAGCCCGGATATGGTTCCGGATCCCACGAAAACCTGCCTCGGCCTGGAATACTTCTGCTTCGAAGGAGACGGGTTGTGGACCATGTCCGACAAGGATCTGATTGACCTGGGGAAAAGAGAGTTGGAGGTGCTCGGGCTTGCGCGTGCTGCCGATGTTCTTGATGGGGCTGTCGTGCGCATGCCCAAGGCGTACCCCGTATACGATGAGGCCTATAAAGAAGCGGTAAATGTTGTTCGCGCGTTTGTGCAAGGGCTTGGCAACCTGCAAATGGTCGGGCGAAACGGAATGCACAAGTACAACAATCAGGATCATTCGATGGTCACCGCGATGCTCGCTGCAAGAAACATCCTCGGGGGCAGGTTTGACTTGTGGGCAGTGAATGTGGAGGAGGGGTATCATGAAGAACTTGACGGGGCGCCCCGCGAACTCGGCGATTTCAAAGAGTTGGCCATTACTCAGCCTCGCGTTCCGGAACGCGTAAAGCTTCAGGGGTGAGACAGCGCCACCTCGATTTGGGATTATCAATGAGTCAAAGCCAGGATTATGACCAGTTGCTTCGCACCGTACTGGCAATCAACAACCGAATCTTAGGTCTCGTCCTTGGCATCATTGCGGGCCTGGGCATCTTTGCAGCAACGCTCTGGCTGGTCTTGAAGGGTGGCCCTTCGGTGGGTCCACACATGGCGTTGCTGGGTCAGTTTCTTCCCGGGTATTCGGTTACGTATGTTGGAAGTGTTCTGGGGCTTATCTACGGTTTCGTAGTTGGATATATCGCCGGCTGGTCGATCGGACGGCTTTATAACCACTTCGTCTACCTCCGGGGCCGATGAAGGATCTCCGATTTTCAATCTGCATTCCCGTCCGTAATGATCCTGGAAACCTCAAGCGGTGTCTTGCTGGATTCAGGAACCAGGATCTGTCGGACTGCGAGATCCTGGTCTGCGACGACGGCAGTACTCCAGCACTTTCGACCGCCGATCTAAACGAGGCCGGCGTCGAGTTCAGGCTCATCCATCAGGCTGGCCAGGGGCCCTCCGTGGCCCGAAATCAACTGGCGCGCATTGCGCGAGGAACCTTTCTGTTCTTCGTCGATGCCGACACGATACCGCACTCGCAAATGCTCGAACGCGCCAGGAACATCATTGCCGAACAGCCTCAAATTGGTGCTTTCTACGGTTCGTATGACGATGAGCCGGATCACCGCACTCTGGTCTCGTCATATAAGAACCTTCTTCATCACTACACTCACCAGCAGTCGGCGAGCGGAGAGGAAGAAGTCACCACATTCTGGTGTGGCTGTGGTGTTATTCGGCGGGAATTGTATCTGCAGTACGGAGGCCTCTCAGAATTCTACGACACACCATCCATTGAGGACATTGAACTGGGAGTCCGGCTCAACGCCAACGGCATTCGCATCCGGATATTTCCGCAGCTTCAGGTCAAACACCTCAAGAAATGGACTCTGATGAACTGGGTCCATACAGATCTTTTCCGGCGCGGGATACCCTGGGTTCGATTGATGCGCGCCACCAGCGACTGGACCAGCCAATTGAATTTCTCCTGGTCCCAGAGGGCTGCGTCTTTCGCAGCAGCAATGCTCGTGGCCTGCATACCCTTTATGGCAAATCCCGCGTTCGTTTTCACGGGCATCCTGGCGTTCGCTGTGTTCCTGGTCCTGAATCGGAGGTTCATCAATTTGGTCCGGCGGAAACGGGGGTTATTGGTATCGGTTGCGGTGGTACCGCTGCACATTCTTTATGCGTTGATCTGTGTCACTTCCGCAGTCGCCGCCGTCCTCTGTCCGCCTTTACGCCTTCCTGAAAGTCTTCCTCTCCTTGCAGACGACAGCGCGAAGGTTACTTCGGAAATTTGCAGCAAAGAATGAGCGCCTTACTTCCAACCAATGGCGAGTACCTCATCGTCAGTGTTCTTTTCGCCGTGTACCTCGCTCTCCGCCTGAACATCGTTCCGAGGATAGGAGGCCGGCGGAACTCTGAGATTTTTCTCCTGGTCTTTCTCTGCGGCGCGATATCCGTCAACATCGGCGTTCACTACAGGACAGTCCAGCGTGGGTATAGCAGGGACAAGGTGTTATACGCTGAAACCCTGCGAAGCCTAAGCCAGGTGCTGCCCGAAGGGACGCGCGTTGGCTATGTCAGCGACATCAAAAGATCAGACAGGAATGCATGGCTGGTGCGGTACTTCGGAACGAAGTACGCCGTCGCACCCTGGGTCCTCGAGGAAGGAACGGTTCCAAATTGGGTGATCGTGAATGCGGCCGTGTACGATCCCCGTTTGATACCCGATGGCATGGTTCTTGTCAGGGATTTCGGTGAGGGCCTGAGGTTATTCCGGAGGAAAGAGGAATGAGTGGATCCTGCGCTCTGGCCTTAATCCTCGCGGCTCTCGTCCTCGGCACATTCTCTTCGGCAGTGTTCCTGTGGGAATGGGTCGTTGGGGCCCCAACTCCGCTCTCGGCGTTAATCCTGTTGATCGGTATTACGGGAGTCTTCATCAAGGTGTTCCTTGTCCTCAAACGACGGATTCCCCTGTTGCAGGTTGCTTCGGTCAGGCACTGGGTTTTTCACCTCTTGCCAGCGGCCTGCATGGTGATCGGCCTCATCTGCTCCGGAATCGCCGTTGTCCGGCAGGCCAGACAGGAACCTAATGGAGAGTGGGACGCATTCGCAGTCTGGAATCTTCATGCGCGCTTCCTCTACCGGGGAAGCGAAGGCGCATGGAAGGGTATCTTTGCTCCCGTGACCTGGAGCAACGGCGGGTATCCTCTTCTCCTTCCCGGATTGGTGAACGGTGCCTGGACGCTCGTCGGCGACGAACGACCGATAATTCCGGCGATGCTTGCGATTGCATTTGGTGCTCTGTCCATCGGCATTGTCTGGAGCGGCGTTTCCGCTCTGGCAAGAGATGAACGCGGATGGCTTTCGGCGTTGGTCTTACTGGCCACGCCAAGTTTTCTTTACTTGTTCCCGGATCAAACAGCCGACATCCCTATCGCCCTATATATGCTGGCAACCATGGCGCTTCTGCAATTTGCCGAAGCCTGGCGGGAGGTCAGGCGGCCGATGCTGGTGCTGGCGGGCCTGTCCGCGGGCTTTGCGGCATGGACCAAAGACGAAGGGCTTTTGTTTGTGGTTGCCGTGCTGGGGAGCCACCTGGTGACGTTGGCGCTACTGCGGTACTGGCGCGACCTTCGAACTAACCTTACGATGATTGGCCTTGGCCTTGCACCGATCCTCGCGCTATTGATCAGTTTCAAGATCTTTCTGATACCGGGCAATAACCCTGTCCAGACAATCGGCCATGCTTCGTCGGCAGGGCGATATTGGGAGATTCTGCTGGGATTTTATGACGCTGCGAAAGGCTTTGGCGGTACCTGGCAGGGCGGAATCCATCCAATTCTGTTGTTGGGACTATTTCTTCTTCTCTATGCACGACCGCTCCGAAACCTTCGACCGATGTCGATCAGCCTGGCACTGGTCGTACCAGCCATGCTTGGCGGCTATTTCCTGGTTTACTTGTTCAGTTCCGAGGGAAATCTTCACGACTACATCGGCGGAACCCTAAACCGGCTATGCATCCAACTCTGGCCGGCGAGCGTGTTCATGCTCGCTACGGGTTTGCTGCCCACTTCTACGGCAACGGCAAATGAGATCCAATAGGTCCGACATGCGACTGGAACTAGGGCGGCTGATTCAGACTTGCCGCTGGGCGCTGCAGACCACATGGAGGACAAGTCCTGGCTTGATGCTTGGACTCGGCGGTGTCGTGCTCGTGCGGGCGGCCGTGCCTGCAGGACTCGCGTTGGCGGCCCGGGGTCTGATCAATGCTGCTGTTGCCGCGTCCAAAGGGCAGGGCGATTTTCAGAGTATCCTGAACTGGCTTTCCCTTGGTTTCCTGTTCGCCCTGGCAGAGTCCCTGACGCCTTTGGCGAATCATTTCCTGCAGCAGCGGCTTTCGGACGATATCAATCTCGCCGTCACGTCGGACGTGTTACGACAAGCGGTGGCCCTGGACGTCGCTTCACTCGAGGATCCAAGGTTTCAGGACACGATTGAACGCGC
>Ga0111538_10013841_pt1 | contig 10636 bp, 6 predicted proteins | sample SoiMethybrSBSTD1_FD_79669 | JGI IMG/M metagenome (GOLD analysis project Ga0111538, IMG submission 79669) | Bulk soil microbial communities from a Populus tree surrounding site in Tennessee, USA - Soil MetaG P. TD hybrid SBSTD1 (version 2)... | ecosystem: Environmental > Terrestrial > Soil > Tree... | reverse complement strand
TCGTGGACGCCGACCCGGCGATCTGGGCGGCGAACCCGGCCGCGGTGGCGCAGTCGCGACCGCTAGCCCTTGGCTAGGCGCTCGACTTCCTTTTTGGTCATCGACGGGATTCGCGCGAGCAGGCCCTTCACGCGCCGTTCGGAGGCGTGGTCCGCGAGGATCAGCTTCTTCGACTTCGTCCCATTCACGATGTAGGCGACCCAGTCGTCCAGGCTCGGGGTGCCGCGCCACGCCACGGTGAGCCCGCTGAGGCGCATGCGCTTCTTCCCTTCGACCTTCGCGAGCGGCTTTCGACTCGCCTCCATGCTTCCCGTCCCCTCATCTTCGAGTGCACCGCAGGGTGCTGCTCGCCGGTTTCACGCGTGCGCGGCGTCGAAGCGGCTCGCAGAGAGCACAAACTTAGGAACCGTGCTCGGTCGTGTCAAGAATTCGTTTCGCCCCTGAAAATGCGCCTTCGTGCGCACGCATGACGCGGAACACGCATCAATGCTGGCCTCCGCCGCATACCTCGTAGCGGTGGACGGTCGGAACGTCACATTCTCGCGACGTCTTTGTGAAGGGGCGTCAAATCGTCCTATTTTCGCGGTTGTGGACGCCTGTGGATAAGTGGATAACCTGGGGACTATTTCCAGTCGGCCGCCAGGGCCTCGAGGATGCGCCGGGCCAGGAGCGGGCCCTCCGTGATGAACGCCGTGAAGTAGCCGCACGCGTCGGCGCCGGCGGCCAGGGCCTGCCGGGCCGTGTCGGGCGAGTGGATCCCGCCGGTGGCGATGATCTCGAGCGCCCGCCCGAAGCGCGCCCGGAGGCTCCGCACGTTTTCCAGCATCGCGGGGAAGATGGCGGGGCCGGAGAGGCCCCCCGCGCGCTGCGAGAGGCGCGGCTCCTCGATGCGCCGCGTGTTCCCGTAGTTCACGATGGAGAGTCCGGCGTCGAGCGCCGCCGGCACGATCGAGCGGAGGTTCTCCTCGTGGAAGTCCGGCGAGAGCTTCACGATGACGGGCTTCAGCGTGACCTCCCGCACCGCGGCGAACAGCCGGCGCAGCTCGGATGGCTTCTGCGACCATTCGTAGACGAGCTGGGTGTTGGGGGACGAGATGTTGATCTCGACGAGGTCGCCGTACGGCGCCAGGCCCGCCACCACCTCCACGTACTCCTCCGCGGACTCGCCCGCGGCGGCCACGATGAGCGGCACCCGGTGCGGCAGCCCGGCGAGCGCGCGCTGATACGCCGCCAGCCCCGGATTGTGAAACCCGTTGCAGTTGACGAGGCCCGGTCCGGCCGGGGAGTCGTGCCGCACGAGATTCGGGGGCGGGTGGCCGGGGCGCGGCCGCACCGTGATGCTCTTTGCGGTGACCGCGCCGAAGCCGAGCCCCATCGCGCGCCGGAGGATGCGCGTGTCGTAGTACATCGAGGACAGGATCAGGGGGTTGGGCAGGCGTACGCCGCCCAGGGTGATGGCGAGACGCGGGTCGTCCAGTCGGAACAGCGAGAGACGATCGAGCGGAGTCAGCCGCAGCGCGCGCTGCCCGAGGGCAATCGCCGTGCGCTCGGGAAGCCGCGCGAGCACGCCGTGGTAGAGCGCGCGGTACACGCGATCGGCGACGCGGGCGGTGGCGGCCAATTCGCGGGGAGGATACCCGAGTCCGGGACGCCACGCAGGAATTTCAGACGTCGCCGCGGTTTACACCCGCCGCTATGCAGCCCCTGCAGAGCGCCAACGGCGCGAATTCAGACGAGGATTCGGACGCGCTCGGATGGTACGGATCCTGCTGCTTTCCGGCGAGCAGCTCGAATTCTCCGCCAGGAGGCCGCTCGGACGTGCTGTTCAACTCCTGGGACTTCGTGGTCTTCTTCGTCGCCGTCTACGTCCTGTACCTCCTCCTGCCGTCCTATCGTCAGCAGAATCTGCTCCTGCTGATCGCCAGCTACTACTTCTACTCGGCGTGGGACTGGCGATTCCTTTTCCTGCTGCTCTCGTCGACCCTGCTCGACTACGTCTGCGCCCTCGCCATCGACTCGAGCGAGTCTCCGTGGATCCGGAGGGCGTTTCTGGCCGCCAGCATCACCGGCAACCTCACGCTGCTGGGGTTCTTCAAGTACTTCAACTTCTTCCTCGACTCGCTGCGGATCCTGCTCGCACCGCTGGGCCTCTCCGTCGAGGGGCTTCACCTGCACATCATCCTGCCGGTGGGGATCTCCTTCTACACGTTCCAGGAGATGTCCTACACCATCGACGTCTACCGGCGCGAGATTCCGGCCACGCGCCGCTTCCTCGATTTCGCCCTGTTCGTCGCGTTCTTCCCCCACATGGTCGCGGGCCCGATCATGCGGGCATCGGCGCTCCTCGTGCAGTTCTTCCGCCCGCGTCGCATCACCCGGGATTTCGTGGTCACCGGCGTCTGGCTGATCTTCTGGGGCCTATGGAAGAAGATCGTCATTGCCGACAACATGGCGCTCGTCGCCGACCCCATCTTCGCCGATGCCGCGCGGATCACCTGGGCGCAGGCCTATCTCGGCGTGGTCGCCTTCGCCTTCCAGATTTACGCCGACTTCTCCGCCTACTCCGATGTGGCCCGCGGGATCGCGCGACTGCTCGGCATCGAGCTCATGCAGAACTTCGACCTCCCGTACTTCGCGCGGAACCCGAGCGACTTCTGGCGGCGGTGGCACATCAGCCTGTCGACGTGGCTGCGCGACTACCTCTACATCTCGCTGGGCGGCAATCGCGGCACCGCGCGCCGGACCTCCATCAATCTCCTGCTGACGATGCTCCTGGGCGGCCTCTGGCACGGCGCGGCGTGGAACTATGTCTGGTGGGGCGCGTATCACGGTGCCCTCCTCGTCGGACACCGCTGGCTCGCTCCGGCTTCGTCGGCCCCCACGGGGAGCACGCGGTGGCGGCGCCTCGGCGCCATGATGGTCATGTTCCAGTTCACGCTGTTCGGCTGGCTGCTCTTCCGTTGCACCCGCCGCGTGGAGGTGGACGGTTTCCTGCGCGACGACAGCCGGGCACAGATCCTCGAGATGCTCACCGCGTTTCACAATGGCTGGGGCGTGGACACGGCCTCCCTCGCCATCCTTTCGACCATCGCCGCCTTCGCGCTCCCCCTCGTGGTGATGCAGGTCTTCCAGTACCGGACGGGAGATCCCCTGTGGGTGCTGGGCCTGCGGATGCCGGCGCGGGCGGCGATCGTCGCCGGACTGAGCACGGTCTGGCTCCTGTGGGGGATTCAGGCGGGAGATGCCTTCATCTACTTCCAGTTCTGACGTGACGACCCAGGGGTTGACGCGCGCGCGCGAAGTACTCGGACATCTCTGGTCCGGGTGGCGCCTCGTGCTGCTCGCCGGCCTCCTGACGCTGGCGCTGGGCGAGACCTACATGCGGTTGCCTTTTCTCTTGCCGCGCCTCGAGTACATGCCGGACCGCGAGCTCGACGCTCGACTGATGCCCGGCCAGCGGGGCTATCTCTGGCTGGCCAACATGTCGATGCGTACCCCACCCATCTCCGTGAACCGGGAGGGCCATCGCGGGGCGGAGGACGACTGGCGGCGCCCCGTCATCCTGGTGGTGGGCGATTCCGAGTGGTTCGGCGCGGGCGTCGAGGACGAGGAGGTATGGCCGCGCGTCCTGGAGCGGCAGCTCAACACCCCGCCACGCGCGGAGCCGGTGCACGTGGTCAATGCGTCCCACCCGGGGTTTGGCCCGTACCACCAGGCCGTGGTGATCGACCGGGAGCTGACGCGCCATCACGTCGAGGTGCTCATCGTGCGGGTATCCATCGCGCAGCGAAATTTCCGACCCGTGCCGGAAGCCGAGCGCGACGCGCGGGTCGCGGCGGCGGAGCGGCGTGCCTCCCTCCGGCGGTGGACTCAATTCCTGCCGTTTCTGGCTACCAAGCTGGAAGCCCAGCTGCCGTCGATCCGGGCCGCCTTCATTCCCGCCCCGCTACGGCGGCAAGGATGGTCGGGGGAGGAGCTCTCCGATCGGGCCGGTCGGGCCATGGCCACGGAGGCGTCGCCGTGGTGGCGGCGGATGAGCGACCGGGCCGAGGCCGCCGGGACGCCGCTGCTCTTCGTGCTCCATGAGCCGATCCCATCGCCGTCGAACGGCCCGCTGGAGGACGCGCTCCGATCGCTCGCGGCCGGACACCCGCATACTCACATCGTGGATCTGGGGCCCGCGATCTTCGGTCTCGATCCCAGCGCACCCGTCGAAGAGCTGCGTCGAACCCTGCGGACTCGCCTGACGCTGGGGCGCGACCCCCATGCCAATCCGCTCCAGCACCGGCTCATCGCCCAGGCGATGGACAACGCGCTCCGGTCCCTGGAGCTCCCCGCCGCCCGCTAGCGAGGCGTGCTCTCTATCAGCTCGGCCTGGCGCGCTTGCAGACTGCCGTCCATGACCCCTCGCCACAGCTGCCAGTAGAACAGCCACGTCCTCGCGATTCGCTTCACCGGGTCGCCGTCTTCGCCATCTTTCAGCAGTGAGGCGACCCCATCCGGGTTGAGATCCGGATGCCCAACCTCGACCGCCCGGATCGCGCGGCCGATGGTGTCATGGCTCTCTCCCGCGAGGACCGGCCGCCAACCGAGACGTCGCGCGATCTGCCCGACATAGTACTGGTCCATCATCCAGCCGCGGACCTTGAGCAGGGAGTATTCCATGTTGAAGGCGCCACTCGTCTTGTAGAGATACCCGTCCGAGCAGAAGGGCAACCAGACCAGATCAGGGAAGTGCTTGCGAAAGAGCTCCAGGTACAACGCGAAGCCCGCCTTGACCTCGAATGGGATGGGGGCGGTGACCGCCCACATCCCCTTCGAGAGCCCGGGTGTGAACGGGGCGACATCGTTGGCGTAGACCTTCAACGGGTTCGGGCCCGTCCGATTACGCATGCGATTCCGAGTCACGAATTCGGCGACACCGAACTCATCGTCGGTGAACGCCCGCTGGCTCCGGGCCATGAAGTCGCGGAGCCCCTCCTCCATCGAGAGGACAAGCCCGCGCGCGAAGACCTGTCGCAACGCCTCCCACGTCTGGGCGTCGAACGCCTTCGACTGCGAGCGAAAGAACGCGTCGAAGCCGCCCGCCCCCTGATGAACCGTGCGGATCGAGTAGGCGGGCGCGACGCCCTCCCACACCGCCTCGGCTCGGCCCGCGATCGCCGAGGCGAGCTGCGCGATGAAGAGCCCGAAGCTCGGTGTCGCCATCTCGTTCATCAGGACGTAGTCGACGTAGCCGAGCGACGAGTAGAAGTTCGGCGTCGGCGGAATCAGCTCGTAGTCGATCCTGTAGGCACGGGCGAGCTTCATGGCGAGCCGTCCATCGGCGTCGTCCGTATCGTTGGCATGGGACAGGGCCAGGCCGCGGGGTCGCCGTCCCTCACGCGCGAGGGTGGCGAGGATCAGCCGTGAGTCGAAGCCTCCACTCAGCAGTACGACGGCGTTGCGGTGGTGAGCCTCGTATGCGAGGAGATGCTGACGGAAGGGCTCGAGAAGCTCGCCGGTGTCGATGTGCTCGAGCCGGAGCCCCGGCCGAGGCTCGGGCCAGCGCCAGTACGTCGACGTCTCCCACTGACGGGTGACGACGTCGTAGACCATGACGCTCCCGGCAGGGACCCGACGTACCCCGCGAAGCGACGTCACATCCTCGGCGAAATGACCGAGGCTCACCAGCATCGCCCATCCGAGCGGGTCGAGCTCGAGGCCGCAGTGACCGCTCGCCGCGAGGGCCTTGATCTCGGTCGCGAGGCAGAATCCATCCGGGAGCATGAGGGTGTAGAGCGGCTGCATGCCGAGGAAGTCGGTCACCACCACGAACTTCCGATTCGGGGCGTCCCAGAACACGATCGCGAATGCGCCGTCGAGCTGCGAGAGCGACTGCGCCGCCTCGCGATAGTCGCCCTCGGCCACCCGCATGAGGCGATGGTCGAGATCGCCGACGAGGTCCACGGGCACCCCGCTCACGAGAAGCAGGTTGCCATTCGCGCCCTTCCGAACCATGGGAGTGGTGGTGGCCCGGTCGAAGGTGGTGAGCCATCCGAGCGCGCCCGAGGCGATGTCCACCACGTGCGGGGCGTGCGCTGGCCGCAAGCGCTGGGCGGCGAGCATCCGCGGCAACGCGGTCCGCGCGAGTCCCTCATCGGCGGCGAGGCAGGCGGCGATCTTCACAGACGAGCTACCCGAGCCGACGAGGGTTCATCGCTCATCATTGTATCGCCCTTCGACTTGAAACCCTCCGCGCAAGTGGTTAGAATCCCTCGCACGGACGATTAGCTCAGTTGGCAGAGCACCGGCCTCACATGCCGGGGGTCGCTGGTTCAAGTCCAGCATCGTCCACCACTTCCGAGCGCGGGGCGGGGGCGGGGCGGCTTCCCGCCCCTTCCTCATGCTCGAGGTCGTTGGACCCCGGATCGAATCACCTGCCGCATGGTCCGCGCGTGGCGCGACGCGCCTCGCGTGGTCGCGTGTGAGGAGCCGTGCATGGAGCGTGGTGGGGCTGCGCCGATTCGTCCGCCCTCCGACGCCGCGCTCCTCAAGCTCTTCACGCTCAAATACGGGTCCCCGGCGTCGACCGGCTGGGGTCCCGCCATGCGCCTGCGCGCGAACTACTTCAATCCGGACGACCACTACGAGGCGATCGTGGACAGTCTCGTCACCGCCGAGACGGCATGGCTCGACGTCGGGTGCGGTCGGAACGTCTTCCCCAGCAATGGGGCGCTGGCGCGCGAGCTCGCCGCGCGCTGCCGGCGGCTCGTGGGGCTGGACCCCGACATCACCCTCGACGAAAACCCCTTCGTCCACGAGCGCGTGCGCGCGCCGCTGGAGGCGTACGATCCGGGGGACCGCCGCTTCGATCTCGTCACCGCCCGCATGGTCGCCGAGCATGTCGACGCCCCCGACGCCTTCGCGACCGCGCTGGCCCGCTGCCTCCGTCCCGGCGGGCTGGCCGTGATCTACACCGTGGATGCGAAGTCCCCCGTACCGATCCTCACGCGCGTGGTGCCCTTCGCGCTCCATCACGGCATGAAGCGGCTGATCTGGAACGTCGAGCGCAAGGACACGTTCCCGACCCGCTTCCGGATGAACTCACGGCCGCGCCTGGCGGCGCTGATGGCGAGGGCGGGATTCGACGAGGCGCTCTTTCTCCGGCTCGACGACTGCCGGACGTTCAGCAACTTCCGGACGCTCCTCCGTCTCGAGCTGGCGGTGCGCACGGGGCTGCATCGCCTCGGCATCGGACACCCCGAAGCTTGTCTGCTGGGGATCTACCGCCGGCGTGGCGCGACGGCCGGCTAGGCGGGCGCCGGACCCTCGCCTCAGGCGAGCTGGAGCGCGCCAGCCCCCGCCGATCGTCGCCGGAACTGCCGATGACGCAGAATTTGCATAGAATCGCGGAGATCCGCGGGTTTGGGCCAGAGCCCGCAAGGCCCGATCTCATGTTAGAGTTTTTCTCGTGCTCCCACGCATCGACGCGAGTCCCCGCGTGACCGGCCGCGCGTCGCTCCGCGCGAAGTTGCTCGCCATGGTCGCGCTCGCGTTCGTGGTGGCTGTGGCCGGCGCCTGCACCCAGAGCCCCGAGGCGAGGAAGCAGAAGGCCGTCGATCGTGCCGAGTCGTACCTCAAGGACGGCAAGGCCAACGAAGCGATCATCGAGCTCCGCAACGCGCTCCAGATCGACAAGGACTACGTGCCCGCGCTTCGCGCTCTGGGGCGCGCCTACGTCGCCAAGTCGTGGCATGCCGACGCCGCGCGCGAACTCTCCCGCGCCCAGACACTCGCGCCGGACAACACGGACATCGCCATCGAGCTGGGGCGGGCACAGGCCGAGCTGGGACAGTGGAAGGACGTCGACGCGCAGAGCCAGCGCATCCTCGCCAAGTCTCCCCGGAACGCCATGGGCATCTACCTCCGCGCCCTCGCCCGGCTGGGGCAGGGCAAGCCCGAAGAAGCGCTCGCGCTGGCCGACGAGGCGGCAAAGGGCGAAGGCGGCCTGCCCGCCGACCTTCCCCCCGTCCGCGCCGAGGCGCTCGCCCGACTGGGCAAGATCCCCGAGGCCGAGCAGGCCTATCGCGCGAGCCTGGCCACCAACCCCAAGGACCGCCGCAGCCTTCAAGGCCTCGGCGGACTCGAGCTCCGCCAGGGGAAATTCACCGAGGCCAAGCAGCACTACAGTGAAGCGCAGGCGCTCGCCCCGCAGGACCCACGCGTGCGACTGGGGCTCGCCGCCGCCACCGCGGCGCTGGGGAATGTCAAGGAGGCCATCAAGGTCCTCGAGGGGGTCGACGCGCGCGCGCGCAGCGTGGCCGTGCAGGTCGCCCTCGGGAGCTACTACCTGCGCGACAACCGCGCCAACGATGCGATCAGGGCGCTCGCGCCGGTGGTGGCGCAAGTGCCGCAGTACGTGGGCGCGCGCCTCCTGCTCGCCAGCGCCTACCTCGCGGCCGGATCACCGCAGCAGGCAATCGGCCACCTCGAGGACCTGCGCAGGCAGGCTCCGGAGGCGCCCACCGTCAACTTCCGCCTGGCGCAGGCCTACACGCGCGTTGGCCGACCGAAGGACGCGCTCGCCCTCCTGGACGGGGACGCCAAGCGTCTGGAGGGAGCGCCCAGCTTCCAGCTCGAGCGGAGCCGCGCGCTCATCCTGCTGGGCCGCCTCGACGAGGCGTACGGGGCCGCGAGCAAGGCCCAGACCCTCGCGCCGCAGGCCGCGCAGCCCATGCTCCTGATGGGCCAGATCAAGGCGCAGCAGGGCGATACCAAGGCGGCCCAGGAGCTGTTCACCAAGGCCGCCCAGATGGACCAGGGCAGCGTGCCCGCGCACATCATGCTGGGCCGGCTCCGGGCCTCCGAGCAGGACCTCGAGGGCGCTCTCGCCGAGTTCGATGCCGCCGTGCGCACCGATCCCACGTCCGTGGTGGCGGCGCGCACCAAGGCCGCGGCGTTGATCCAGCAGAAGCGGCCGCGCGAGGCCGTACAGTTCCTGGAGGGGGCCGTCAAGGCCGAGCCTGCCGTGCCGGGCCTCCACGGTCTGCTCGCCGAGGCGTATGCCACCGACAATCAGCTCGAGAAGGCGCGCGCGGCGTTCCAGAAGCAGCTCGATCTCGACCCCAAGGCCCTCGAGGCGCGCATGGGGTTGGCGCGCATCGCCCTCCGTCAGCAGAAGGACGAGGAGGCCCTCGGCTATCTCCAGGCGGTGGTCAAGGCGAATCCGGATCATCTGCCGGCGCTGCTCCTCCTGGCAAGCGTGGCGGAGCGGCTGGGCCGGTACGATCAAGCGGTCGGGCCGCTCGCGGCCGCGGTGAAGTCGAATCCGGCGCAGCCCAGTCTCGCCATCGCTCTCGCCAGCCTCCGGCAGCAAACGGGTGAGTACGACGCCATCGTCGCCGACATGAGCGAGCTTCTGCGCCGGTATCCGGAGTTCAACGCCGCGCGGGTGATGCGGGCCCAGGCATACCTGGCCAAGCGCGACGCGGGGGGCGGGCTCCAGGACCTCACCGAGGCCGCCCGCATCAATCCCAAGGACGCGGGCGTGCAGCTCCTGCTCGCGCGCGCGTACGCCGTGATGGGCCGGGTGCCGGAGGCGCAGGCCGCCTATCGCCAGGCGCTGAAGCTCAATCCGAACCTGGAGCCGGCCCAGCGGGAGCTCGCGCTGATCGAGGGGGGCAAGCGAGACCCCCAGGTTGCCGCGAAGCGGGTCCAGGAGCTTCGCGCCCTCGTTCAGCGCGATCCCAAGAACGTCCAGTACCGCGAGGCGCTCGCACGCGCGCTCCTGAGCAGCGGGCAGCTGAAGGAAGGCGAGGCCGAGCTCAAGGCCCTGCTCGACATGGCCCCCGGCCACGTCGGGGGCAATCTCCTTATGGCGGACCTGCGCATCCGGCAGAAGCGCGTGGATGATGCGGTGCCGCACCTTCGTACCGCGCTCCGCACCAACCCCAACAGCCTGGAAGCCAACGTGGCGCTCGCCCGTTACCTCCGGAGCCAGGGACGGCGGGAAGAGGCGCTGCCGTTCTACGAGGCGGCGCTGCGGATCAACCCCTCGCTCCCGGATCTGAAGCTCGAGCTCGGCATCATCTACGCGGAGATGGGGCGGCTCAACGACGCCCTGCGACTGGCGCAGGAGCTCGAGAAGAGCGTGCCGAAGAGCCCGGTGCCGCCGACCCTGCGCGGACAGGTGCTCCTGGCACAGGGCAACGTCAAGGGCGCGGAAGCCGCCTTCACGGACGCGGTGGCGCTCGGCGGCAACGTCGGGGCCGCCCACCGCGGCCTCGGTCAGGCGCTGGCGTCGCAGGGCCAGACGGATCGTGCGATCGAGCAGTACCGCAAGGCGCTGGCCACGAACGAGAACGACGTGATCACCCTGAACAATCTCGCGTGGCTCCTGGCCGACGCCAAGAAGCAGCCCGACCAGGCCCTGCCGCTGGCTACCAAGGCCGCGCAGCTCGCGCCGCGATCGCCGGAGGTGGCCGATACCTTGGGCTGGGTCCAGTACCAGCGCGGCGCCTACGCGGAGGCCGAGAAGGCCCTGTCCTTCGCGGAGCAGCAGGCGCCGGCCAACGGCCAGATCAAGTACCACCTCGGCCTGACTTACGCCAAGCTGGGCAAGAAGGGCGACGCGGTGTCCAGTCTCCGGCGGGCC
>Ga0111538_10013839_pt1 | contig 10636 bp, 9 predicted proteins | sample SoiMethybrSBSTD1_FD_79669 | JGI IMG/M metagenome (GOLD analysis project Ga0111538, IMG submission 79669) | Bulk soil microbial communities from a Populus tree surrounding site in Tennessee, USA - Soil MetaG P. TD hybrid SBSTD1 (version 2)... | ecosystem: Environmental > Terrestrial > Soil > Tree... | reverse complement strand
TAGCGCACGTAAAGTTTCTGCGCGCTTCGGACCAAACCTGCTTTCGAATGTGGCTTGCGCTTTCAACCAAGCAGGCGGTGCCGCCTGGAAGCGCTTCTCACCCGCAGTGGTGAGATGGAGCTCCTTGGCCCGGCGGTCTGATGCTCCCTGTTCGATTCTGATCAACCCATCTCGCTCGAGCGGCAGGATGTTGCGCCCGAGCGTGGTGCGATCCGTCAGCATTACTTTGGCTAGCGCATTGATCGTCAGCGGCCCCAGCCGTTTGAGCGTTGCAAGGATTGCGTATTGGGTTATGCGCAACCCGGTCGGCTCCAGCAGCTGGTCATAAAACTGGGTGACGTGCCTCGCTGCCGACCGAACGGAGAAGCAATGGCACACCTCAGGCCCTAGGGCGGCATCGAGCGGCATTCTCACATCCTCGTTTCTTGACAAAGGCGCATGTGCACGTATATGGGCGTAAGTGCACGTATGTCAACAGAGCGGAGGGCGTACCCCGCGCCGTTCGAACAACATGCCAAGAGAAAGCTCGGTGAAGGCCGGCTGAAAAGGAGAGTCCCATGAGCGTACGTGAAGTCGTTCTTTGCGAGCCAGTCCGAACCGCGATCGGTGCGTTCAACGGTTCCCTCAAGGGCTTGCCGGCGACAGATCTCGGCGCAACTGTCGTGCGCGAGACGCTGAGGCGCTCGAAGCTCGATGCCGATGCGATCGGCAGCGTCGTGATGGGCAACGTCATTCAGGCAGGCAACAAGATGAACCCGGCCCGCCAGGCCTCGATCGGTGGCGGCGTGCCGGTTTCGGTTCCCGCTATGACGGTGAACCGCGTGTGCGGCTCCGGAGCCCAAGCCATCGTCACGGCCGCCCAGCAGATCGGGGCCGGCGAAGTGGACGCAGCCATCGCCGGCGGGATGGAGAACATGGATCGAGCCCCCTACCTGATGGACGGCGGCCGCTGGGGCTACCGCATGGGACCTGCGGAGGTCCACGACAGCATGCTTCGCGACGGTCTTGATGATGCCTTCTCGGGCAAACACTCGGGCTGGCATACGGAAGATCTCGTCACCCAGGCGCAGCTCACCCGCGAGGCGCAAGACCGCTTCGCTGCCCGCTCGCAGCAGCGCTTCAGCACGGCTCAAAAGGCAGGCAAGTTTGCAGACGAGATCGTTGCGGTCGAGGTTCGGGGCAAGAAGGGAGCCGAAGCATTTGCCGTGGACGAAGCGCCGAGACCGGATACGACCGTCGAAGTACTGGCCAAGCTGCGTCCGGCTTTTCGCGAAGGTGGAACGATCACAGCCGGAAACGCGCCGGGTTTGAACAGTGCCGCGGCGGCGATGATCATTGCTGATCGCGCCTTCGCAGAATCCAGATCCGTCAAACCAATGGCACGTCTTGTTGCCTACGGCATCGCCGCCGTTGAGCCGGGGATGTTCGGGCTTGGGCCGGTTCCAGCCGTGCGCAAGGCCTTGGAGCGAGCCGGATGGAAGCTCAGCGACGTGGAGCGCATCGAGATCAACGAGGCCTTCGCCGCCGTCCCACTCGCCGTCGCACAGGAACTCGGCCTGCCCGAGGACATCATCAATGTCGAGGGTGGCGCAATCGCGCATGGTCATCCGATTGGCGCGACCGGAGCCGTGCTCACAACGCGGCTACTGCACGCCATGCGCCGTGAAGGCATCCGTCGCGGCATGGTCACACTCTGCATAGGAGGTGGTCAGGGCATTGCGCTGGCGCTCGAACGACTCTGACTGGGCTGGGCAGCGGTTGCCCCTTTGCGGCTCTGGGTTGTGATGTCTCGCACCAAGGTCATGGCGTGCGCGATCGGTTTACGGCCGGGGTATGCGGTATGATCGGGTTGCTGAGCGGCCAAATGGGTCCCAGGCTTAGACAACGTCAGCGAGATGAGGCCGCGCTCGCAACTATCGCGTCTCTGGTCGGGGCAGTCGTGCTCGCCCGACCCGTCAACGACCCGAAGCTATCTGACGACATCCTGCGCACGACCAAGAAAAGATTGATCGGTTGATCGCGCACGTGAGCCACGTGCGTTCGAACTACCTGCCCCGCCACGGGTCTCACTCCGAGGAGGACTATCATGACGCGCGCTATCGAATTCTATTTCGACTTCCCGAGCCCGTACTCCTATCTCGCGCACACCCAGCTTCCAAAGATCGCGGCCGAGCACGGCGCAACGGTCACGTATCATCCATTTCGCATACTTGAGCTCATGACAATTGTCGGCAACCGGCCTACGACGATCGAATGCAAAAACAAGGGTAAGTATGCAGGCGTGGATCTGCAGCGCTGGACTAAGCGCTACAACGTCGCCTTTTCCAGAAATCCGCACTCGAAGTCATTCGACTACGCCGAACTCGACCGCGCGGTGCTGGTTGCCATAGAGGACGGCCGTGGCGCCGAGTACGCGACAGCGGTCTTCACAGCGATCTGGGGTAAGCCCGTCGATCTCTCGCGGCGTGCGGTTCTGAGCGAGGTGTTGGAGAAGGCGGGCTTCAATGCTCCGCAACTTATTCAGCGCGCAAGTCATGCAGGCATCGTCGCCAAGCTGGAAGCCGAAACCAGGGCTGCGGCTGAGCGTGGGGTGTTCGGCGCGCCAACCATGTTTGTCGGCCAACACATGTTCTTCGGTAACGATCGTCTCGACTTCGTCGCCGAGGCGCTTCGCTCCACAACCTGAGGAGAATGCAAATGACAGAACCAGTCTGCGTCATTAGCGGCGTGGGACCCGGAACTGGGTCAGCGCTCGTCCGACGCTTTTCAAAGGGCGGCTATCGGATCGCCATGCTGGCACGCAACGCCGAGCGTCTAGCCGATCTCGCCGGTCAAGTGCCGTCCGCCAAAGCATACGTCTGTGACGTATCAGATCAGTCCCAGGTCGATGCAACGATGGGTGCGGTCGAGCGGGAGATGGGGGCGCCAAGCGTGTTGCTTCACAACGCCGTAGGCGGCGCGTGGGGAACGTTCACTGAGATTGACCCGGCGGTGCTCAATAGCAATTTCCAAGTCAACACAATGGGCTTGCTTTATCTCGCGCGGCGTGTCGCGCCGGCTATGGTGACCGCGGGTCAAGGCGCAATCATCGTTACTGGAAATACGTCTGCGCAGCGTGGTCGGGCGAATTTTGCGGGCTTCGCGCCGACCAAGGCGGCACAGCGCATCCTCGCCGAAGCGATGGCGCGAGATCTTGGCCCGAGGGGTGTGCATGTCGCCTACATCGTGATCGATGCCGTGATCGACGTGCCTTGGGCCCGCCAGCGCTTCAAGGACAAGCCCGACGACTTCTTTATTGCACCCGCGGCAATTGCCGATGAGGCCTGGCACGTCGCAAACCAGCCGCGTTCCGCGTGGTCGTTCAATGTGGAGGTGAGGCCATTCGGTGAGACGTGGTAGTCCGCCTGCAGGGATTGAACGGAAGCGCGCCTAATTATCCTCTCACCGCCCAAGCTAACAGCTTGACAGCGCAGCCTATCCAGAATGAGAGCCGACCTCGGCGCTGGGGGACTGGGGGTCGGGAGTTCAAATCTCCCCGCTCCGACCAATAAATCAAAGACTGAGTTTGCCAGGCAAGCCGAAGAACAGGGGGCAGATCGTTTCGATGCCGCCGCACAAGCGGCGCGCACGCGCCTACGACCGATTCTCATGACCTCCTTCGCCTTCATCCTGGGCGTGGTGCCCTTAGTGTTCGCGACCGGCGCAGGCGCCGAGATGCGCCAAGCGCTTGGCACCGCGGTATTTTTTGGGATGCTGGGTGTGACGCTCTTTGGATTGCTGTTCACGCCGGTCCTTCTACGTCGTCATGCGGTGGGTCGGCGCCTCCCTAAACCGACCAGCCTACGAACAGCAGTCGCGGGGCCGAGCGCCGGGCGACGTTCAAGCGGCTGAGTAAGTTCAGGTGGTCGGCTCTCGCTACTTCAAGGCCTTGTTTCGGCTGTCCGGATCTCGCGAGCAATCAGTGTTGTGGTCGCGAGGGACCTCTCTTTCTAGTGCGTTAACAACGAGGCACAGCCAATGAGCCGGCAGCGTCCGGGCTCAGGCGTCAGTCCGAGACCAGACGCCGCCCCGATGCGTGTTGGGCGGAAGGCTTCATTTTTTTGGAGACTGGCGCCAGAGACATAAGCCGCGCCATGCTCCTACCCGACCATCACTGTTCTTGAGGAGCGCGGTTGCCGGGTGGCCCACGCGTGCGCAGAAGTTGGGCCGACTGATGAGTTACGGCATTGGCCGTACTCGATGCCGTGAGTGCTGCCCGCGGTCCAATCAAACAAAGATCAATACTTCACCAATCTCAGGACCGCCAAGGCGCTTGGCCTCTTTATCAACCCACTAGCGTCGGTACACTCCGGTCTGGCGAGCCACCGCAATAGAGTTTATGAGTTCTTTTCCGCGGCGGGCAAGGTGAACTGAAATACGGCGCCGCAGGGTGCATTGACATCTGCCCATAGCCGGCCCCCGTGGGCATTAACGATCGAGCGGCAAATGGATAGTCCCATCCCCACCCCCGCCAATTTTGTGGTGTAGAAAGCCTCGAACACCCGCTCGAGGTGTTCCGGAACAATGCCAGGCCCTGAATCGCGCACCGCAACGAGCACACCGCCAGTTTGGCTTTCCTCGGTGCTGATTAACAACTCTCGTACCTCGGGCTCAACGGAGCCCATTGCTTCGACCGCATTCAAAACCAAGTTTAGGACGACTTGTTGCAGTTGAACGCGGTCTCCGTGGACGGGAAGTAACCCCTCCGCGAGGCGCGTTTGGACCGAGACTCCATTCTCGGTGATTGCGCTTCGCGCCAATACAATAACCTCGTTGACCGCCTTATTAAGATCAAAACGATCCTTTCGGCAGGGTGCTTTCCTGATCTGATCGCGGATCCGGCCGATGATGTCCCGGGCTCGATCGGCATCGTCCACGACACAGGCGAGCGCTTCCCTTACTTCGCCCAGATCTGGTTGGCTTCTGTCAATATAGTTCATGGCCGCACGGGCGTTGTTGCGCGCGCTCGCAATCGGCTGCGTGATTTCGTGAACCAGTGAGGCGGTCAGTTCCCCCATTACGCTCAGGCGGTTCATATGCGCGAGATCCGACTCCAGTCGGCGTAGCCTCTCATGCTCCTCTTGCGCGCGCACGATTGCTGTCACGTCAGAGCCGGTGCCGCGATAGCCACGGAATTCTCCGTTGGCGTCAAACACTGGCTTGCCGCTGGCCTTCACATACATTGGAGAGCCGTTACGCCCCGTGGAGCAATATACGAAATCACGGAACGGTTTACGTGAATCGAGAGTCGCCCAAACAAGCCGCCACTTCTCCGGTTCCGTTTCAAGGTCGAGAGCGTGCTCCCAGCACGGCGTGCCGATTCGGCTGGCCGGCTCTGAACCAAAGGCGTTCTCGGTCAAAAGCGTGAATTTGTAATCTGGACCGGTTTCCCAAAGCCAATCGGAGGCGGTTTCGGCGTAGTCGCGGAACTTCGCTTCGCTCTCCCGTAATCCTTCCTCGGCGCACTTGCGCTCCGTCAAGTCGAGCACGAAAGCGACACCTTGATTCCCGCCTTCCTCGAACGTCGCTACGCCGATCAGCACTGGAACACGGCTGCCGTCTTTCCTGAAGTACTCCTTCTCAAACGGCTGCAAACTCCCGGTCACCTTCAGCTCGGGCAACCACCGTCGTTCATCGTGATCGAGCCATTCCGGCGGCGTCAGCTCGGTCCAGCGTATGCGACCAGAGACGAGATCCTCTCGGTCGTAGTCCACGATGCGGAGAAATGCGTCATTGGCCTCGATGATGTGGCCTTCGAGATCCCAGATGAAGATGCCGATGATGTTGGCGTCGACCAAGCGTCGAATCTTCGCTTCGCTCTCCCGCAATGCTTCCTCGGCCCGTTTGCGTTCTGTGACATCGACATTTGTGCCGACCTCTTCGACAAGTTCTCCATGCGGGGAGAACAGATGATGGCCAATTGCTTCGAGATATTTGACCGTTCCATCGGGGAGCACGATTCTGAAATCGACCTGGTAATCTCTTTTCTGCCGCAATGCTTCTTGGGTCTCTTTCAACATCCTGTCTCGGTCGCCTGGATGGATTCGTTGCCACACGGTTGCGCGGTTCGGCAGACCCTGCTGTGGATCAAACCCCCAGATTCGGTAGCTCTCCTCCGACCAATAGAGAATTTGCTTTGTAGCCGGCCTTAGGGCCCAGGAACCGGTGTGGCTCAACCTCTGTGCTTCGGCAAGATGGGTTTCGCTTTCACGTAGCCTTCTCTCGGTTCGCTTCAGGTTCTCAATATCGATGTTTGTTCCATACCATTTGATGATCCTTCCGGTTTCGTCACACAGTGGGTTGGCACGGGTCAGGAACCATCGATATTCACCATCGGGGCGTCGAAATCGCGCTTCGGTCTCGAACGGGATACCTGTCGCTACAGACTTTTGCCAATTTTCCAGATGGTGCGCAGCATCGTCGGGATGGAGCAGCGTTGCCCAACCGGCGCCTTGCGCCTCTTGCAAGGAAAGATTGAAATAGGTCAACCAGGGTTGATTGAGGAAATCGCAATGTCCGTTCGGCAAGTCGGACCAAAGAAATACCGGTGCGTTATCGATAATGGCACGCAGCTCGTCTTCTGCCTGCGAAGTTTGTGCTTCGAGCAGGCGCCGGATCTTCGCTTCGCATTCTGCGAGATCTCTGTTGGCGTGCGCAAGCGCCAGCGTGCGTTGCTTCTCGGCTTCGAACAGGCGCGCGTTTTCGAACGCGACCACCGCTTGGTCAGATACCGTCGCAACGTCATTAGCCGCCGGCGAGACGTCCCTGCAGCCGATCCCCAAGCGCCAGGGATGCGTTTCCGCGAGTGAAGTGGGCTGGGACCACGCGGCGACGGCAGGCGGTTCTCTCCTTACCCAACCCGAGACTGCGCCGGAGAGTGCCACAAGATCCCTGAATACTCTACGGAGCCATGCACCGTCAGGATGATCCAAATCCACGGGGATTTTCCTCCTCGCTGCAGCGTTAGGCATGAGCCGTCCCGCTTTGCTTACGGTCCCCGCAATCTTGCGACCCTGATGGTTGACTCCCGCCGGAGTCACACGAGCGCGAAGGTCTGCCGATGCCGTGACGATCCCACGAATAGTCAAGATCCTCTCGGAGGGATTTGATCCGGCGTGGAGGCTTTTGCTATTTTGTGAAAGCGCGAATTTACGCCTATACACCGCTGCCCACGGGTCGCGCTCAATTTGCCGAGTCTGGCAAGAATTAACCAAATGCCCTCGCTTGCCAGAGGCCTATTGCTGGGCTTTCCCTTGAGGAATACCCTGATTGCTGCTTCGACAAAGCCCTCATAAGTACTGGGTAATTCGAGGAGCGGTGGCGCCGTGCGTGCGGCCAGCGCGTTCTACCTGAAGCACCGTCCGAAACAGAACGGCACCCCCTCGCCTACGAGCATGTCCATCATAGACTAGGTGTGTGATGAGAGTTTCGGAACGGTCTTCCGCTTCGCTCGGCACGTTTGCGGGACATGCTCAACACGTTTGTTCGGTTGCTGAGGGCGCGGCACCTCTCAACGCCAACGGCGCTAACCTCGGCAAACTTATGGTGGGAGCGACGAGAGGGTCCGCACCGCCCGCTAGGGTTTGCGTTTGGTTACAGGTTCCGACCAAAACGGCGCTCCCGAATGCAAGTAATAACTTATTCGGTCGAAGAGAACACAGCCCCATTATGCAAGCGCTCCGGCAATCGGAGCGAATTGTGTTTTCAGGGCATGAATATAGGTTCAGTCAATGCAAAATTGCATCCATATGCCGTTGCACCAACTGCCAACAGCAGTGATCCAGCCCGACCCAGGGCCCGCGATATACCGTCAGGCTTAGTCTGACGTGTTTCTGGCGCGTCTGTTTCGTCCGACCATTGGCAGCTTTGCCGGACTCAACAAATATCATCAGCAGTCCAGCCGAGAGAAGGAGGCAGATTATTGCCCTCATGGTCTCCCCTTTGAGGGTGGGGGCGGCGTCCACGAGTAGCTGTTGCCCACAATTCGCGGGGCGGGGGATCGGGAGTTCACCCGATATACGAGGATCGCAATACCGACGCGCTTCTTATCCTGATTGCCTTATCATCGCTGATGGCTCATTTGGCCTGGTAGCTCGTCATCGGCACGGGCATGGTTCTGGGTACGCGGAGATAGGCAAACATGAGCGAACAGCTTGATGAAAAAGCTGGTCCAAAAATCATCAAGACCAGAGGGATATGGGGAGGCGCACGACCACTGGCGGCAGACGCCCCGGCTCAGGACGCAAGAAGGGCACAGCCAACAAAGTCACCGCCGAGATCAAGGAATTGGCTCAAAAATACGGCCCTGAGGCAATCGCCGAGCTGGCGAGTCTTGCCACCAAGGCCGAGAGCGAGGCTGCGCGTGTGGCGGCGATTAAAGAACTTCTCGACCGCGGTTATGGTCGCGCCGTGCAGCCGATTGAAGGCAGCATGACGTAGGGCGTGAGCGAGCAGCTGGCCGGGCTGATTCGCGAGAACGTCAATGGCACGCTTAGTAGCGAGATTGCGCGTCGCGCTGCGTTGCCCCTGCCGAACAGCGATAAGCCACACTAACACGAGAAAGAGGCCCCGGCAGCTGGGACGGGCGATGTCGTTGCTACCGAGGCCCCGTTGGCCGTCACCCGACGGGGGGAAGCGGGAGGTGCCGGCGAGGCTGTCGCGCTTAGGGAAGCTGTGACAGCAGAGACTGCTGTCTCGCCTAGGGAAGCTGTGACAGCAGACACTAATGTAGATGGGCCTCTAACGACTTCAACGTACACCGATGGCGAAGTCGCTGCTAACAAGGTTTACCCTTCCACACCTGCAGCTAACGGCCCCTCCGCCAGGCGCCGTAATAAAATCGTCGCCGACGACAACTTGCAGAAGCTGTTTGAATTGCCGTACTAGGACGCGATTACGGCATGCCGCGCCGGGCCTTGTGTAGGCTAGGGCGTTGGCCAGCGGGAGGCCACTACCTCGCGAATGTCTGCGGGAGCAGTCAGTCGCCCAACCCGGCCGAAGGCAGGCTCGCTGGGCCGCAGAAGATCGAATGGATCTACCGGGTGCTTTAGACCTCTGGCCATGTCACAGACGGTTAAGCAGAGCTCAGAGCGGCTCGTACGCGAAGCAGAGCAAGTGGACGACAGCACCGACGGGCGTACGGTAACTGGGCGGCAGACCGCGCGATTTCCGGGGCAGAGCATACCTTTGCCGCGTGGGTGCGCAGGGGGCCAGCGTCCTTGCCGCTGGAGTTGCCGCGAAAGCCGCGCTGGGAACATCCTAATACAACTTAGGATACGCAGCGCAATCGGCCCCCGGCGAATTGACCTCTCAGATGGCTGTAAAGGCATCATTCAGATCGATGGTGCGCACGCCCTCAGCCCGAGCATGTGGAGACTTAGAGCGCCCTCACGTTTCCACATCGTGGCCATGCGGACGGCACGCGCATTCGCACGCCGAAGCCCAGGCGGCAAGGCGCATAAGGTGGACGGTCTCCGCACATCGCAATGCCGTCGCGCAACGTCGAATCGTGTCGCTTGTTCCTCATTTGCTCAAAAAATCTGCGAGCTGACGATCCTTTAGATCAAATTGTTTCAAGCTGATGTGAAGCGGGCCGTTCTGCATGAAATCATAGCATTACAAGCTTTCTCTCTGGCCGTTTTCGTCAACACGAAAGGCAGGAGAAGAAACATGCCTTACAAGAGATTGTCGATGGCGCTGCTCGCGCTGGCAGGCATTGCCGCTGCGACTGGGATTGTCGCCGCCGGCACCGGGTGAGTGCGGTTAAAATAAGTATTACGACGAAGGTCGCTGTGTAGACTTCTAGAGACGAGAAGGGGACAAAAACCTGGGCCGAGGAAATGCTGGCCAAGCACTGGAAACCGTGGCCTAGTCAGGCAATCCGCTCCGGGTTCGGGGCGGAAGAACGGCCGCGAGGCTCTCCCAAGCCAGCGCGGCCGTTGTAATTCGGCCCGCTGACCTATGCGCCTGGCCCCAGGCTCAGGCGGCGGTCCCTAAGGCAGGCTTCGACTTTCCGTCACTGCGACCAGCCGATCAGGAATGGGATGATCCCGAGTGCGTCCTTGTGCGGCTCCATGGCTGGATGCAAGCCGGTGGAGTCGGGCGCCCAGGGTTCGGCGCGCCACCCGGCTTGACGCCGCCAAGAGCTGTCCCCTCTGCGCGTGCCTCAGCCACTATGCCAGCGGCGTCGCGCTCGGCACGACAGGAGTGCTTCGAAAGCCGACACTTCGGGGCGACGAGACGTGGAATGACCGAGCGCACGTTGCGCTTCACCGGCTTTTCAATGCCCAGTGAACGGAAATCAACGATCCATGATGTCCCGTTCTTGCGGTGTGATGTCCCGTACTTGCCGTTGTGTGATGTCCGTTCTTGAAGTGTAACGGCGTATACATACGTCCAGTGCAGCGTGACTTAGAAAAGGAAGATGATCATGCAGAAGTTGCTAGCGTTGTCAGTTTTGGTGTTGACGGTATTTGGTTCGACCTTGGGGCCTGCGATCGCCCAAGAAGATGGGTCAGAATCCTATGTAATCGAGTCAGAGCGGGGTGCCCCCGGATGGGACGGGCCGCAGGATCCTTCACCTCCATCAGCTCCCCCC
>Ga0111538_10013837_pt1 | contig 10637 bp, 11 predicted proteins | sample SoiMethybrSBSTD1_FD_79669 | JGI IMG/M metagenome (GOLD analysis project Ga0111538, IMG submission 79669) | Bulk soil microbial communities from a Populus tree surrounding site in Tennessee, USA - Soil MetaG P. TD hybrid SBSTD1 (version 2)... | ecosystem: Environmental > Terrestrial > Soil >... | reverse complement strand
GGTGATTAGCCGAGCCGCTTCCGCATCTTGACGGCGGCCATCGGCACGCCCGGGGCGAGCAGGTGCTCGTGCCGGCTCTCGACGTGGTATCCGAGCTCGGCGTAGAACGGTTCCGCAGTCACAGACGATTCAAGCTCCAGGTGGTCGAGACCGTGCTGCCGCGCAATACGCTCGATCTCCGCCACCAGCGCGGATCCGACGCCGCGGCGGGCCGCGTCCGGAGCGACGTAGCACGCGCGCAGCTCTGACTGGCTGACCACGATCGCGCCGATGCCGGCCGGCGTGCCATCCAGTTCAGCGATCAGCCGCAGCTCGCGATCGCGGTTGGCGAGGAAGCGCTCGAGGACCTCGTCGGTGATCGGCTGCGCCCAGGTCTCGATGACCGCCGCGGGGTAGTCGTTCGCGGCGAGGCCGCGGACGGCGGCGTGGTGAATCTCGAGAAAAAGGCGGGCTTCCGACGTCCGCATCTCACGAACGCTCACCGCCATGGTTGCACGGTGGCGCTCATGTCTAACGCAGCCGGCACGCTCCAGCGCAGGTAGGCCGCGACGGCCGACCCCGCAACCGCGCCGCCGTAGCAGACGATCGCGATCAGCTCGTTGAGGTGCTTGATCTGCAATCCATCGTAGAGCGTGTGCCGGAACCGGTGCGCCCAGTGGAACAGCGACAGCGAGCAGAGGCCGGACAGTACCAGCCTGGTCATCGGGTTCACCGCGATCAGCTTGCGCATGAAGTCGCCGATGTCGACGACGAGGTCGCGGATGATGGGGAAGTTGCGCAGCGGTTCGACGCGCACCGGCCCCGGTGCGTAGTCCGAGAGGAACGTGGCGCAGGTCAGCTTCGGCTCGCCGTTGACCGTCATTCCGCAGCTGCCGCAGATGCCACTTCGTGTGTGATGACGACGTCCTCGTCCTGGTCCTGGTAGTGACGGCCGTCGACGATGTCCCCGCAGGGCGCCTGCTGGCCCTTGAAGGTCGCGCTCACGTGCATCGCCTCCCCTTCCTCGGCCCGCGCCGCGCTGGGGGCGCGGTCGCGACGGCCTGATTACCTGGGACGCCGATATGACGCGAATGAGCTGCGCGCCGCGGCGTCTTGCGTCGGTTCAAATCGTGCGGGCTCGGTCAGAACAACGCGTAGTCGGAGCGTTGATGGGCTGCGGGTGGGGACGATGATAGGGTAAAGGAGTTATAAAATTACTGTAGAGTTGGTTGCCGGACGGGCGAGAATACGCCCCAATCAGGGGAAGCACATGTCCAAACGGTTCTATCGAGTCGTGCCAAGGGGGCGGGCCATCGAGGTTCGCTCTGCTCTCATGCTGGCGGCCATCCTTGTGGCGGGCCTCGTCGTCCTTCGTGGTGCAACGACAGCGCCGACGTTCGTCGGGTGGGAGTACCCCCTACTCGGAAACACTCACATCGTCGCAGACTTCAACGGCGATGGAAGCCTTGATCTGGCGGGGACGGGGTTGCCGTTCGTCACGATCCGATTGAACAATGGCGCCGGGGTGTTCGGCGAGGCGGCTGACTACCCGGTCGCGCCGACTCTAAATTCTGCCCAAGCCCTCGCGGCTGGCGACTTCAACGGCGACGGGAGATTGGATCTCGTCGTCACCCTCAATGATCCGGAAACCACCCTCTCTCTACTCACGGGCAACGGCGACGGTACGTTCAACGCGCCCGTGAACTTCCCGAACACCTCCGGCTTCGGCTCGCCTGCAGTCGCCGCCGTCGACCTCAACAACGACACCAGGCTCGATGTCGTCATCGCCCACGACACCGCCTGCTTCACGGCACCGTGCGTCAACACAGACCTGATGTCCGTGATGATGGGCAACGGCGATGGCACGTTCCAGCCCTCGCGCGAGATCGTGGTCGGCCGAGGCATGAGCGCGATCGCCGTCGGCGACTACAACCTCGATGGCTTCCCGGACTTGGCCATCGCGGGCATGCAAGCGCAGGTTTACCGCCTCTACGGCGTCGGCGACGGGACGTTCGTCCAGCAGCCCACGTTGACGGTCATAGTGGATACGTTCTCCATTCCCGCCACTGACATCGACGTCGCCGACTTCAACGGCGACACGATCCAAGACCTCGTGGTGGCGGTACCCCACAACGGGAGCCGGACGGCGATTGTGATCGGCAACGGGGACGGGACGTTCAGAGCGCCGCTGGTCCTCACCTCCCCGACCCTCAACCTGCCCCAGAAAGTGTCGGTGGCCGATTACAACGGCGACGGCTTCCAGGACCTTGCCCTCAGCCTCGGCGACGGCAGCTCGGGCATCCTCCAGATCCGGAACGGGAACGGAGACGGTACGTTCCAGGCGCCAATCCAGTACCTCCCCCCGCCGCCGATGAGCGTTGGTGGTTGGGAGAGCGTGGCGGCGGACCTGAACGGCGACAACCGGCCCGACCTCGCGCTCGCGCGCAACGGAGCGTTCCCAGCGTTCTTTGTCTTGATCAACTCGACAGGCGTCGCTCCCCCTCCGACGCCCTCGGCGCCCACGCTCCTCAGCCCGGCTAATCTAGCCACGGTGGCGCAACCGATCACCTTCGATTGGACGAACGCCGCCAACGGGGTGAGCTACACCATCCAGATCGACAACTCCAGTAATTTCACCACGCCGCTGACCTTCAGCCAGGCAGTCAGCCTTTCGCAGGCCGTCATCGGCGGCCTTCCAGCGCAGCAACTGTGGTGGCGCGTGCGTGCGCGCAATTCGGCTGGCGTGTTCGGCCCGTTCTCTTCTTCGCGGCGTTTCACCTCGCAGGCGGCTGCAGCAAGCTTGTCCTCGGTGTCGGTGAACCCAACGAGCGTGGTGGGAGGCAACGACTCGACCGGCACCGCGACTTTGACTACGGCGGCGCCCTCGGGCGGAGCGGTCGTGACGCTGTCGAGCAGCATCCCGAGCACGGCCACGGTTCCCGGAAGCGTCACCGTCGCGGCCGGTGCCACGAGCGGAACCTTCACCGTCAGCACGGTATCGGTCACCGCGTCGACGTCGGGAACCATCACTGGCACCTTCGGCGGGGCCACCCGCAGCGCGATACTGACGGTCAGGCCGCCGGATCCGCCCGTAACGCCAACGTCCCTGGGCCTCTCGCCGTCGACGGTCGTGGGCGGGAACCCCGTGACCGGCACCATCTTTCTCTCGTCGGGGCCGCCCGCCGGTGGCTTGGTCGTCGCGCTCTCGAGCTCGAACACTGCCGCGGCGACCGTGCCGGCGACGGTGACCATATTTCTGAGCAGCGGTACCTTCCCTATCTCGACCCTGGCGGGCCCGACGACCCGGACCACGACTATCACCGCTTCGGCCAACGGCGTCTCGCGTACGGCCGTCCTGACCGTGACGCCGTCGGCGGCGTCCGCGGCGCTCTCGGCCGTTTCGGTCAACCCGACGAGCGTCACCGGCGGGGCCTCCTCGCAGGGGACGGTCACGCTGACGTCGGCGGCGCCGGCGGGTGGGTTTACCGTGGCGCTGTCGAGCAGCAGCACCGCGGCAACGGTGCCGGCGAGCGTGTCGGTGGCGCAGGGGGCGACGAGCGCGACCTTCGCGATTCCGACGAGCGCGGTCACGACGTCGACGCCGGTGACGATCACGGCGAATGCCGGGGGCATTACACGCACGGCGACCCTGACGGTGACCCCTCCGGCGCAAACAGCAACGCTGACGGTAACGGCCACCGGCCGGAGCGGTGAGCGGGTCACCTCGAACCCGGCGGGCATCAACGTCGCCGTCACCAGCAGCGGATCGGCATCGTTCGCCACGGGAACTTCGATCACACTGAGCGCCACGAACAGTCGCGATGTCGTCTGGTCCGGGGCCTGCTCGAGCGGCGGGAACAAGACGAAGACCTGCACATTCACTCTGAGCGGGAACGCCTCCGTCACCGCGAACGTGCAATGAGGCTGTCACACGCCGCGTCCTGGCTGCGAACGACAACGGCGACTGCGCTAGTGTGGCGAGCTCAGCTGGCCCTTGGGCCCGCAGAAATGACCGTCGGGAGGAGCCTGCGCGTTGTGGCCGCCCTCGCCATGACGTGGTCCGTGGCGCGTTCCAACACGCAGCACGCTGCGCCTGACGCTCGCAAGGGGCCGTGCGTGCCGGCAATCCGCGTCGTGCGTTGGGGCAATCCGCGCAGTGCCGGAGGACGGGGCCGCATAAAGAGACATTCCGTCTACCAAGCGAGGTGAAGCTAATCGCGAACGGCGTGGAGCCAGAGTACGCGAAGAGGAGAGGATACCTTCGCTGGCTTGAAGACGGCCTCGAGGTCCGAGCGATCCAGTTGCTGCTCGGGCACGCGAAGCTCGAAATCACTCGGCGTTATCTGAACATCACCGACGTAGGCGTCGTGCGGTCGATGCGCGAGCTCTCGAGACGGCCTGCGTATTGTGAGTTTCGATATTCTCTAAATGTCCTTCTGAGACATAGGTAACTGTGAACTTTGGAGCCGGCGACCAGACTTGAACTGGTGACCTGCTGATTACGAATCAGCTGCTCTACCAACTGAGCTACGCCGGCCAGGCGGGAACTCCGATTCTACCACGCAGGTTGAGCGACGACGGTCCGGGCTGAAATTGGACGCTCCGGGAATCAATCAGCCAGCCCCCAGTCCCCAGCCCCGTCTCAGCGCAATTCCACCCACACTTCGCGCCGCACGAGATCGCGCAGCGTCGCCGACCGCTCGCTGTTCGCCTTGCGCTGCGCCTCGCTCGGCACGACGCGCGCCGTCGCCGCATCCAGCCCGGCGGCCAGCGCCTGTTCGGCCGCCGCATCTTTCAGCCGGAAGATCCGCAGGTGTGTCCAGTCGGCGGTGACGCCCGGCGCCGGGTTCACGGTCCGCACCTCGTCGAAGACGCCGGCCTTCCGCGCATCCTCGTCGATCGGCTCCGCGATCTTCTTGATGTACTCGTTGTAGGCGTCGAGCTGGCCAGGCCTGGCGCGCCAGTAGTAGGCGACGAACACCGCGCTGCCGGTGCCGGTGGGCGTTTGCGCGCTCGCCGGGATGGCGGCGGGACCCAGCGACAGCAGGGCAAGCGCACCGGCGAGCGATCGCGCGATCACGATCGCGCCTCCGGCGAAATCTTCATGTTCATCTCGGCGTCTTCCCTCGAGTCCGCCAGCCGGAACGGCCGGAAGCGCTCCTCGAGCCACGTCTTCAGGCCGTCGCCGCGGCGTTCGGCCAGTTCCTCGAAGCAGTCGTCCATCAGCTGCTTGAAGTGTTCGGGATGGCGCACCGCGGCGCCGCCCAGCGCGTACCAGATGTCGGCCAGCGGGCCGTCCTCGAGACTCTGAAAGCGGATGTCAGGCATGGCAAGTCACGGTCCGGCTGAAGCCGGACACTACGTTCGCTTGAAATAGGTGTCGGTCTTGTCGATCCAGTCCTGGCGCACCGGGCTGAACACGTCGACGACCAGCGAGTCTTCCAGCACCTCGACTTCGTGCGCCACGTTGCCGGGAATCTGCATCACCTCGCCGCCGCGGATGGTCGTCTCGCGGCCGTCGATCCGGAACAGCAGCGCCCCGCTCAGCACCATGCTGACCTGCTCGTTCTCGTGCGCGTGCCGCGGCACGACGCCGCCGGCTTTCAGCTCGAAGCGCGCGATGGTGACCCGGTCGGCGGTGATGTACTGCCGTTTGATCGCCGGGTTGATCTGCTCCGGCGCGATCTCGCTCCAGCGATGGTGGACGACGGTTCCTGCCTGCATCGATCCTCCTCGGCGGCCGGGCTGAAGCCCGCCCTGCGTACGTTCGTCGCTTCTATTTCGGTTTTCTCTGCGCCGGTTCCGATTTCGCCGGCGCCGGCCGCCCGATGTCCGGCCTCGGATCCGGCACGAAGCCGTTGCGGTTCGGCATCGCCACGCGCGGCAGCGTGGTCTCGTCGACGACGTCGCGCTCGCCGACGATGCCGTTGAGGAAGAGGAGATAGGCGGTGGCGCCGTAAATCTCCCCGGTGGTGAGCGTGCCGGGATGATCGAACGGCATCGCCCGCCGGATGTAGTCCCACAGCGTGGTCGCGTACGGCCAGTAGCTGCCGATCGTCTTCTGCGGCCGCGACGTGGCCAGTGAACCCTGGCCGCCAGCCAGCACGTCCTGCGGCCCTTCCTTTCCGGTCGGTCCGTGGCAGGTCTCACAGCGGCGCGTGTAGACATCCTTCCCCGCCGCCGCGGTGCTGCCGCCCGGCGGCAGCCCACGCCCGTCAGGCGCGATGTCGATGTCGATCGCCTGCAGTTCTTCCGGCTTCGGCGCGCGGCCGACGCCAAACGACGGCGACTGCGCCCGGAGCTGAACTGCTCCGAACGCGACGATGCCGGCGAACGCGATCGATGCGAGGCGCCTACGCCCGATTGCCATTGGTGATCGTTCCGTTGGCGGCGACCTTCCAGGTCTGGATGCCGTTGTTGTGATACTGGGAATTGGTGCCGCGAATCTTGATCAGATCGTTCAGCGGCGGCTGCGTGTAGCCGGTATCGTCCGTGCAGCGCGACGCCAGCAGCGCCTCACGCCCATCCCATGTCCAGGGCCAATGGAAGCGCGTGTGCGCACGGCGCAGCACCGGCGTCTGTAGCTCGGCCTCGATCCAGGTCGCGCCGCCGTCGGTCGTGACCTCCACCCGCGCGACGCTGCCGCGGCCGGTCCACGCGATGCCGGTCACTTGGTATTGACCGGCGCCGCGCAGCGTGTCGCCGGCCGAAGGCCGGGTGATGATCGACTTCGCTTCGAGATCGAAGGTGAACTGCCGCGCCGTGCCGTCGGGCATCAGGTCGGTGTACTTCGACGTTTCCTCGCGGCTCATCGCCGGCTGGTTCATCACCTTCAGCCGCCGCAGCCACTTGACATTCGCGTTCCCCTCGAACCCGGGCAGCAGCAGGCGCAGCGGATAGCCCTGCTCCGGCCGCAGCGGCTCGCCGTTCTGCCCGTACACCACCATCGCATCGTCGAGCATCTTCGCCATCGGGATGCTGCGATCGAGCTTGCATGCATCGGCGCCCTCGGCAAGAACCCAGGCGGCGTCGGCATGCGCGCCGCACTCGCGCAGCAGCGTCGACACCGGCACGCCGGTCCACTCGCTGCAGCTGGTGAGGCCGTGGATCCGCTGCACGTCGGTCTCGCCGGATCCGCCGCGCCATTCACCGCCGCTGTTGCCGGAGCATTCGAGGAAATGAATCCGCGACACCGACGGCAGCGCCTTCAGATCCGCCATCGTGAAAACCAGCGGCCGCTCGACCAGCCCATGGATCGTGAGCGTATGAGTCGCCGGATCGATTTCGGGCACGCCGCCGTGGTGACGCTCGAAGTGCAGCGAGGAGGGGGTGATGATGCCGTAGGTGTCGTGCAGCGGCGTCCGGCTCGACGCCTCCTGCAAAGGGACCTTGGTGTTCTGATTGACGTGGCGAACGGCTTTCTCGAAGCGCGACCGCGAGCCATAGGGGCTGACCGCCGCCCCGAGGAGGCTCGGGTCGGGGCCCGCCACCCTGGAACGACAGGCGACGACGGCCGCGCTCCAGGCCGCGCCGAGGCCGAGAAACCAGCGGCGCGAGCGGGACGAATCGGTGGACATCCCCGTATTCTACAAGACGCTGTGATATCATACATACCTGAACTACATGGCTGAGACGGAACGAACCGGCCTGTTCGCGGTGCTGCACACCTCCAGCGTCCTCGAAAGCCGCGTCGAAGCAAAGCTCGCCGACATCGGCTTGTCGCTCGCCAAGCTCGCCGCGCTGCACCGTCTCAGTGAAGCGGGCGAATCGCTCCCGCTCGGCCAGCTCGCCGAGCGCCTCTCCTGCGTCAAGTCGAACGTGACACAGCTGGTCGATCGACTGGAGGCGGATGGTCTGGTCAGCCGCGCAGCCGATCCGAACGATCGACGGTCGCGGCTCGCCGTCCTGACCGATGCCGGGCGCGACTCGTACCAGAAGGGGCGACAGATCCAGATCGAAGCCGAGCAGGCGCTCTTCGGCGCGCTGACACCGGATGAATCGGCGACCCTTCACACGCTGCTCGCAAAGCTCAACGGCTAGTTTTTTGACACCGAAGGTTCACGTATAGACAATCCACGGACTTTGAAAAGGAGATCGAGCATGGCAACGACGACGATCACGAGAACACGGGGCGCGGCGACGGCGGTGGTCTGGACGCTGTCGATCCTCTGCGCGGCGATGTTCCTGTTTGCGGGCGGCAGCAAGCTCGCGGGCCAGGCGGAGATGGTGCAGGTCTACGAGACGATCGGCCTTGGGCAGTGGTTCCGCTATCTGACCGGCATCATCGAAGTTACGGGCGCGGCGCTGCTGCTCGTCCCCTCGCTCGCCTTCTACGGCGCCGCCGCGCTGGCCGTGACGATGGTGGGCGCGATCATCGCGCACCTGTTCGTCATCGGCGGCAACCCGCTGGTCCCGATCGTTCTGCTCGCGGCGACCAGCACGATCGCGTATCTGCGGCGTCCGGACCTGTCGAATTCGTAACCAGCGAATCGCTCGCGTCAGACTTTGCGATTCAATGCGGTAGCCCTCGCGAAGGGATGAGCTCGGGTTGCGACCATCCACGAGCTGCGGTTACGATAGGGGGTTCAGTTCACTCCTGAAATCGCAGCCGTGGGGTCGCAGACCGAGTGATGTCCGAGCCCGTTGTTTCCGGCGCGTCCAAAGCCGCCGACCTCGTCGTGCGCGGCGCGCGCACGCATAACCTCAAGAACATCGACCTGACACTGCCGGTCGGCAAGCTGATCATCGTCACCGGTGTCAGCGGTTCGGGAAAATCGTCGCTCGCCTTCGACACGATCTACGCCGAAGGGCAGCGCCGCTACGTGGAATCGCTCTCCGCTTACGCGCGCCAGTTCCTCGAGCGGATGGAAAAGCCCGACGTCGATCGGATCGACGGCATCGCGCCTGCGATCGCCATCCGGCAGAAGAACAGCATCCGCAACCCGCGATCGACGGTCGGCACCACCACGGAAATCCACGACTACATGCGCCTCCTCTACGCGCGCGTCGGCCGCACCTTCTGCCGCCAGTGCGGCCGCGAGGTGGTGCGCGAGACGGCCGAAGTGGTCGCGCGGCAGCTCGGCGCGCTGCCGCAGGGGACGCGGCTTCTCATCGGATTCGATCTGCCGGTGGTCGACGTGTCGGTGCCGATCGTCGAGACGGTCGAGGTCGACGAGCTGGCGGAGCAGTCCGACGACGAGAGCATTCCGCGGCCGGTGGCGCCGGATCAGGATCTCTTTGCCGGCATGCCGCCGGCCTCCGAAACGCCACAGAACGGCGGCCGGGGTGCGAAGCCCGACGCGCGCAGCGAGCAGGCGGTCGCGGCGACGCTGGCCGGGCTGCGCAAGAAAGGATTCGCGCGGCTGCTCGTCGACGGTGCCGCGGTCACGATCGACGACCTGTCGCCCGCGGCGCTGCGCGATCGACCGATTCTGCAGGTGGTCGTCGACCGCGTGCAAATCAGCGGCGACGATCTGCGTCAGCGCCTGACCGACTCGATCGAGATGGCGTATCAGGAGGGCGGCGGCGCGGCGTGGGCGTACCGCGATTCCCAATTCATCCTGTTCTCCGAGCGGTTCGAGTGCCGCCAGTGCGGCATCCCCTACGAGGATCCGCAGCCGCGGCTGTTCTCGTTCAACAACCCGTTCGGCGCCTGTCCGACCTGCCACGGGTTTGGGAACATCATCGAGCTCGACATGGATCTGGTGGTGCCCGATCCGGGCAAGTCGATCCAGGAAGGCGCCATCGAGCCGTGGACCAAGCCGCATTACCGCGCGCAGCTGGCCGAGCTGAAGCGCGCGGCGAAGAAAGCGAAGCTGCCGCTCGATGCGAAATGGTCGGAGCTGACCGACGAGCAGAAGCAGTTCGTGGTCGAGGGTGACGGCGAGTCGTACGAAGGCGTGCGCGGCTTCTTCCGCTGGCTGGAGCGGAAGAAATACAAGGTGCACGTGCGCGTGTTCCTCAGCCGCTACCGCGGCTACCTCACCTGCCCCGACTGCCGCGGCGCCCGGCTGCGCCGCGAGGCGCGCGACGTGCAGGTTGCGGGGCGCACCATCGACGCCGTCTCGGCGCTGACCGTCCGTGAGGCGCAGACCTTCTTCAGCACGCTGCAGCTCACGGAAAAAGAGCAGGCGATTGCCGAGAAGGTGCTGAAGGAAATCCAGCGCCGATTGTCGTTCCTGAGCGACGTCGGCCTCGACTACCTGACGCTCGACCGCTTGTCGTCGACGCTGTCGGGCGGTGAAGCGCAGCGGATCAACCTCGCGACCTCGCTCGGCTCGGCGCTGGTCGGTACGTTGTACGTGCTCGACGAGCCGTCGATCGGCCTCCACTCGCGCGACAACCTGCGGCTGATCGCGATCCTGCGGCAGCTGCGCGACCAGGGCAACACGGTGCTGGTGGTCGAGCACGACGCCGACATGATCAGGGTCGCCGACACGGTGGTCGACATGGGCCTCGGCGCAGGCGAGCAGGGCGGGCGCGTCGTCTTCTCGGGAACCCTGAAAGCGCTGCTCCAGGAGCCGCGCTCGCTCACCGCCAAGTACCTGCGCGGCGAGCTGAGCATTCCGGTGCCGCAGTCACGCCGCAAGGGATCGCCGCAGCGCATCAGGCTGTTCGGCGCATCCGAGCACAATCTCAAGGGCGTCGACATCGAGATC
>Ga0111538_10013835_pt1 | contig 10638 bp, 10 predicted proteins | sample SoiMethybrSBSTD1_FD_79669 | JGI IMG/M metagenome (GOLD analysis project Ga0111538, IMG submission 79669) | Bulk soil microbial communities from a Populus tree surrounding site in Tennessee, USA - Soil MetaG P. TD hybrid SBSTD1 (version 2)... | ecosystem: Environmental > Terrestrial > Soil >... | reverse complement strand
TGCCACTCCCCAATCCCGGGAGCGCGACAAATAGGATCTGTGCGAACCGCTGTCCTCGTGGTCGTGTCTAAAACATCTAGCATTTGCAGCCAGTGACGCGAAATGAAGCCTCCGTAGCTCCGAGCTCACGCGCGCGTTCATACCACTTCAGAGCTTCATTGCGGTCTCCAATGAGCCCCACGACCTTTTGGCGCTGAAGCTCGATCGGATCATAGGTTGTCGCAAGCAAGGTTGCTCCGGCTGCCACACCCGCTTCTGCGGCGCGCCGAAAGAATGCCCGAGCTGCAGCTTTATCGCCGTGCGCTAGATGCCTCGGCCTGCGGCCAGTAGGTTTTCGACAGGAGGCTCGGCGAGCGGTGGCATTGGCGGGAAATCCAGCCGGTTTATAGGTAAATGCCTGCTGGACCGCCTGGAGTTGTCGCAGGGACGTTTCCCTGAGTTCGCGGGCGTTCCGCAGGAGTGGCCGGCGGGGCTCCGGGCGCTACGCCGGTGGCCGCGCTATCGGGAGCTGTCGACGTGCCCGGGCTTGTAGTTTGGGCTATGGAACTGCCTGCGCTAGCGTATCGAACCCATTCGCTTGCATGTGCTGCGTAACACTCGGGGCACACTAAAAATGTACTTGAAAGTCTCTTTTGCAAATTTCTAGCCGGCTGTCGGGCGTTGTGATTCCGTCTGACCTACGTCGTGATTCGGAGGGTCGGGATGACACGTCGGGCAACGAAGGCCAGCCCGTCTTGCAAGCTTGCGCGGTGGAGGCGCTTAGCCTGCGGCGTATCACCTGGGGACTGCTCGTGCGTGGGACTTGCGGCCTTCGACTTTCCTGTCGGTTTCGTTGCGCGTTGTACTGCCGTCCGCTGCAGTTTGGCGAAGAGGTGCCCTTTCTCGTATTCGGCAAGACGTCGGCGACCCAGCGAATTATTTTGCGGCCGAGGTCGTCGCCGTCGCCAGAGGGTCAGCCGCTCAAAATTGCGCTTCGTCAGTGACGCGATTCCGAAATTTTTCACCACGAATTCGCGCGCGAGCCGGCTGGCATCCTCATGCTGACCATGCAGACGCCGTTGCCCTCGATCGGGTCGGCAACCGCGCCTAACCGCTGTTACGAGTAACCGACAAGACTTTTCGAGGCACCAGTTCCTCGCCATTTTATAGCTGGGCAAGCGAGAGCTTGGCGCGTGTCGGCATAGGGGGGATAGCGCACTGAAGTCGGCTATCGCAGGTCCAGCAAGCGACGTTTTGCACGTGCGCCCCTTCTACGCTGGGTGTCGCGCACCGGCGGTCGTTGGGGCTCGGGTCGAGACGCGCCTTTGGCAACTCGCACGGCTGGTCCTTGCGTCTTGCTTCAATGCGGTTCTACCGCTGATGTCGGTGCATGCGGCTGGTCCTCCAGACCTCGAGGTTGAGCAAGCCATCTCGATTCCGGCCAAGGGTACCGAGCAGGGTTCACCGCAGGCCTTTCCGATGGAAGAGTTTCTCGACCGGCTGATGGCGGCAGAGTCCGGCGGGCACCCGCACAAGAAGAACCCCCGCTCGACGGCCCTGGGCCCGTTTCAATTCATCGAATCCACGTTTCTCGTGGTCGTGAACAAACACTTTCCGAAGGAGGTCGCGGGCCTTACCGAGCGTCAGATCCTCGCGCGCAGGACGGAGATTGTCTTCTCGCGCCAGGCCGCCCGCGCTTATGCGACTGATCTCATTTCTGCTCTCAAATTGAACGGCCTGCCGGCGACTACGCGCAATGTGCGGATTGCCTTTCTCGTCGGCCCTTCGGCGGCGGTCCGCTTGCTTAAAGCGCCGCCCCATAAGCCCCTAAAGGGGGTGCTGTCGGCTGATGCGATCGCAGCGAATCCCTTCATGTGGGGTGCGACGGTTGCCAAACTCGTCCGGAAGGCCGCCGGCGACGTGAGTGCGACAGCCGCGACTAGGCGGCCCAGCCCCCCATTGGGTGAGCCGGCCGTCACAGCGGCGGTCTTGAAGGATGAGGCTGCCACCGCAACGAACTTGAAGGGTGAGGGGGAGGGGGGCACAGCAGTTGCTTTTAAAAGCGAGACGACTGCTACGGCAGCGGCCTTGCAGGCCGGGCCGGCCGTTGCGATAGTGGCCTCGAATCGCGAGCCGGCCGACACTCCGGTCGGTTTGGAAGTCAACCTCCTGGTGACCAAAACGGCCGACCAGCTCTTCGAGAGCAAATGTCAGATCGGCCTCGCCAGCTGTCGCAGGTGGCTCGCCCTCGAAGAGCAGAGGGCGCGACTTCTTGGCCGCGCCGAGCGGTGGCCCTGATCGCTCCTGACGGATTATCGCCTCCAGCTCAGCCATCTGCAGCCGCGATCTCCAGAGCGTTAGGTCGCTTGAGGAGACGGGGTATTACTTCAATTTCCCTAAGTTGTGGATTCCGGCTGCGCTCCATTGAGCATGCGCACAGACTTGAGCGCCTGACGTGTTTCGTCCTGCAGCAGCCTTTCGTAGTAACGAAGATAATCTTGCGCCATTCGCCGCGCGGTGAATCGCTGCTCGAAGGTCGCGCGAATGCGCTGCCGGTCGAGTTCACCGAGCCGTCCTATTGCTGTCACCGCCTCAGCCTCATCGTTGACGACGAAACCTGTGACACCGTCGTCGATAACCTCCGGAACCGAGCCGCGTCGAAACGCGATCACTGGCGTACCGCAGGCCATAGCTTCGATCATGACCAAACCGAACGGCTCCGGCCAGTCGATGCGCCCGCGTTACCAAGGAAGCGGCCCTTCTGGCGCTCATTGATTTCCCCAATGAACTCAATGCCGGGTTCAGCGAGGAGGGGCACAATTTCGCGCCGGAAGTAGGCCTCGTCGGCACGATCGACTTTGGCGGCAATCTTCAACGGCAAACCAACTGCGCGCGCAATCGCAATTGCTCGGTCGAGGCGTTTCTCCGGCGAGATACGACCCAAAAACGCGAGGTATCCTCCCCGAGGAATGAGCGTGGGCACGAGGAGATCGCGGGGAAGGCCGTGTAAGACAGTGCCTACGACATTGGCATTCGGAATTGGTCTACGTTGCGCCTCTGAAATGGACACCAGCGGCATCTCGGAAAAGGCCTCATACAAACCTTTGAGGTCCGCCAGGTCTTGACGGCCGTGCAGCGTGGTCAGGGGCACGGACCGGCCGGTCATTGAATAGCGGGAAATGAAACTGGTCGATGTGGAACTGGAGGATGTCGAATTGCCGCGCCATACGGCGCAGCTTGTCCAGCATGATCATGCAGTACGGAATTGGATCCCAGGGCAGGATTAGTGCGGAGATGAAGGACGGGGTTCTTACCCTCGTCCTCCCCAAGCCTGAGGAAGCGAAGCCTCGCAGAATCTCTGTCAATAGAGCCGCGAAACGTGACCCGCGATGGCGCGACATTTCCGGACATCGAGCCAGAAATCGATCAGCTACTCCATCCAAGCCGCTTTTACGCGCGGCCGACCGACGTGGTCGTAGATCAGCTGCTCACCGTCGATGAACGTCGCGCCATTCTCTCGTCGTGGGCATCCGACGCCTGCGCGGTGGAGTCCAACCCGGCTCTGCGGCAACCACCTCACGCGAAAGCGCATGTCACCTTCGACGAGATCATGGATGCCCTCATGCAGCTTGACCGTTTGGGCCCGCGGGCTCTCGATTGGGCTCAAGGCATCGCCGCTGGCTTCGTCACGATCGCGGAGCGCGGCACGGTCGTAACGCTCCCCACGTCCAAGGGGGCACAAACCGAGGGCCGTGACCATCGTTGTACCGTTGTGAGGGCATGGGCACCGCGTGCGACGCCCCTGGAGCGCTGGGCCGCAGTCGCAGGCCGGCAGCCCGGTAAGCCTGTATTCCGTCCCAAGGGCGGCACGATTGCGTCCGGCAGGCTCACGGATCGCAATAGCCAGCTCGCATGCTATAGCCTGAGAAGGCCTCCGCGATAGTTTCAGCCTCGTCTTCGGTCTTGCTCTTGCGATGGCTAGCTTACGTATCCGCGACTTCACGATGCAGCTGTGGACCTTGTCGCTCGGGAAACCGAAAGACGTTAGTCTCTCAACGGCTGATCCGACCACGGGCCTCATGGGCGCCTTTACCTTTGCAGTCGGGCGCCCTTTGTATGGGCGGAAGTGGCGCGAAGCGATTTACGGCCACGGTCTACCAGCATAGCCATAAGGGCAGATGCTCTCTTCTGTCGTAAGTTATAGATTTACAACCTGGGGCGTCGCCCGCTTCGAGCGACCCGGTAGTTCGCAACTCCTGGCGCGGTGCGAGGCGGCGGCGTCCTCTTTCAATGGCCTCCCATGCGGAGACGTCCTAGACCAGCGGAAACTCAAGCATCACCTCCTCATGCTGACGAGCGCTACTCCTGCCGCCCACAACTCCGGATGGTGATAGCCCGCAAACCGTCACTCGCAGCTGGCGATCCCAGGCTTGGGACCTGTGGATCACAGTGAGTGTCGCCGACGTCCCGAAAGGTGGGTGACCCGGCCCGCATACGAAGCTCTGAAACATGACAGCGGGGCGCTTGGATGGTGAGAGGGCGCGAGGAACGATTCCTCTAAGGTATTGTTGATGTTAGGGAAAGACCTGCGGGTACCCGGATATGCGAATTGGGCAAATAGCTCCCCTGGCGGAAAGCGTGCCGCCGAAACTCTACGGCGGGACCGAGCGGGTAATTTACTGGTTGACCGAGGAGCTGATTGAACAGGGGCACGAGGTCACCCTATTCGCTAGCGGCGATTCAGTCACGCGCGCTGCCCTTATGCCGGCGATCCCCCGAGCGCTGCGATTGAGCCGGCCGAAGCAGGACCCCTCCGCTGCATGCGCGGCATTGCTTGCTGACGTGGCGGAACGAGCATCGCAGTTCGATGTCATTCATGCCCACATCGAATGGCTTCACCTACCGCTATTGCAGCGCCTTAACGTGCCGTTCCTCACGACCGTGCACGGGCGGCTGGACCACGCCGGACTTGACCGAGTGCTGCGGCGGTTTCCGAACGTGCCGTTTGTTTCCATCTCGAACAACCAGCGCCTCCCGTTGCCGGAGCTGTGGTGGCTTGACACCGTCTACCACGGGCTACCCCGGGAAGCTCTGAAGCCATCATACGACAGGGGCAGATACCTGGCTTTTCTTGGGCGGTTGGCACCGGAGAAGGGGCCTGATGCGGCCATCCGGATCGCCAAGCGCGCCAATATGCCATTGCGTATAGCAGCCAAGCTGCCACGCGGGCACACACGCTATTTTACGGAACAGTTGCAGCCGCTGATCGATGCCTCACGTACGGATCTTGTCGGCGAAGTCAACGACCGCAACAAAGAGGGCTTTCTGCAGAAGGCGGCGGCTCTGCTTTTTCCCATTGACTGGCCGGAACCGTTTGGCCTGGTTATGATAGAGGCGATGGCATGCGGCACGCCCATCATTGCGTTCAGGTGCGGCTCGGTGCCGGAAGTAATTGAGCACGGCGTCACGGGATTCGTCGTCGAGAACGAAGACGAGGCGGTACGCGCCGTCGCCCGCATCGATGAACTCGATCGGCGTTCAGTAAGAACCGCGTTCGAGAAGCGTTTCACGGCCAGGCGCATGGCGCAGGACTACCTGCGTCACTATCGCAAACTTACGAGGCTTGCTCTGCGCGGGGGAGAAGTCGCTGCGCGGCGCGACCACCGAGCGACTCCACTTACTGAAGTCCAAGATACCTAATCGGCACCTCTATGCGATGCCGTTATGTCGTGACTCTCATTCCACCCAGCCTCAGTCCGTGGCCCGGTGCATTTGCCGCCATGCGTCTTGCATGACAGCCACGAGTTCACGGTGTCACCGCAATGTAGCTTGCGTCATTGCGACAGCGCGGGCCCAGGCACTAAGAACGCTCTCGAGACGCTTGAGGTCTTCTAACCTTTGCCGGACATCAGCGATGACTGTTCGGTGATGTTCTTGACTTTTGCGCACTCGTTGCCTCGGCCGCCGGCAAGTCCGAGGAGGAGGCGGATGTGTTTAAGTAAGAATCCCAACTCACGGGACCCCCGGATGAAGACTAAACGCTGCCTGTGTTTGTTGGTATAAAGCCGATGCCCACCATGACTGCGGGCCGGTTTCGGCAAAATCCCAATCCGCTCGTAATAACGAATGGTCTCGATTTTCACCATGGCTTGTTTGGAAAGCGCGCCGATGGCCAGTCGCTCAGTTGGCTGCGTGGCAGTCAGCCTGTGACTCACGCCTAAGCAAACTATGAGTTAGCGAGAAGCGCCCATAACGCCGCAAGAGTCGACATGAACAGACGGGGCATCGATGCACCTCCGAGTTCAAAACGCCCCCAGGTGTAGGCGGGGAGCGAACCCCATCTCGGACCTGCCGCGATCGAGGAACTCAACTCATCTGAAATGACCAACCACCCTGTGCCAAAACTACTTGGCGCGTTTGTAGGTCAGCTCGGTCTGCTTACCGGCCGATGACGCCGGGTTGATGACCGTCAGTTCGTCGCCAGTGATCGTAAAGGACTGCTGCAACCTCTCCTTGATGGATGGCATCGAGATCATGCACAAAATTCACGAGCGCGGCGCCTAACATCAAGGTCCTCGATCGGGCTAAGCTCGATCTCACTACGCCGTCAGGCCGAGGCATCCTGGCGCTGCTGACTGGCTTGGCCGAGAAGGAAGGCGCGCCCTGCGCAGGCTCCCTCTCACGCATGCAGGCCGTGGCCGAGCGCGGCCAGTGCGGCTTCTCGCAGACATTCGCTTAATGTCGGATGGACATGGACGGTTGCCGCGATGTCCTCGAGTCGCGCCCCCATCTCAAGCGCGAGGGCGAAACCGGCGGACAGTTCCGACATGCCCTGACCTACCGCCTGGATGCCAAGAACGACGTGGTTGTCGGCACGGGCGACAAGGCGCAGGAAGCCGTTGTTCGCGTCGAGTGTCAGGGCGCGACCGTTGGCGGACAGTGGAAAGTTGCCGACTTTGATGCCATGTCCGCCAGAGCGCGCCTCGTCTGGCGACAGGCCGACCGAGACAATCTCAGGATCGGTGAAACAAACTGCGGGGATGACCACCTTGTCGAACGCACGCTTCTGTCCTGCCATGATCTCTGCCACCATTTCGCCTTGCGTCACCGCTCGGTGCTCCAGCATGGGCTCACCAGTGACGTCGCCCACCGCCCAGACGTTGCGCATGGACGTGCGGCACTGCTCATCGATCTCGATGGCAGAGCCGTTCATCGTCAGGTCCAGCTCCTTGAGCCCGAACCCGGTAATGCGCGGGCGGCGGCCGACGGTCACAAGATAATTGTCGGCAGCAAGGCGCGTTTCGTTGCCATCGGCGAGGTCGACCTTCAGCGCGCCCGAAGGATCAAGCCCGCGCGCCTTGGCCCCGAGCAGCACTTTAATGCCCATGCTGCTCACGTGACTCGCCAGCGGCCGCGTCAGCTCGACATCATACTGCGGTAATATGCGTTCGAACGCCTCGATCACCGTGACCTCGGAGCCGAGCTTGCGATAGGCGATGCCGAGCTCGAGCCCGATGTAACCCGCGCCGACCACAACCAGCCGCTCAGGCACGCTCTCGAACGCAAGCGCCTCGGTTGAGGAGACGATGCGCCCGCCGAAGGGCAGCAAAGGCAGAGGCAGGGCCTCCGAGCCAGTGGCGATGACCATGTGCTCGGCCGTGATCACCTGCTGGCCCGTATCACTTTGCACCAAGCAAGTCTTGCCGTCACGAAATGAGCCAGAGCCATTGACGACCTTCACTTTGGCACGCCGCAGGAGTCCATACACGCCGCCGCCGAGACGTGAGATGATGGCATCCTTCCACGCCATGGTTGCCCGCAAGTCGATGCTCGGATGGGTCGCCCGGATACCCAGGTTCGAGCCGCCTGCGAAACGCTTGGCGGCAGCGAATTCCTCGGCCGCATGAATCAGGGCTTTCGATGGTATGCAGCCGATGTTCAGACAAGTGCCGCCGAGCCGGCCGGACTCGACGAGCACGGTGTCGAGTCCGAGTTGCCCGGCCCGGATGGCGCACACGTAGCCGCCAGGACCACCGCCTAGCACCAGCACAGTGCACGAGAGTGGGTCCATTCACGTCTCCATGAAGATTTTGGCGGGCGCTTCCAAAAGCGTGCGCAGGTACTGAATGAACTGGGCCGCATCCCAGCCGTCGATGATGCGGTGATCGAACGAAGAGGACAGGTTCATAATCTTCCTCGGTTCGAAGGCAGCGCCGCGCCATACGGGCTTGATTGCGATTTTGTTGACGCCGACTATGGCGACTTCTGGCGAGTTGATCACCGGTGTGCTGGCGATCCCGCCAAGTGCTCCGAGGCTGGTGATGGTGATGGTCGATCCCGTTAGCTCCTCGCGAGTGATCGTGCCCGAGCGCGCCGTCTCTGTCAGCCGCTGCACCTCGCTGGCGCAATCCCAAATCGTCCGCGCCTCAGCGTGCCGTACCACGCCAACCACCAGGCCGTTCTGCGTCTGGATGGCGATGCCGATGTGAGCGCCACCGTAGCGATGCAAGGTATCGGCGCTATCGTCGAAACGAGCGTTAAGTTGTGGAAATTCGCGCAGGGCCATGACCAGTGCGCGCATCAGGAACGGTAAGATGGTTAACCGCGGCCGGCCAGACTTCCTGGTCTCGTTGACGTCCGCGCGGAGCGCCTCGAGATCCGTGACGTCCACCTCCTCGATGTAGGAGAAGTGTGGGATTCGCCGCATCGTATCCTGCAAGCGCTGGGCGATCTTGCGCCTGATCCCGATGATTTTGATCTCCTCGACGGCTGTATTCGCCGCCAGGCCCTGCAAGGAGGTCTGCGCCTGCACCCTGCCCGCGAGATAGGCATCCACGTCCTCTCGCAGTATGCGCCCAGCTGGTCCGCTTCCGCGCACGAAGCGCAGATCGACTCCGTGGTCGCGGGCGTGGGCACGAACGGCCGGAGCAGCAACCGGCCGGTCGGTTGCCCGAGCTTGAGCCAGAGACTGGGCAGCGCGAGGCACATTTGAAGTTGCGGGCTCTACGGTCTGCGGTCGCTCGGTCTCGACGGGCGCAAGCTGAGGAGGTTCTTGTGCGGACCTGGGCTGCTGGGGGCGTTGCAGCTGCTCGCCGACGCGCTCAGCCGGTGCGGCGCCTTTAGTCCGCGCGGCAAGCTCCCGTGCCGTATCGGCCCCGTCGCCGACCTCAATCTTCATCAACTCGGAGCCGACGGCGGCTTTCTGCCCAACCTCACAGCCGATCCACGAGACGCGCCCGTCGGCCGGCGAGGGAATCTCGACGGTCGCCTTATCGGTCATGACGGCTGCGAGCACGTCGCCCTCGCGCACGGGCTCTCCAACCTTGACCATCAACTCGACGATTTCGGCTTCTGCCACGCCCTCGCCAATGTCCGAAAGCTTGATGACGCGCTCACTCATCCTCACGCCTCCACGACGCGCTCCAGTGCCTCACCGACGCGGCGGGGGCCGGGGAAGTATTCCCACTCCTGTGCGTGCGGATAGGGGGTGTCCCATCCCGTGACGCGCTCTATGGGAGCTTCGAGGTGATAGAAGCAATTCTCTTGCACGATCGCCATCAGCTCCGCGCCAAAGCCGCTGGTGCGGGTCGCCTCGTGAACGATCACGCATCGGCCAGTCTTGCGGACAGAGACGACAATCGTCTCCGTATCGAGAGGCAACAGGGTTCGCAGGTCGATGATCTCTGCATCGATGCCCTTCTCCTTTGCGGCCGTCTCGGCCACGTAGACCATGGTACCGTAGGTGAGCACGGTGACGTCGTTGCCCGCACGCCGCACGACTGCGGTGCCGAGTGGCACGCGGTAATGGCCATCGGGCACCTCACCGAGCGGATGCTGGGACCACGGCACGATCGGGCGCTCATGATGACCGTCGAATGGGCCATTATAGAGTCGTTTCGGCTCGAGAAAGATCACTGGGTCGTCGTCCTCGATTGAGGCGATCAACAGACCCTTGGCATCATAGGGATTGGAAGGCACCACCGTCTTCAGGCCGCACACGTGAGTGAAGAGCGCCTCGGGACTTTGCGAGTGCGTCTGGGCGCCGAAGATGCCCCCACCCGTCGGCATGCGAATGGTGATCGGTGCGCTGAAGTCGCCGGCGGAGCGATGCCGCAGGCGAGCTGCCTCCGACACCAGCTGGTCGTAGGCCGGATACATGTAGTCGGCGAATTGAATCTCGACGCACGGCCGCAGACCGTAGGCAGCCATGCCGATTGCGGTGCCGACTATGCCGCTCTCATTGATTGGCGTGTCGAAGCAGCGCGACTTGCCGTATTTCTGCTGCAGTCCCTTGGTGCAGCGGAAAACGCCGCCGAAATAGCCAACGTCCTCGCCGAAAACGACCACGGTGTCGTCGCGCCCCATCACCACGTCATGTCCGTCACGAATGGCTTCGATCATCGTCATTTTGGCCATGGCTCAAAACCCCGCTTCCTGCCGCTGGCGCCGCAGATGTGGCGGCATCTCCTTGAACACATCAGCAAACATGTCGCGTGGCGAGGCCTTAGGGCCCGTGTGCAGGGTCCCGAAGCTCTCAGCTTCTCTCTGCGCGGCGATCACCTCCGCCTCGACTTCGGCTGCCGCCTGTGTGTGCCGCTCCTCGGTCCAGACTTTCTTGACGATCAGGTGGTTCTTGAGCCGGATCACCGGGTCGCCGAG
>Ga0111538_10013834_pt1 | contig 10638 bp, 7 predicted proteins | sample SoiMethybrSBSTD1_FD_79669 | JGI IMG/M metagenome (GOLD analysis project Ga0111538, IMG submission 79669) | Bulk soil microbial communities from a Populus tree surrounding site in Tennessee, USA - Soil MetaG P. TD hybrid SBSTD1 (version 2)... | ecosystem: Environmental > Terrestrial > Soil > Tree... | reverse complement strand
GGTAAAAGGGAAAAGGGAAAAGATCAATCAAGGGACGATTCGGAAAGCGGAGACGGTTGTGTGCTCGCCCGCTGCAGTCACGATCGTCGTCTCGATCGCATAATCGCCCATCGCGAGCGGTGCCAGTATCAGATCCGCGGTGAGCCAGCGTTGCGTGGTTGCGGGGTCAATACGGTCGCCCGTAGCGAGCGTCAGTGCGAGCGGTTGGCCCGTCTTGTCGAGGAGTCGCGCGACCCGTAGAGCGTCGGTGGCGGCGACAGGGATCTCGAGGTGCACCCGTTCGGTTCGCATGAAGCGTTTCGATGAAGCCGGCTGCAGTCGATTGCCCGTCATCGGTCCGCGCCGGAACAGAAGCGGCGAACCGCTGCCAGCTGCGAAATCGATCCGAGTACTTTCGCGATCGGTATCAGGCGTGCCGGCGACATGCACGCGCACGCTCAGGGCACCGTCGGCCATTCTGGCCGGCAGTTTCACTGGCGTCACGAACCCGCCATTTCCAGGAGCGAGCGTCACCTGCGACGTAGCGCTGGTGCCTTGCGCGGTCACCTCGATCTCGGCTGTCGTACTGGCCGCTGTTGCACTGGTCAGGCCGCGCGTCAGCTCTCCGGCGATCCACACGGTTGCGACCGGGCCTTCCTTCGTTCCAGGGATCGCCGCAACATACAATCGTGCATCCGTGCGAATAGTCCCGAGCGCCGCAATGGCCGCAGCAACGAGTGAAACAGCAGACGCCGGTGCAGCGGTAGATGGAGCCATAGAGGTGATCTCCGCCTCCGTCGCCGCACGATAGCCGCGGCGCGCGCGCACGTCGATGCCGGGTTGTTTGATCCGAACCTTCAGCGCTCTGAATTTCCCATCCAGTTTCGAGTTCGTCGAGTAATACCCGAGCAGATAGTACGACCGGCCATCGTCCGAGATGCGACGAAGTCCCCGATCGAGATCGGTATTCATCACGACGATGCCGTCGGTGTTGGCGGCGAGCGTGCGCAGAACATCCTGCCGGCGCCCTAACCGATCAATACTGGCGGACGCAGGTTCGCCGGGTATGTTAATGATGCGAGCTTCGGTTCCCGAGCCGGAAACGACGGGCTTTCCACGCGTGCTCTTCTGTTCCAGTGAGGTGTCGAATACGGCAACACCGCGCGGGTCGATGACGTAGAACGACGCGTTCGCGCGATTCGATGCATCGATCAACTCCCGGAAGAACCGCTCGTCGTCGATCGACGACAGCCGGATGCGCTCCCGCTCGCACGCACTTCCGTGCGGTACGAGCTCGGTCTTGCCGGTGCCGGGATCACCAGCCAGCTTCATCAACTCATCGGTCGGGCGATAGAGCTGCCAGCCTTCGGTGATGGTCAGAATGGCCTTCCGTTCGTCGCGAACGAACCGTAAGTGATCGACCAGCTCTCGAAGCGCTTCGAGCGTCGCGCGTTCGTTGGCGCGAAGCGCCATGTCGCGACCACGGTCCTGCGCAACCACGGACGCACAATCCGCATAGATCTTTTCGCTGTCGGTCTGTAATCGCTTTCCCCACGGCACACGCTCGCGGAGCGACGACTGAAGCAACTCAGTCTTGCGTCCGAACACGAGGTCGGATGGTCGCATGGCCGGTGTCATCACCCCGATGAGATCCTCAGGCTGCAGCAGCCGGTCGAGAAGATTGATCAGCGGTCCGGCGGTATCGCGCGAGGCTTCGGGGCTCACGTGCGGCAAGTCCAGAAAGAGCACGAACAAGCGGCTCCGCGGATTGGCCGCACTTCGACGCGATTGGTCCGCTGTGCTGGGCTCCGCGCGCGACGTACCGTTCTCTGTGCCGATGACGACGTGCTCGAATGCGGCAATTGTCTGCGGGGCGCCGTCCTCGAGTACCTCGAAATCTTCGGCGCGGAGATTGTCGACCGGCGTACCGTTGCGGGTCGGATAGACGTCCACTCGAACGAAGCTCGCCTGACTCTTGAAGGTGGGGGACTGTTCCTGTGAAGTGACGGTACTTGCCGGTTGGGGTACGAGGGCTGCAAGTAACAGCACCGTGAACGCCCGTCGTGTGACGACGCTGCGTCTCATTTGTCGGACCTGAGAATTCGCACGAACCAGGAGCACAGGAAGTCCGCTACCGCGTCGAGCAAAGTTCCGAGGAGCGTGATCACTTGATGCTTTTCCCCTTTTCTTTCCGACCCGAACGGGCGGCATCGAAGGTGCCCCACAGCCGTCGGGGAGCGCGACTTCGCCGCACCCACGTTGAAACGCTGACGGCCGTCGTTACCGTTGTTTCCGTCTCTTGACAGGCCGGCGCGAGGCCACGGCGCGCGTCGCCTCCTGCGCCGCCGTCGCTCCGTTACCTGTGAGCACATACAGGCGCCGGCCGGGACGGTTCTCGTTGGCCGCAATCTGCGGATCTTCCCAATGGCTCTGCAGCAGTCCCATCGTTTCAAGGCGGGAGAGCGCCCGATACAGGGTGCCGTGAGCCGTCAACGATCGCCGGTCCGATTCTTCAGCGACATGCTTGGCAATCTCGTATCCGTGAAACTCGGCACTGCCGGTGCGCCAGAGCCGAATCGCAGATCGGAGTATGGCCTCTTCGACAGGGAGGAGTGCACCAGGTTTGCGACGCATGGCGAATTGTGAGCAGATATCTGCTGTTTGTGTCAAGCGGGCGCGCTCACGTCAGCGGAACATCCGCCTTGAAAATGATGAAGACGAGCGCGATATCCAGAATCGCGACATACGAAATGAAGAAGCCATCGGCATGGAGGTAGGGCAGTCCGAATCGCGCCGTCAACCAGAGGACAAGGAAGACAGTGATCGTGGGCGGGTACAGTTGGTCGACCGCCCATCCGTAAACCAGCAGGAACCAGAACGCGATGAAGGCGATCCAACCCGCGACCATGATTGATCCCATGACCCGATGAGTGTAGTCCCACCCGGACCGAACCTTCTGCGACAACCTCCGTATTGCGGTAAATGGGCTTCAAACACATCCTGAGGCGGCTGCTTCGAACACCGCTCTTCACCGCGCTCACTGTTCTCACTCTCGGCATCGGCATCGGCGCCAATGCCGCGATCTTCAGCGTCGTCGAGGGCATCCTGCTGCGGCCGTTGCCGTTCTATCAGGCCGACCAACTCGTGGCGGTCGATCACACCGCGCCGGGAGTGAACCTGCAGAACGCCGGCGCCGCGCCGTTCCTGTATTTCACCTACCGCGAGGAATCGAAAACATTTGAGGATGTCGGGTTAGTAAATAGCGATACGTCGAGTGTGACGGGACTCGCTGAGCCGGAAGAGATCGCAACACTGAACGTGACACCGAACGTGTTGTCGATCTTGAAAGTGCAGCCGCTCGTCGGGAGAGCGTTCTCGGAGGCCGACGGCAAATCAGAGCAGCCGTTGACCGTCATGCTGACCTACGGCTACTGGCGCTCCAGGTTCGGTGACGATCGCTCGATCGTCGGTCGAACGATTACCCTCGACGGACGTCCACGTGAAGTCGTCGGCGTCCTGCCGGAGAACTTCCGGTTTCTCGACCGGCGGCCCGCGGTCGTGCTTCCCATACAGTTCGATCGCAGCAAGATACTTCTGGGTCGATTCAACTTTGGCGGAATCGCTCGCCTGAAGCCGGGAGCGACGATCGCGCAGGCAAATGCCGACGTTGCTCGGATGATTCCGATCGCGATACGGGCGTTCCCGGCTCCTCCCGGATTCAGCGCGACGATGTTCGAGGACGCACGGCTCGGCCCGCTGGTTCAGCCCCTGAAGCAAAGTCTGGTCGGTGAACTGAATGCGGTCCTATGGGTCCTCATGGGCACGGTTGGTATCGTCCTGCTGATTGCCTGTGCGAACGTCGCCAACCTGCTGCTCGTACGAGCCGAGGGACGGCAGCAGGAGTTGTCAATTCGAGCGGCGCTGGGCGCGGGATGGGGGCGGATCGCGCGCGAGTTGCTGATCGAAAGTCTGACACTCGGCGTGGCCGGCGGTCTGTTCGCGCTCGCGCTCGCCTATGGTGCGCTGGCCGTGCTGAAGTCGATGGCCCCGGCGAACCTCCCGCGGGTCGACGAGATCTCGATCGGTGCGCCCGTCCTGCTGTTCACCGCGATTGTCGCGCTTGCCGCGAGTGCGCTGTTCGGGATGGTTCCGGTGTTCAAGTACGCCGGACCGCAGCTTGGAACCGCGCTCCGCGCCGGAGGTCGATCGCTCAGCGACAGCCGCGAACGTCATCGCGCACGGAGCGTCCTCGTCGTCATTCAGGTTGCGCTGGCGCTGGTGCTCCTCGTCAGTTCCGGCCTGATGATCCGCACGTTTCAGGCGTTGCGTCATGTCGATCCGGGGTTTCTGCGGCCGCAGGAGGTCCAGACATTCCGCATCTCGATACCTGAGTCCGCGGTGAAGGAGCCTGAGGCTGTGGTGCGAATGGAACAGAACATTCGCGATCGACTGGCGGAAATTCCAGGCGTGACGTCGGTCGCTTTCACGACGGTGATTCCATTGGACGGAGGCAATTGGCACGACCCGGTGTTTGCCGAAGATCACGTCTATAAGGAAGGGCAAATACCTCCTCTTCGTTCGTTCAAGTTCGTATCCCCTGGCCTTATTTCGACGATGGGCAATCGCCTGATTGCCGGCCGCGATCTCACCTGGAGCGATGCCTACGAGAAACACAAGGTCGCGCTCGTCTCGGAGAATCTCGCGCGCGAATTGTGGAAGACGCCACAGGACGCCATTGGCAAACGGATTCGCGACAATCTGAAGACACCGTGGCGCGAGGTGGTGGGGGTGGTCAGCGACGAGCGCGTAGATGGCCTCGATCAGAAGGCGCCGACGATGGTGATTTGGCCAGTGCTGATGGACGAGTTCTCGGGTGACGACGTGTCGGTCCGTCGCGGAGTCGCCTATGTGATTCGCAGCTCGCGGACGGGATCGGCGGGGTTTATCGACGACATCAGCCGCGCGGTGTGGTCGGTCAATCCAAACCTGCCACTCGCTGGCGTGCGCACGCTTCGGGACATCTACGATCGTTCGCTTGCGCGCACATCGTTCACGCTGGTGATGCTCGCGCTTGCCGGAGGGATGGCACTGCTGCTTGGCATCGCCGGTATCTACGGCGTCATGTCGTACTCGGTCTCGCAGCGCACGCGCGAGATCGGTATTCGCGTCGCGCTCGGCGCGCCGAGGGAACAGGTCGTCGGCATGTTCGTGTCATATGGCGCCAGGCTCGCGGCGATCGGGATCGTTTGTGGCCTTCTAGCGGCGGCGGGCCTGACTCGCTTCCTCTCGACACTGCTGTTCGACGTAAAGCCAAGCGATCCATTGACCTATGTCCTCGTCTGCGCGGGCCTCGTGAGTGCGGCGGTGATTGCCAGCTATGTCCCGGCTCTTCGCGCAACATCGATTGATCCGGTCGAGGCGCTCCGGGCGGAGTGAATGGAATCTAGGGCGCGGTCTTCAGACCGCGCCTTGGCAGACCCTGCCCTGCATTCGCACTCCTGGCACCCAAGGCACCCGTTGGAGTAGTCTTTCCCGCGTCATGACCACACTCCGACGCCTCCTCATTGTTGCCGCTCTCATCAGCCTCGGCGCCGCTCCTCAGCAAACTGAATGGAAGTCGCTCTGGAACGGCAAGAACCTCGACGGCTGGACCACTTGGATGCAGGCGCCGTCGCCGACATCGGACGTTCCCGGGTTGAAGCGGGACGCCGATGGCAAATACCTCGAGCCGATCGGATCGGGTCGCGATCCACTCAAAGTATTTACCGTCGCCGAGGACGTGGACGGCCGTTCCGCGATTCGCATTTCTGGTGAAGCGTTCGGTGAACTGCGGACGAAGGAATCCTTCAGCGACTACCACCTGAAGTTTCAGTTCAAGTGGGGAGAAAAGAAGTGGCCGCCGCGCGATCGTGCCGAGACGCGCCGCGACAGCGGACTGCTGTATCACGTGCATGCGGAACCGGGCGCGCAGGGCCGCACGTGGGCGCGCTCGATCGAGCTTCAGATCCAGGAAAAGGATGTCGGCGATCTCTATGCGGTGGGCTCGACGATCGGCGTGCGATCGAAAGTCCGCCAGGGCACCAACCCTCCGCTTTACGACTACGATCCGACGGGGGAATGGTTTTTCTTCTCGCAGAGTCACGGGTCTTCGGGCCGTTGCATCAAGCAGCCGGATGCGGAAAAACCGAACGGCGAATGGAACACCGTCGAGCTGATTGCCTTCCGCGACGATGCCATCCACATCGTCAACGGTCAGGTCGTGATGCGTCTGCACGGTCCGATGCGCATCGACACGGATCAGCCGACACCTGTCATGTCCGGAGCGATCATTCTTCAATCAGAAGGGGCGGAGATTTTCTACCGCGACATTCAGGTCAGACCGATCAAGGCTATTCCGGCTGAGTTTGCCGAAAAGAGATGAACGTCACGAGTTGGCCAGTTCATCGAGGAATCCCGTTAACACGTCCAGCGCGCGCGTGATGTCCTCCTCCGTGTGTGCGACTGACAGGAGCCATTGCTCGTCAAGGCCCGGGGGAAGCAGCACGCCGCGGTTGACGCCATAGATCCACTGCGCGAACGCCAGATCGAAATCGGTCGCGAGATAATCGCGGAAGTTCCCGATCGGTGTGCGGGACCAGGTCACGCAGCCTTTGGCGCCGCATTGAACCACATGCGCGGGGGCGTCGACGTTTGCGAGCAGGGCCTGGCAATCGGCGACGAATCGTGTGTTTCTCTCGATCACTCGCGCCGTTTCCTCCGGTGTGCAGATCTCTCCGAGGACAGCGCGCGCCGCCGCCATACAAAGTGGATTTCCGTTATATGTGCCGACGTGCAGGACTCGCCCGGTCGAGATCGCGTCCATCCACTCTTCCGCGCCGCCGAACGCACCCAGCGGCACGCCTCCGCCGATCGATTTCCCGACCGCGATCAAATCAGGCAGAACGCCGTGACGATGTGCGGCCCCGTGCCAGCTGGCGGTGATGCCGGTCTTCACTTCATCAAACAGCAGCAGCGTTCCATAGCGACTCGTGAGCTCCCGGACCGCTTGCAGATATCCAGGAGCCGGCAGACAGATGCCGATGTTCTCCATCACCGGCTCGACAATGAAGCACGCGACGTCCCGCGCCGACAGCACTCGCTCGAGCGCCTCGGGATCGTTGTAGGGGACGACGATCGTGTCGGCGAGAACTCCGGGAGGCAAACCTTCTGTCGACGCGACTGTCTTCGGCGCCGACGCCGGTCCAGCCGCCTCGGCAGACGGTTTCGTCGACACCAGGACCGAATCGTGGTGCCCGTGATACCCACCTTCGACCTTGACAATGCGCGGCCTGCCGGTAACGCCACGCGCCAGACGGATCGCGTCCATCGTCGCTTCGGTGCCTGAGTTGGTGAAGCGCCACTGAGGCAATCCAAACCTGGCGGCGAGAAGCTCCGCGACGGCCGCATTGTCCTCGCACGGGCTCACGAACAACAGGCCGCTGCGCAGCTGTTCCGTGATGGCGCGGCACAACACTGGATGCCCGTGCCCGGTGAACAGGGCGCCGTAGCCCATCGTGAAATCGACGTATTCGAAACCATCGAGATCTTCCATCCGCGATCCGGCGGCGCGTTTGGTGACCAACGGATGCGGCTCGTAGAACTGAAAACTTGAGGCGACACCCAGCGGCAGGAAGCGTTCGGCGCGCGCCATCGCCTTTTCGGACACCGGTGTTCGCAGTACGTACTCAACGAGCTCACGCTTCGAGATCTCGCGTGCCGCAGCAGACAAATCGTCATCCACATTGTCAAAGGCCGGCATGGGGTCCATTCGCTTCTCCTGGGTCGGGGTAGGCAACGAATCTATACCAGAAAGAGCATCAGCTCAGCCATTCACGAATTCAACCATTTCCGATCCGCCTCCGCTTAGAATGCGAGCGCCCATGTCACCGGCGCACCCGTTGGAGCTCATCAAAAAGCTCAGCCTCGATTTACAAGATCGCGCTGAGGTAATGGAGCCGCTGCTCGATCTTCTGCCCATCGGTATCGCCATCGCCGACGATCCGCTCTGCAGCGCGACGCGGATCAATCCTGCGCTGGCGCGTCAGCTCGGCCTCGAGAATGCCGATCGGATTTCGCTCGGCAATTCGGCATTCGCGCGGCCGCCGTTGAAGTCGTCCACCAATGGCCGGGCGATGACACTGGAAGACCGGCCGATGTATCAGGCGGCACGAAGCGGCAGCGAGGTGAAAGGGAAAGTCATTGACGTCGTCCGTGCCGACGGCAGTCACCTGACGCTGATGGAATACGCCACCCCGCTCTTCGATGCCTCGGGCCGTGTGCGCGGCGCGATCGGCATCTTCATGGACATCACCGAACACCGCCGCATCGCGGAGGAGCAGCGGTTTCTCGCGCATGCGAGCGCCTTCCTCTCATCGTCGCTCGATTACGAGACGACGTTGCGGGCGCTGGCGAGACTCGCGGTGCCGATGTTCGGAGACTACTGCGCGGTCGACGTGCTCAAAGAGGACGGCGCGTTTGCTCGCGTCGATCTCGTGGTCGACGATCCGAACCGGCGCGGCGTCGCTGAGGCGCTGAAGCGTTATCCACCGAAGCTCATGGTCGAGGGGCCGGCGGTTCGGGCAATCAAGTCGGGCGAGCCGTTCATCGACAACGACACCGGGCCGGAGAAGGCGGCGCGAAGCGCGCAAACGCCGGAGCACCTGGAGCTCCTTCGCCGATTCGGCGTCCGTTCGTTTCAAATGGTCCCGCTGCGAAGCCGCGGGCGGACGCTCGGACTTCTCACGACCGGGTCGTTTTCCGGCCGTCAGTACACCGAGCACGATCTCGCGCTGGCGCAGGAAGTCGCCACTCGCGCGGGCCTGGCGCTCGACAACGCGATGCTATACCGCACAGCTCAGGAAGCGGACCGCCTGAAGGAGGATTTTCTCGCGACGCTGTCGCACGAATTGCGCACCCCGCTCAATGCGCTGCTTGGCTGGATGCACATTCTGAAAATGCCGAGCGCCGACGATCCCACGCGCAAGCGCGCACTCGAGAGCATCGAGCGGAACGCGCGTGCACAGGCCATTCTGATCAACGATCTGCTCGACGTGTCGCGCGCCATGCGCGGCAAACTGCGCGTCGAGTCCTCTCCCGTCGACCTGTCGGCCGTCATTCTCGCCGCGATTGACTCGATCCGACCGGCCGTTCGCGCGCGCGACCTCGACGTCAATCTCTCGATCGGCACGCTGTCAGGTCAAGTCTGGGGAGATGCGGATCGCCTCGAGCAGGTGATGTGGAATCTGCTGTCGAACGCCGTCAAGTTCACCAAGCCCGGCGGACGGATCGACGTCACCGTAGACGAGTCTGTCGATGAGGTGAAGATCACCGTTTCAGATAACGGGGTCGGGATCGATCCGGCCTTCCTCCCGCACGTCTTCGAGCGATTCAGGCAGGCCGACAGCAGCAGCACCCGTACGCAGACGGGGCTGGGTCTCGGCCTTGCCATTGTGCGCAATCTTGTAGACCTGCACGGCGGCACCGTCACTGCGCACAGCGCCGGTCTCGACCAGGGCGCTTCTTTTATGATTACCCTGCCGACCGAACGCGCGGCATTGCCGACCGACGCCGAGATTCCCACGACCAGCACACCCAGCTTGAGCGGAATTCGGGTGCTCGCCGTTGATGACGATCAGGATTCCCGAGAGCTGATTCTGCTGACCGTGCGCGCCGCCGAAGGGAACGTGATGGTGGTCAGTACTGCGTCGCGCGCCCTCGATGCCGTGGCCACGTTCCGCCCCCACGTCATCATTTCAGATCTGGCGATGCCAGGTATGGACGGGTATTCGCTCGTTCGGGCAATTGCCGCAACTGTTCCCAATCCGCCGCCGGTGATCGCGATGTCGGGCCACGTCAGCGAACGGGATGTGCAGCGATCACTCGACGCAGGGTTCGCGCGACACTTGGGAAAGCCGGCCGACTACCAGCGGCTGGTCGAGACCATCGCCGAGCTGGCCAAAAGCGTCAATTTTGCTGAGTAGGAATTACGCAGCTACACGCCGCAGGCGGGACAGCATCCGCTGAGGCAAGCGCCTTCCACGGAGCAGCCGAACGATTGGAATGTGTGCGGTGGTGGGGCACACCGTCAGCATGCGAACGGTTTCGACGGCGTCGATCCCGGCCAACGAGTCATCGAGCAGGATCACGTCGGGCGTCTGGCAAGTCGCTTTCACGATCGCCTCAAAGCCCGTTCGCGCGACGAAAACGCGAAGTCCCGCCGAGCGGAGTTGTGCCTCTCGGATGTCTCGCGAGACCGCATCGCCATCAGCTATCAGCACAAGTGGCGCAGGTGCAGACGCAACCCGCGGCGTGCTCGCCACGAGAGGCTGGACCGGTCGTGCCGATGGAGATACCGTTTGCGTGCGATGCACGTCAGCGACGCGAGCAAAAATGGGGCCGGACTTTCCCCGCTGTGGTCGCTCCTCGCTGTTCGCGTTTCGTTGTTGGCGCGGTGCCGTTCACGAATCGCTGATGGGCACTAGCGACGGCGAAAAACTAGACGACCGCGATCGATCGAGGGCGGACGCGCGAACCTACCAAGCGAGCCTAGAGAAGCGAGCTGCGGAGAGCGAGCAGCGGGGAGCGACCAGACGGGTCATTACGGAGTCCGTAGTGCGCGGT
>Ga0111538_10013833_pt1 | contig 10639 bp, 9 predicted proteins | sample SoiMethybrSBSTD1_FD_79669 | JGI IMG/M metagenome (GOLD analysis project Ga0111538, IMG submission 79669) | Bulk soil microbial communities from a Populus tree surrounding site in Tennessee, USA - Soil MetaG P. TD hybrid SBSTD1 (version 2)... | ecosystem: Environmental > Terrestrial > Soil > Tree... | reverse complement strand
TGCGCCAGTTCCTCTTCCTCACCGGCCACCCCGAGCTGATCGAGCACGGCGATCGACGCGCGTAATTCGCCCGCCAACCCGACCGCACTCTGATAGCGGCTCGCTGGATTCGGCGCGAGCGCCTTGAGGACGACGGCGTCGATCTCTTTTGGCACTTTCGGATTGGACGCGCTCGGAGCCGACGCGCCGCGATGCATCGGCCGGCGCGTCGTGAGCATCTCGTACAGGATCGCGCCCACCGAATAGATATCGGACCGGTCGTCGGGGGGCTGGCCGTTTGCCTCCTCGGGTGATTCGTAGTCGCGCAGCCGGGCCTCGCGACCGTCGTGCTCGAACCCGCCCTGTGCCGCAAGCTCGAAGGCCGGAATCTTCGCGCGGCCCTTGGCGCTGATCACGATCGACTCCGGACTGAGACCGCCGTGCACGAATCCCGCGGCATGTGCGTCAGCGACGGCATCGGCAACCTGAATCGCGATCTCGACCGCCCTCCGTACGTTCATCGCCCTGCCCGCGGACTCCGCGCGCAGCGACTGTCCCTTCTGGAACTCGAACGCGAAGTACACGCGGCCCTCGTGTTCGCCGACGTCGAACAGCGTCGTGACGTTGGGATGCGACAAGGCGGTCAGCCCGCGCGCCTGATTGATCAACGCGGCGGGGTCGGGGGTGAAATCCGCAGGCAGCAGACGAACAGCGACGGTGCGCCCGGCCTTGGTGTCGCGCGCGCGATAGAGGTCGCCAGGGCCGGACGGTTCGAGCTGCTCGAGCAGGTTGTAATGCGCGACGACACCGATTGGTGCTGGCGATCCGCTCATGGACGCTTGGACTCGATCACGCTTTGCACGAGCTCCTTGGCGTCGCCAATCTGCTCCAGCACCAGCGCGATATCCATCGTCGGACGGCCAGGCGTGCGCGCGCTCTGACAGTAGACGCCATGCTGACCGACCATCGCCAGCGCGTCGGTGAGCAGGTCGAGCGCAACGGCCAGCCGTCCGCGCGACTGCCCCATCATCGTTTCGTGCTTCTCGAGCTCTTCTTGATGCTTGTCGAAGGCAGACATGAAGGAATAAGCAATGCTCTATTTGCGGGGCGGCTGCGCCGGACGGATCTCGACGCGGCTCGGCAAACTGCGAGACGGATGCGCGATCACGTCGACGATGACTTCCGCGACATCGTCGGGCTGAAGCGCCCAATCCGACTTGGTGTTGGAGAGCCCGCCGAACCCCGTGTTGACCGATCCCGGCAACACGTAGGCGACGCGAATGCCGTCGTAGCGCACCTCCTGCATCAACGCTTCACTGAATGCGTTCAGCGCGGCCTTCGAGGCGCAGTATGCGGCGCCGTTGACGAACGGATTCTTGCTCGCCAGGCTGCTGACGTTGAGGATCCACCCGCCGCCGCGCGCTTTGAGGTGCGGCAGCGCCGCATGACAGCAGTAGAAGACGCCGCTCACGTTCGTGTCCATGATGCGGTGCCACTCATCAACAGTCATATCGGCGACGGGCCGGAACACGCCGACACCAGCGTTGTTGATCAGGATGTCGAGGCCGCCGAAATGCGCGACCGTCTTGGCAACCGCGACTTCGGCCTCCGCGTAGGTGCGCACATTGGCTGCAACCGTCAGTACCCGGCTGCTCGCAGCCTCGGCACCGAGCTCGCTGGCCGCCGCGTCGAGCCGCCCCTGATCGGTCGCCGTGATCGCAACCGAGGCGCCTTGTGTGAGCAGCGCACGCGCAGTGGCGAGGCCGATCCCTCGCGAGCCGCCGGTTACGAGCGCAACCTTGCCGGTCAGTGGACTCATCGCTCCACTAGAATACTCCACGGATTCATGACGACCGTTTGCATCATCGGCGCCGGAGACATCGCTGGCGCAGCTGCGCATGCGCTGGCGCTCGGCGAGCGCGTCTCACGTGTGTGGCTCATCGACGCCGACGGCAAGGTCGCGGCGGGAAAAGCGCTCGACATTCAGCAGTCGGGCGCCATCGATCTCTTTCACGTGCGGCTCGACGGGACCGACGATGTGAGCCGGGTGGCTGGTTGCACGGCAGTGATCGTTGCCGATCGATTCGGCCGTCCCTCAGCCGAGTGGCAAGGCGACGATGGGCTGGCGATGATGGCGCGAGTTGCGTCGTACGCGAACGACGCGCCGCTCGTGTTCGCCGGTGCGATGCAGGCCGAGCTGCTGCGTGCCTCGGCGCGCGAAGCCCACATCGCTGGCGAGCGTCTCCTCGGCTCCGCGCCCGAAGCGCTCGTCGCGGCGGTGCGTGCGATGGTCGCCATGGAAGCGCACTGCTCGCCGAGCGAAGTCGACCTCACCGTGCTGGGCGCGCCGCCGTCGGGATTCGTCGTGCCGTGGAGCGAAGCCTCGATTGGCGGCTACAGCCTCGAACGTGTGCTGTCGCAGGTCGAGCTGGCGCGACTTGAAGCTCGAACAGCACGTCTCTGGCCGCCGGGGCCGTTTGCACTCGGGCTGGCCGCAGCACGCGTGACCGAGGCGCTGGTGCGTCACTCGCGGCGCGCATTCAGCGTCCTAAAGGTATTGGGCGGCGAGTTCGGCGTCCGCGGACGTATCGGCGCGATGCCCGTCAATCTGTCACCGATGGGAATCGCCCATACCCGTGTGCCTACCCTCAATACACGTGAACGTGTGCGGCTCGAAACGGCCCTCGGGGCGTAATAGGATCGACTTATGAGAAAAGGCCTGACAGCGGTCGGACTGCTCGTGGTCGCCGCAACGCTCGTCCGCGGCGAGAAGGAGATCGAGCCAGACGCGCTGCTCGGGCACATCAAGTTCCTCGCCGCCGATGATTTGAAGGGGCGCGGCAACGGCTCCGAAGGTCTCGAACGCGCCGCCGATTACATCGCCGAGCAGTTCAAGTCGACGGGGCTTCAGCCGGGAGTGAATGGCAGCTGGTTTCAGCCATTCGAGCTGAACGCGGGGTTGTCGATCGGACCGACCAACACGCTGTCGTTTCAGTCGCGCGGCAGGACGGTCACCCTGACGCTTGGCACGAGCTACTACCCGCTTGCCGCAACCGGCAGCGACAAAACGCCGTCGGTGAAGCTCGATAAGGTGCCGCTGGTGTTTGCCGGCTATGGCCTTGCGGTCCCCGATCTGGGGTACGACGACTACAAGAACATCGACGTGTCGGGCAAGGCCGTGCTCGTCTTCACACACGAGCCACAGGAGCACGATTCCAGCAGTCGCTTGAACGGCACGCGGGCAATGCCGCAGACGTCGCTGAATGCGAAGGCACAATTAGCCTTGAGCAAAGGCGCGCGCGCATTGATCGCGGTGTCCGATCCGTCGCACCGCTACGACGAAGGACAGTTCTCTCTCTTCAAGAGCGATCCCGACGCAGATGATCAGGGCTTGCCCGTGCTTCGGGTCCGGCGCACTGAAATGCAGCCACTGCTCGACGCCTGGCGCCTCGATGCGATTGCGCGCCAAATCGACATGGATCTCGTCCCGCGGTCCGAAGAGCTGACCAGCTCGTCGGTCGACTACGTCGAGAACATCAGCAAGAACCGCAAGACGGTCCGCAACGTGATCGGTATTCTGCCGGGCAGCGATCCGTCGCGCGCGCGCGAAGCCATCGTCATCGGCGCGCACTACGATCACGTCGGGCTCGGGGGGCGGCTGTCGGTGACTCCCGACCGCGTCGGCGAGATCCACAATGGCGCCGACGACAACGCCTCAGGCACGGCTTCGATTATTGAAATGGCCCGCGCGGCCATGGACGAGCGCTCACGCTTCCCGCGGACGCTGGTCTTTATCGCGTTCGCCGGCGAAGAACGCGGACTGCTCGGCTCGGCGTACTACGCCTCGCATGCCACCTTCCCGATCGAGAACACGATCGCGATGCTCAATCTCGACATGGTCGGGCGTGCGCGCGGCGGCGTGGACATCAGCGGACTCGATGTGTCCCCGTCGATGGAAGCCGATCTGAAGGAGGCCGCGACGGCCGCAGGCGGCGGCCTGCAGATCAAGCGTGAAGGCCCCGGCGCCGGCCGCAGCGACGACTCCAACTTCCTCGATCGCCGCATTCCGGCGATCAACTTCTTCACCGGTTTTCACGCGGATTACCACCGTCCGACGGATGACTGGGAAAAGATCGATGCGCCGGGAACCAAGCGGGTCGCAACACTCGCATTGGAGCTTGCGGCACGTTTGGCTGAGCGGACGACACGTCCTGAATTCGTCCGCCGCTGACAACTCCCAACGGCCCAACGCCCAATTCCCAACCACTCCCAACTACCAACTCCCAAGTTGGGCGTTATTGGAAGTTGGAGAATTGGACGTGGTTGGGCGTTGGCAGTTGGGCGTTGGGAATTGAGGCCGACTACGAGTATGCGGGAGTCGGCCGGTGCAGTCCGAGGCCGCTGCGGAAGACATCGAGCTTCTCGCGCAGCATCAACCGCCCGCGGTGCAGACGCGACTTGAGCGTCTGATCCTTCACCTTCAAACGGCTGCTCGCTTCCTCGGTCGTCAGTCCTTCGATGTCGCGCAGCACCACCGGCGCGCGGTAGATCTCCGGCAGTTCGGCAACCGCCGCCGCCAGCGCTTCACGAAGTTGAGCCCGCATCACGTGCTCATCGGGCATCCACGACCAGTCGGCCGGCTCGGCGAGCGTTCGCACCTGCTCACCCGTCTCGAGCAGCGCCTCGACGCGGTCGCGCTCCTGTGCGGCGGCACGCGCGGCGCGATTCTGCCGCAGCCGCGACATCGCGGTGTTGAACGTGATGCGGTAGATCCAGGATGACAGCGCGGCATCCCCGCGAAACGCGTCAATCTTCCGGTGCACCTTGAGAAGAACGTCCTGCGTGACTTCCTCGGCGTCCTCCCGATTCTTCATGTGACGCATCGCCAGCTGCTGGATTCGCGGGCCATAGCGCACGGCCAACTCCCGGACCGCGGCCTGATCCCCGGCCTGCAGTCCAGCCACGAGACGTCGATCCTCGGTTCTGTCCATGGGGTTCGTCCTCTGCCATATTGAACACCGACCATTTTGGTCTTATTCCCAGAAGTTACACGGTCCCTCGAACTGGCTGTGCCGGCAGGGGTTATGGCGGGGGTCGAAAAGGGTGCTAAATACTGGACCACCGCATGGTCCTGGTGGCCATCCTCGTCGTCATCGCCCTCATCGTCGTGAACGCCCTGTACGTGGCGGCTGAGTTCGCCGCCGTCAGTGTTCGGCGAAGCCGAATTCAACAGCTCGCGGCCGATGGCAATCCGCTCGCGGCCTGGCTGCTGCCCGTTCTCGAGTCTCCTGAGGCGCTGGACCGCTACATAGGAGCAAGCCAGATCGGCATCACGCTGTCGAGCCTCGTGCTCGGCGCCTACGCGCAGCAGACGTTCGCGGTGTGGCTGACGCCGTACTTTGCCGAGCTGGGCGGTCTCCAGCAGATCGCGGCGCAGTCCACATCGACGGCGGTCGTGCTGCTCACGTTGACGACCGCGCAGGTCGTGTTCGCCGAGCTCGTGCCGAAGCTTGTCGCACTGCAATACCCCACGCAGGCATCGCTCTACACCTTCCTCCCGATGCTCGCGTCGTTGTGGATCTACCGTCCCTTCATCAAGTTCCTCAACGGCTCGGCGCTGCTGGTCCTGCGTGTGATGGGCACACCGTATCAGGCGCATCGCCACATCCACTCGCCTGACGAGATCGAGCTCCTCATCGCCGAGAGCCGCGACGGCGGACTGCTCGAGCCCGATGAGCACCGCCGTCTGCAGCGCGCGCTGCGACTGAATCTGCGACAGGCCAAACAGCTGATGGTGCCGCGCCGCCGGATTGCCGCGCTCAACATCACGACGCCGCTGCATGAGGTCATCGGCATCGTCGCGCAAAGCCCGTTCTCGCGCCTGCCCGTCTATCGTGACTCGCTCGACAACATCGTCGGCATCCTGCACACCAAGGAGCTCGTGCGCTGGTTCGTCAGCGAAGGCTCGACGACGGCGCTCTCCGACCTGATTCGCGCCGTCCCCACCGTGCACGAGAGCGTGACCGCCGACCGCATGCTGCGCGAGCTTCGTGAGCGACGCTCGCATCAGGCGCTGGTCGTCGACGAATCCGGTGGCACCTCTGGACTGCTGACGCTGGAAGACGTGCTCTCGGAGCTGCTCGGCCACGTCGGCGACGAGTTCAAGGCGGCGCATCCCGCCGCCGAGCCGCTTCCCGACGGACGCCTGCGGTTACCGGGAGCCATGGCTATTCAGGATGCGGCGACGGCGCTCGCGACTGACTGGGAGACCGACGCAACGACCGTTGGGGGCATGGTGATCGAAGCGCTCGGACACCTGCCGACTCTCGGCGAACGGATCTCCATTGGCGAATACGATTTCGAGGTCGAGCGTCTCGCCGATCGAGTCGTGGAGTCAGTGATCCTCGTGCGCCTGCCGACGCCCCGCGATGAGGACGAACCATGATCGAGGTCCTCGTCCCCATCGCGATCATCCTGATGCTGGTCGTCCTGAACGGCCTCTTCGTCGCCGCCGAGTTCGCCATCGTCGGCGCGCCGAAGGCGAGCATCGAGCATCAGGCGGCGCAGGGCAGCCTGCTCGCCCGCAGTGCACTCAAGATTCTCGAGGATCCGAAGCTGCAGGATCGCTATATCGCGACTACGCAGATCGGCATCTCGGTTGCCAGCTTGGGTCTCGGCATGTATGGCGAGCACTGGATGGCCGACCACATCGCGCCGTGGCTCGGTCTGCTCGAGACGACGGGCTGGATTGCCGCACACACCGTCGCGAGCGTCATCGCCGTCGCCATCCTCACCTACCTGCACATCGTCTACGGCGAGATGCTGCCGAAGGCGCTGGCACTGCAGCGCTCGCAGAAAACGATTCTCTACATCTCGCCGGTCATACGCGCACTCGAGCGCGCCTTGCTGCCACTGGTGATGACGCTGAACGCGTTCGGCACTGTTTTGCTGAAACTGGTCGGCATCAAGCGGCAGCGGGTCGAGCGCGAACGCTATCACACCGCCGAGGAGCTGCAGTTCATCGTCCAGGAAAGCGAAGAGGGCGGCCTGCTGCGCGGGGAGTCAGGCCAGTTGCTGCGCGACCTCTTCGAGTTCGGCGATCGCACCGCCGGTGAAGCCATGGTGCCGCGCGTGCTGCTCGTCGGGATTCCAGTCGGCGCCGAGCCCGACGAACTCCGCGCGATCGTCCGTGCACAGGCACACACACGTTACCCGGTCTACAGCGGCGACCTCGATCACATCGTCGGCAGCTTGCACATCAAGGAAGTGCTGCGGCATCTGATCTCGAATCAGCCCGTGACCGCTCGCGCTGCGCGGGCCCTGCCGTACGTCCCCGGGCCGACACCGGTCGATGAAGTGCTCGCCGCGATGCGCCGCGACCGAGCGCAGATGGCGGTGGTGATGGATCAGCACGGTGGCACCGCCGGGCTCGTCACCATGGAGGATCTCTTCGAGGAGGTCATCGGCGACATCGAAGAAGGCCGCGGCCGCGCGGCCATCGTCCGCGAATCAGACGGCAGCGTCCGCGTGCGGGGGACGGTCAGGCTCGACGAAGTAGCCAAGGCGCTCGACTGGCCGCTCGAACATCCCAAGGTGACCACGGTCAGCGGCCTGGTGCTGCTCCTGCTCGGACGCCCGGCACACCTCGGCGACGTGGTGACGTGGAATCAGGTTCGCGTCGAAGTGACGAGAGTGGCTGGCCGTGGTGTGGCAGAAGCGCTGCTGACGCGGACGGCGCCTCCTACGTCCTAGAGAACGGAGCTGACGGGGGAACGGACTCAATTCAACATCGGCTAACTTCACCTGAACGCCGACGACTCGGTTCGTCAGCGATTTGACACGCCTGCTCTTAACCGGTCGCACCACTGTCTCATCGACGTCCTCATCCGAATTCGTGTACTGCCACACCGCGAACTCTTTCAAGTCACCCGGTGTTAGTCCGTCGACCGGCTTTCGCACTGTCACCATTTTGCAGACGTCTCCAGAGGAGAAGGAACCCCGACAAGGTGACGCTCGAAGACTTTCTGGAACTGTCGGATAACGGCCTCTTCGACTTCAGCAACTGAAAGGGGACGGCGGGTCGCGCGTTCGAGCGAGGTGACACCGCGATCGCTGATCCCGCACGGCACGATCAGCTTGAAGTGATCGAGATCGGTGCTGACGTTGAACGCGAAGCCGTGGCTGGTGATCCAGCGTGACAGCCTGACGCCGATCGCGCCGATCTTCTCCGCGCCCACCCACGTGCCGGTCAGGCCTTTGATCCGCCCCGCCGTGACGCCGTAGTCGGCGCACACGCGAATCATCACTTCTTCGAGGTCGCGGACGTAGCGGTGCACGTCGCAACGATCGGGCTTCAAGTCGAGAATCGGGTAGCCGACGATCTGCCCGGGGCCGTGATAGGTCACGTCGCCGCCACGGCCCGTCTCCTGCACCGCAATGCCCAACTCGGCGAGGCGTTCGTCAGTGGCGACGATATTCGCGCGGCCGCCATCGCCCTTCACGCCAAGGGTGATGACCGCAGGATGCTGCAGGAGCAGCAGGAGATCCGGGACGCGTCCGGCGCGACGCTCTTCGACGAGCGCCCGCTGCATGGTGAGCGCCTCGTCATACGGCACCAGCCCGAGTCGCCGCACTTCGAGCTCGCCCATGCCTAGAGCCAACGGAGGTGACGGAGACAACGGATAAACACGGAGCAACGGAGCAACGGAGAACATCTTCTCAAAAGTGATCCTCCGTTTCTTCGTTTCTCCGTGTTAATCCGTTTCCTCCGTCCACTCCGTTCCCTACGCTGATTTGATATCGAAATTCTCGATCTGCTGCTTCACTTCGGCCATGAATTGATCGCCGGTCGCGCCGTCGATGAGGCGATGGTCGTAGCCGAGTGTCAGATACGCCATCGTCCGGATCGCAATCGCATCGTCCACGACAAGAGGACGCTTCTCGATCGTGCCGACGCCGAGTATCGCGAGCTGCGGCTGATTGATGATCGGCATCCCGAACTGCGAGCCGAACTGGCCGGGGTTGGTGATGGTGAACGTGCCGCCGTGCACTTCGTCCGGCTTGAGCTGCTTGGCGCGCGCGCGCTCGGCGAGATCGGCAATCGATCGGCTCAGACCGAGCAGGTTCTTCTCGTCGGCGTGTTTGATCACCGGCACGATGAGCCCCGCCTCGAGCGCCACCGCAATGCCGAGGTTGATGTCCTTCTTGTAGACGATGTTGTCGCCGTCGAGTGAGGCGTTGACGATCGGGAAGCGGCGCAGCGCGGCAATCACGGCCTTGGCAATGAACGCCATGTAGGTGAGCTTTGCTCCGACCTGCTCGTACTCGGCCTTCTTCTGCTCGCGAATGCGAGCCACTGTCGAGAAGTTCACATGGAAGACCGAGTGCACGTGCGCGGACGTGCGCTGGCTCATGACCATGTGCTCGGCGATCTTCTTGCGCATCACCGAGAGCGGCTCTATGGACACTCTCGAGGGATCGGGGATCGGGGATTGGGGATCCGAAGGCCGCTGAGCGGGGAGCGGGGACCGGGAATCAAGAGCCGACGTTCGGGGGTCTGCAACCGGGCTCGTGGACTCGAGAACAGGTTCTTGATCCCTGATCCCTGATCCCTGATCCCCGATGTAATCGAGAATGTCGTGCTTCGTCACGCGCCCGCCGAGACCTGAGCCGTGAATCTGCGAGACGTCGACGTTGTGCTCCTTCGCAATCCTGCGAACCAGCGGCGACGACTTCTGACGACGGACGTCGTCGTGGCTCAGCGGAGCGGAGGGCGTCGCAGATGCGTGCGCCGCTGACTCGCGGCCATTGGGCTTCGGCGGAGGCTGGACCTTCTTCTGCGAGGGCCCGCCCTGAGCTTTGTCCAAGGGCCCGGCACCATCGGCCTGGGACTGCGTGGCTGCCGTGGCCTTCGCGGACTCGGACGGCTGGGCACCCTCGGACGGCTTGGCGATCTCGGAGGCATCGCCGATCGTCGCGACGACTTCGTTCACCGCGACGGTCTCACCTGCCTGAACCTTGATCTCGGTGAGCACCCCGGCCGCCGGCGCCGGAATCTCAGCGTCAACCTTATCAGTAGAAATCTCGAAGAGTGGCTCGTCGCGATCGACCGAATCGCCCACCTGCTTGATCCAGCGGACGATGGTCCCCTCGGCAATCGATTCCCCCATCTGGGGCATCACGACGGGTGTGGACATGGGCTTTGGGCCTTGGGCTTTGGGCTACATATGTATCGCCGCGCCATGAGTCGCGTGCGCGGCTTCAGCCACGGCCTCCGAGAACGTCGGATGCGCGTGGATCGTCTTGATCAGCTCCTCGACCGTGCACTCGAGGCGCAGGGCCAGCACCGCCTCGGCGACGAGCTCAGTGGACCGCGGGCCAATCATGTGCACGCCCAGCACTTCATCGTACTTCTTCTCGGCCACAATCTTGACGAACCCCTCGGATTCCCCGGCCATCTTGGCCCTGCCCAGGACACCGAACGGAAACTGGCCGACGCGCACATCATAGCCGCGCTGCCGGGCTTCGGCTTCCGTCAGGCCGACGCTCCCGATCTCGGGATCGCAATAGGTGCAGCTCGGCACGTGGTCGTAGTTCAGCGGGCGCACTTCCTTGCCGGCGAGACGTTCGGCGACAACGATGCCTTCAGCTGACGACACGT
>Ga0111538_10013832_pt1 | contig 10639 bp, 12 predicted proteins | sample SoiMethybrSBSTD1_FD_79669 | JGI IMG/M metagenome (GOLD analysis project Ga0111538, IMG submission 79669) | Bulk soil microbial communities from a Populus tree surrounding site in Tennessee, USA - Soil MetaG P. TD hybrid SBSTD1 (version 2)... | ecosystem: Environmental > Terrestrial > Soil >... | reverse complement strand
TGGTCTTTCCTTCGAAAACACCGTCTGCCAGCGCCCCTTTGTTGACGCGGGTGCTGATCGCCTTGCAGGCGCGGGCAATGGTTTCGAGGAGAAGGCGCAGGTCGGCATTGATCACGTCCTTCTGCTGCCGGCCGACCAGGAACTGGGTGAGTGTGACGCGTCGCATGAGCGGCTATTTTACTTGCCGTCGTGCGAAGTCCGCTCCGACGATCAGGGTCGCGGCCAGCAGCCAGAACGCCGGCACCATGCCGAACGCGGCGCTGATCGCGCCCGACATGAGCGGGATCAGCGTGTGGCTGCCGTTGAGGAGCGAAGTGCGAAGGCCCACCGCTTCGCCCTGGCGGCCGGGAGGCGACGCCTCGTAGAGCTGCGACATGATGATCGGCTGCGCCGAGCCGAGGCCCAGGCCGAGAACGAAGGACAGCACCATCAGGAGCGGCACCGCCTCGACCAGCGGCAGCAGCAGGTACGCCGATCCGGCGACGGCCATCGCCGAGGCGATCACCACCCACTGCTTCAGGCGCTTGATCAGGATCGGCATCGTCAGGCGCACGGTGAAGGTGGCGAGCGCGAAGGTCGAAAGGATCATGCCGATGGTCGTCGCGGCCAGGCCGAGGGAAGCGCCGTAGAGGGGAAGTAGGAAGGTGTAGAGGTCCCAGCCCATGGCGAGCGTCGCGCTGACGATGAAGGTGCGGCGCAGCGGCGCGATGCGCAGCAGGTCGAGCACGCTCGAGTTGGCCAGCGCAGTGCCGAGGCGCACCGGGCGCGGCAGCGGGCGCTTGCGCAGGAACAGCAGGACGAAGGCGCCGACCGGGAATGCGGTCAGGATGAGGAAGGCGCGCGCGTGGCCGAGGCCGTCGATGGCGAAGCCGGCGATGAGCGGGCCGATCGAGTTCGACACCGAGAAGCCGAGCGCGAGCCAGGAGAAGTTCACCGCGCGCTGCTCCGGCGAGCCGTGCGCGCCGAAGACGCTGTTCATCGCGATGTGGGTGACCATGAACGAGGTGCCCACCAGGGTGGTGGAGAGGTACAGCACCACGACCGAGGGAAAGAGGAAGGGCAGCACGGTGGCGCAGGCGAGCGCGACCAGGGCGAAGAGCAGGGGCCGGCGCGGGCCGGTGCGGTCGATGAGCCGCCCGGCGCTCACCGAGAGCAGCATCGGCAGCAGGGCGAAGAGCGACATCAGCAGGCCGACGGTGAAGCGCGAGGCGCCGAGCTCGAGCGCGAACAGCGTGGTCGTCATGCGGCAACCCACGAATGCCAGGTGGGCGAGCCCGTTCAGGACTACGAAATAGACGAGTTCCAAGGCGCCGCTCTCATGGCAGCGCCGATTCTAGGGGAGGAGCCTCCTCAGCAATCCCCGGAGCTTGTCGGGCTCGACGGGCTTGGGGAGGAGGGCGCGGATGCCCGCGGACTCGAGCTCGCGTTCGGCGATCGGATCGATGTGGCCGGTATAGAGGATCACGGGCAGGCCCGGCCGGACCGTGAGCAGCTCGCGCGCGAGGCCGAAGCCTGTCGAGCCGGGCATGGCGAGGTCGGTGATGACCAGGTCGTAGGCGTGCGCATCGGCGCGGAACGCCTGCAGCGCCTTGCGGGCATTGGTCATTGCCGTGGCCTCGAGGCCCCAGCCGCTCAGCAGCTCGCGCATGAATTCGGCGAGCGGCGCTTCGTCGTCGACCACCAGGATCCGCCCCTTGAGCGCGCGCTTGCCGTCGTCCGTCGGCGCGGGGGGCGCAGGCTGCGCGGCGGGCATGGGCAAGGTCGCGTCCATCGCGAGCGGAGGAAGCAGGATGCGGAAGCGGCTGCCGCGCGGCTCGCTCTTCTCGACGACGATGTGACCGCGGTGCTCGTGGACGATGCCGTGCACCGTGGCGAGCCCCATGCCGCTGCCGCGCCCGACCTCCTTGGTCGTGAAGAAGGGCTCGAACATGCGCTCCAGCACCTCGGGCGCGATCCCCGGCCCGGTGTCGGACACCGTCAGCTCGACGAAATCGCCGGCGAAGCGCTGCCGGCAGCTCGCGCAGACGGTGGTGAGGGCGGGAGCGCCGCGCACCGTGATGTGCAGCGTGCCCGGCCCGCGCACCGCGTCGCGGGCATTGATCGCGAGGTTGAGCAGTACCTGGTCGAGCTGCACCGGGTCGAGCAGCACGTCTCCGGCCGCGAGGTCGATGTCGGTGCGGATTTCGAGGGTCGCCGGCAGCGAACCGCGCATCAGCGTCAGCGAGCCCTCGACCCCCGCCGCCAGGTTCATCGCCTTCGGCGCGCCGCGCTGGCCGCGGCTGAAGGTCAGCATCTGCTGGATCAGGTCGCGCGCGCGGCGCGAGGAAGCGAGCGATTGCTCGAGGTAATGCGCGAGCTTGCCGTCGCCGATGGCCTCGGCGCGCTCCCCGGCGAGCGTGACGTAGCCCATGATGGTGGCGAGCAGGTTGTTGAAGTCGTGGGCGATGCCGCCGGTGAGGTGGCCGATGGCCTCCATGCGCTGCGCCTGGCGGAGCTGCGCCTCCAGGCCGGCGCGCTGCTCGTCGGCGCGCTTCTGCGCGGTAATGTCGCGCGCCATGCCGAGCGCGTGCGGTACACCACGGTACAGGATCGGCACGGCGTTCATCTCGACCAGCAGTTTCACGCCGTCCTTGCGGATACCCTCCACCTCGAAGTGCACCGATTCGCCGCCGATCACCCGCCGGTGCATCTCCCTGGCCAGGCCGGACATCTGCGGCCCGGCGAAGAACCAGCGGGACTGGCTGATGACCTCCTCGCGCGTGAAGCCGCTCATCGCCAGGAACGCGGGATTGACGTCCACCACCTTCGCGTTGCCGTCGCGCAGCACCAGCGCGTCGGTGGTGGCGTTGAAGATCGCGCGATACTGCTCCTCGCTCGCGCGCAGCGTCTCCTCCGCCCACTTGCGCTGGCTGATGTCCCGGCCGATGTACAGCACGTGCGGCTGGCCACGGAACTCGATAGGCACGCCGCGCAGCTCGACCTCGAGACGGGTCCCGTCCTTGGCGACCCGGGTCGTTTCCATCACGACCGCTTCGCCGGCAAGGGCGCGCGCGTGCAGGGCGCGCAGCCACTCCTCGCTCCCGTGGGGGTTGGTGACGATGCGCTGCAGGCCGATCACTTCCTCGCGCGAGTAGCCGCTGAGCTGCACGTAGGCACGGTTCACGTCGACGATGCGGAAGTCAGCGTCGCGCAGCACCAGCGCATCGGCCACCGCGTTGAACACCGCGCGGTACTGCTCCTCGCTCTCGCGTAGCGCCTTCTCCATGGCGTAGCGGGCGGTCATGTCGCGGCCGACGTAAAGCACGTGCGGGCGGCCCTGGTGCTCGATCGGCACGCCGCGCGTCTCGATGTGGAAGCGCTCGCCGCTCTTGCGCCGGGCGCGCGACTCGAACATCACTGTTTCGCCGGCGAGCGCGCGCAGATGCAGGCGCCGCACTTCTTCGTTCATCTTCAGCGGGCTCATGGTGAGCATGTCGCGGCCGAGCACTTCTTCCCGGCGCCGGCCGCTCATCTGCTCGTAGGCGGGGTTGACGTCGACGATGCGGAAGTCGGCGTCGCGCAGCACCATCGACTCCGCGGCGGCTTCGAAGATCGCCCGGTAGCGATCCTCGCTCGCGCGCAGCGCGCCGTCGGCCAGCAGGCGCGCGCCGTGCTCGAGTTCCGATGAGGCGCGCAGCGCGAACATGTTCAGGATCGCCTCGCACAGCGCCGGCTCGCGCAGCGGCTCGCGATCCATGGCGCCGATCACGCCGAGCGGAGCGCCCGCGGCGTCGTTCACCGGATACGCCGCATAGCTGTCGAGGCCGAGCTTGGCGAACAGCTCGTCGTGCGGGAACTTCTGGCGCGCGCCGGAAGGTACGCAGTGGAATTCCCGGCCCACCACCTGGGCGCAAGGCGAGCCTTCCAGCTCGTAGGCAAACGGCTCGCGCAGGCGCCCGTCGAGGTGGAAGGCGAGCATCCGCATGCGCGAGCGTTCGGGGTTGTCGAACACGGCGACGAAGGCGACCGCCACGCCGAGGATGCCGGCGAGGTCGCCTGCAAGGCGCTCGTAGGTCCCGCTGCCCTCGGCGGCCGACACCGCGAGGGCGGCTCGCCGGAGGCTGTCGTCCATGGGCGCGCAGTGTAATCCGCGCGTAGCTGCGGAGGCCCGCCTGTTACACGACTGAAACGAATGAAATACCGGAATTACTTCGGGACGTACATGTAGCCTGCGCCGCGGACGGTCTTGATCACCCGCGGGTGGGCGGGATCGTCCTCCAGCTTGCGGCGCAGCCGGGTGATGCGAATGTCGATCGAGCGGTCGAAGGGCTCCCACTCGCGGTTGCGGGTCATGCCCAGCAGCTGGTCGCGGCTGAGCACCTGGTTCGGGTGCTCGAGGAGCGCCTTGAGCAGGTCGAATTCCATCGAGGTGATCGGGATGTCGCGTCCGCGGGCGTCGCTCAGCGTGCGCGCCTTCAGGTCGAGCAGGCAGCTGCCCATGGTGACGCGCCCGTGCGGTTTCGGAGCGTCCTTTTTTTCCAGGCGGCGCAAGACGCTCTTCATCCGGGCGCGCAGCTCGCGCGGGTCGAACGGCTTGGCGATGTAGTCGTCGGCGCCGACCTCCAGGCCGGCGACACGGTCGACGACGTCGGAGGCGCCGGTCACCATGATGATGGCGACCTCGTAGCGCTCCCGCAGGAAGCGGGCGAGGGTCAGGCCGTCTTCGCCGGGAAGGCCGATGTCGAGCAGCACGACCGCGGGCAGCGCGCGCTCCAGCTCGGCGCGCATCGCCGCGCCGCTCGCCGCCTGCGCCACCACATAGCCGTGATCGCCGAGATAGTCGGCGAGCATCTCCCTGATTGCCGGATCGTCGTCGACGACCAGCACCCGCGTCGCGTCCATCGCCATTCCCTCTCGAACGATTATACAAGCCGGTAACAAACCGTATCCCCGCGGAAATACTGCCGATACGTCGCGCGCCTAGTCTGTGCGCGTCGAACAACAAGCAAGGGAGCGGCAATGAGAAAGATGCTGGCATGGTTCCAGCGCGCAAAGCAGGCGCGCGCCGATCGCGAGATCCTGGCGCGGCTCAACTCGCGCACGCTGCGCGACATCGGCCTCGAGTCCTGGAATGCGCACCTCGCCGAGCGCGTGGAGGTGCAGCGGCAGCGCCATCTGCTGCGGCTCGCCGCGGCGCGCATCGGCGCGTACTAGATGAAGGCGATCCGGCTGCAGCAGGACCGCGCCCTGCGCCTGGAGAAGCCCGCGGGACTCGTGGTCGAAGTGTCGCGCGGCGAGGTGTGGCTTACGCAGGAGCGCGATCCGCGCGACTATTTTCTGCGCGCCGGCGATTGGCTGCGGATCGATCGTCCCGAGACCGTGGTGATCTCTGCGACCGGTGACGACGCCTGGATCGCCGTTACAGAGCTCGCCCCGGGGCACCCGCAGTTCCTCCTCCTCGCCCCGGGGCCGGGCCTCGCATGACCTCGCGCCAGATCGCGCTGGTGCAAGGCAGCTGGAAGGACGTCCTCGCGGTCGCGGAGACGGCCGCGCAGCTTTTTTATCTGCGGCTCTTCGCCCTCGATGAGTCGCTGCGGCCGATGTTCAAGGGTGAGCTGCGCGAGCAGGGCCGCAAGCTGATCGCCATGATGAGCGTCGCGGTCCACGGCCTGGCGCGCATCGAGACGCTGGTGCCGGTGATCGAGGCGCTCGGCCGCCGCCACGCCGGCTATGGCGTGAAAGACGAGCACTACGCCACCGTCGCCGCCGCGCTGCTCTGGGCACTCGAGCAGGGGCTCGGTCCGCGGTTCACGCCCGACGTGAAGGACGCATGGACTGCGGCCTATGGCCTGCTCGCCGCCACCATGCAGGGCGCCGCGCGGGACGAAGCCAGGGCGGCGCAGGCATCCATTACCTGAGGAGGAAACCATGCAACGCATGTTTCTCTTGCTTCTCCTGGCCGGCTGCTCGAGCGGCGTGCCGGAGAGCCTGAAGCCGCCGGCCAACGAGGCGCTGAAACGGGTATTCACCGCCAAAGGGGTGCAGATCTACGAGTGCCGCGACGAGAAATGGGTGTTCGTCGCACCCGAGGCCGACCTGTTCGACCCGCACGGCAAGTACGTCGGCCGGCACTACGCCGGCCCGCACTGGGAAGCCAGTGGCGACGGCAGCAGGATCGTCGGCACCGTCAGGAGCCGCGCCGAAGCGCCGGTTGCGGGCGCGGTCCCCTGGCTCCTGCTCAGCACCCGGTCGGTGGCAGGCAAGGGCTACTTCAGCGATGTGACGAGCGTGCAGCGCATCTGGACTGCCGGCGGCGCCGCGCCCGCAGGGACTTGCGCCGGCGACGGCGCGCAGGCGCGCATCCCCTACACCGCTGCTTACTACTTCTACAAACCGAGGTCCTAGCCATGCAACGCATGCTTCTCGTACTGCTCCTCGCCGGATGCGCGACCAGCGCGCCGGTCGCGGAGAATCTCAAGACGATTCCGCAGAATCTCAAGCCCGCCGCCAACGAATCGCTGAAGCGCGTCATTCGCGCCAAAGGGGTGCAGGTCTACGAATGTCGCGACCAGAAGTGGGTGTTCGTCGCGCCCGAGGCCGAGCTGTACGACGAGCGCGGCAACCTCATCGGCCGCCACTACGCCGGCCCGACCTGGGAGTCGACCGGGGACGGCAGCAAGGTGCTCGGCGCCGTGAAGACCCGCGCCGACGCGCCGGAAGCCGGGGCGATTCCCTGGCTGCTGCTCAGCACGAAGTCCGTGGGCGGCCGGGGCTACTTCAGCGACGTGACCAGCATCCAGCGGGTCGCCACCCACGGCGGCGCCGCTCCCGGCAGCGGGTGCCCGCACGACGGGCTGGTGGCGCGTGTCAACTACACCGCCGATTACTACTTCTTCAGTGCGAGGTAACTCTTGTTTTCGCTGATCTACGGAATTGCCGTCTACGTGTTCTTCCTTTGCACCTTCGTCTATGCGATCGGCTTCATCGGCGGCGTGTTCGTGCCGAAGACGCTCGATAGCGGCGCGCCGGTGCCCCTTATGGAGGCGATCGCCGTAAACCTCCTCGTGCTCGGCATCTTCGCCATCCAGCACAGCGTGATGGCGCGGCGCGGTTTCAAGCGCTGGTGGACGCGCATCGTGCCGCCTGCGATCGAGCGCAGCACCTACGTGCTCGCGGCCACGCTCGCACTCGCGCTGCTGCTGTGGCAATGGCGGCCGATCGCTGAGCCGGTGCTCTGGCGGATCGAGAACCCCGTGGCGGTGAACGCGACCTGGGCGATCTTCTGGCTGGGCTGGGGCGTGCTGCTCCTCGCCACCTTCCTCATCAACCACTTCGAGCTGTTCGGCCTGCGCCAGGTGTTCTCGCGCGTGCTAGGCCGTGAGATCCCCGAGGCCGAGTTCACCACGCCGTTCATCTACCGCTACGTGCGCCATCCGATCTACCTCGGCTTCATCCTCGGCATGTGGGCGGCCCCGGTCATGACCGCGGGGCACCTGCTGTTCGCGGCGGGCGGGACCGGCTACATCCTGGTCGGCATCTGGTTCGAGGAGCGCGACCTGGTCGCGCAGTTCGGCGAGCGCTACCGCCGCTACCGGGAGCAGGTCGGCATGCTCATCCCGTGGAGAAAGGCCTCGTAGTTACCGCGCCGACTGCAGCGCCGCGATGCGCACCTCGAGCGGCGGGTGCGTGGCGAAGAGGTTGGCGAGGCCCGAGTTGCTGTTGATGCCGAACGCCTTCACCGAGTCGGGCAGGCCGCCGGTCTGGAGCGAGCCCAGGCGCGACAGCGCGGCGATCATCGGCTGCGGCGAGCCGAGCAGGCCCGCCGAGCCGGCGTCGGCGCGGAACTCGCGGCGGCGCGAGAACCAGGCGACGATCGCCGAAGCGGCGATGCCGAACAGGATCTGGCTGACGATCATGGTGATGTAGAAGCCCGGGCCGACGCCGCGCTCGGTACGGAACACCGCCTTGTCGACGATGAAGCCCACCACGCGCGACAGGAAGAAGACGAAGGTGTTGAGCACGCCCTGGATCAGCGTCAGGGTGACCATGTCGCCGTTGGCGACGTGCGTGACCTCGTGGCCGAGGACGGCCTCGACTTCCTCCTTGCTCATCGCTTCGACGAGGCCGGTCGAGACCGCGACCAGCGCGCTGTTCCTGAAGGCGCCGGTGGCGAAGGCGTTGGCCGGGCCCTCGTAGACCGCGACCTCGGGCTTGCCGATGCCCGCCTTGTCGGCGAGGTGATGCACCGTCTGCACCAGCCAGTATTGCGTGGTGCCCTCGGAACCGTCGATCACCTGCGCGCCGGTGGACCACTTGGCGATGGTCTTCGACATGAGCAGCGAGATGAACGCGCCCCCGAAGCCGAACACCGCCGAAAAGACCAGAAGCTCGTAGTAGTTGATGCCTTCGTTGCTCAGCCACTGGTCGAGGCCGAGCACGCTGACCACGATGGACAGCACCAGCATCACGGCGAAGTTGGTGGCGATGAGGAGCAGCACTCGCTTCATTGGTTTTCTCCTTGCATCGCTAGATGGGCGCGACGCGGTCGAGTTTCAAGAGGCTATTATCCGTCAGTCTGAATGAGGAGATTGCATAGTGCCGATCGTTACCATTACCGTCCGCAAGGGTCGGTCGAAGACGTTCAAGAGCAACGTGCTGGAGTCGGTCTACGAGTCGCTGGTCGAGGCCGGCGGCGCGCATCCCAAAGACAGGTTTCATCGCGTGCACGAGCTCGACGCCGACGACTTCCGCTTCGACCCGCGCTTCCCGGATCTTGAGAGCGACCGTTCGGACGATTTCGTTCTCGTCGAGATCCTGCTCGGCGCCGGGCGCAGCGTCAAAGTGAAGAAGCAGATCCTCAAGGACATGATGGCGCGGCTGGCCGGGCGCGGGCTGAACCCCGAGCATGTGATGGTGTTTTTCCAGGACGTGCCCTGGGAGAGTATCTCCACGGGCGGTGGGCGCATACCGCATGGCTAGGACTTCAGGATGGCGCGCGCGCCTTTCTCCGCGATGACGTAGGTCGGCGCATTCGTGTTCCCGGAGGTGATGCGCGGGAAGATGGATGCATCGATCACCCGCAGCCGGCCGATTCCGCGGACCCGCAGTTCGTCGTCCACCACCGCCATCGGATCGTTGCCCATCTTGCAAGTGCCCACGGGGTGGAAGATAGTCGTTCCAAGCTCGCCCGCGGCGCGGGCCAGGTCATCATCTTTTGCGATGGAAGCGCCGGGCCGGAACTCTTCGGGCTCGTACTGCGCCAGCGCCTTCGCGGCCATGATCCGGCGCGTGAAGCGCATGCCATCCACCGCCACCTTCCGGTCTTCTTCTTCCTTCAGGTAGTTCAGCTTGATGTCGGGATGGGCGAGGGGATCGGCGGACTTGATCCGCACCCAGCCCCGGGACGCCGGGCGCAGGTTGCACACGCTCGGCGTGATCGCGGGGAAGCTGTGCAGCGGGTCGCCGAACTTGTCCAGGCTCAAGGGCTGCACGTGCCACTCGATGTTCGGCGTGGGCTGCGACGGATCGCTCCTCGCGAAGGCGCCCGCCTGCGAGGGCGGCATGGTGAGCGGCCCGGTGCGGAACAGGAAGTATTCGGCGGCCATCGCCGCCTTGCCCCAGAGGCTGTTCGCCACGCCGTTCAGCGTGCGCACGTTCTTCACCTTGTACTGCATGCGGATCTGCAGGTGGTCGTGCAGGTTCTCGCCCACGCCGGGAAGGTGATGGGTGACCTTGATCCCGTGTTTCTGAAGATGTTCCTGAGGACCAACACCTGAGAGTTGCAGGATCTGCGGTGAGCCGATCGCGCCGGCGGCCAGAATGGTTTCCTGATTTGAAGAAACAGAGAATTGTTCTCTTCCCAGCGTGAAATCGAGGCCGACGCAGTCTCTCCCCGAGAAATTCAGATGGTTCACGTGCGCGCCGGTGACCACCTTGAGATTCGGCCGATTCAGCACCGGTCGCAGGAAAGCGCGCGTCGCGCTCCAGCGCCGGCCGCGCTTCTGGTTCATCTGGAAGTAGGCGCAGCCGAAGTTGTCGCCGTTGTTGAACACCTTCACCTTCGGGATGCCGCACTCCGCCGCGGCGTCACGCCAGGCGTCGATGATGTCCCAGCGCACGCGCGGGTCCTCGACGCGCACCTCGCCGCCCGCGCCGTAGCCGTCGACCGCGCCGTGCTCGTAGTCTTCGAGAGACTTGAAGATCGGTAGCACGTCGTCCCAGGACCAGCCGCGGTTCCCCAGCGAGGCCCAGTGGTCCCAGTCTTCCTTCTGGCCGCGCATGTGGATCATGGCGTTGATCGAGGAGCAGCCGCCGAGCACGCGCCCGCGCGCGTAGTGGATCGAGCGGCCGGCGAGATGCTCGTCGGCCGTGGTCTTGTAGCACCAGTCGGTGCGCGGATTGGCGATGGTGTAGAGGTAGCCGACCGGGATGTCGATCCAGAAGTAATCGTCCTTGCCGCCGGCTTCGAGCAGCAGCACACTTTTTTGCGGATCGCGCGACAAGCGGTTCGCCAGCAGGCAGCCCGCGCTGCCGGCGCCGACGATCACAAAATCGAATTTTCCGAACCGCTGCATTGCTCCCCTGAGGTATTGTAGCGAGCAAGGAACCGGCGATATGGCAGGGGAAAACGATCTCACCGAGGCGCTCGACGCCATTCGCG
>Ga0111538_10013831_pt1 | contig 10640 bp, 11 predicted proteins | sample SoiMethybrSBSTD1_FD_79669 | JGI IMG/M metagenome (GOLD analysis project Ga0111538, IMG submission 79669) | Bulk soil microbial communities from a Populus tree surrounding site in Tennessee, USA - Soil MetaG P. TD hybrid SBSTD1 (version 2)... | ecosystem: Environmental > Terrestrial > Soil >... | reverse complement strand
TCGCGGACGCGGCAGGACGTGACGGAGTACCGACATCGTCCGCGTCGCGTTGCACGGCGAAGACGCGCCACTGGTGCATCCCTTCGGCGAGGCGATGCGAGCCGCGGTCGGTGAAATGCAGATGCGAACCGGCGACCAGATCGACGACGGTGCGCGAGACGAGGACTTCTCCGGGGCGAGCCAGATCGGCCACGCGCGTTGCGATATCGGCAACGAGTCCGCGCGCCACGCCCGAGATCAGATCGCACTCGCCCGTGTGCAGCCCGACGCGGACACCGAGGCCGGCCTCCTTCGCGGCGAGGCTGATGGCACAGCCCGATCGGATCGCCCGGGCAGGACCATCGAACACCGTAAAGACGTGATCGCCGTCGCACTGCACCGTTCCGCCGCCGGAACGCGCCGCCGCCGCGGCCACGAGTGCGCGTACGGTCTCGACCGGCGGCGCATCGCGACGATCGCGAGCTCGACCCGTGGCGCACAGCACGGTCGCCAGCATGTGATGCGAAGGGCTGTGCGTGCGTGACTGACCGACGAAGTCTTCGATCTCTCGCAGGATCGCATCCTGATCGCCGACGAACGGCAGATGATCGTTACCCGGCAGCTCGACGAAGCGCGCATCCGGAACCAGGCTCGCGACGAATCGCCCTTCTTCGACGCGCAGGCATCGGTCCCCCGTTCGATGCAGCACCAGTGTCGGCACTCGCACCGTGGGCAGGACGTGCCGAATATCGATTTGCGCGTTCATGCGCGTGAGCGCAACGGCGGCCGCGGGGCTGGCACCCATCCGGAGATAGCTCGCCCACCACTCGCGAAACGCCGGATCGTTCGCCATGGTCGGCGCACGATCATCGATGCCGACTGGTCCGCCCCATCGATCGAGCATCTCGCGACAGAACGCCTCCCGTTCCTCGTCGGTCGGCGCCCAGGGATAGTCGGCGGCACGCGTGCGACGCGCGTAGGTCCCAATCATTACGACCGCTTCGGTCCGATTCGGATACGTGGCTGCAAACAACGCGCACATCGGTCCGCCCTCGGACACGCCCAGCAACACGGCACGGCGCGATCCAACCGCATCGAGGACGGCGCGGACATCGTCCATGCGCTGCTCGAGCGTCGGCATCTGGGTCACCGGATCGGACAGCCCGGTCCCGCGCTTGTCGAACAGGATCAACCGCGAGAATCCGGCGAGGCGTTGCAGAAAGCGCGCGAACGACGGCTCGCGCCAGTAGTACTCGAGGTGCGAGACCCATCCCATCACGAACACGAGATCGGTCGGTCCATCGCCGAGCACCTGGTATGCGATGCTGACGTCTCCGCTGCGCGCGTATCGAACCGCGACGGGTTCGTGAGCCATGGTGGACGTGGTCGTCGGAAGCGACGACCTGTTCACCTCCGTGATCGCCGCGATGAAACGATACCCGCGACGATGCGCCGTCTCGATGAAGCGCGGCGTCCGGGCATCGTCATCGAGCGCACGACGGATCTCGCGGATGCAAACCTTCAGAGCGCCGTCGGCCACATACACGCCCGGCCAGATCGCATCCAGCAGTTCCTGCTTGGTGATGAGCCGGCCGGGGCGCGCGGCGAGATACTCGAGCAACGCCATCGCCTTCGGCGTCAGAGGAATCGGTCCTGCGTTTCCACGGAGGGTACCGCCCGCACGATCGAGCTGGAACTGATCGAATCTAAGAGCGGGTTCGAGCACCATGGGTCCGGTCACCGGGCGTCATACTACTCGAACGCACCGATGCCGAACTTCTAACTCCGGGTCAGCTGAGGTTGGGCCAGGTTACCCATTCGTCGCACATAGGACGACCCCTTACCTCACCTCACCATCTCTCCAACCGTTGGGTTCAGCGCCTCGACTTCTGCCTGCGAGACGATCACAAACGCCGGCGCTGCTTGCGTGAGATCGGCGTACGTGATCTGCCCGCCGGCGACCGATGTGCAGAAAAGCTGTTCGACGTCACGCACGCGAACGGTCACGGCAAGGTTACCCGTCGCACGCCCGAAGAAGCGCACGAGATAGTCATATCCAGAGGACGCGGGAGCGGCTTCGAGCGTACAGAATCCGCCCTGGCCGCTCACGTTCGCGGTGGGAATGCCATACGGGAAACCAGGAACGGGCGCCGAGAGAATCGGCGTACCCGCGCTCTTATCGGTGACGCCGAACACAAGCGCGTCCTTGCCCGGCCCGCCGATGAACGCTTCGCTGCCATCGCCCGGCGCCCACAGGCTCACGTCGTCGTCGGGCCCACCGAACTGAATGTCGCTGTTCGGCGCGCCCGGATCCGGGCCGCCCACGAGGATGTCGCGCCCGGGGCCTCCGAGCAGCACGTCGCTCCCCAGCTTGCCGATCAGCACGTCGTTGCCTGGCCCGCCTTCGAGGACGTCGGTATTGTTGAGGGATTGATTGGCCGCCACGCCGGCTGGCTGAATCGCAATGTTCGCGGTGTTGTCGTCGTCGGTGCCGAGCAGGACCTGTGGCCCCTTGCCGGTATCGATCAACGCGGCATGCGTGGAACTGGCGGATCCCGCGACCAGGCTCAGGGCTGCCACCGCGAAACCAAACGCCACCGTGGGCGCACCCACTCGAACGATCGATCGCATCTGACGCATCTTGCTGTACCTCTCCGATGGAACGTCGCCACGTCATGGTGGCGATGTATGGAGTCGCAGGCCCGACACAGTCCGCGCTACCACTGCTCCAAGCGTAGAGAAGCGTCGGCGGGAAGTCGTTAGCGAGGGGTGAAATTGCGGTGAGTTCCTGCTATCTCCCGCCGTGCATCGCGAGCACCACGCCCCACAACGCTCGCCCGAGCGCCCATGTCACGCCCGCGATCACCACCGCCGCCACTACCATTACGATCGAGCGCTTATTCATAGCTGATTGCCTCCCTGATTGAACGCCGTGATGTCGTGAACGCCGGACCAAGGCTGGCAAGAGTCGCCAGCGCTCCTGACACCACGAGCCATGCGAGGACGCCTGCCGGCGCCACGGCCACGCCGAAACCTCCGCGGAACAATACCGATCCGATAGCCCTCTCCGCGCCGGCCGCGATCGCCCACGCGGCGACGAGCGCGATGACCCACGACACGAGTGTCACGAAGACGTTTTCGACAAAGACGATGCCCGCAACGGTTGCCGGTGCCGCGCCAATCGCACGCAGCACACCGAGCTCGCGCCGGCGTTCGAGGACGCTCAAACTGGTCGTCGTCATCAACCCGAGGCCGCCGACGATGGCCAGCAGTCCCGCGACGATCATGAGAAAGGCGTAGATCATCAGCATGTGCTGATCCCACGCGTAGCGAGCCGAGGCGTTGATCGTGCCCGTACCAACGAGTCGATCGATTGCGGCCATCATCGAGGCGCGCAGGTTCAGTGCCGACATGAAGAACGCACCGGCCACGGAGAGCGTGCCCAGTGTGAAGACGGTGCGCATCGGTCGCCGCACGCTGTTGCGGACACCGAGCAGCAGCGGACGCGCGATGCCGCCGACGTCACACATCCAGCGATCGAGGACGCGCGATCCGAACGTGCCAGGATCGATGCCGATTGGCGAGAGCGCCGCGTATACGCTGACATCGGTCGCTACCGCGACGGGATACACGGCGGCGCCAATCGGTACGAGCAGCCCGACGACGGCGACGAGGAGATAGACCCACACCGGCACGCCGACACTCGTCACGTCGAAGTTGAGGAGGACTGCCAGGTACCGCGTCAGCGCGCGACCCGTCGCAAGCCCCGCCGGCACGCCGAGCGCGAGCGCGCCGACACCAAAGAACGCCGACTCACTGACGTAGATCCGCGCGATCTGCGCACGTGAGCCGCCAACCGCTTTCATCACGCCGATCTGGCGGCGTTCGGCGGCCATGATCGTTATCAACAGGTTCACCACGATGACGCCGCTCAGCACGAGCGCCAAGCACCCGAACAGCGCCATCACCAGGAGCAGCAGACCCATGATGGCCGCGTGCGGATGCTGTCCAGGCTGCGGAACGTCCATCCGAGTCACCCGATGACCCACGCTTTCGAGCCACTCTTTGACGTCGCTCGCGACGCGCTGCACGTGCGCGCGGTCGAAGCGGTCTCCGCCGGCGATGAGATACAGGCGGTCGAGGATCCGAGGTTCACCAAGCAACGCCAGTGTGTCGAGGGTGACGTAGCCGTAGACCTGGTTCTCCATTCGCGCCTGCGCCTGCCCGGCATCGTGCACCCCGCCGGCCACGCGCAGCGCGTGCTCTGCGCCGGACGCTATTCTGATCGTCACGGTATCGCCGCGTCGCGCCTGCGCGACTTGAAACGCATCGCGCTCGATCAGCAACTCGCCTCTTTGCGGGGGCCATGTTCCGTGTTCGGGTGTCACGGTGCTGATCCGCAACGCGTTGAAGTCGCGGATGACGAACAGCACGATCCGCCGCCATTCCCCAGCAGGGGTCTTGATCCGAGCCGTGACCACTCGACGCGCATCGACCTCCGCCACATCCGCTCGCCCTCGCACCATCGCGAGCAGCCGATCGTCAATGGCATCGGTCGTCAACACTGCCGACGCCGGGTTCGTGGCCAGATATCCACGATTCAATTCGCGTCGAAGCACTCCGTACGACGAGAGGACCGCGAGAAACGCGGTGATGCCGACCGCGATCGCAAGCATGACGAGCACGGCTCGTGTGCGCTCGCGCCAGACATCGCGCACGGCCTTGCACCAGGGGGCCGTCATCATTGCGGTCGTCCCGCAAGCTGACCGTCGCGCAGCGCGATCGTTCGACCCGCGACGAGCGAGATTCCCGGCTCGTGAGTGGAAATAACAACGGTCGTGCCGTCCCGCGTCAGGCTGCGGAACAGGTCGAGCACCGCATCGGCGGTCTCCGAATCGAGATTGCCCGTTGGCTCGTCGGCGGTGACGATCGGTGGGCTGTTCGCGAGGGCGCGCGCAATCGCGACGCGCTGCTGCTGGCCGCCGGACAGCGCCGACGGCAGCTTGTTCGCCTGGTCCGCCAACCCGACGCGCGCCAGCAGGTCGAGCGCATGAGGGCGACGCTCCCGCAACGGACGCGCGCCGAGAAAGTCCATCGGCAGCATCACGTTCTCGACCACGGTCAGCGTCGGGAGGAGTTGAAAGAATTGAAAGACGACGCCGACCGTCGCTCCGCGCCACCGGGCGAGCGTGCGTTCGGGCGCCTGCCGAAGCGACGTCCCGGCGACGACGACATCGCCAGACGAGGGACGATCGATCCCGCCGATGACGTTGAGCAGCGTCGATTTTCCGCTGCCTGACTTGCCGGTGATACCAACCAGTTCACCGGCGCCGACGTCGAGGTCGATATCGCGCACGGCGATGAACGGACCGGCGGGTGTGTCGTAGGCTTTGCTGACACCGCGAAGCTGAATCACGGCCAGCAGCCTAGCCGGGTGGCCGTGAACGTACCCTGAACACGCCGTTCAGGGTGGATTCAGCATGCTGGAGATGTGATAACTCCCAACACTCTGACGTGGAGCCAACGCCCAACTCCCAACGCGTTGGGAGTTGGAACACGCGTCAGTGAGTTGGGAATTGGGAGTTTTGTGCGTGCGCGTCCTCGTAGTCGAAGATGAACCGTCGCTGACGAGCTCTTTGGCTGGCGCCCTCGGCGGCGCCGGCTATGCGGTCGATTGTGCCGCTGACGGCGCACGTGCCGAATTCCTCGGCATGACGGAGCAGTACGACGCCATCGTCCTCGACCTCGGGCTGCCGAAGATCGACGGGCTGACCTTGCTGCGTCAATGGCGGACGTCGGGAATGACGGCGCCGGTGCTCGTCCTCACGGCACGCGCAAGCTGGCACGAGAAAGTCGTAGGCATCGACAGCGGGGCCGACGACTATGTGACCAAGCCCTTTCAGATCGAGGAGGTGCTCGCGCGCGTGCGAGCGCTGATCCGCCGCACCGTTGGTCACGCGGCGCCGGCGTTACAGAGCGGCTCGATCGTGCTCGATCCGCGCACGTCAAGCGTGACGCTCGGCGGCGCGCCGGTTCGCCTGACGAGCCATGAATTTCGCGTGCTGTCGTATTTGATGCATCACCGAGGACGCGTCGTCTCGCAGGCCGAGCTCGCCGAGCACATTTACGCACGCGATGAGGATCGCGACTCCAACACGGTTGAAGTCTTCATCGCCCGACTGCGCAAGAAACTGGGGGCCGCATCGATCGCCACGGTCCGCGGCCTGGGTTATCGGATCGAATCACCATGAAATTCCATTCGCTGCAGCGCCGGCTGGTTCTGCTCTTCGTCGTGTGGGTGCTGGCACTGTGCGTCCTCGCGACGTTCGCGGTTCATTTCTTTCCACGGGACAGCACGTGGGCGTGGCGCCTGCACTACGCGATGCCGATTGGTGCGGGCGTCGTGTTCATGGTGGCGGGGGTATTCATCGTGCGCCGCGGGCTCTCACCCTTCTGGGTGCTCCGTGAGCGGCTCGCGGAGGTGCGCGATGGCCGCAGCGCGCGCCTCGACGGCGAGTATCCGGTCGAAGTGACGCCGCTCGTGGACGATCTGAACATGCTGCTCGAGGATCGCGAACGTCGTGTGGCGCGCGCGGTGGCGAAAGCCGGCGATCTCGCGCATGGCCTCAAGACGCCCATCGCGGTGCTGCTGCAGGATATCGAGCGAACGGACACCGCCGGGCAACACGAGCTTGCCGCCTCGATGCGCCGGCAGGTCGAACGCATGCGGCGGCAGGTCGACTCACACCTCGCGCAGGCACGAGCCACCGCGTCGGCAGCAGTGCCCGGGGCCGGTGCGAATGTGGCGGACGCGATCTGCGGCCTCGTCAGGACGATGGAGCGGCTTTATGCGGAGCGCGGACTCTCGATCGGTGTCGATGTGCCGCCGGAGCTCACCGTTCGCGTGCCGCTCGAAGACCTCGAGGAGATGGTCGGCAATGTCCTCGACAACGCGTGCAAGTGGGCCGCTTCCCACGTCAGCGTGACAGCGACGTCGCGGGCCTCCTGTATCGTCGTCCACGTCGATGACGACGGCCCGGGATTGGCGGCGTCGATGCGGGAGCAGGTGTTGCGGCGCGGTGTTCGCGCCGATGAGGGCTCGCCCGGATCGGGTCTGGGCCTCGCGATTGTCCGCGACCTGGCCGACGCTTATACGGGGTCGATCGTGCTCGACCGGGCGCCGGCCGGCGGCGTTCGCGCGATCCTGACGCTGCCGTCGCAGCCGCGCAGTTGAATTGCGCTTCGAGGCCGGCTGAAGCCGGCCACTACGATGAGAATCGACTTACTCGCACGCGCGGCCGAGGCGGCGCGCGACCAGAGAGACGTCCTGCGGGGAGCCAGCGGCCGTCCGATTCGCTTCGCGAATCTGTTCGTAGACCTCTTGGCGATGAACGGGGACCTCGGGGGGCGCGACCACGCCGAGGCGGACGCCGTCGCGACCGACGCGCAGGACCTGCACTTCGATCCCGTCGCCGATACGGATCGACTGTCGCCGCCTCCGCGTGAACACGAGCATCGCGGTCTACTCCGCGGACACGAGCACGTGCCGCAGCGGATACAGGCAGTGATGTGGAATCACCTGCGCCCCGAGCATCGTGGTCGGATTGATCACGACGGGCGCGCGCAGGTTGACGACGATCGTTCCGTTCTCTTCGAGGGTCACGAGCGACAGCCACAGCAAGGGCCCGTCGGTCGACGCCTGAAGGCGCTCGCGGTCCGCGTTGCTCAACTCGCACCGGTAACCGGCCATCGCGCGTCGCGGATCGATCACGAGGAATGACGCCGCGGGCCCCTCCACCGAGCGCAGGCACTGCACGATCGTTTCGCCTTGCGGGGCGATCAGCACGAACGCCCGGCAGGTCTCGAATCCTGGCAGCCCCTTCGGGAACGTGATGACCTCTGGCGCGCGCGTCGCCTCCGCGGCAGCATCGAGCGGGACGGCGGCGCTGCCGGTATTCGGGATGTGGCTCATCACAGGTAGTCCATGAGAGAGACTTTCGACGCGGTCGCCGCTGCGCCGAGTGCCGCCTTGTAGGCGGTATCGGCCTGTTGCATCCCCGTGATGGCTTCGGCCATGTTCGCGTCTTCGAGCTTCGACAACCGCTCACTGGACGCCAGCTTCGTGGCACTCAGCCGCAGCTTTTCCGCATCGAGCGTCTGCATCGCCGAACCGACGCGGCTTTGCGCCGCCGTGACGCGGCCGAACACGTTTCCAAGCGTGGCGATGCCAGTGTTGATGGCGTCACTGTCTCCGGCGTTCACCGCCGTGATCAGCGCGTCGATGGTCGCGAACACGTCGGTCGCGTCAGTCCCTTGCGTAATCGCGCTACCGTCGAACGCGACGGTCACGATTCGATCCTGATCGACGTCGACCTGAACTTCCGTGCTGCTGCCCGCATAGGCCGCGACGGTTCCACCGCCGCCAACGACATACGGCTTGGTCGTCGATTTCGTCCCGGCAAAGAGGTAATTGCCCTGCAGAGAGGTGTTGAAATCGTCGAGCAACGCCGCCTTGAGACCGTCCAGCTGCTGCGCGGCGGCGGTACGCTGCGCCGCTGTCGGCGTCGTGCCGAGTGCGCTCGTGGCGGCCACCTGCGCCGCGGTCAGCTTCGACACGATGTCCGACAGAACCGTGTCGACAACGCTCAGTCGCGAGTACGCGGACTCCGTACTGCGCGTGAACTGATCGACCTGCGCGATCTTCGTGCGCTCGCCGAGCGCGGAGGATGCGCTCGAGGGATCATCGCTCACACGATCCAGACGACGTCCGCTGGATACTTGTCGCTGGAACTCGAGCAGCCGCTCGCTGGCTCGCTCGATGTTCGTCGTTGCATCACGAAACTGTCCGTTGAACGTTACTCGTAAGCCCACAGCCGTGCTCCGTCAGGAGAGATTCTGTAACAACGCGTCGATCGTGTCCTCGCACGCCCGGAAAAAGCGCGCGTTGGCCTCGTAGGCCCGCTGGAATTTCAACAGGTTGGCCGCTTCTTCGTCGAGCGAGACACCCGACACTTGATCGCGCAACTGGTCGATCTGTCGCACGATCTCCTCGCGCGTCAGCTGGTCGTCGGCGGCATCCTTGGAATCGCGGCCGACGGTGTACACCAACTGGCCCCAGACGTCGGTGAACGTCGCGGTACCCGAGTTGAGGACACGCGCCTCGCGGAGCGCCGCAATACCACGGGCGGTCTGGTTGTCGCCGGCGTCGGTGATGCTCGCGGCGGCGATCTTCCGTGCGTCGGCGGCAACGGCAGGGTTCACCGTCAACGCCTGCGCCGCTCCGGCGCTGCCGACCAGCGACGTGGAGAACGTGAAGAACGCGCCGCCGGCGGTGCCGGTCTGATCGTAGCCGGCGGTATGCAGCGAATTGACCTCGGTTGCGACGTTGTACGCCAGGGAGTCGAGCTGATCGAGATATGCCGGCACATTGACGTCGCGCACCTGCAGCAGTCCACCCAACCGCCCGCCGGTGATCTGCGACGTGACGTCTGTGCCACCGGAGGTGATGGCAGCGTAGCCAAGCGGCGGTGTCGACGAGGTGCCGAGATCGTACTGATGCTCCGCAACCACCAGCGGCTTGCCGTTGCCGAGTGTGATGTCGAGGACGCCGTTGCCGTGATCGATCACCGAGACGTCGACGAGCTCCGACAACTGACGCGCAAGGGTGAGCTGCTCATCCTGCAACGCGGGGAGCGCACCGGTCGCCGCGGCGCGCGACGCCGTTGCGTTCAGTGCGGCAATTCGCGAGGTGAGCGTGTTGACCTGATCGACGACGCCACGAATCTCCTGGTCGGCATCCGATTGCGCGGAACGCAGCCGTGACGCCATGTCCTGAAACGACGTCGCCAGCGCTCCGCCCTGGAGCAGGACCTCCTGGCGCGCGACCGACGACGTCGGGTTGTCCGCCAGCTTCGCGAACGAGTCGAAGAACGCATTGAGCTTGACGTCGAGCGACTCGCCCGGCCGGCCGATGGCCGCTTCCACCATGCGCAACGCATCCGCGACCGCCGCTTCCCGCCGCTCCGCGGGCAATTCCTGCTGCAATCGTCGGTCGAGCAGACGGTCGCGCAGCGCGCGCACGCCCACCACTTCGACGCCGCCGCCGGCGCTCGTGGGGTCGTATGGCGCGACCGACACCAGATCGATCGTTCGCCGCGAATACCCGGGCGTATTGACGTTGGCGATATTCTGCCCGGTGACGTCCATCCCGAAGCGCTGGGCGTCGAGCGAACGGGCGGTCGAGTTGAGACTGGTGAGAAGGTCGGACATACGTCAGGCTCTCCAACTGCCGGCACTCGCGTCGACAGCCGCGGCACGCGTGGGGTCGTAGCCAATCGCGCGGCGCTGCGCGGCCAGCGACAGCGTGACGAAGTCCGTGAGGAAGGCACCCAGGCGACGGCAGCGACGCAACGCGGAGCGCGCGGCCTCGAGATCGTGTCGGAGGGCGCGGCGATCGGCGCGTGAGAGGGTTGAGACGTTCGACAGTTCGGCGAGCGCGTCGTTCAGCGCCGCCTCGCCCGCGAGCAGCCGTTCGAGGTTGCTCGTGGCCATCGCCGCCGCACTCTGCTCGAGCGCTCCGCGAAGGCGCGCGGCGCCACGGGCGCCGCGTGAACCTTGTGTGCTCACGTCAGCGCTGCAGGAGGTCGTCGAGCATCCGGTCG
>Ga0111538_10013830_pt1 | contig 10640 bp, 7 predicted proteins | sample SoiMethybrSBSTD1_FD_79669 | JGI IMG/M metagenome (GOLD analysis project Ga0111538, IMG submission 79669) | Bulk soil microbial communities from a Populus tree surrounding site in Tennessee, USA - Soil MetaG P. TD hybrid SBSTD1 (version 2)... | ecosystem: Environmental > Terrestrial > Soil > Tree... | reverse complement strand
TCGAGCTGCAGCACGAGCCCGGCGTCGACGATGGCCCGATATTCCTCGCGCATCGCGTCGGCGCAGGCGAAGAGGAATTCCTCCTCGGTCCGGTAAAACCGGTTGGCGATCCGCGAGGCGCTGCCCGGCGCGATCGAGGTCATGAAGCCTTCTTCGACGCCCGCGGCGGCGAGCGCCGCTTTGAAGTTGGCGATGTCGGCCCGGATCGCGTCGTGCCCGGTGTAGGTCAGCGGCGCGACGCACACCGGCCACAGGGCCGGGCGCGGCCCGGTCGTGATGCCCGAGTCGGGGTCCGCGTAGGCGGCCGCGAATTTCAGCCGATCGCGGCGATCGGCGAAGCTCGACAGCACGACCTCGCCCGGTCGCGAGCGGCGCGGCGGCATGTCGTAGAGGCCGGTCGTGCCGAGCTCGAGCCCGCCCAGACGCTGGAACGAATAGCTCCACCACGCCCGGTAGTTCACGCGATGGCCCATCGACTTGCCGAACTCGCCGTCGCCGGGAACGCTGATGCCCAGATCCACCTGGCGGCGCACGACGTCGGCCACGGCCGCGCGAAGCCGCACCCCAAAGCCCGCGTCGCCGCCGGCGCCTGCCGCCTCGCGCGCTCGATTGGCCTCGATCAGCTCATCGGGGCGCGGCAGGCTCCCGGCGTGGCTCGTGAGAATGCGGTCGCGGCTTGCCTGCATGACGGCAAGAGTGGTCCGGAGGCCCGCGGTCGTCAAGCGGCGTCGCCGGCGGGTCCGCGGTCTCGGACGCCGAGGGATTTTGTCTTGCGTTCACCACGGAGCGGGGCCAGAGTAGCGCCCTGATGTTCACGGGGTCGGGAGCTTCCTAAACAGACCCAGCCGCGACGAGGGCGCGTAGCCTCTTCAATGCTCGTCGATCGAAAATACCCGCTCATCCTGGCCGCGCTCTTCGGCCTGTATGTGTTCGCCGGCAAGCTCGGCCTGTCTCTGGCGTTCGTTCACGCGAGCGCGTCGCCGGTCTGGCCTCCGACCGGCATCGCGCTCGCCGCGCTCCTGACGCTCGGCTACCGCGTCTGGCCGGCGATCTTCGCGGGCGCGTTCGTCGTGAACGCGACGACGATGGGCTCGGCGGTCACCGCGCTCGCGATCGCGGCGGGCAACACGCTCGAGGCGCTGCTCGGCGCGTATCTCGTCAACCGGTACGCCAACGGCGCGCGGGCGTTCGATCACAGCCAGGATGTCTTCAAGTTCGCCGGCTTCGCGGCGCTCCTGAGCACGATCGTGAGCGCGAGCATCGGCGTCGTGAGCCTGGCGCTCAGCGGGTACGCGGAGTGGGCCGACACCGACGAGATCTTCTTCACCTGGTGGCTGGGCGACGCCAGCGGGGCCTTGATCTTCGCGCCGCTCATGGTGCTCTGGCTCCGCGACTGGCGGGGAGGCCCGTCCCGAGGCCGCGTGCTCGAGGCCGCCGCGCTGTGGCTCACCACGACGTTCGTCGGCCTCGCGGTGTTCGGCGAGGGCCTCACGCGCTTCGGCCTCATGACCCTGCCGCTCACGTTCCTGTGCACACCGCCGCTCGTATGGGCCGCGGTGCGGTTCCGCCAGCTCGAGGCGGCCATGCTCGTCACGGTCCTCTCCGGCATCGCGATCTGGGAGACGCTGCGCGGGTTCGGCCCGTTCGCGAGCACCTCCGCGAACGAAGCGCTCCTCCTGCTCCAGCTCTTCATGGGCACCGTGTCCGTCATGGTGATCTCGGCGGGCGCGGTCGTGGAGGAGCGCCGGCGCGTCGAGCGTGAGCGTGAGGATCTCCTGATGCGGGCGCAGCTCGCGCGGTCGGACGCCGAGGCCGCCAACCGCGCCAAGGATGAGTTCCTGGCGATGCTGGGCCACGAGCTGCGCAACCCGCTGGCGGCGATCATCAGCGCGGTCAGCGTGCTCGATCGCATCGGGCAGCAGGACGAGGTGGCGATGCGGGCGCGCGGCGCGATCCGCCACCAGATCACCCATCTCGGTCGCCTCGTCGACGACCTGCTCGACATCGCCCACGTGACCAGCGGCGACATCGTCCTGGAGTGCGAAGCCCTCAACCTGGCGACCAGCGTCCAGCGCTCGGTGAGCAACCTGGCGAGTACGGGACGCCTCGAGCGGCACGTCATCGACGTGCGAGCCGAACCCGTCTGGGCGAACGCCGATCCCACGCGTCTGAATCAGATCGTCGCCAATCTGCTCACGAACGCGATCAAGTACACCTCACCTGGCGGCACGATTCGCATCCGCGTGGGCGGGGAAGGGGAACAGGCGGTCGTCGGCGTCGCCGACACGGGAATCGGCATTCCTGCGAGCCTACTGCCACACGTGTTCGACTTACCGGTTCAGGGCGAACGCCGGCTCGATCGCGCGCAGGCCGGGCTCGGCGTGGGGCTCACGCTCGTGCGCCGGCTCGTCGAGCTCCACGGCGGGCGCGTCGAGGTCTTCAGCGAGGGGCCCGGGCGGGGAAGCGAGTTCGTGGTTCGCCTGCCCCGGATCGCGCCCGCGAAGTCCGTAGATTCGCACTCGGTTCTACGGCTTGTCGGCAATGTGGCGTCGGCTCGCTGAGGTGGCCTCTACGAGGCCCCCGGTCCTGGCCAGATCCGGGTTATACACGGATGTGGATAACCCTGTTGGTAAACTTCCAAGTCTGACCATCAAGTGCCTGAAAAACAAACTGTCTTAGAAATGTTGCGGAAGCCATGATTGCGGTAGTTGGCGGTACCCTTGTCGACGGGACGGGCCGCCGCGCGGGTGAGCCGGAGACGGTCCTCGTCGAGGGCGATAGAGTGGCGGCGGTCGGTCCGGCCGCGACCACGTCGGTCCCGCCGGGCGCCACGGTGATCGATGCCCGGGGCCGGTTTCTCACCCCCGGTCTGGTGGATATGCACGTGCACGTCTACACGCCGGACAAATGGCATCCCGAGCTTTTTCTCGCCGCCGGCGTCACCACGGTGCTCGACCTCGGCGGCCAGCTCCACGACGTCGCGGGCTACCGTCGCGCAGTCGAATTGGGAGCTCGCCCCGGCCCGCGGATCCTCTTCACCGGACCGATGCTGGAGGAAGCCGATCCATATCCTGGCTTCGCCGGTTTCTGCCGGCGGTTCGACGCGGCGCGGACGGAGGCCGAGGTCGATGCTCTCGCCGACGCGGGCGTGGACGGCATCAAGCTCTACATCACGGTGCGTCCCGACACGGCCCGCCGCGCCTGCGCGCGGGCGCACGCGCGCGGCCTGCCCGTTTTCATGCACCAGCACGCCACCTCGGGTGTCGAGGCGGCGCTCGCGGGTGTCGACTCGGTCGAGCACGTCAACGTCTTCGGGCAGCTGGCGCCGGCGGGATTTCACCTGGCGGAGCCGGCGAAGCTCAATCCGTTCGAGTACGGCGGATGGCTCTGGCGCTGGCTCGACACCCTCGATCCGCATTCGGATTCGGTACGCCGTCTCTACGACGGCCTGATCGAGGCGGGTACGGCGCTGGATCCGACGCTCGTCCTCTACGCCGCGCGCCCGGGCGCGATCGGTGACGACGTGGGCGACGCGTCGATGGACGATCCGGAGCGCACGCGGCTCATCCCGCGGCTGCCCGCGCCGGTAGCGAAAGAGCTCGTCGAGCGATGGGCCGAGCGCCGGCGGGCGGCATCGAGCGCGTCCGAGCCGGCGAAGCACCGGATGCGCCGCGCGTGGGACAACATCCTCGCCCTGGTCGGCGGATTTCAGCGGGCGGGCGGGGTCGTGCTCGCGGGGACCGACTGTCCGAACGTCGCGATCGTCTCCGGCTTCTCACTGCACCGCGAGCTCGAGCTCCTGGTGCGGGCCGGACTCTCGACGATGGACGCCATCGCGGCGGCGACGCGCCGGCCGGCCGAGCGGCTCCACAAGCAGGACGTCTTCGGAACCATCGCGCCCGGCCGCGCCGCGGATCTCCTGGTGCTCAGCGCCGATCCGCTCGCGGATATCCGGAACATCCGGCAGATCGAACGGGTGATGGCGCGCGGGATCGTCTACGAGCCCGACGCGCTCCTGGCGGGACGCTCGAGCCGCTAGGCCGAGCGCGTCCCGCTAGCCCGCGGCGGCCGACGGCTCGCCGACGGGCACGCGGCTCTGTGGCCGCTTCGCGCCGAGACGACCGGCCCAGTACACGCAGGTCTGCGCGTGGGCCGTGATGACCGCGCTGAGATCGCTGCCGCACAGCGGACACGCAAACAGCGCGGCGTCGGCGCGCGAGATCCAGCCGATGCGATACGTGTTCTGGCACTTCTGACAGGGCACGGCGTGCTGGCTACAGCAGAGGAACAGGATCGCCTTCGCGTCGAGATCGCCGAAATCGATCTGGCTGGTCGCGCGGGGAATCGCGATCCACCGGTCGCCGCGAAGCTCTGAGTCCGCGTCGAGCCGATGCCGCCGATCGCCAGAGCGGCGATCCGGTCCGTAGGCGCCGGATCGCACACGCCGGTCGTTGACGCGGCGATCGACGATCACCTGCACAGCCGGATCTTCCCCGAAGACCTGAAGCAGCGACCGACCCGCGTCCTGGCCGGTTCTCGGGACCACAATCAGAAGGGAACGTTCGCTGTCTTTCATACCGCGTTCTCCTTTTGGTGAGGGTAAAGAGTACTCCGAGGGGCCCCCGAAAACAGCAAGAAGTATTGCGACAGATCGCCCCCGCCGGCGGCGCTTCCGAGAAGGTGCATCGCCGATGCCATGGCTTGCCACGGGCACGGACCGGTTGTCACGATGACCGACCGAACGGCCAGCCAAATCCTCGTAACCATGTGTTTGTTCGGGCGAAAGCAATGTCCCACCCGCCGCGGCCCTGGCAGATAGGTTGCACACAGACACACATATAAGGTGAAGACCCGGCACGCCGCTTTCGGGGAGGCCTGTGCTCGATGGCCAAGGTGATGGTCGTGGACGACGCGTACACGGAGCTGCAGGTGATGGAGACGATTCTCCGATCGGCGGGTCACGACGTGTTGACCTATCTCGACGGCGACCAGCTCGAGGAGAAGATCGTCCGGGAGCGCCCCGACGTCGTCCTGCTGGACGTCGTGATGCCCAAGCGAAACGGGTTCGAGGTGCTCCGCAGCCTGCGCAAGGACGAGCGCACCCGCGAGACGCGCGTGGTCTTCGTCAGCTCGAAGAACCAGCAGAGCGACCGCGTCTGGGGCATGCGGCAGGGCGCCGACGAGTACCTGCCGAAGCCGTTCACCCCAGAGCAGCTCGTCACCATCGTCCGGAGGTTCCTCAAGTGACCACGAGTCTCCTCGACAGCTCCGCGGCGGTCCGGGCCTGCGTCTTCACGCTGGCCGGCGAGCCGTTCGCCATCGACGTCACCCAGGTGCGCGAGGTGGCCGTCTTTCAGGAGTGGACGACGGTGCCGCTGGCCTCCCCGCATCTCGTGGGCGTGGCGAACCTGCGCGGCGACGTCATCCCGATTGCCGACGCGCGCGGCGTGCTGAAGCTGGCCGCTTGCCGGAGCGGACGCAAGCTCTGGACGCTGATCGTCGAGGCGGAGGGCTGCGAGGTCGCGCTCGTCATCGACGGTGAAGTCAGCCTCGAGGCCTTCGGCGGGATCACGGGTCTCGAGGAGTCGAATCCACGGCCGCACGCCGAGTGGGCGCTCGGGTTGCTGCCCGACGGCGAGCGGCTCGTTCCGTTGCTCGATCCGGCCAGACTTCTGCGCGCGCTCCGCGAGGGGCGCGACAGGGAGGGATGACGATGCAGCGGCGGGCACTCTTGCGAATCCTTTCCGGAGCCGCCGTGGGCGGCGTTCTCAGCGGGCGGACGGCCTGGGCCCAGGCGCCGGCCCGGGGCGGTGTCGACCCGCGCGGCGCCGGCGCACTCGTCGTGAGCGGCCGGGATCTCAAGATCGGCATGAGCGCCGCCTTCCGGGGACCGTCGGCGGGGCTCGGCATCGAGCTCTACCGCGGCGCGCAGGCCTACTACACCGAGATCAACCAGAAGGGCGGCGTCCATGGTCGCCCGATCTCGGTGGTCGCGCTCGACGATGGCTACGAGCCGACACCCTGCATCAAGAACACCATCGAGCTCGTGGAGAAGGAGCAGGTGTTCTTCCTCTCCAACTACGTCGGCACGCCCACGCTCTCCCGCGCGCTGCCGGTCATCAAGCGTTACGCCGATCGCCACGTGATCCTCGTCGGCAACTTCACCGGCGCACAGCCGCAGCGCGAGGAGCCATACGTCGATCAGGTCTTCAACATTCGCGCCTCGTACCGGCAGGAGATGATGGCCCTGGTCGACCGCTTCTGGCAGACCGGCGCGCGCCGGTTCGGCGTCTTCTACCAGATCGACGCCTACGGCCGCAGCGGCACCGACGGCGTGGCCCGCGGCCTGGCGCAGCGAGGCGCGACGATCGCGGCCGAGGCCACGTACGTGCGCCACGCCACGTTCGCGTCCGACATGAGTCCGGCCGTGCAGGCGCTCAGGAAGGCCGGAGTCGAGGTGGTCCTGTGCACCGGCGCTTATCAGGGCTGCGGTGCTTTCGTCCGCACCGCGCGCGATCTCGGCTGGACGGTGCCCATCTCGAACGTCTCGTTCGTCGGCTCCGAGGCGATGCTGAGCCTGCTCGTAAATCACGGCAAGTCCACCGGCCGCGATTACACCCGCGGCCTCATCAACTCCCAGGTGGTCCCGAGCTACGACGACCTGAGCCTGCCGGCCGTCGTCGAGTACCGCACGCTGATGGACCGGCACAACCCGCAAGTGCCGGCGGCCCTGCGTGATCCCCAGCACGCGGCGGAGCCGCTCAGCTTCCGCAGCCTGGAGGGCTTCGTCAACGCCAAGGTGATCGTCGAGGCGCTGCGCCGGAGCGGCGCGAACCCGACCCGCGCCGGCCTCCGACAGGCGCTGGAGTCGATGAAAAACTTCGATCTCGGCATCGGCGCCACGCTCAACTTCGCGCCGGAGCGCCACCAGGGGCTGGACAACGTGTACTTCACGAGCGTGGTGAACGGACGGTGGGCCCCCGTCTCGGACTGGGCGGCCGCGGTGAAAGCATGAAGAGGCAACGACCGCTGAGACTCGGTCTGCTCTCGAAGCTGATCCTGTTCCTGGCGCTGACGCTGGTGCCGCTCGCGGCGATCACGTGGTGGATCTCCGTGCGGGCGATCACCGCGAACCTGACGGACGAGTTCACGTCCAAGGGCACCGCGATCGCGCGAAGCCTGGCCAGCTCGGCCGTCGACCTCCTGCTCACCCGCGACGCGTCCACCGTGCAGGGGCTCGTCGACCAGGTCGGCGCCATCAACGGCGTGAAATACGTCATGGTCTACGACCAGCAGAAGACGCTGGTCGCCCACACCTTCGCGCCGCTCGTGCCGCCCGGCATCGTCGACCGAAACCTGGTGCCGGGCGACGCGGCCCAGCAGGTCCGGGAGATCGCGTATCCGGACCCGGTCAGCCGCGCGACGCAGCAGATCATCGACATCGGCGTGCCGGTGCTGGCCGGTCAGCTGGGAACGGTCCGCGTCGGGATGGACCGCTCGATCATCACCGCGGCGGCGACGCGCTCGGGCCAGTACCTGCTCCTGGTCTTCCTGGGCATCTCGATGCTGGCGGTGCTGGCCGGCGTGTTCTTCGCCCATCACATCACCAAGCCGGTGACTCAGGTCGTCCGGGCGGCCGAGCGCGTCGGCCAGGGTGATCTCACGCGGCTGGTCACCGTGTCGTCGCGCGACGAGATCGGGCAGCTCGCGGCGACCTTCAACGACACCATCGTGCGCCTGCGCTCGCAGGTCCAGACCGAATCCGAGCGCGACGATGAGCGGCACAAGCGCGAGGAGCTCCAGCGCAACATCATGCGCTTCCTCGATACCGCCACCGAGATCGCGCGAGGCGATCTCACCCGGCGCGGCCAGGTGACCTCGGACGTCCTCGGCAGCGTCGTGGACGCGATCAACGTGATGGTCGAGGAGCTGGCGACCCTGATCGAGGGCGTGCGCGAGGCGGCGCAGCAGGTCCTCACGAGCTCGACCGAGATGATGGGCACCATGGAGGCGACCGCCGGCGGCGCCCAGACGCAGTCGCGCGAGGCGGTGGCGGTGAGCGACACGATGGAAGCGCTGACGCGCTCGATGCGGCAGGTGGCGGAGAACGCCGAGCAGTCGGCCACCTCGGCCGACCTCACCCTCGAGTCGGCGCAGAAGGGCGAGCACGCCGTGCGGGCGAGCCTTTCCGGCATGCAGAAGATCCGGGGCGAGGTGCAGGGAATCTCCAAGAAGGTGAAGAATCTCGCCGATCGCTCCCTGGAAATCTCGGAGATCGTCACCACCATCGAGGACATCTCCTCGCAGACCAATCTCCTCGCGCTCAACGCGGCGATCGAGGCCGCCGGTGCCGGCGAGGCCGGGCTGCGCTTCGCGGTCGTGGCCGAGGAGGTTCGCAAGCTCGCCGAGCGCTCCGGCAAGGCCGCCAAGGACATCGTGCTGCTCATCAAGTCGGTCCAGACGGAGACGCAGCAGGCCGTGGTGGCGATGGAAGAGGGCACGCGGGAGGTCGAGGCGGGCTACCGGGTCACGGTCGAAGCCGGCGAGCGCCTGCGCCAGATCGGCGAGATCTCGCAAAAGACGGCCGCGCTGGCCCGTGAAATCTCGCAGGCGGCCCAGGAGCAAGTCCACGACGTCGAGGGCGGCGCGGTCGCCGTCCAGTCGATCGCGGGTGTGGCGGTCGAGACCGAGAAGGCGGCGCTCGAGACGCGCAAGACGATGGATCAGGTGGTACGGGTCGCCCAGGCCCTCACGTCCAGCCTCGCGCGGTTCAAGCTGGCGACCTGAGACGGCATCTAGAGGAGAGATCGTGGCGGACGGCGACCGGCAGTTCCTGCTGAGCGTGTTCTTGATGGAGGCGTGGGACACCCTCGCCGCCGTCGAGGACGGCCTCACCGCGCTCGGGCACGTGCCCCGCGAGGCGGCGACGCTCGAGAACCTCACGGTCGTGACGCACCGGCTGCGCGGCTCGGCGGCCCTCAGCGGGTTTCCCCAGGTGTCGGCGCTCGCCACCGCGATGGAGGAAACGGTGGAGCGGGCGGCGGCCGCCCCCGACGGCGACCGGCGCGCCCTCGCGGCGCTGTCGGACATGGTGCTCGCGCTGAAGACCGCGCTGGACGTGATCGGCGCCACCGGCGCGGAGGACGGGGAGGCGATCGCCGAGGCGCTCGATCGCATCGTGCCGGCGGCGCCGCCCGAGCCCGGAATGGATACGGCGCGGCGTCTGGACGAGCTGGACCGGTTCTTCGCCGGCCAGTCGGACGTGCTCGAGTACTTCGTGCCGGAGGCCGTCGAGCACCTCGAGTCGATGGCTCAGTCGCTGGTCGCGCTGGAAGGCGACGGCGTCACCGCCGACGAGATCGCGAGCCTCTTCCGGGCCGTCCACACGCTCAAGGGCGCCGCCTATACCGTCGGGTGCGAGATGATCGGCGGCCTCGCCCATCGCATCGAGGACATGCTGGGCGAGATTCGCGAGAGCCGGCGCGCTCTCGACCGCGTCGCGATCGAGACGATCTTCGCCGGGCTCGACGCCCTCAGGCTCCTCGTGCGCAGCGGAGAGGGCGTGACCGAAGGGCGAGCCGTCGCCTATGAGCGCGCCATGGCGATGCTCGCCGTCACGCCGACGCACGAGTCGGTCGCGGCCGGCGAGCCGAGCGAGGCCGTGACGGCGTCCGAGCCCGCGCTCGCGGCCGCGGCTGAGCTGCGCGAGGCGGTCGCGCCCGAGCCGGCGCCGTCACCCGAACCATTGGTCACCACCCGCGCGTCCGCCCCGTCCCGGGCCGCCCGTGACGTTGCCCGGCGCGCTCGCCCGAGCATCCGGGTCAGCCTCGACCGTCTCGACGCGCTCATGAACCTGGTCGGCGAGCTCGTCGTCACCCGAAGCCGGCTCGATCGTCACCTGACACAGCTCGAGCAGACCGGCGAGCTCCTGTCGTTCACGCAGTCGCGCATGACGCAGACGGTCGCCGAGTTCGAGTCCAAGTACTCGCATCGTCCGCTGCCCGACGTCGAGCCGAGCCCGCCGAGCCGGGACTCCGTGGGCGACGTCACGCTGGGTGAAGTCTTCGAGGAGCTCGAGTTCGACCGCTACGACGACTTCAACCTCCTGGCCCGCCGGGTCGGCGAGATCTCGAGCGACCTCACCGAGATCCAGAGCCAGCTCAGCGGCCTGGTCCGCGTCGTGCGCGAGGACGCCGGCGGCGTGCAGCGCCTCAGCGGCGAGCTGCGCGGCCAGATCACGCGCGCGCGCATGGTGCCGGTCGGCCGGCTCTTCGCGCCGTTCGTGCGCATGGTTCGCGAGGCGTCGCGGGCGGCCGGCAAGAGCGTGAGCCTCGAGATCAGGGGCGAGACCGTCGAGATGGACACCACCATCGTGGAGCTGATGGCCGACCCGCTGGTTCACCTCGTGCGAAACGCCATCGCCCACGGCATCGAGTCGGAGGACACGCGGCGCCAGCTCGGCAAGCCGCCGCAGGGCACGCTCCACCTGGGAGCGGCGCACAAGGGCGGGTCGATCTACATCGAGGTGGCGGACGATGGCCGAGGCATCGACATCGAGGCGGTCAGCGAGGCAGCGCGCCGCGGGGGCTTCCTGACGGCGGAAACGATCGCCCGGCTCGGCGAGCGCGATCTCGTGGATC
>Ga0111538_10013828_pt1 | contig 10640 bp, 8 predicted proteins | sample SoiMethybrSBSTD1_FD_79669 | JGI IMG/M metagenome (GOLD analysis project Ga0111538, IMG submission 79669) | Bulk soil microbial communities from a Populus tree surrounding site in Tennessee, USA - Soil MetaG P. TD hybrid SBSTD1 (version 2)... | ecosystem: Environmental > Terrestrial > Soil > Tree... | reverse complement strand
GTGCGGCAGGATTCCGACTACCTCGGATCGATGCTGGCCGCAGGCGTCCGGCACCTGGCGATGATCGTCGACAACTCCGGTGTGATCGTGGCCGCCTCGCGAACGGGACTGGCCCTGACGCACGTCGGCGATCTCGCCGCGTCGCGACCCGATACCGCGACCGCGCGCGAGGTCTATGCGCAGGAGCCGTTGCGCTCGCTCGAGGTGACGCGGCCGCCGCGGCCGCTGCACGCCGACGAGTGGATCTTCGAGGGGCGCCCCTACCTGGTGAGCACCACTGTCCTCGCCAACACGAACTACAGGCTGATGCTGCTCTCGCCAATCGAGCGGCTCGAAACGCTCAGGCCATTGCACTATTCCGTGGGCGTGATGGTGGCGGTCTTCGGCGTGTTGATCGCGCTGCTTGGCAGCCGCAGATCCGAGGCGCGTGAGCGGCAGCGCCACAACCAGCGTGTCACCGCCGCGCTCAACGAGCGTCTCATCGCGGCCAACAAGGATAAGGACCGCTATCTCGGCATCGCCGCCCACGATCTGCGCAATCCGTTGAGCTCGATGCGCGGGCTTGCCGATCTCATGATCGATACGCCGCTCGAGCAGGAGCAGCGTCGCGAATTCCTCGACACCATCCGTCGCACCAGCGACGAGATGCTGCACCTCGTCAACGATCTGCTCGATACCGCCGTCATCGAGAGCGGCCGGCTCAATCTGCGTCGCAAGGAAGAGGACGTGGCGGCATTGCTGAAGCGGCGCGTCCGGCACCTCGAGCCGCACGCTCGCCAGAAACGGATCGCCCTCGAGATCGACGCCTCCAAGGCCAGCGCCGAGATCGACGCCGCGCGCTTCGGCCAGGTCATCGACAACCTGATCAGCAACGCGATCAAGTTTTCGCCGACCGACACGGCGGTGCGCATCGCGCTGCGCGTCGAGCGCGACCACTTCATCTTCAGTGTGCAAGACCAGGGACCGGGCATTCCCGCCGAAGAGCGAAAGCTCCTGTTTCGATCGTTTCAGCGGCTCTCGGCGCAGCCGACCGGCGGCGAAAAGAGCACCGGCCTCGGCCTTGCGATCGTCAAGAAAATCGTCGATGCTCACGGAGGAACCATTGCAGTCGACGACGCGCCCGGCGGCGGCACACGGTTCACCGTGACCACGCCGGTCGCGGCCCCGGGGGCCTAGACCGATGAGCGACGAGCGGAAGGTGCGCGTGCTGCTGGCCGATGACGAGTCGCACGTGCGGCTGCTCGTCAGGACGGTGGTCAGCTCGCTCGGCTACGACGTGATCGGCGAAGCCGCCGACGGCCGGAGGGCCGTGGAGCTCTTCGACTCCATCTCGCCCGATCTCGTCCTGCTCGACATCAACATGCCGGTGATGGACGGCCTTGCCGCGCTCAGAGCGCTGCGCGAGAAGTCCGACACCGTGGCCATTATCATGCTCACGTCGCTGGCGAGCGCCGACGTCGTCGAGCAGAGCCTGCAAGCCGGCGCCACGTATCATCTGCGCAAGGATCTGCCGGTCGCCGAGTTGAAAGAAGAGATCAAGGAAGCCTGGCTCGCGCATCTGCAGGACCTCGAGGAGCGCGGCTGATGCGCAAGTACGATCTCGCGAAGATGCTCGAAGAGATCCGGCGCGACGAGGGCGGCGGCAAGGAGCCGGCGGCGAAGCAGGTGCTGACGCAGGCGCAGATCAAGGCCATGGCGCGCGCCCGGCCCAGGCGTGCGGCCGGAAAGCCGCCCGCCAAGTGACGACGACCTTCCCGCCGAATCCGGGCTTCGTCAGCGTGATTCGCAAGCGGGGCCTGCTGCACGAACGCGATATCGCGCGCGCGCTGGGGAAGGATCAGAACGCCTACCGGCTCCTGCGACACCTCGCCGCGAGCGGATTGTTGAGCCGCCCCGAGTGCGTCCGCGTGTGGGCCGAGGGTTTTGCGACCACCGGCATCGACATCAAAGACACGCTGGTCGATCACGAGCTGCTGCGTCTGCTGCCGCGTCAGTTCGCCGAGCGTCACCAGATCATGCTGGTCTACAAGCTGGGCAACCGCATCACCGCTGCGGCCGCCGATCCGACCAACACGATGGCGATCGCCGAGGCGCAGCGGCTCGTCGGCTCGCCGTTGTCCGTCGTCTCGGCGCTGCCCGACGAACTGGCAGAGGCCATCCAGCTTCACTATCCCGCGGTCGATGACCTCCTCCAGCTCGAATCGGCGGTGCAAGACTCGGCCGCGCCGCGCGATGACACCGAGGAGAGCCTCCGCAAAGATGCGCAGTCTTCAGAGATCGTGAAGCTGGTGGATACCCTGCTCGGTATCACGGTGCGGGAGAATGCCAGCGACCTGCACATCGAGCCGCGCGAAACCTACGTGCAGATCAGGTTTCGGATCGACGGGCTGCTGCAGGATCGCGTCACGCTGACGACCGACATTCATCAGCGCGTCATGTCGCGCTTGAAGGTGATGGCCGGCATGAACATCACCGAGCGGCGGCGGCCGCAGGACGGCCGCATCACGCTCGCGTTGCCCACCGGCGCAGTGGAGTTTCGCGCCTCCACGGTCCCGTCGCTCTTCGGCGAGAAGATGGTGCTGCGCGCGCTCGCCAGAAGCGGCAGCACGGCGATTCCCGATCTCGAGCGCCTTGACTTCGACGCCGAGAATCTCGCGACGCTGCGCCGCTTGATCAACGCTGACGCCGGCATCGTGCTCGCCACCGGGCCCACCGGGTCCGGCAAGACCACCGCACTCTTCTCGCTGCTCAAGGCCGTGGATAGCGCGCGGCTCAACATCCTCACCGCGGAGGAGCCGATCGAGTACTCGTTGCCGAGGGCCACGCAGGTGGCAGTGAACCGCGCCATCGGGCTCGGGTTTCCTGAATTGCTGCGCTCCTTCATGCGCCAGGATCCGGACGTGATCCTCGTCGGCGAGATCCGCGACCGCGAGACGGCGCAGGTGGCCGCCGAAGCGGCGCTGACCGGCCACGTCGTCTTCGCGACGCTGCACGCGAGCCGATCGCTGCAGGCGATGACGCGCTTGTTGCAGCTCGGCGTCGACGGCTACCTGCTGGGCCCATCGCTGCTCGGCGTGTTGGCGCAGCGCCTGGTGCAACGCATCTGCGCGACCTGCCGCGCGCCCTACCAGCCATCACGAGAACAACTCGAGCGTCATTTCGAATTCTCTGGAGATCCAGTGGTGTCTTTCTACCGGGGCGCCGGATGCAAGGACTGCCGCGGCACTGGCTTCAAGGGCCGAATCGGCGTCCACGAGTTGGTGGTGCCCAACGAAGAAGTGCGGGCGCTGCTGATCGAGAGCGCGCCGCTCACGCGAATCGCCGATGCGGCGCGGCGCGGCGGGTTTCGATCGCTGCGCTACGACGGCTTGAAGAAAGTGCTGCGCGGCCTGACGACGATCGAAGAGATCGAGACGCTCGCGTCCGACTGAGTTCCTGTTGCAGGAGGCTGAGGTGGCGGATAAAGAGTCGAAGCTGGCGATCGAGGAGCGGCAGGTCGGCGACGTCGTCGTGGTATCGCTCAAAGGTGAGATCACCCTTGACGATGGCGACTTGAAGTTTGGACGGTGGGTCGACGACCTGCTGAAGAAGGGCCAGCGCAAGATCCTGGTCGATCTCGCCGGGGTCACCTACATCGACAGCGCCGGCGTCGGGATGATGGTCTTTGAGTACAAAGCCGCCCACCGCAACGGTGGCGCCCTGAAGCTGCTCAGTCTCACCGGGCACAGCAACCGGGTGCTGTCGACGGTGAAGCTGAAGACCGTCTTCGAAGTCTTTGAGGACGAGGCGATGGCGCTGCGAAGTTTCGCGAGGAACTAACGCCGCCGCGGGCCCTGATGAGGGCTCCTCTTGCTTACCGAGTGGAGATTGTGCTATTCATCTCGGTTAGCGATATGAGTCCACGGATTTCACGGACGGACACGGAATGAGCCGACCAGCTGACCTGGTGCAAGGCACCCTCGACCTGTTGATTCTGAAGATGCTCGCCCTCGAGCCGCTGCATGGTTTTGCCATCAGCCAGCGACTCAAGCAGATGTCGGGCGACATCCTGCAGGTCAGCGACGGTTCGCTGTATCCCGCCCTCCACAAGCTCGAGCAGGAAGGCTGGATCGAGGCCGAATGGAAACCGACGGAGAATAACCGGCGCGCGAAGTTCTACTCGCTGACGCGGTCCGGCAAGCGCCAGCTCGTGAAGGAAACCGAGTCGTGGGCCCGTCTCGCGGGCGCGATCTCGATGGTGGTGACGCTGCCCGAGGTGTGACATGACAGTCGATCGGATGCGGCAGATCGTCCGGCTTCGCCTGCGCTCGCTCTTCTCGGGCGCGTCCGTCGATCGCGAGCTCGATGACGAGCTGCGCTATCACCTCGAGCAACAGGTCGACGTCAACATCGCCCGCGGCATGGCGCCGGAAGCGGCCCGCACCGCGGCGCTGCGCGCCCTCGGCGGCGTCGACCAGCGCAAGGAGGAGTGCCGTGATACGCGCGGCATCTCGATCGTCGAAAACCTGCTGCGCGATCTTCGCCTCGCCTTTCGCCAGTTGCGCAAGCAACCGGGATTCACCTTCACCGCCGTCGCGTCGCTCGCGCTCGGCATCGGCGCCAACACGGCGATCTTCCAGTTGCTCAATGCTCTGAGTCTGCGCACGCTACCGGTCCGCGCGCCGCACGAGCTCGTCGAGATGCGATTGACCGGCGACGGCCGCGCCGGTCGGCACACCGGCCGCAACCGGCAGATCTCGCTGCCGCAGTACGAAGAGCTGCTGGCGCGCCAGCAGGCGTTCTCATCGATGATCGCGTTCGGCGACACGCGCTTCAATCTGTCGCCGACCGGCGAAGTGCGTTACGTCGATGGCTTGTGGGTGTCCGGCAATTTCTTCGAGACGCTGGGCGTCACGCCTGCGATCGGACGATTGATCGGACCCGCGGACGATGTGAAAGGCTGCGGCGCCGGCGTCGCGGTGATCAGCTACGCGCTCTGGCAAAGCCAGTTCGGCGGCCGCTCCGACATCCTCGGTCAAACACTTCCGGGTCCAGGGACCGCGGTGCCGATCATCGGCGTCACGTCGCCCGAGTTCTTCGGGGTCGAAGTCGGGCGCCAGATCGGCGCGGCGATGCCGAACTGCGCGTCGGGCAACACGCGGCGCGATCACTGGTGGCTGGCGACGATCGGCCGGCTGAAGCCCGGTTGGACGCGGGCCCAGGCGCAGTCGCAGCTGCAGAGCATCCTCCCCGAGGTGCAACGCGCCGCGATGCCGGACTTTCGAGCCGACTGGGCCAAGCTCTACGAAAAGATGGCCGTCGACGTCGTCGATGCGTCCGCCGGCGTCTCGCCGCTGCGGCAGTCGTACGCGCGGCCACTGTGGATCCTGATGGCGGTCGCCGGGCTCGTCCTGTTGATCGCGTCGGTGAATCTCGCCAACCTGCTGCTGGCGCGCGCGACGGCTCGCCGCCAGGAGTTTGCCGTGCGCCTCGCGATCGGCGGCACGCGCGGTCGTGTGCTGCAGCAGGTGTTGACGGAGAGCCTGTTGCTCGCGGCCCTCGGATCGATCGCGGCGCTTGGCGTCGCGGTCGCGGTGAGCCGGTCGATCCCGCCGTTGATCAGCACGGTGGTCGATCGCATCCATCTCGATCTGTCGATGGACTGGCGCGTGTTCGGGTTCACCACGGGCGCCGCAATCGTGACCGCACTCGTGTTCGGCCTCGCACCTGCGCTGCGGCTGGCTGGAACACCCGTGGTCGGACGCGAACGCAGCGCCGCCGGGAACGACGGCGCCGGCCTGCGGCGGATGCTGGTCTCGGCGCAGATCGCGATCACGCTGGTGTTGCTGTTTGGCGGGCTGCTCTTCCTGCGCACGTTCCGCAATCTCGCGACCCAGGACATCGGCGTGCACGAGCGCGGCGTCATCGTCGCGAACGTGTTCTTCCTCGACTCGACGTTCCCGCCTGAGACGCGCATCGCCGCCTTCGCCGATCTCGACGCGCGCCTGCGCGCCTTGCCGGGGATGATCGCGCTGACCGACGCCTACACGACGCCGCTCGGTGGATCGTTCAGCGATACCGACATCGAGATCGATCACACGTTCGTGGGCAACGCGAACGTCAACACCGTCGGCCGCGGTTACTTCGAGACGCTCGGCACGCCGATGGTGGCGGGACGCGATTTCGACCAGCGCGATGTGCCTGAAGCAGGACGAGTGGCCATCGTGACCAAGTCGTTCGCGGACGCCTATCTCAAGGGGTCAGCGCTCGGCAAACACTTCACGATCCCTGACGATATCCAACGGGATGGCGGCACCGACTACGAAGTGGTCGGCATCATCGCCGACCAGAAGTATCTGGATATTCGGGAAACGCATCCCAAGATCTTGTTCAAAGCCTCGTCGCAGGAGAAGGAACTGCGCCCGATTCGGCGCTACGTGCTGCGCGCGAGCGGCGGCGCCGCGCGCTCGATCGCCGCAATCACGGCGACGGTGGCCGCTTTCGATCCGACGGCGACGGTGCGCTATGCGCTGCTGGACACGCAGGTGACAGAAGCGATGCTGCAGGAGCGATTGATGGCGCGCCTGTCCACGATCTTCGGCGGCGTGGCATTGCTCCTCGCCATCGTCGGTTTATACGGCGTCGTCTCGTACACCGTGGCAAGCCGCCGCGCGGAAATCGGCGTGCGCGTCGCGCTCGGCGCGAGCCGTCCGCGCATCCTCACGATGATCCTTGGCGATGTTGGCCGCATCATGGTGATCGGCGTGATCGTCGGCGGCATCCTCGCCCTGGCCGCGGGCCGCGGAATTGGCTCGCTGCTGTTCGGACTCGCGGCCGACGATATTGCCACGCTCGGCATGGCGGCGGGACTGCTGCTGATTGCGGGATTCCTGTCGGCGGCGTTGCCGGCGCGGCGTGCCGCCGGCGTCGATCCGGTGAGCGCGCTTCGCGAAAGCTGAACTTTCTGCGACGTACGCAAAAACTGCATCAAAACCGCATGTTAAGGGGTCAGTCCCGGTTACATTTACAGGGCCATGATTCAAGCTGCGCTGTTGGCGATGGTCCTCGATGAAGCTTCTGTGCGGAGTGTCCACGCTGCGATCGACACGGGGAAGGCGACCTGCGTGCAGGTGGTGCGGCATTACCTCGATCGCATCGACGCCTACGACGATCGAGGACCCGCGCTCAACGCCATCATCACGGTGAATCCGCGCGCGCTGGAAACCGCGGCGCAAATGGACAAGATCGATCGCGCCACTCGCGCCGGCCGGCCGCTGCACTGCATCCCCGTCGTCCTCAAGGACAACTTTCACACCGCGGACATGCCGACGACCGGCGGCTCGATCACGTTCAGAAACATGCAGACACCGGACGACGGCTTCGTCGTGAAACGGCTGCGCGATGCGGGCGCCATCATCATCGCCAAGGCCAACCTTCATGAGCTGGCGCGCTCGGGGACGACGGTGAGCTCGCTCGGCGGACAGACGAGGAATCCGTACGACCTCACGCGCACACCGGGCGGATCGAGCGGCGGCACGGGCGCGGCGATCGCCGCGAACTTCGGCGTGCTCGGCACCGGCAGCGACACGGGACAGTCCATTCGATCGCCGTCGTCAGCGAATGCACTCGTGGGCGTCAGGCCGACGCGCGGCCTGGTCAGCCGGGCTGGTGTGATGCCGTTCAGCACGACCCAGGACGAGGCCGGCCCGATCACGCGCACCGTCGAAGATGCCGCGCGCATGCTCGACATCATGGCGGGCTACGATCCCGCCGATCCGATCACCGCGTTCAGCGCCGGTCATATTCCCCGGAGCTACACGTCCGCCTTCGACATGGGTGGCCTCAGGGGCGCGCGCATCGGCCTGCTCACCGACTTCATCGGCCGCGATCCGATTCACGCCGACGTCAACCGCGTGCTCGATAACGCCGTGGCGAGGATGACGGCGATGGGCGCAACGATCGTGCACGTCAGCATTCCAAAGCTCGACGAGCTGACGCGCGGATTGAATCTGATGAGCCTGGAGTTCAAGGCGGCGTTCGACAACTATCTCGCGAGTCTCGGGCCCGTGGCCCCAGTCAAGAATCTCGCGGAGTTCGTGGCACGCGGAGGGGTGCACGAGTCGATGCGTAGCGGGCTCGCTGCCGATCTCGCCGTGACGACTGGACCCGGATCGCCCGAACACCAGCGGATGTTCGCGCGGCGTGAAACGTTACGCCAGGCGGTGATGACGGTGATTGCGGCGAATAAGCTCGATGCGATCCTGTATCCGCATCAAAAGCGGCTGGTGGTCCCGATCGGGGAAGAGCAGGCCGATCGCAACGGTGTGCTGTCGAACAGCACCGGCTTTCCGGCGCTGACGTTCCCGGGAGGATTCTCGCCGCGGACGGCAACGGCGCCGATTGGCGTGCCCGTCGGGCTCGAGGTGCTCGGTCCGGAGTGGAGCGAGCCTGTGCTGTTCAAGATCGCGTGGGCGTACGAGCAGGCGACGAAGGTCCGAAAGCCGCCGGCGAGTACGCCGCCGATCAAGTAGCTGTCACGTCAGGGCATCAAGAGGACGAGGCGCGGGTAGATCAGGTTTTCATTCGCGACGCGGTCGCGGTTGAGATCCCAGATCTCCTTCCAGCGAGTGATGTCTTTCAGTTCCGACGCGGCAATCCTGGTCAGCGTGTCGCCCGCCTTCACCGTGTAGGTCTTCCGGCCGGCGATCGGCTTCATGAAGACCTCCGATGAGCTCGACAGGTATTCGCGCATCAACTCGGCATACTGCGGCGTCGCGCGGAACTTGTCGATGGCGCTGTTGACCTCATAGATCAGATCGAAATTACCCTCGGGCACGGCCACTGAGTACTTCGAGCTATTAAGGTTGTACTTGACGATCGTCGTGCGCGGATGCGCCTTGATCTCTTCAGCGGCGAACGGGTAGTCGTAGATCAGCGCGTCGGCCTGATCCTTCTCGACGGCTTCGAACCAGCCGTCGTCACCGGAGAACTTGCTGATGCGCGCGTTGGGAATGTTCTCCTTCACCCAGCGCTCCGCGGCCGGATCGTCGTAGATCGCGATGCGCTTGCCGGCGAGATCGGCCGGCGAGCGGAACGTGGCGGCCATGCCTTCCTGCACGATCATGCAGAGACCGAAATCGAGATAGCCGTTGGACCAGACGACGCCCTTGATCGACGGATCGGGCACGTAGCCGGCCATGATCAGATCGATCTGTCCGCCGGTGAGCCTTTTGGGCAGGTCTTCGTAGTCGGCTTCGACCACTTCGACGCGCTTGGCCCCGAGGCCTTCGGCAATCAGCGCCGCGAAACGGAAGTCGAACCCGTCCTCCTGCTTGCGAGCGTTGATGAAATGCAGCGGGGGAGCGTCCGGCTCCATGCCGACCCGCACCACGCCGGTCTGACGGATCCTGGCGAGCACGCCCTTTTGCGGTTGCGGTGTCGCAGCGGTGGGCGCGGTCCTGGCCGCGGGTGCAGTCGTCGTCGTCGCCGGTGCGCCGCCGCCGAGGACCGGCAGGCGATCGCGATATGTATAACCGACGTAGCCGAGCACCCCCAGTCCGACGAGGAACAGCAGGGCCTTTCCGGCGCCTGTCAACCGCATGCCACCACCGGATTCGTCAGCTGCCATCGTTTCTCCCTCCGCGTTGGAAACATCATGCGGTCAGCACCATCTCGCGTTCAGTACGGCGCGCCGATCCGCTCAACTTCGCCATCACCGCCTTGGCGGTGTCCGCGCCCGACTGCGCGGCGCCGTTCATGTAGCCCTGGAAATCGTAGCTGCAATGTTCGCCGGCAAAGAACAGGTTGCCAACTGGCAGGCCCTCAGCCCCGGCGATCGTCGTCCACTGTCCCGGCTTGTAGCAGGAGTACGATCCCTTGGTCCACGCGAACGTCGGCCAATGGAACCGCGACACCTTGCCGTTGCGTGCGGCGGTCGCGCCCGGATAGGCGCGTTCGATGCCGCGCATCAATCGCGCCGCAGCCTCTTCGGCCGAGCCGTCGCCGGCCGCGAGCGCCAGCTTGCCGCCCGAGTACAGCGTCAGGCCGCCTTCCGGCGGCAGCTGCTTGAAGCTGTTGTCCCACGCCAGCTGAAACATCTCGTCACTGTAGGTGGCGCCGGTGTAGCCAAGCTTCTGCCATGGGCGGGACTTGAAGCCGACCAGCACCTTGGCGTTGGCGCCGTAGCCGAGTTCGGCAATCGCTTTTTTCTTCAGCGCCGGCAGGTCGACGTCGATCTTGACGTCGCGCAACACCGTGAACGGAATGGCGAGGACGACGACATCCGCGTCGTGATCGCTCGAGCCGTTGCCGGTCTGGAACGTGAGCGTGTAGCCGTTGCCCTTGGTGCGGATCGCTTCGAGCTTGTGACGCCGCTGGATCTGCGGCTCGAGCCGCTTCGCCAGCTCGTCGACGATGCGCTGGTTGCCGCCGCGAACCTTGTAGCGCTCGTCGCTTTCGCCGAGCAGGACCGCCGCGCTCGCGTCTTTCAGATCGCCGGTCGCGATCAGGAAGATGAAGTTCAGCGCTGATTGCTCGGACGCTTCGAGGCCATACTCGGTGACGTAGGCGCACTCGAGCAGCTCGCGCATCCAGCCGGTGGCGCCAATCTTGTCGAAGTACTGCGCCATCGACATCTTGTCGAGCGTCCCGCCGCCGCCTTC
>Ga0111538_10013827_pt1 | contig 10640 bp, 11 predicted proteins | sample SoiMethybrSBSTD1_FD_79669 | JGI IMG/M metagenome (GOLD analysis project Ga0111538, IMG submission 79669) | Bulk soil microbial communities from a Populus tree surrounding site in Tennessee, USA - Soil MetaG P. TD hybrid SBSTD1 (version 2)... | ecosystem: Environmental > Terrestrial > Soil >... | reverse complement strand
TGAATTAATCGTCGGCGGTTACTGTACTCCGAAGCACTTTTAGCGCATGAGCTATAACCCAAATATAAAGCGTATGCGACTTAAAAGCACATCGTTATTAATCACGGTAACGACTCTGCAGCGATTTATCATATCAATCATAATCCTTGTCTTCTATCGTCATCACTTGAAATAATTTCCTTGTTCGTTCATATTCAGATAATCGCTTCTTGTCTTTTGAAAGAAACCTTTCTAAATTATTCGGATGCCAACAAATTGTAAAATCTGCTGTTCCTGTTTTTGCAATCATATAACAGTCCTCTGCCTTTTTGAAAATATCCTTAAAGGAATCTCTTGAATCCATTTCAACAATGGCACAATGGAAGGAGAGTTTAACATTCTGCCCCAATATAGCTGTTGTCTTTTCAGAGAGTTGTTCAAATTGTCCAACAAGTCTGTTTGAAAAACCAAGTGCGTCAGATTGGTCACCATCTATAATAAAAACAAACTCATCGCCTCCGGGATATACCCTATAAAAACCTTCTTGCTCTTGTCGTCTATTTGAATGATTAGTAGCAGAGTACTTATACATGTCTTCATTTCTCCTCATTCTTCTATAAATTGTTTGCGCTATTGTTCTTAGTAAATCATTTGTTTTATTGAATCCGTATTTCCCATTTACCTTTCTGAAATCTTTTAAATCAATAAAGATAAACTGCATTGTTTTGTCAACTCGACTGAGTGAAAAGTATTCTTCAATATCCTTCTCTAAACTTCTGCTGTTCGGTATTCCGGTGATGACATCGGTTAAACGCTCATTTTCTGAGAGCTTTAGTGCATGTCTTAAATTGTCCCTGTCCTTTTTTGTAATTTCATGTTCATCATATTCCTTTTTCCAAAAATGATTCATCAAAAACCAAATAATAAATCCAGCGATAAAAACAATCAGGAATACAAAACGCCAATTCAACAGAATTGCATTAGGGACAAAGAAATCGTAAAATTCTTTCCATTTAATCAAAACGCCAATTACAGCTGTGGCAAGTATCAAAAATCCCAGAAGGCCAAATTTTGCTTCTGTTAAGATAGGTTTTACCCGTTTCATCTTATTTTCATTTCAATCAGTTTAAAGCTGTGGTGTCGTAAAGGCATAACATAACGACGACATAGAAAGCGTGCCGGTAGACTAATTTAATAATTTAATTGCCAAATTCTGCCGCGTATTTATCAGGCAAGTTGGTTTTAAGAAAACTCGTAGTATTCAGTATGAATTTTGAAACCTAGTTTTTTATAAATACCAAAACCGTCTTCAGATGCTTGCAAGATTACATTTGAAAAGCCCAGGTCTTTACATTTATTAAGTGCAAAAGTTAATAATGCAGTTCCAATACCTTTTCCTCTGTAGTTTTCAAGTGTCGCCAGGCCATATAGGCCAACGGTTTTGTCGTTACTGATAAATAGTTCAATGACAGATACTGGCTTATTTTCCTGGTAGTATATAGAATACTTAACCGCGTTACTATTTAATATAGTTGAAGTCGTTTTACTGTAATATTCGAGCACATTCAAGTCGGGGGGTGTCCAATTTTTAGCAACAACCTCTGCATAATCCTGAATTAGCTTCACATCATTTCCAATGACAGCATTTTCATGACTTGTATTCTGAATAGGTTTGTAGTTGCCTAAATTCAGCACCATACCCGGCTCTAAATTTTGCTGCTTCAACTTTAGTCTGTCAATGGCTGCCTTAACATTTTCGGTTAAATTTTCTTTACAAACCCAAACGCAGTAGGGCAATTGCCTTGTCCTATAGTAGTTAACGGCTTCAATAATATTTTCTGTTAAAGCTTTTCCGCCATCACTAATATGAATGACGTTAAAAGTGTCGCACGAAAGGCAAGAGTCTACATAGTTGATGCCTGAAGATTTGAAGACTTTCATGCCTTTTGTCAGACCAGGTATTTTCCAGGCGTGTAGATTAAAATTTTCGTCTATTATACCAACCATTTCTGAATTTGTTATTTTCCTTAATGGATGATGTTCACTTTTAGCTGATGTCTGTCAATTTAATAATCTTGTCATTCAAAAATTTAAAAATTGATTTTCCTTTTAATTTCAGTTCATCACCTCTTTTAAGTCCGTTAGGAAAGTCCATACCCAAAACTGCATAATAGTCAATTTCTATTTCGGTTTCGTCACTTAAGTGCTTAAATGACATGATCGTTTGTGTCCTGGTATTAAAATAGCTTTTTGCCTGCTCTGTTTGTTGTCTAAGCGCTTTCAATCCAATTAAAGACATATTTATTTCTCCTTTTTGAATATTTTCAAAAACGACATTCTCGTCAAAATCAAAAAGCATCTTGTCACAATCGAATTGATTGTACCCGTCAATGTAGTTTTTGATTATTTTTTCTCTTTCGTTCACTGAACCTAAATGTTAGATATTTTCTGAAGTCAACACGGATGCGCCATGGAAAACAAAAACAAATGTACTGTCCCATGAATTCTTAGCCTTTTGGTTAATCTCCGGTCGGTTGGATTGCGCTTGTTTCGACCATTAACATCACTGTCCGTTTGGGTGCGCGTGGCCTGTGCATTACGCCCTTTGAAATCGTTACACCTTGATTTGGATTTAATTCAATTGTTTGGCCCTCTAAGTCAATCAGTAATTGCCCTTCGAGAACAAAAAAGAATTCATCATCATTGTCGTGTTTATGCCAATGGTATTCCCCTTCAACAATTCCAAGTCTCACCACACTCTCATTGACTTGCGTTAGCGTCTGGTTAAACCATTTGTCTGTACACTCCTTTACCATTTGAGGAATGTCCATTCGCTGTAAATGTTCGTACTTGATGTCAAGTTTCGTCACATAGTCAAATTGTTTTTCCATATCGTCTTTTTATTTTATCCAAGATATCCTACGAGCCATTGTTGCATTGGGTTTTATCGATTAATAATTTGTTTGAGTTCGCTTAAAACGGGTTCATAATCAGTTGCAAACCAAAGCATATGTCCCCAACGATTCTTAAAAATCAATAATTTGGATTCCGTAACATTTGTCTTATGTTTTTTTATGCACCCACTTGTCATGGTAAATACTGGTGCCAACGGCCCGCGTTCTTACTTTGTTTTGCCTGAGTTAATAAATTTATTTGGTCCCATGGCTAAAATAATCAAGTCTTCAATTCAGGTATCTATAAGATTTCCACATACCCTTCTGTTCCTTGCACGCGAATCCGTTGGCCATCTTTTATCAGGTTGGTAGCATTTTCTACTCCGACAACTGCTGGTAAGCCATATTCACGTGCGATAACTGCTCCATGGGTCATCAACCCACCAACTTCGGTGACCAGGCCTTTTATAGACACAAACAATGGTGTCCAGCTAGGGTCAGTAAAGGAGGTGACTAATATATCTCCATCTTCGATATTAGCTTCTTCCATTTTTAAGATGACACGTGCTCGTCCCTCTATAACTCCGGAAGAAACGGCCAGACCTACGATGGCTCCGGCTGGGAGATTTTCTCGTTTGTACTGACCTGAAATAATTTCACCCTCAGACGTGATAACGCGTGGAGGAGTTAGTTTTTCAAATAATCTGAAATCTTCTTTTCGTTTACTGATGATTTGGTAATCCAGTTTATTTGTTCTTACGACCTCGCGAAGTTCTTCAAAACTGAGATAATAAATATCTTCATTTTCATGAATGACGTTCGCCTTTACGAGTTGCTTGGCTTCTTTCAGTAAAGCCTGTTTATAAACGAAGTAGTGATTGACCATACCATATTTTGGATACTCACGATAACCGCTGAAGTTCCGGACCAGATCGATCATTCGTTTTGTTTCTTTGGCTTTTTGTTCACCATCCGGCCCCCGATAGTCCCGATAGCTATCGGGATCTGGGTTCTTCAATCGATCCAATAACTCTTGTTCTTTTTTCAAAGCTTCCTGTCGCCCTTGCTCAAATTTCCGGTTGCTGGCATTAGGCTCAAAGGTTTTGATATTATTAAGAATCATAGGAACAAGTATAATTGGTTTTTCGCTCCAGCGGGTTTTAGTAATATCAATTTCTCCAACACATCGCATTCCGTATTTGTTTAGATAAGCATCAATCGCAAGCCGGGTTTCTTGCCCACCATCAAATTGGACCAGTTCATCCAAAAAGTTATCATCTTTTACCTGTTTCAAATATTTAACTACTTCCGGATAAGGACGAATCACATCTGCTACATCCAACAGCGCCAGACCCATTTCTGAAGTAATATTGTTTGGTACAGATTGAGAAAGGGTGTCGACTGCATTTTTTTCGCCTAACCACTCTTTCATTTTTTCATTGATCCATGATGCAGCATTAATACCAGTCATGATCACGCCAAAACTCTCTGGGACATATAAGGTCTTCTTTAATTGCTGGATATCTTCCAGGATAAAATCAAACAGAGCCGATCCTGATTTCGTTTGGATGTTTTGTTTTAAAGCTTCGATCGATGTTTGACTACCCTTGATCAAATCAGAAACGATTGTTGGATCGTATTCGTTTAGTGCTTGATAATTCGGAAGCGACACAGCTTTATTGGTTTTAGCGGGATCCGATTCTTTTATAAAATCTCCCCGTTCTATGATGGTTGTAAGCGCGTCTTTTACGAGTGGATCGAATTTTCCCAGGGTATCTATCACCGTTTGTCTGCTGGCAGGCGAAGCCAGCATAGGTGTAACGTCAACAAACAGCCTTCCACCAGCTGTACGCATGGATGCAGGAGTAGTTAACAGCCAAAAAGACAACCCCAATGGTTTCATAGCATCGGTCATCATCTGTTGATGACCGACAGATAGGTAAACGTGATCCCGATAGCTATCGGGATCGGTATCATTCGCCTCGAGTCCGCCAGACTGAGTCGGGATGGGGAATAAAGTAGTGATTGGCCGACTCTGCACAATATAAATTCGATAGCTATCGGATGCCTGCCCGTCCGCCAGGCGGGTATCATCAACCCTCGGAAGGTCCGAAAGGACTCCTTTGGAGGGTCCTTCGGACAAACACCATTCGATATCCTGGGGGCTGCCGAAATGTTCTTCGATCTTTCTGCCTATGCGCTCAAGGTGTAAGATCTGCTCATCCGTCAGCGCTTGCCTGTTCTGCTTCTCAGGCTCAACCTCCTGTTCCTTTGTACCGCCGTCTTTTAAGGCATAAATGGCCAGTCTCTTGGTAGAGATCTTTTTGCCAATAACCCTACCGTTAGTCACTTTATAGTTATCAGCATTCACCAGGCCAGAGACCATTGCCTCACCAAGTCCGAAGCTAGCATCAATGGATAACACTTTCCTGTTAGAAGTGACGGGATCGGCAGTAAACAAAATTCCTGCCGCCTCCGGGAACACCATCTTCTGAATCACCACAGACAAGTATACTTTGCGTTGGTCGATCCCGTTTTGAAGGCGGTAAATTATTGCCCTCTCGGTAAAAAGCGAGGCCCAGCACTTGCTGATATGTTTTAGGATTGCCCCTTTTCCGATGATGTTCAAATAGGTATCCTGCTGGCCCGCAAAAGACGCAGTCGGTAAATCCTCCGCTGTTGCGCTGGATCGTACTGCATAGGCATTTTTTTCACCAAGTTGTTCAAGATGTTGGGCAACCTCATTATCGATGCCTTTCGGAATCGCTATTTCTTCGATCACCTTTCGGATTTTTGCACTGGTTTCGCCAATGCCGTTCCTATCACCTGCTTGCAGAATAGCCAACTGATCCAGCAACGATTTAAGCTCTGCGTTATTCCCAATAATCTTTTTGTATACTTCAGTACTAATGCAAAAGCCCTCGGGCACTTGTACACCCTCAATCCTGGATAGTTCCCCCAGGTTGGCGCCTTTGCCCCCCACAATTGAAATCTTTGTTTTATCGATTTCGTGAAAATCAAGAATGTAGGAACTCTTTTTTTTCATTATACGATTATTTGCTATTGAGCTTACTTGTCGTTTCATTCATTATTTCAATCGATTTTAAAAAGTAGGTTTCAATAATTTTGATTTCCTTGTTTGAAAATGAAGCCATAAGTTTTTCCGCCTTGTTTCGGAATTCTTTATAAAGCGGCACAAAGAGTGTCATAATATTTTCAGTGTTTGGTTTAATGAAAACCTTCCGTCTGTCGTCTTCAGCAAATTGTCTTTTTACTAGTTTTTTCTTTTCAAATCTGTCTATTAAACCTGTCACAGCACCTGTCGTTAGGCCTGTTAAGTCTGAAAGCTCGCCTGCGGTCATTTGCCCTTTTTCCATTAAGAATCCCAAGTATTTATGGTCAGTTCCTGAAAGCCCTGCCTTTCGGCCAATGGCTTCGTGCATTTGAATGGAGGTGTATGCATATTGTTGGCTCAGTTTTCTTATTGCGTCGTTATTCATTTTATATCTTATTGAGTAAATATCTTAGTTACAAAGATAATATTTTTTTTTGAAACGTGTCCGAAATAATTTTTATAAAAGAATTACAAGAATTTGTCAGAAAGGCCTATTGAAGGACGGTAGTTTCACTCACTTATTACCCTTTAATTACTGCTTTTAAAAACAGTTGCACGTTTTCTGATTTTCCAATGGGTTCTAATAAGAACATAGAAAGATTAATTGCCACAGCAAGATAGGTAGCGGGATGCTTGAGTTTGCTGTATTTCCATGCCATTAAGAGGAGCATCCCGATTATTAGCACCAGGGTCAAGTAAATAGGCAGCATGATATTTATGTTTGGCCAGGCATTAATGTTCATGTCGACATAAACATTTGATATTCCCCGACCAAGCGCGGGCATCATCACGATAAATACCGTTGACACCAGCCACCACGAATGATTTTCCAGCTCTTTTCTGTGAATGACACTTTTTATTACAGCATACCCGAAGGCTGTTATCATTATTATTTCTACCGCAGCTACACCAAAGAAAAACCAAGGTTGAAACGGACCGAATCTGTCTGGTGATTTCAAAGCGGATTCACTTGAAACGATGTCCCTATTCAACATACTAAGTGCGGTTATACAAACACCGCCAGCCAGGAAGAAGCCGATAATCCCGTTAGTTCTATGCTTAGCAATTTGACCGTGGGTAACATAGTAAGGCTGAATAATTAGAAAGAGATACCAAATCGTAGCCGTCCAATAGTGTACGTGGACTGACCAGGCATTATCAGAAAAATCACCCCAATAATCCCTGAATATGCCAAGTTGCATAGCGATCATTGGGAGTAACATCCATTTGTATAGATTTTTATACTTATACATCTATACGGTTTCTGCAGTTTTTCTAATCTAGCGCCTTGATGTCGAAATTACCTCCTGCGATTAATATACAAAGTGTATGGACTTGGTGAGCACAGCTTTATCAAGCATCGCTTAATAAAATTACTTGCAGAAATTTTGATAACAAAATGAATCGCCATATGATTTACAAGGGAGTGTAGAATTCGTCCCCGAGTGAATAATAATCAAACATTGGGCTCAAATTTCGGGTTGCCTGTAATCCGTTTGTAAATCTGGAAGTAAAAAAATGTAAGGCTACAATAACAATGACGAAATAAGCAATGCCTATTAAAGCAAGTGTTGTCAATTGTTTCATTGCTATAAGGCGTGAGGGAAGACGAATTTAATAATTTAGTCCTCAAACTTTACCGGCATGACTTATAGTTCTTTGCTAGGGGCTGTGCCTTTAGTCAACCGTTAGTTTTCATTTGTTACTTTTTGAAATTCGCGTCGTCGCAAAAGATACCTCGATTATCTGAGGATCGCCTGCCGGTTCTTTGAAAAAAGAATCATTTCGCTCCTGCTTTTTCGAGTATTGCTATTATTTGCGCGAAGTCTTTGTTGCGGGCATGTGTCAATGGTGTTATGCCGTCTTTATCTGCAATATTTACATTGCAACCTGCATTTACTAATAGCTGAACGATTTGCACATGCGCAGGACCTCCGTCACTCAAAATAATTGCTTCCAGCAGGGCCGTCCATCCCAGCCGGTTGACGTGGTCGATCGGGAAGTCTTTTCGTTTCAATAATTCTTTTACGGTCTCGACATGCCCTCTTTCACAAGCGGGTATCAAAGCAGTTCCATTGTACCGGTTGAACACTGTAAAATCTGCACCGTGCTGGAGGCAATAGCTCACTATTCTGGTGTACCCGCTGGCACCTGCATATAAAAACGGACTGTCATGCATATCGTCCAAAGCATTTACATTGGCTCCTGCATCTATCAAAGCTTTGGCGGCTTCATTATTTTGTTTGTGCGTGGCAATCATCAATGCCGTTCTTCGCTTGGTGTCGTTTGCTTCTATATTTATACCTTCCCGTATCAACTTTTGTATTGTAGTAACATCGTTTTCTTCGGCGGCCTTCCATAGTAGCTTTATTTTATCATTGCTTTGCGTTCCCTGGGCACGTCCTTGGCTTATCATAATAAGTATAAAGTAAAGAAACAGAATGCCGCACTTATAACCGTTCGTAAAGATGTTACTCATATTTGATGACTGAGGTGGAACAAGATTTCCTTGGTTTCTGAATCAAATGTGACCAATAATATTAAACTTAAACATATCCCGCGATTGACTATTTACATTTTGGCGGCAGTGTCGAGAAGTTTTTTAATTGCGGGGGTAATACGCCAATTATGTTTCTTTTCGAAGTAAATCAAGGCGATCCAAACATCCAGATTGGAATCAAACTGATTGATACAAGCCGTCTGACGAATAAGTAAGCAACGCAACGCGCCAAGGTCGTTGCTGGATAAGTATTGATCACCGGAGATATCAAATTGAACCAGCATATGCGTTATATCTATTCCAGTGGCATTTATTGAACGTACTCTAAGAATCGGTAATGTGTACTATCAATCCTTATCAATTCGTCATAAAAAGTTTTCTTATTTCTTTGATCTATCGTTGTTCTCGCTGAAAGAATTCCAAAACCATCTGAAATCGGTGAATTATTTTGAAGTCTAAACTCGATAAAATCGCCAGAGTCATACTTTGAGATTGAGATCACTTTTAGGTCGTGGGCTTTCTCCAGTACTGATTTTAAAAGATCAAAGCTAAAATTCTCGCCAAGGAGCGAGTCTACCGCTTCCTTGTCATTGAAACTTTTATACTGCGTTGTAGACGAATCAGACGTTTTGGCGCTTGGAAAATAGTAATGATTGTCTGGGTCAATCACCACCATGGACGTATCGTAGTCTATTATAACGTCATTTATTCGCCATATATCTTGATGGCGGGAAAGTGGATCACCATAGTAGCTAATGTAGTCAATCCAGTTGGTGCCAATAGGTATTTCTCAACTTCGATATATTTAGAATCTTGTATTATTTCCGATGCTTCTTTGTTTGTCAATTTGTTAGTGTGGCCAAAAATCGACATCAAAAAAAGCAAAGAACCCAATCAGAAACAATCCAAAGATGTACATTGCTAGGCAGCCGCGATTCATGAATTTTCCTATTCTCCCAGCCGTCACGATGTTAGGCAGAGATGAATCTTATGGCGTTTTAGCGACTGGGCAATGCTCCTATTTGTAGTTTCTCTTCTTAACGAAATAATTCTGAATTAAGAAACCGACAAAAGCAAACAAGATCCCATTCAGCAGAGAAACAAAAACTACAATTCCTGGAGCGAGTTCATCTTCTGGTGGAATATTAGGAAGGAAAATCAATTTAAACATCACAAGGAAGCCAGTCACACCTAAGATAAAGCAACAAAATATTTTCGAGTGGGTCAAAAAGGAGTGGTTAAAAGCAAGATTTCTTACTAATAACCACTTACAATTTGTTTTCTCGTCCGGATTTTTTTCGTTTCCAAATAATACGTCGCCTTTCTCGAATCTAAGTCGAAATATATTGAGTCTACTGGCCGTAAAATATTCAGCTCAATATAAGGTCCGATAATACTGACAACTACTTTGTCTTTGTCGGCCGGGACGATTAGTGTAGCCAGTCCGTCCTTGTCTGAAACTGTCCCGGATGTTGTTCCCTTTATTACGTAATTCGCTCCCGGCATTGGATTTTTGTCAACGATTAAAACAATTCTAATAGTGTCAGCCGTTTTGGATTGTGCTAAAAGTCCTGGGTCGCATTTTAAGAGTCCAATTAGTAAAACCGTAATGATTACTAGATGTCTCATGGTAATACTCATGGCTGCCCAAATTGAGCTATCGTGTGGTTATAAGGGAAGATCAATTTAATAATTAAACATTAAACTGCCGAGGTGACTTATGGCTTTTGTTAGGGCTCTTCATTCTTGCCTTGTTTCTTATTTTTTGTTCATTTCATTTACCAATGTGTCAATTAAATCTTTAGCGTCTTTGTGTTTTAAAAGCGGTGCGGATTGACCTGCCCAATATGATTTAAAGTCAGGATTAGAATTTTCAGTCGGTGGGTATGCCTTTAGAAAGCTCATAAATTTACCTTGTAGTGGGTATGGCGCTAAAAGGGATTCGTGATTTTTCAGTTCTTCCGTTAGCCTGTTCCTAATTCCTCTTGACAATCTTCCTGTGAATATTTTTGTCAGCGTCGTGTACTTTGCATCGGATGAAAACAATTTGTCCTTATGATCTTGTGTTGCGTTTGATTGTGAAGTAGCCAGAAAAGCTGTGCCCATTTGTACTGCATCAGCTCCAAGGGATAAAGCCGCTTTTATGCCCCTT
>Ga0111538_10013825_pt1 | contig 10642 bp, 8 predicted proteins | sample SoiMethybrSBSTD1_FD_79669 | JGI IMG/M metagenome (GOLD analysis project Ga0111538, IMG submission 79669) | Bulk soil microbial communities from a Populus tree surrounding site in Tennessee, USA - Soil MetaG P. TD hybrid SBSTD1 (version 2)... | ecosystem: Environmental > Terrestrial > Soil > Tree... | reverse complement strand
GACCCCCGTTTGGGTCTGCTGCGCCGACGAGATCATGATGAGGCGATCGGGATCGGGATACGGCAGCGGCCGCCAGAGCACCCCGTAGGCGACCGAGAAGATCGCGGTGTTGAGGCCGATGCCGAGCGCGATCGTGGCGAGGGCGGTGAAGGTGAACGCCGGAGCGCGCCGCAGCAATCGCAGCGTGTGACGCACGTCCTGCGCGAAGGTTTCGAGCGTCGCGGAGAAGCTTCCGGTTGAAGAGCCTGGAGTCGTTGAACTGGTCACTGCTGCATCCTTGGATCGTGCCTGGGGTCGGCATACATGGGCGGGCAACCGTCATTGATGGCTCTGGGGCGCAGTTCGTAGTGCCAGGGCTCGTTCCTGTAGACCTGGCAGAGCCGATATTCGGCGCCATGCCTGGACAGCCACGCCGTGGCCCGGGATGGCCCGATGTCGACCGCGTGCCCCGACACATGAGAAGACGTGTCCGCGGTGGCCACCCATCGTGCAGCTTTCTCTTTCGAGCGGTACTTCCAGACGGCCTGAAGGTGTAGTCGTTCCTGATACTCCGGGGAGCGCCAACCACTGTTGATATAGATCTTGACCCCCTCCTTGGCAGCATCCTTTGCAGCCTGGCGGAGGGCGCGGAGGAGATCCGGATCGAGGTTGGCCACGGCCGGCCTTTCATTGTCGAACACCGTCACCCCGCGGCCTATGGCGCCGCCTGCCTCGCCACGTACCGCTGCCAGCAAGGGGCCGACCACCCGGCCAGTGACGGTGCCGATCAACGCCACGCCGACGAGCAGAAGGGCGGTAAGAACCGTCGGGCGGATACGGCGGGCGGCGCTTCCTCCTGGGGCGTTGCAGGCCAAGGCCACTATTCAAGACCGCGTGGCGTTGCCGGCACGTATGTGGTTTTCGATATGCTGACGATATGTGCTGGCTGGTAGAAGCCAGGGTGGGCTCGTAGAAGCCAGGGTGCCAGCGAGAGCGCGCATCGACCGAGCCACGCGAGGTGCCTTCGCGCGGAGCGCTTCGGCGAGGTCTCGCCGCAGCCTTGCCGGAGGCGGAAGCGTGTAAGGGGGTCCGGGGGACGACGTCCCCCGGAGATGTATGCGTGTGCTGATCGTTGAGGACGAACCCTTTCTGGCAGAAGCCATCCGCGATGGTCTGCGTCTGGCGGCGATCGCCGCCGACATCGCCGGCGACGGGGACACCGCGCTCGAACTGCTGAGCGTCAACGTCTACGACATCGCCGTCCTCGACCGCGACATCCCGGGCCCGTCCGGCGACGAGATCGCCAGACGCATCGTTGCGTCCGGGGCCTCCGGCAACGGCCCGCTGATCCTCATGCTCACGGCCGCCGACCGGCTCGACGACAAGGCATCCGGGTTCGAGCTCGGCGCCGACGATTACCTCACGAAGCCCTTCGAACTTCAGGAGCTCGTGCTCCGCCTCAGAGCTCTCAACCGCCGGCGCGCCCACAACCGGCCACCGGTGCGAGAGATCGCAGGCCTGCGCCTGGATCCGTTCCGCCGGGAGGTCTACCGCGACGGCCGCTATGTCGCCCTCACGCGGAAACAGTTCGCCGTGCTCGAGGTCCTCGTCGCGGCCGAAGGTGGTGTCGTCAGCGCCGAAGAGCTCCTGGCACGCGCGTGGGATGAGAACGCAGACCCGTTCACCAACGCCGTGCGCATCACCGTCTCGGCACTGCGCAAACGGCTCGGCGAACCCTGGATCATCGCCACGGTCCCCGGCGTCGGCTACCGCATCGAACCTCAACCCGATGCCGGGCGTGAGGGATTGACGCGTGGATAGAGAGCCTGGGTTGAGCGTTCGCCTCAAGCTCACCCTGAGCTACGCCGGTTTCCTCATGGTGGCAGGTTTCCTCATGCTGGTGGCCGCGTGGTTCGCCGGCCAGCCAGGGCGATCGTTCGACTTCCTGCGATACGTGCCCGACGGTGTGATCAGCACGCTCGGTGCCTTGGTGCCCGGGCACAGCGCGTTCCTGCTCCGCGCGTACGCTCCGGCCGCGGCCATCGCCCTGGCGTTCCTCCTGGTGTTCGGTCTTTTCGGGGGATGGATTCTCGCCGGCCGCATGCTCGCTCCGCTGAGTCGCATCACAGACGCCACACGCATGGCCACGATTGGATCACTCTCCCACCGCATCCGGCTACCGGGCCGAAGAGATGAGTTCCGGGAGCTCGCCGACGCCTTCGACACCATGCTCGAACGGGTCGAAGCCCATGTCGGCGAACAGCGGCGATTCGCCGCTAACGCTTCCCACGAACTGCGCACCCCGCTGACGATCACACAGACACTCCTCGACGTGGCCCGCAAGGATCCGAACCGCGACACCGGCGAACTCGTCGACCGCCTCCACCTGATCAACACGCGAGCCATCGACCTCACCGAGGCACTGCTCCTGCTCAGCCGCGCCGACCAACGGTCCTTCGCCCGAGTGGAGGTCGACCTGTCCCTCATCGCTGAAGAAGCCACCGAAACGCTTCTCCCACTCGCAGAAGCACGCGGCCTCACCATCGAGACCTCCGGCGACCCGACCCCCACCATCGGCTCCCATGCGCTGCTGCTGCAGATGACGACGAACCTCGTGCACAACGCGATCGTCCACAACCTCGCTGAACGGGGCACCGTGTGGGTCACGACGAGTGTTCAGCCCAAGACCGTGGTCCTCACGATCGAGAACACCGGCGAGACGCTCGCGCCACAAATGGTGTCCACGCTTGTCGAACCATTTCAGCGAGGCACCGAACGCGTGCGCACCGACCACGCCGGGGTGGGCCTCGGCCTGGCGATCGTCAAGAGCATCACCAAAGCACACGACGGAACCCTCACCCTCACCGCCCGCCCCGCTGGCGGGCTCCGCGTCACGGTGCAACTGCCCGCAGCACCACACACGGCCGGATGACGCTCACTGAAGCTTTGCGTACTCCGCTCGTGCTTCGTTGACGATCGGAATCCCGGCGTCGGCTCCGAAGCGCATGCGGGCGCTGCCGTGGGCTTCGAGGTTCACCAGGAGACGACCACCATCGCTGCGGCCATGCGGCGTGAGACCGCCGGCGAAATGCGGAGCGTGGTGGCGCCTCGTCTGTAAATCTGACGCTCGTGATGAATCAGCGCGTCCACCGAGACACCAAGAAGCATCCCCACCAGGCCACCGGCAACTGCCGGCGCGAAACCGTTACTCTTCCCACAGTCATCAAAGAAACCCATGCCACAGAACGGACTCGCGCTCTGGTCCGGCCCACCCGAGAGGCCGACCGCCGCGCCAACGGCGGCACCGACCGTCAGGCCGATCAGCGCGCCGTTGCCCACACCGTCCTTGGGCCGGTCGATGGCGGTGATTTCCGAGTAGGCAACGTCGACCGTGTCGCGTTTCTGCTCCAGCGTGATCAAACGATCGGTCATCTGGACGACCCGCCCGCGAAACTCCCGGCCCTGAGCATCCGTGACGACGACCTTCTGCCGTTCTTTCACACGTCCCCGAATGTCGTCGGCAGGCGTTTGGGCCAATGCGGCATTGGCGATGAGAAGCAGGGCAAGAAGCGACATGGGAGTCGTGACAGTCTTACGAGAGTTCATGTGGGTTCCCCAGGGTGCAATGAGTTTGACGTGACTTCGACAATGTGGCGCATCACCGCGGAACGAGCCACGTACCCGCAATCCGGTCCTGCACCCCGCGTTCCGGGTTGAGGGCGGCATACACGAGTCCGCCGGCCATCAGCAGAATGGCGACAACACCAGCGATCAGTGAGGCGGGTGGGTACAGTCCCCCACCGAGAACCAGCGCCGCGTTTGCCAATACCGGCGACCACGCAACGAATGTCCGCCACAGAACACGGGCGCGTGACGCGGGCATTCCGGAAGTCGCCGTCACCGCGATCCCCCACCACCGCAGGACCACACCGCCCCTGGTCGCGATGGCGGTCGCCAACCCCACCCCCGCGACGATTGCCATCTCCAGGGCGAACAGCCTGGCGACATCCGATGCCGTCGCGCCGGTGAGCGCGTTGAATCGAAGGAGTACGAACGGCATCACTGACAGAACCGCCAGGACCAGCATTCCCGGAAGCACGAACGACGCGGCACGTCTGCGGCGGCTGACCTCGTCTGGCCGATGGCACAAATCCTCGAGGGCGGCACGCATCTCGTCGAACGATTCGAACCCGGCGCATTCGAGCGCGGCGAGCGCTCGACGCGCCGGAAGCGGCAGAGGCCGTTCTATTGCGGCCGATCCACTGTCACACCAACCCATCAGCGCGGTGCTTGCCAGCTGATGCAGAAACTGCTGGCCACGCTCGGGATCGGTCTGGAATTCGGGCGTCGCTGTCGGCCCGATGGCGCAATCAAGGAGGACAGGCTGTCCCCGCCTCGTGATCCACACCCGGGAGAGCGACAACGAATGGAGCGTGGCATCAGCGACGCCGTGATGGATCTCGCGCGCCAGCTCGCTCAACCAGTGCTTCACGGTGCGCCATGGCTGTGGTGTGGCGGCGATGTGCCGGAGCGCCGTGCCGTCGGCCGCCTCGTACGCGTCCCACCCGCCACTTCCCGTCCGTTGCCCGGTGAGCCAGCGCAGACGGCCAGGCCTGGCCAGATGGCGGCGCGTCGAAGACACCGCCGATGAGGCTGTGGTGACATGAATCCAGGCCCGTCGTTTCAGCGCCTCGTCGTATGCAAGGAGGAGGCGGCCTGGGCGGGCGGGGCCGAATTCTCCGATGGCACGATACGGACCAAAGGCGTGCAGGCCACTGACGGGGCTGACAGGTTCGTCCATGTCGACGATTGGAGAACGGGTTCTCGCGTTTCGTACGACGACCGCCGTGGAAGTGAGCAGGTCGTAGATGCTGGCGAATCGATTGCGGTGATGCGCTGGATTGAACACCAGCACGAGCGTGACGTACGGCAAGGCGAGGAGGATCAGCCGGGTGATCGCAACGCCGCCGCCCGATCGATCCGACCGATCAATCAGGAACAGCGCGACCGCAGGCGCGTGCCACAGGAGTGAGTAGACCACCGCACGAGGCAGCGCTCGGCTGACTCCGACGGCTCCGGTCCCGGCCGCCCTCACGAGGCGAAGGCTGCACAGCCACTTGCCAACCGAGGCACCCCAGATCCCTTCGAGGATGGAGAAATAGGCGACGAACGCACCGAAGCCCAGAGCCTGCGAAGCCAGCGACGGCTGGTAGGCACCCAATGCGACCGCTCCGGCCACCGGAAACAAGAGCAGGTGATCGATGGCGCCCGCCGCAGCACGCAAGGGTCGCGAAGCGGCCACTGCGGCTTCGGTGCTGAACGGACGCAGGGCCTGGTGCAGCGTCGCATAATCGGGAGGCCGCCCCGCCGGCTCCTTGGAGAGACAACGCATCAGAATGCGATTGAGGCCGGCCGGGACTGTGGGCCGCACGGCGCGCGCGGATGGCGCCGGTTCGGACAGCACACGGGCGATCAACGAGCCCAGCGTGTCCGCGTCGAACGGCGCGCGGCCGGTCAACAGGTAGTGCAGGGTGCCGCCGACCGCATAGATATCGGCGCGAAGATCGAGGGGTTCCCCTTTCAATTGTTCAGGCGCGGCGAACTGAGGCGTGGCGCGGATCTCATCGGGTACCGTGAAGGTGTCCGGCCGCCGTGACAGGGCGGAGATGGACAATCCGAAGTCCCCCACCTTCACGGTCCCATCCAGGGCGATGAAACAGTTCGATGGCTTGACGTCGCGGTGCAGCACACCTGCCTGGTGGGCGGCATCGAGGCCGGCGATCACCTGGAGAATCGCGTCCACGGCCTGTGCCGCGTCCATCGGACCCGCCCGCTCGATCCGGTCTTTCAGCGTGCCGCCGGCGACGAGCTCCATCGCGATCACGGGGATGCCGCCAATCTCCTCGGCACCGAAGACGTAGACACTGTTCGGATGGTGCACGGAGGCGGCGAGCTGTCCCTCTCTGGAGAAGCGGGTGCGATCGGCCTGGTCCGTCAAATGTCCGCGCACGACCTTCAGCGCGACCCGCCGACAGTGTTCAAGCTGCTCGGCCTCATACACCTCGCCCATCCCTCCTCTGCCGAGCAGCCGCTCGATGCGGTACGGCCCGAAGATCTGTCCAGCCGCGAGCCGCGCGGCGACTTCAGCAGCCTCGGCGCTGGCGGTCGCGGTGATCGTCGGCAGTTCCGAGGATCCAGCCCGGGCGGCGATCGCCAGCAGGCAGGCCGCGCACACGTCCAGACCCGCGTCGCTGAACGGCGCCTTGCAGCTGGGACACGCCCGGGTGTCTGGCATCATCGCCTCTGCTGTCGGGTCATCCGAAGGTCTCGGAAAATGCCGCAGGCCGACGTCTCGCGAGTGGCCGGCAACGTCTCCGAGTCGTCACGATCCGACGGTGTTCAGCACTATCTAAAGGATCGGCCGCGCCGGGTTACAGGCCGCCCCCGCACGCTCTCGCGCTGCGGGCCGAGGGCAGCCATCGGAGGGGTGCTACACTGCGCGCCACCCATCTATGAATCCGGTGCCCGGGCGTGGCAGGTTCGAGACAACTCACTGGAGTCTGGTGCTGGCGGCGGCACGCGACGAGGATCGCGATGGTTGTCGTGCGATGGAGAGCCTCTGCGATCAGTATTGGTATCCGCTGTACGTCTTCGTTCGACGCCGCGGGTACGCGCCCGAGGATGCGCAGGACCTCACGCAGGCGTTTTTCGCGCGCCTGCTCGAAAAGGGAGACGTCGCCCGCGCATCACCGGCAAGGGGCCGCTTCCGGTCCTTCCTCCTCGCATCGCTCCAGAATTTTCTGCTCAACGAACTCGACCGCAGGCGCACTCTCAAGCGAGGCGGCGGAGTGCCAATCACCTCGATCGACATGGTCGACGCGGAGCAGCGGTTCGTGGCCGAGCCCGCCACCGCGGACACACCCGACGATCATTTCCATCGGAGATGGGCGCTCACGCTGCTCGATCGTGCACTGCACCAGACGAAGCTCGCTTATGAACGCGCCGGGAATTCTACGCTGTTTGCGCGGCTCGTCGGCCTCATGACGACGGCCGATTCGGACGACTCGTACCGCGAAGCCGCCGCCGACCTCACCATGACCGAGGGGGCCGTGAAGGTCGCGGTGCATCGGATGCGGAGGCGCTTCCGCGACACCCTGCGAGGGCAGGTCGCGCAGACGGTGGACGCCGACGAGCTCGACGAGGAAATCGCCTTTCTCATCCGCGCCGTCGGTCGTCGTTCCAGCCAGCCATAACAGTCGGGCGTCCCCATCGTAGCGGCGTTACTCGGCGGGGCTTTCCATCCACAGTCTCCGGTCCGTAACCTTTCCGTCTGTTTGCTTCAATCCCCTCCAGGCGCTGGATGTCACCAGAGCCTGTCGATTCACACCGGAGCAGACATGACCTTCACACGACCCCAGGTTCCGTTCCGCAAACTGTCCCTCGTCATCGTCGCTGCATGGCTGCTGTCGTTACCAGCCGCCGCGCGAGCGCAGCAGTATTCGGAGGTGGTGGTATTCGGGGACAGCCTGTCGGACTCTGGAAACGCCTTCGCACTTCGCGGCGCCGCCAATACTCCGCCAGATTACGGGCTCGATCCGTTTCTCGTTCCCGGAGCCCCCTACGCGCGAGGAGGGCACCATTTCCAGGACGGCGCATCATGGGTCGAGCAGCTGGCCCGCTCGCTCGGTGTGTCCGCCAGTGCCCGACCGGCGTTTCAATCGTCCGGGTCGGCCGGCCGTAACTTTGCCGTCGGTGGCGCCCGCGCCCGCGAGGACGGCAGCAACGTGAATCTGCCGGCCCAGGTCGCCGCTTACCTGGAGCGGACCGGAGGCATGGCATCGCCGAATGCGCTCTACGTCATTGCAATCGGCAGCAATGACGTTCGCGATGCGCTCGTCGCCTATTCGCGCGGACAGAACGGCGGAGTGATCCTGGGCGCGGCGCTCGCCTCCATCGGCCAGAGCATCACGACGCTCGCTGCGGCTGGTGCCAGTACCTTCCTGGTGTGGAACGTACCCGATATCGGCCTCACACCCGCCCTCCAGAGGGCCGGGCCGGCGGCTGCGCAACTTGGCACGACGCTGAGCCTCGCGTTCAACGCGCTGCTGATGCCGCTTCTCGGCCAGCTTGGAGTAGGCCTGCCGTCAATTGAGATCGTGTCCTTCGACGCCTTCGGGCTGCTCAGGGATATCGTTGCGAATCCAGGCGGCTACGGGATGAGCAATGTCGCCTCAGCGTGCGTGACGCCTGATGCTCCGCCGTTCGCGTGTCAGCAGCCGGACGAATTCCTGTTCTGGGATGGCATTCACCCGACGCGTGCCACCCACACGATCATTGCTCAGCAGGTGATGGGGCTCCTGCGGTAACTGCCATCGCTGGGAGACCCGATTCGTCGAGGGGGCGTGACTAGGCCAAGGCTAGCTTGCGCCCTCCTCGCGGCGTCACTCGGGCTGGAAACGGAAAGTGATCCGCCACCGGTGCGATTCGGGTGTCCCGTTGCGGCGAGCGGGCTCGTAAAGGGACTCGCTCCAGGCCTTCCGTGCCGCCATGTCGAGCAAGGGGTGCACTGAACGTACGACGATGATGTCGCTCACCTTCCCGTCCACACCAATGAGACCTTCGAGGATCACCTCTCCCTGCAGTTCGCCGGCGAGTGCCACCGGCGGGTAGGCAGGTCTGCCGCGGCGAATGAGCTCGGGCACAGTGACGACATCGGCGCGTTGCGGCGGCGGCGCCGTCACGCCCGGGGGTCGGGTGAGCGGTTCAAGGATGGAAGGGGTATCGACGCGTGTGGTCGCGGCGGTCGAAGGGGGGTCCGCCGGAGACTCGGCGGCGGACACACCGACTGACGCGGGAGGTGCGTCGACCCCGGGGTCGGCGGAAGGCCGACGCCCCGGGGCGCCCGCTTCAGACGCGCGGGTCGACGGACGGCCAACCGGCGTGGCAGACACTCTTCGATCGCCTGGCGCGATTGACGGATCGGATGGTGGGGACGAGGCCTGAGGCCGCGGGTCGCTCGCCAGCGTGGACGGATTCGTGGAAAGCGGCGCGCGTGGATCATGGCCGACTGCCCACGCCAATCCTGCTATCGCCACAACGATGCCACACGCGACGGCCGCCCACACGTTCCGCGAACGGTGCGCCGAGCGCTGAACCGGGGCCGTCGCCGCGGCAGCATCGACGGCACCAGAATCAAGGCTCGCCGCCAGGGCTTCCACGAACGCGCCGGCAGAGAGCCAGCGCTCCGCCGGATCCTTCGCCGTCGCCTTTCGAAGCGCATCCATCCAGCGGGATGTCGACGGTGGCCCCGCAGGGGCAGGCAGATCCTCACGTATGTGTTGTAGCAGTACCGCGACCGGAGAGGCACCCGTGAAAGGTTTCGTCCCGGTAAGCATTTCGTAGGCGACGATCCCGAGACTATAGATATCGCACCGATGGTCGAAGGCCCGGCCCAGGGCCTGCTCGGGTGCCATGTAGTGTGGAGTTCCGGTGACCATCCCGGTGTGGGTGAGGGAATTCCCCGCGCCAGCCATCCGAGCCAACCCGAAATCGGCGACACAGGCAATGCCGGAGCGGTCGAGCAGGATGTTGGCGGGTTTGATGTCGCGATGAACGACGCCGCGGCCATGGGCATAATCCAAGGCCGCCGCGACATTCCGGAGCAGCTGGACGATCTCGGATGGTGCGAGCCTGCGCCGTTCGAGGATCGCGCTCAGCGCGTTTCCGGTGAGCAGCCGCATGCTCATCCACGGAAGGCCAGAGTCGATGCCGGTGGCGTAGATGGGAACGATGTTCGGATGTTCGAGCCGGGCAATGACGCGCGCTTCGGCTGCGAAGCGCCTGGCGAATGTCTGGTCGTGAAGGAATTCGGGGGGCAAGACCTTGAGCGCGACGGCCCGATCCAGATGCGTATCCTGTGCTTCGTACACCACGCCCATGCCGCCGCGACCGAGTGGGCGGCCAACGATGAACTGCGCGACCACGGTGCCAACGGCCAGGTCGTCGAGCCTGTCCTCGTCAGTCATCGCGCTGGCTGACGGGGAGTCCAACGCGACTGCCAACAAGCACGCAGCGCACAGCCCACCCGCAGAAGACTCGATGGCCTTCGGCGCGCCGCACCTCTCGCATGCAGGAGTGGTCATGGGTTCAGTGCTCCCAGCAGCCCCGAATCTGTCTCAGAATCGAACGCGGATCTCCCCGGTCACCATCCTTCGAATCACATCGCCGAAGGCGTGCTGCTGGATCCGGCTGTTCAGCAGGTTGGTGCCGCGCACAGTGACCGTCATCAATCGATCGCTCGAGTACACGCCGAAGGCGCCGTCGACGATCGCGTAGGCCGCCGTCGAGCCCTTGTACGCCGGGAGGACGTCCTGCCAGAACGCTGAGCCGACCACGTTGCCCGATAGCGCGCCGAAGTAACGGCCATGCGAGGCGTTCACTGCAGCGTTGAAGCGGTGCCGGGGCGGGATGTTCAATTCAGAGATGTCGACGCCCGTCGCTTCCGGGTGATCCTGCCAGGAGTAATTGGCGCTCACTGACAAGCCAGCACGCACCCGCATCGCGCCGGACAGCTCGAAGCCCCGATCGATGATGCGATCGAAGTTCCGGTAACTGAATTCCGATGGAAGACCGCGTCCCTGGTCGAGCAACCGGTCGAGGACAT
>Ga0111538_10013823_pt1 | contig 10643 bp, 10 predicted proteins | sample SoiMethybrSBSTD1_FD_79669 | JGI IMG/M metagenome (GOLD analysis project Ga0111538, IMG submission 79669) | Bulk soil microbial communities from a Populus tree surrounding site in Tennessee, USA - Soil MetaG P. TD hybrid SBSTD1 (version 2)... | ecosystem: Environmental > Terrestrial > Soil >... | reverse complement strand
CCGGCGACCTCGTCGTGCTGGACTTTGGCGGCGTCTTGGACGGATACTGCTGCGACTTGACCCGCACCGTGTCGATTGGTCCGCCCTCGCGTGAGGCGCGGCACGTATACGATGCAGTCCGGGACGCGCATGCGGCGGCCGTGGCCGCCGTGAAGCCTGGCATCGACGCATCGGCAGTGGATGCGGCGGCGCGTGAGCTGCTGCGCGACCGCGGCCTTGGCGACGCCTTCGGGCATGGCACCGGCCATGGTCTCGGCCTCGACGTCCACGAAGAGCCGCGCGTCGGCAAACCGCGATCGGATCTTCCGCCTGTCACACTCGCCCCAAACATGGTCTTTACGATTGAACCGGGTGCTTACCTGCCCGGCTTCGGTGGCGTCCGCATCGAAGACGACGTGCTCGTGACTGAGAACGGGTGCGAGCTGCTCACCCGCGTGCCGCGCGAGGAGCTGCTCGCACTGTAATGTCCATGAATTTCGACGAGATCAAGCAGATTCTCGACATGATGCGCGAGCACGACATCGCCGAGTTCGAGCTCGAACGCGACAACGTCAAGCTTCGGCTGCGGAAGGGTGCGGCCGGGCATTGGAGCGTCGCGCCAGCGTCATCGCAACCGCCGTATGCGCCGCCGTTGCCGGCTGCCCCCCATGCCGCGGCCGCTGCAGTTGACGCCTCGCCGGTGCTGACACCAGCGGACGAGGCACTGGATCTCGCGGTGGTGAAGTCTCCAATCGTTGGGACGTTCTACCGTGCGCCGGAGCCCGGCGCGAAACCGTTCGCGGACGTTGGCGAGATCGTGCGCAAGGGCCAGGTGCTGTGCATCATCGAGGCGATGAAGCTGATGAACGAGATCAACGCGGAGTGCGACGGCGAGATCATCAAGTGCTACGTCGAAAACGGCCAGCCGGTGCAGTACGGTGAGCGGTTATTTGCGATCAAGCCTTCCTAGCATGTTCAAGAAGATTCTGATCGCCAATCGTGGAGAGATAGCGCTGCGCGTCATCGTCGCATGCCGCGAGCTCGGGATCCGGACGGTCGCGGTCTATTCCGAAGCCGATGAGAACTCCCTGCACGTCAAGTACGCGGACGAAGACGTCTGCATCGGGCCGCCGCGCAGCACCGACAGCTATCTGAACGTACCGGCGATCATCAGCGCCGCCGAAATCACGGGCGCGGATGCCATCCATCCGGGCTACGGATTCCTGTCCGAAAGCGCGTACCTCGCCGAAGTCTGCGAGGCGTGCCACATCCGGTTCATCGGTCCGGACCCGACGGTGATCAAGCTGATGGGCGACAAGGCGCGTGCCCGCCGCGCGATGAAGAAGGCGGGTGTGCCGATGCTGCCCGGCAGCGATGGGCCGATCGACAGCGACGAAAAGGCGCTGAAGTGTGCGAAGGACATCGGCTACCCCGTGATCATCAAGGCGGTTGCCGGCGGCGGCGGCCGCGGGATGCGCATCGTGCGGTCGCCGGGAGATCTGGGCAACCAGCTCCGCACGGCGCAGCGTGAAGCCGAGGCGGCGTTCGGTGTCGGCGACGTCTATGTCGAGAAATATCTCGAAAACCCGCGGCACATCGAGTTCCAGGTGCTCGGCGACCACCACGGCAATCTCGTGCACCTCGGCGAGCGCGAATGCTCAATACAGCGCCGTCACCAGAAGCTGCTCGAGGAATCGCCGGCGTCGCCGCTGACCGAGAAGATTCGCCGCAAGATGGGCGGACTGGTCGCCGACGCCGCGAGAGCGGTCCAATACACGAACGCGGGGACGTTCGAGTTCCTGATGGACAAGGACGGCAAGTTCTACTTCATGGAAGTGAACACGCGCCTCCAGGTCGAACATCCAGTCACCGAAATGGTGACCGGCATCGACATCGTCAAGGAACAGATCCGGATCGCCGCGGGCGAGCGCCTCGGTTTCAAACAGAGTGAGGTGACCTTCACGGGTCACGCGATTGAGTGCCGCATCAACGCCGAAGATCCGGACACATTCGCGCCATCTCCCGGCGTCATCCACGCGTTCAGCGTACCCGGTGGCCCCGGCGTGCGCATCGACACGGCCGCCCATCCCGAGTGCACGATCTCGCCGTACTACGATTCGATGATCGCCAAGATCATCGTGCACGGCCGAGACCGGCAGGAAGCCATCGCCCGGATGCGGCGCACGCTCGAGATGACCGTCGTTGAAGGAATCAAAACGACGGTACCGATGCATTTGAAGATCATCAACGAACCCGACTTCATCGCCGGGAAGCTGAGCACGTCGTTCATGGAGCGGTTCGCGCCATCGAAAAAGGCAAGCAGTTCCCTGGCGGAGAGCGCCTAGCTACGAGCCGCCTCCACGCCATCGTGGACGTCGATCTGGCAGCGCGAGCCGGATGGACGCCGATCGATCTTGCGCGGGCGTACCTTGACGGCGGCGCCACGCTGATTCAGCTCCGCGCCAAACAGCTCGGGTCGGCGGCGTTGCTCGATCTCGCGGACGCGGCGGTACGGCTCGCTCATCCCTATCACGCGAACGTCATCGTCAACGACCGCGCTGACATCGCGCTCATCTCTGCCGCGGAGGGCGTTCACGTCGGTCAGGACGATCTTCCGCCCGAGGCCGCGCGGCGGCTGCTCGGTGAAGGAGCGATCGTCGGCCTTTCCACACACACCGTTGCCCAAGTCGAGGGCGCTCTGCGCGAACGGATTAGCTATGTAGCGGTCGGACCGGTGTTCGGCACTCGCACCAAAGATACGGGTTATATCGCTGTGGGTCTCGAGCTCGTCGGTGCTGCGGCGCAGTTGGCGGGGACGATGCCAGTCGTCGCGATCGGTGGCATCACCCTCGAGAACGCCCGGTCGGTGATCGACGCGGGCGCAGCCGCCGTTGCCGTGATCAGCGATCTCCTCGGGGGTAACGATCCGCGCGGCCGAACGCAGGCCTTCCTTCAGAGACTGACGTCCTAAATCGCGTATAGTCTTCGCAGCCGACCAACCACCACTACGAACCACCAACCAGGAGGCAGAGTGGCTGGCTCACTGTTCCGGACCAAGTCAATCGACCAGCTTCTCAAGGATGCCCACGCGCCAGAAGTGGGTTCCCAATCACCGGATGTCGTCGCGCGCTCGACGCAGGAGCACTCGCTGCGGCGGACGCTCGGTCCATGGTCCCTGGTGTCGCTCGGCATCGGCGGCATCATCGGGGCGGGCATCTTCGTTCGCACGGCCGCCGCGATCGCCGAGCGGACGGGCCCCTCGGTCACGCTCGCGTTCATTGTCGCGGGCATCGGCTGCGCGTTCGCGGGCCTCTGCTATGCGGAGTTCGCATCGATGATTCCAATAGCCGGAAGCGCGTACACGTACTCGTACGCGACGATGGGCGAGTTCGTCGCCTGGATCATCGGGTGGGACCTGATTCTCGAATACGCCATCGGTGCGGCCACGGTGGCCATCGCGTGGAGCGAGTACTTCAATCGGGTGCTGAGTTACCTGGGCCTGGAGGTCCCGTACCAATGGCGCCATTCACCATTTGAAATGGCAGATGGCGTCCCCGGGATCATGAACATTCCCGCGGTCGTCATCCTGGCGCTGCTGTCGGCATTGCTGATTCGCGGCACACGTGAATCGGCGCTGGTCAACAACCTGATTGTCATTACGAAGCTGACGATTGTGGTGATGGTGATCGTGTTCGGCTGGGAGTTCATCAACCCTGCCAATCACACGCCGTTCATTCCGCCGGCGACGACCTACGTCACGCCTGAAGGAGTGACGCACAACTACGGCGGCATTCTGGGTATTCTCGGTGGTGCCGGCGTCGTGTTTTTCGCCTTCATTGGCTTCGATGCCGTGTCAACGGCCGCACAGGAGACGAAGAACCCGAAGCGGGACATGCCCGTCGGCATTCTGGGCTCGCTCGTCGTTTGCACGGTGCTGTACGTGCTGTTCTCCTACGTGTTGAGCGGGATCGCAACGGTGGACGACTTCCGGACCGCTGGCCGCGAAGCGTCGGTCGCCTTCGCCATCACGAAATACATGGCTGGCTTCGAGTGGCTGTCAAGGCTGGTGACCATCGCCATTCTGGCGGGCTTCTCGTCCGTGATTCTCGTCATGTTGCTCGGGCAGTCACGGGTCTTCTATGCGATGAGTCACGACGGGTTAGTTCCGAAGGTCTTTTCCGATGTCCACCCGCGCTACAAGACGCCGTGGAAGTCGAACATGATCTTCTTTGTCTTCACCGGCTTGTTTGCCGCGTTCATTCCAGGCGACATCGTCGGCGAGATGACGAGCATCGGGACGTTGTTTGCGTTCATCCTGGTATGCATCGGCGTCTGGATCATCCGGCAGCGCCGGCCCGATCTGCCGCGCGGGTTCAAGGTGCCCGCGCTGCCCGTCGTATCGACGCTCGGAGTGATCGTGTGCGGCGCGATGATCTACGGCCTTGGCTGGACGAACTGGCTGCGGCTCGCCGCCTGGCTCGTGATTGGACTGCTGCTTTATTTCGGGTACGCGAAATCGCACAGCAAGCTCGCCGTCGGCCGGCGGCAGTTCGCGAATTGACGGATTTTGCTGGGAGCTATCCTGCGGGGACCGCGGCTGGCGGCGACGTTGCTGCTCGCCGTCCTGGCCGGCGGCACCGCCGGCTACATGCTCGTCGAGGGATGGAACGTCTGGGACGCGTTCTACATGACCGTGACGACGGTCGCCACGGTGGGCTACGGCGAGATACATCCGTTGTCACCGCGCGGCCGACTGTTCACGGTCGCGCTGATTTTCGGCGGCGTAGGGACGGCGCTCTACACCGTGACGCTGCTGGCAACCATGATCGTCGAAGGCGGGCTGCATCGACGGTTGGAACAGCGCCGCGCCGCGCGTATGCTCGAACACATCAAAGATCATTTCATCGTCTGCGGCTATGGGCGAATCGGCAGCATCATTGCCGCCGAGCTGCATCAACAGGGCGTTCCGCTCGCCGTTATTGAGCGCGATCCGGAACGGGTCCGTCAGGCCGTCGACCGAGGATGGCTGGCGCTGGAAGCCGACGCCAGCCGTGAAGAAGTGCTGGCGAAGGCTGGCATTCACCGCGCCCGTGGCCTCATCACGGCCGTCGGCACCGACGCCGAAAACGTCTTCACGGTCCTGACCGCGCGCGTCATGCGGCCCGACCTGTTCATCATCGCGCGCGTCGAGTCCGACGATGCGGAGCACAAGCTGCGGCGCGCGGGTGCGGACCGCGTCATCTCGCCCTACCAGATCGGCGCCACACAGATGGTGCAGACGGCACTCCGTCCCGCAGTCGTCGACTTCTTTCACCTGGCTACCAGCTCCGACCGCCTCGACCTCTCAATGGAGCAGGTGCACATCAAGGACGATTCCCCTCTGGCGAATCAGACCATCGTCGATGCCGGCATCCGTCAGCGGTTCGGTGTGATCGTTGTCGGAATCAAACGCGCCGGCGGCGGAATGGATTTCAATCCTCCTCCCGAAGCCGTCATGCGATCTGGAGACGAACTCGTCGTGCTGGGGCGTACCGAAAGCGTCAAAGCACTCGAGAAAGGTGTCGTCGCATGACCGCGCGGACACTGGACGGCCAGGCGCTCGCGAAGGCGATGCAGGAAGAGATTCGGCCGGAAGTCGCGGCGTTCACCGCACAGCACGGCCGGCCCCCCGGACTTGGCATCGTGCTCGTCGGTGACAACCCAGCGTCAGAGGTGTACGTTCGCAACAAGCTCAAGGCCGCCGCTGAAATCGGCTTTCGGGCGGACCTGGAACGCTTGCCCGCGTCCGCCACCGTCTCCGACACCATCGCGCTCGTCGAACGGCTCAATCGCAGCGATCTCCATGACGGCATTCTTGTTCAGTCGCCGCTGCCGAAAGCCATGGGAGCCGGGGCGGAGCAGCGGGTGTTCGACGTGATCGCAGCCGAGAAGGACGTAGATGGGCTGACGCCGGTCAACGTCGGCCGGTTGGTGCAGAAGCGGGCGATCCTCGTCGCGTGCACGCCGTCCGGGATTATCGAGCTGCTCGATCGGGAGAAGATCCCGATTGCAGGCCGGCATGCCGTCGTCATCGGACGCAGTGACATCGTAGGCAAGCCGATGGCGTTGCTGCTGCTGCATCGTGATGCGACCGTAACGGTCTGCCATTCACGGACGCCGGACCTGGCGGACATCTGCCGCCAGGCAGACATACTCGTCGCCGCGGTGGGGAAGCCGGGCCTCGTCACCAACGACTTCATCAAGCCGGGCGCAGCGGTCGTCGACGTCGGCATGAACAGGGTGACGGATGCAGCTGTTGCGGAGTCGCTGTTTGGCGAGGGACATCCTCGGCTTGCGCTCTTCCGTTTGAAGGGATCCGTCCTGGTGGGGGACGTTCATCCCGAGGTCGCCGACGTCGCCGGCGCCCTGACGCCTGTTCCTGGAGGCGTCGGGCCATTGACCATCACGATGCTGATGAGAAACACGCTGCGCGCCGCGAAGACGCGCGTCGGTCAGCCGGTCGGCTGAGCGCGCAGCGTCGACGCGATCTCGTCAACCTGTCGATTGGTATCGTCGAGCGATCCGTCGGTGCGGACCACGTAATCGGCCTTGGCGACCTTTTTCTGCAGCGGCCACTGTGCCGCGATGCGCTGACGCGCTTCTGCTTCGCCGAGTCCGTCGCGCGCCATCAGGCGATTCAGCTGCGTCGCCGGCTCACACGCGGTCACAATCACCGCCTCGAAATCCGCCTCGCGGCGCCCTTCGAACAGCAGAGGGATGTCCGCCACCGCAAACGGAACGCGTTGTGGGTCGAGCGAAGCGAACCAGCGTTCCGTCATCTCGCGCACATATGGATGGACGATCTGTTCGAGGTCGCGCCTCGCCTGCGGGTCGCGGAACACGATGGCGCCAACCTTCCTGCGGTTCAACGTGCCATCGGCGTCACAAACCTCGGTGCCGAACCGGTGAACGACTGCGGCCAGTCCCGCACTGCCGGGAGCCACGGCATCACGCGCCAGGATGTCTGCGTCGACCGTCGGAATGCCGAGGCTCTCGAAGCGTGCGCGCACGTGGCTCTTGCCGGTCGCGATGCCGCCGGTGAGCGCCACGCGTCGTACACGTCGTCCGGCGATCTGTTTCCGCACAATTCGTGGCAATTGTCTGCGGCCGTCAGGGCTCGGTCGGTTCGAGTTCCGCGGTGGGCGAGTCCTTGGCGGGCGATAGCCGTTCCTCCACGAACGTGTTCCACTCGTGGCACTGCGGGCATTGCCAGAGGAGCTCCGTGCTGCGGTACCGACACCTGGTGCAGACGTGCGGATCCAGGTAAAACACCGCGTCGCTCGTGAGCGTCGTATAGCGCCGGACGAGCGAGGGCTCGAGGCCGAGCGCGGAGAGTGCCTGCCAGACCTGCTCGTGGATGGCGAGGCCGTGCGGGTTGTGCGGGAGGGCGTCGAGCAGCAGCTCGAATGCCTCACGGTGGCGCGATTGCGCGGCGAGATGCTTCGACAGCGCAAGGCGCGTCCGCCAGTCCTGCGGGCTCTGTGAGATGAGCCGCTGGCACAGTTCCCCAAACCGTCTCGGCGCCCCAACCTGTGCGTACGCCCGCTCGAGACGCTCGAACGCGAGATGCGCGCGATCGGGAACTTCGCGCGTGAGCGACTCCCACGCCTCGATCGCTCCCGTGATGGTGCCTTGCTGCTCTCGAACATCGCCGAGATTGAGATACGCCGGAGCCGTACGCGGATCGATGTCGATCGCCTCGGCAAACGCGCGACCGGCCGCAGCCGCATCGCCGTTGCGGTTTTGCGACATGCCGATTTCGTTGGTCAGGAACGCGAGAATCTGCTGATCTTCGGTACGATGTCGGCCGTCAAGGCGCGCGATGTCGCTGCGGACGCGCAGGGCTTCGGACCACTGGTGCTGCTCTTCATAGAGCTTCTGCAGGTTGACCAGCGCATATCGATTGTGCGGATCGAGCCGTACGACTTCCTGAAATGCTTCGAGCGCGCGATCGACGAATCCGCCATGCCGGAAATCGAGCGCGAGGCACAGTTGCACGTAGGCCTGTTCGAGCTTGGTCAGATTCGGCCGTTGCAGCAGCGATTGGTGAAGGGTGATCGCGCGGCCGACCTGCCCTTTTGCGCGGTACAGGTTGCCCAGAATCATCTGGATCTCGAGCGCATCGGTGCCCGTGCTCGCCGCCTGCGTCAGCTCGTCGATCGCCTGATCCACGTGGTTGTCGACGAGGAAGTTGAGACCGAGCATGTAGTGCGGCGTTTCCCGCAGGCGTCGGCGGTCGATCCAGCGGCCGTCGCGCAGCTTGTAGCGCTCCCACCCCTTGCCGACGATCAGGCCGAGCAACAGCGCGAACAGCGCCGCGAGAAGTGGCAGGTAGTCGCGCATGCCACCACCTAGAAGAGTTGCGTCCGCCAGAGGTCGTGTAGGTGTACGACCCCCTCGACGTCCTGCGACGATCCCACGACGACGATCGAGGTGATCTTCCGCTGTTCCATCAGGTGGAGCGCTTCGACCGCCAGCATGCCGCGGGTCACGGTCACGGGCGTCCGCGTCATGACTTCGGCCGCCGTCTGCTCCAGAATCGATCGGCCACCACTCTGCTGCGCCGCGATCATGTGGCGCCGCAAATCGCCGTCGGTGATGATGCCGACGAGGCGATCGCCCTCAACGACGCACGTCATGCCGAACCGTTTGCGAGACATCTCGGTCATGACGTCGGGCATGGGGGTGGCTGGCGACACCATGGGCCGCTGATCGCCGTCATGCATCAACTGTTCGACCCGCATCAGCCGCTTGCCGATTTTCCCGCCCGGATGGATGTTCGCGAAATCGTCCTGCCGGAAACCCTTCGCCACAAACAGCGTCATCGCCACCGCGTCACCGAGGGCCAGCGCCGCGGTGGTGCTTGCCGTCGGCACGAGATTCATCGGGCACGCTTCTTCGGAGACCTGACAATCGAGGGCGACATCCGCAGCCTGCGCCAGCGTCGACTTGCAGTCGCCGGTTATCGCGATCATGCGTGCGCCGAGTCGTTTGATGGTTTCCAGCAGCCGAAGGAGTTCCTCGGTTTCGCCGCTGTTCGACAGAGCCAGGATGACGTCGTCGGACTGCAGCACTCCAAGATCGCCGTGGATCGCTTCGGCCGGGTGAAGGAAAAACGCAGCGGTTCCAGTGCTCGACAGTGTCGCGGCGATCTTGCGCGCGATGATGCCCGACTTGCCCATGCCAGTCACGATCACTCGGCCGCGGCAGTCCAGCAGAATGCGGATCGCGTCCTCGAACCGTTCGTCGAGGCGGTCGACGAGTGCCAGGATGGCTTCGGCCTCGGTCTGCAGGACCTTCCGCGCGAGCGCGAGGTCGATGCCGCTAATCCGGGTCACGCGCGCGCGGCTCCGGATGCGGTCTCGGCGGTTTCTCGCGCCGCCGCGTCAATCCGCTTCAGTTTCAGAATCAGCGGTTCGAGGCGGTCGAGCCGAAGAGCGTTCGCCGCGTCGCTTTTCGCCTGAGACGGCTCGGCATGAACCTCCATGAACACCATGTCGACGCCCGCAGCCACGCCAGCGGATGCGAGCGGCTCGATGTACTGCGCCAGCCCCGCGGTCACGCCATTGCCCGCGCCAGGAAGCTGCAGGCTGTGAGTCACGTCGAAGATGACGGGGTAACCCAGCTCGCGAAGCATCGGCAGCGCGCGTATATCGACGACCAGATCGTGGTACCCAAAGCTGACGCCGCGCTCCGTGACGAGCACCGACTCGTTGCCCTCCGCGGTGACCTTCGAGATGACGTGCTTCATGTCCTTCGGCGCGAGAAACTGGCCTTTTTTCACATTGACGGCTTTCCCGGTGCGGGCGGCCGCCACAATCAGATCGGTCTGGCGTGAAAGGAACGCCGGAATCTGCAGCACATCGACGACCGAGGCCGCGACCGCAGCCTGTGCCGGCTCGTGAATGTCGGTGAGAATCGGCAACCCGGTACGCGCGCGCACGTCGGCAAGAATCCGAAGTCCTGCATCGAGGCCGGGGCCGCGAAACGAGGTAATCGATGTGCGGTTCGCTTTGTCGTAGGACGCCTTGAAGACGACCGGCACCCCGCAACGGGCGGCAACCTCGCGCACGGCTGCAGCCATTTCGAGCGCATGAGAGGCGCTTTCGATGACACACGGCCCGAGAATGAAGGCGAGTGGGTGCCCGCCGCCGACGGAAAAGGGACCGATTCGGACCGGTTTCACCGCCCTATTCTAGCGGTTCGCCGCAGCTGTGACGTTCACCGTATCGAGTTGACCGGTCTTGTGTTTGTAGCTTGCCTCGATGAAGCTCGCAAACAGCGGATGCGGCCGCAACGGCTTCGACTGGAACTCCGGATGAAACTGGACGGCGACGAACCACGGATGCGAGGGGAGCTCCGCGATCTCGACGAACTTTCCGTCGGGGGAGCGGCCCGACACCTTCATGCCGTTCTCCGACAGCGCCGGCTCGTACAGGCAGTTGAACTCGAAGCGATGACGATGACGCTCGTAGATCAGATCCTGGCCGTAGAGGCGATGTGCGACCGAGCCCGGAACGAGCTCGCAGGCGTAGCGCCCAAGCCGCATCGTGCCGCCGAGCTCGTCCACACCGAGTAGATCCCGCAGCTTGTAGATGACTTTGTGCGGCGCGTTTTCGTCCACT
>Ga0111538_10013822_pt1 | contig 10644 bp, 10 predicted proteins | sample SoiMethybrSBSTD1_FD_79669 | JGI IMG/M metagenome (GOLD analysis project Ga0111538, IMG submission 79669) | Bulk soil microbial communities from a Populus tree surrounding site in Tennessee, USA - Soil MetaG P. TD hybrid SBSTD1 (version 2)... | ecosystem: Environmental > Terrestrial > Soil >... | reverse complement strand
TCGCCGGCATCGCGGTCGTGCGCGTAGAGCAGGATGTTGGTGTCGACGAAGACCTTTTCAGCCACGAACGCGGTCTCTGACCGCACCGACACCGCCGAGGTGCCACCCAGCGTCCAGCCACTTGTACGCGCGCTTCCGCGCCGCGTCGTAGGCCGCGTCCTCACCAACCGCTTCCTCGAGTTTTTCGGTCAGCAGTGCGCTCAACGACGTCCCGCGATGGGCGGCCGCAACCTTGGCGCGTCGGATCGCCTCCGATGGAAGCTTGAGGGTGACATTCTGTGTATCCACGGGCAGATTCTAGCACGCAATTGCGTGCAGGACGTGAAAATGTGCGCATCTTCGATGGGCAGGGCAGGTTGCCTGAATCGAGCCGTGCCCGAATGTAGACGCTAGTGCCGTGAGCGGTCTTGTCCGAGAGTTCTGCAAGAGGAAAGGGCTGTCACAATACCGGCAGCTCGCTGGGCGGCTTCCGTTCCAGGATTTGCGGACCTCGAGGAGACAGACATGAAGAAGTTCGGAATTGCGTTCGGTGTGGCACTGGTGGGGCTTTCACTGGCTGTGCTCGCCCAGAACCCGCGGATCGACGGCAAATGGGAAGTGAAGATGGAAATGAGCATGCCCGGCATGACCATGCCGGCGACCACGACGACCACCTGCATCACCAAGGAAGAGGCCGCGGATCCGCAGAAGCTGGTCCCGCCGACGGGACGCGGCACGCCGGGCGACTGCAAGGTGTCGGACTACAAGGTGGTCGGCAACAAGGTGACATACAACGTGAAGTGCACCACCCCACCCTCGACCATGGCGGCTGAGATGATCTACGGAGTCGACAAGTACGACGGCACGATGACCGTTGATACCGGTCGGGGCCAGCCGATGCTCATGAAGTCCTCAGGCAAACGGCTGGGGGACTGCATTAAGTAAACTCAAAATTCAAGATTCAAAATTGGGGAATTCAAAATTCGAAGACAGCCTAGACACGGCGCCAATTTCGGTCGTCGGATCGATGACGAGCCAGGCGAAGGCGCCGAAGGCATACAACGCAGCGGTGATGTAGAAGGGGATCGTCCACGATCCCCACTGCGTCACTGAGTAGCCGACGACAATCGGCGCAAGCAGGCCGCCGATATTGCCCACCGTGTTCATGAATCCGGTGACCACGCCGGCGTGCGCCACCCCCACATCGAGACAGACCGCCCAGCAGGCCGACAGCGCGAGGTCGACCGATCCCAGCGCGAACGCGAGCATGGTGGCTTTCAGAATCGGATCGGCTGCGGTGGCCGATCCCAGCACGAGAGCTGCGCAGGTCAGAAACGCCGCGAAACCGAGGCCGCAACGCGCGACGCGCAAGCCGCGGGAGCGAGCCAGCCGATCGGTCAGCCAGCCGCCGGCCACATTCGCGATCCCGGCGAGGAGAAACGGCAGCGACGCGAACAGCCCGCCGCTGATGGCCGAGAACCCGAGCTCCTGCGTCAAGTAGGTCGGCAACCACGTGAAATAAAAGTACAGACCGTACCCGTAGGCGAAGTACATGGCGCAGATTGCCTGGAGGTTCCGGCTGGCGAGGAGCGTAGGCCAGGGCGTTCCGCCTTCGCCTTCGGCGCGACGAGGTCCACCGTCGCGTGCGGGGGCGGCGCGACGAGGTCCGTCTTCGCATTCAATCAGCGCGAGCTCAGCCTCATTCACCGAGCGGTGATCGCGGGGATCGTCCCGGCACCAGGTGTACCACGCGGCCGCCCAGACCAGCCCGAGCCCGCCGAACACGACAAAGCTCGCCCGCCATCCGATGTTGGTGATGAGCAGGAGTGCAATCGGCGTCGAGAGCATGCCGCCCACTCGAGAGCCCAGAAACAGCACGCCGTTGGCCTTGCCCCGCTCACTCGCGGGGAACCAGCCCGAAAAGGCCCGAAGGAGATTCGGAAACGCGCCCGCCTCGCCGGCCCCAAAGAGGAACCGAATGGTCAGCAGCGATCGCATGCCTGCGGCGGTACCGGTCAGCATCGTGAAGGCGGACCACCACAACACGATGCGGGTCAAGACGCGACGCGGACCGCGCGTATCCCCCAGCCAGCCTGAGGGCACTTCGAAGAGCGAGTATGCCAGTGTGAACGCACTGAACACGAGGCTCATCTGCTCGAGGTTCAGATCCAGGTCTCTCATGATCGACGGCGCCGCCGCCGAGATGCAGATGCGATCGAGGTAGGTGACGACCGCGAGCAGGAACGCGAAGCCGAGGACGCGTCCGCGGACGTGAGTCGGTCGCGCCATGCGGCGTAACTTACTACAATGGCGCGGTGAGCGACCTCGTGCTGGCGGTCTCCACGGTTCGCCGCCGGCTCATTCCGTTCCTGTTTCTCCTCTACATCTTCGCGTATCTCGATCGCATCAACGTCGGTTTCGCCGCGCTGCAGATGAACCAGGCGCTCGGCTTCTCGGCGGCGACCTACGGCTTTGCTTCCGGGATCTTCTTTCTCGGCTACGTGGTGTTCGAGATCCCGAGCAACATCATGCTCGCCAGGTTCGGCGCTCGCCTCTGGATTGCGCGGATCATGATCACTTGGGGCCTGGTCTCGGCCGCAACCATGTTCGTCGCCGACGCCAGGATGTTCAGCGTGTTGCGATTCCTGCTGGGTGTGGCCGAGGCCGGGTTCTTCCCGGGCGTCATCTTCTACCTCACGAAGTGGGTGCCAGCCGGCGAGCGGGCCCGGACGATCGCCGCGTTCATGACGGCGACGCTCACCGCCGGGATCATCGGCGGTCCCGTGTCAGGCGGGCTCCTCGCGCTCGACGGCGCGGCCGGCCTCGCCGGCTGGCAGTGGTTATTTCTGCTCGAGGGCATTCCCGCCGTCGCACTCGGCTTCGTGGTGCTGAGAGTGCTCACCGAGCGGCCTGAGGATGCCGACTGGCTGCCGGCTCGCCAACGTGACGCGCTCGTGGCCCGCCTGCGGGACGAAGCGATCGCCCAGCGATCGCATGCGCACACGGTCGGTGCCGCGCTCACCAACCGACGGCTCTGGCTGCTCGCGGTGGTCTACTTCACCATCCCCGTCGCCCTCTACGCGTTCGGCTTCTTCCTTCCACAAATCATCCAAGCGTCCTATGGCGGCAGTGATTTCGGCATCGGGTTGTTGAGCGCGATCCCGTACATCGCCGGGGCCGCGGCAATGCTCGTCGCGGGCCGCCATTCCGATCGGACTGGGGAGCGGCGCTGGCATGTCGCGATGGCGGCTCTGGTGAGCGGCGTTGGCTTCATCGCGACGCCGCTCGTGCATGGGCTCGTCCCGTCGATGCTGGCGCTCTCGGTTGCCATGCTCGGGCTCGCGTCGATGTTTGGCCCGTTCTGGACACTCGCGACCTCGTTTGTCAGCGGCACCGGCGCCGCCGCCGGCATCGCACTCATCAACTCGGTCGGGAACATTGGCGGTTTCGTGGGTCCGTATCTTCTCGGCACCATCAAGGACCGGACCGAGAGCTTCGGGATGGGCTTGATTCTGATTGGGGCGACTGTGATAGTGGGTGGCATGCTGGTGCTCCTGGTGCCGGTGCCGAGCAAAGCGCTGTCATCATTGTCATAACGGTTATGAGCGCTGAAGCCACGATCGCCACGACGAGAACGGCGCCGCCACGCACGGCCGGTGCGCTGCGCGTGGGAGGACCCAATGTCGCTGGACTCGCGGCAGCCATGATCTTGGCCGGGGCGTGGTACCTCACGTTCGCATTCTCCTGGCGCCAGGGCGCGCTGTTTCTTGTCGGCACCGGCGCCGGGGTCGTGCTCTATCACGCCGCCTTTGGTTTCACGTCCGCGTGGCGCGCGGTGATCGCAACCGGACGGGGCGAGGCGCTCAGAGCGCAGATGCTGATGCTCGCCGTCACCTGCCTCGTCTTCTTTCCCGTGCTCGCGCGTGGGGAGATCTTCGGGCAGGCGGTTCGCGGGTCCGTCGCTCCGGTTGGACTCTCCGTGATCGCCGGCGCCTTTCTCTTCGGCGTCGGGATGCAACTGGGCGGAGGATGCGCGTCCGGCACGCTCTACTCGGCGGGCGGTGGCAGTCTGCGCATGCTGGTTACGCTGGCGTCCTTCATTGCCGGTTCGGTGATCGGCGTGTGGCACATGCCGTTCTGGGATCGGGCGCCGGCGTATGCCCCGATCTCGCTCGTCACCCGTTACGGTGCCGTGGCGGCGCTCGCGGTCAGCTTGCTGCTGTTCGCGCTGATCGCGTTGGTTTCGCTGGCGGTCGAGCGCTGGCGCACGGCGAACGCGTCACGGGATTTCTCGTCGTCCTCGTCGCCCGAGCTGAAGCTCGGGCCTACGATCGGGCCTACGATCGCGCCGGCGGTCAGTCCAACGATCGGTCCAAGGATCGGATTCTGGCTGCGCGGACCGTGGCCGCTCGTCGCGGGTGCGCTCGGTCTGGCCGCGGTCAACATCGCGACCCTGATGCTGGCCGGGCGGCCGTGGGGTGTGACCTCTGCGTTTGCGCTGTGGGGTTCGAAGGTGCTCAGCGCGGGAGGAATCGACATGGCGGCCTGGCCCTATTGGCAATCAGCGGCCCGGGCCGACGAGCTGCGCGCGAGCGTGTTTCACGACATAACGTCGGTGATGGACTTTGGCATCATGCTCGGGGCCCTTGCCGCGTCCGGCCTGGCGGGGCGTTTCGCGCCGACCTGGCGGGTGCCCCTTGGCTCCCTCCTTGCTGCGGTTGTTGGCGGTCTGATGCTGGGCTACGGCGCGCGCATCGCCTACGGCTGCAACATCGGCGCGTACTTCAGCGGGATTGCCTCGTCCAGTCTGCACGGGTGGGTCTGGTTCGCCGCGGCATTCGCCGGCAATATCGCGGGAACGAGATTGCGACCGTGGTTCGGTCTGCGAATCTGATGCGCCCGCTCCGAGGGCTCACTACTACTTCACCCTCAGTGTCGTAGCGACCTCGAACTGCCTGAATTGGCCGTACGACGCCTTGGCGGAGATCTTTCCTCCGTTGCCCTTGACGGAATACTGCTCATCCATCTGAAACGGAACATCAATCCCGAAGCGCTCTTCGTTGCGGAAGGACGTCGTGATCTGCGCGCTCTGATTCTTGTCCTCCAAACGGAGCTCGGTGCGCACGATTCGGCCGTTCGAACTGTCGATCCAGATCCGGCCTTGCGCGGGCAGATCCTTGTTCGACGTGCCGCGGATGAGGGTCGGGCGCGCCGTCTCTTTGTACCCCAGGATCCAAACGTTCTCGCCGGCGCTTCTGTCAGCCCGGTCGATCGAGTAGGAGAACCGTCGCTGCTGGTCGGGCTGAAGGAAGATGAGGACGAAGAGCGGCTGATTGACCGTTCGCTGCAGATTGCCGATGTTATACCGGGCGCTCTCTGCGGATATGGCAGCCGCCTGGTCCGCGACTTCGGCCATCGGCTGGAACAGGAGTTTCTCCAGTCGATCCTGGCGATCGCGAACCGGCACGCCATTGACCTCGAAGACGTCGCGATACACCTGCCAGTTGCTCGAGTCGCCGATCTGCGTCAGGAGAAATTCGGCCATCCACTCGCGTCGCATCAGCGGAATGCCGGCCTGGGTCTTCCAATCCTGAACGTAGTGTTCTTCGGCCCGCATGTTCGAGAACTTGTCGACAAATGTCCTGACATAGCCGGTCGCCAGGGTCAGAAGGGTCTGGGTGGAGGGGGTCTGTTCTGCGAGCGCAGAGGCCGAAAGGAGGGTGGCGGCAACGGCGGCGGCCACCAGACGGCTGGCCTGACGACTTGTCAGCAGACCGCGGTACACAGCAGCGACTATACCTCGTTGCCCAGCCTCTGGATCACGCGCCGGCCGAGGCCGGCCGGCCGTTCACGTGCGGCTTCAGGAGGGTCACGATCAAGCGGTGTGTGGGCGTGTCCACACCAACCTCTGCGCCGATGCGGACGACGGCGCCGCTCAGCCACGGGAGCTCGAGCCTCCGCCCACGCTCCAGGTCCTCAAGCATCGAGGATTTCGTCCCCGGTGGCATCTCACCCATGGCCGCCATGATCTCATCGAACAATTTCGCGCCGACCGGAATCTGGCGGCCGCGGGCGACCGCGATCGACTCGCGGAGGCTCGCCTGCAGCATCGCGAAAAGATCAGGATCGGCCAGGACCGGGCCGAGCGGGCCGCGGGTCACCGCCGTCATGCCGCTGAAGGCCGTGAGCCGCGCGAACTTCGCCCAGATTTCAACCATGATCCGATCCGAGAGCATGGCGTCGATGCCTGCGGCGGTGGTGACGTCGCGCAGCCGCTCGAGCACCGGCTGTTGGGCGGGCTCGAGCGCGCCGAAGACGAGCCGGTTCATGGCCGTATGACGGATGACGCCGGGTTCAGCGATGACCGCGGACACATACGTCGTACCGCCCGCCACCGGTCCTCGTCCCACGGCGCGCACGAGGACATTCACACTGTCCACGCCGTTCTGAAAGGGGACCACGATGGTGCCCGGGCCGAGAAGGGCCGGGAGCGATTGAATCGCAGAATCCGTGTCGTAGAGCTTCACCGTGAAGAACACGACGTCGACCGGTCCAACCGACGCCGGATTCTCAGTGGCGGTCACTCGCGGCACATGAATACTGCCGAGAGGGCTTTCGATTCGGAGGCCCCGTTCCGCGAGCGCCGCGAGGTGGGCACCCCGCGCGATGAACGTGACATCGGCGCCGGCCGCCGCCAGCCGGCCACCGAAATAACCGCCGACCCCACCGCTGCCGAGAATTGCGATGCGCATAACGACTCTGGTCCGACGCCTCCAGGATGAACGGCGGGATGTTAGCACGTACAATTTGAGTGACTGGATGGGACACGGAAGTCCACCACGCCAGCCGCCAGCATGGACGTTCGATTTGATGCAACGTTGAGGACAGGTAGAATGCCCGCCAATGTCAAAGGCTCCCGCTGAATCGACCCGGTACGGACGATCACCCTGGGTCGACACGTTCCCGAAATCCCGAGTGCCGTCGTACCCCCGCCATCGCGGTCCGCTGCGAACTGACGTAGTCATCGTCGGGGGCGGCCTGACTGGCTGCACCACCGCCTACGCATTCGCCGCGGCCGGCGTGAAAGTCATTCTCCTCGAGGCGGAGCAGGTTGGTCATGGAAGCAGCGGGTCGTCAACCGGTTGGATTGCTGACGATCCAGGCGTCGGTTTTCTGGAGATCGAAAACGCGCTCGGCCGACGCGCGGCGCGCCATGCCTGGCGATCATGGCACCGTGCGGCTCTGGACTTCGGATCGCTGCTGCGACGACTCGGCGTGAAGTGCTCGCTCGAGCCTCGGGGCAGCCTGCTCCTCGCCGCTACGCCGGAACAGATGGTGGGTCTCAAGCGCGAGCACAAGGCACGGCGAGACGCCGGAGTTGACGCCGTCTCGATCAATCCTCGCGTGATCGCCGGCGACGTCGCCGTGACCGCGGCCGGCGCGCTCAGAAGCCGCGACGGATTCACAATCGATCCTTTTCGGGCGACGCTCGGCCTGGCTGCGGAGGCGGCCAAGCGCGGCGTCCAGATTTTCGAGCGGTCGCCCGCGCGACGAATCACGTTCGACCGCAAGTCGGTGGATGTGTTCACCGCCGGCGGCACCATCCATGCCGACCGCGTCGTCCTCGCCACCGGCATACCGACGTCACTGTTCCAGGCGCTGACGCGGCACTTCTGGTTTCGCAGCACCTTTCTCGCGCTCACGCCGCCGATTCCGTCGAAAACACGCCGTCAACTGGGCGGCACCACAACGGTCGTGCGTGACACCGTCACACCGGCCCATGTCGTGCGCTGGGTCGATGACACAGGGTTGCTGGTGTGCGGCGCTGACACCGAAACCCCGCCGCTGCGCCTGCGTGACAAGGTCATCGTGCAGCGTACCGGTCAGCTGATGTACGAATTGTCGACGATGTATCCGGACATCTCGGGGATCCGGCCGTCGCACGGCTGGGAAAGTGCGTACGCCAGGACAGCCGATGGTCTCCCGTATATCGGCCCGCACCGGAATTATCCCCACCATCTGTTCGCGTTTGGCGACTCGAGCCCGAGCGTGACGGGGGCCTATCTCGCAAGCCGCATTCTGCTTCGTCACGTGCTGGGCGAGAGCGACCCGGCCGATGAAGCACTGGGGTTCAACCGGTACGGCCATGTCCGTTGATCTGCTGGTTGTTGGTCCCCATCCCGATGATCTCGAGATTGGCCTCGCGGGAACGATTGCGCGTCATACAGCGGAAGGACTCAGCGTCGGGTTGTGCGATCTGACCGCCGGTGAAATGGGTACCAATGGCAGCGTCGAGGAGCGCTTGAAGGAGGCGCAGGCGGCCCGCGAGGTGCTGGGTGCGAGCTGGCGCGAGAACCTCCGGCTTCCCGATCGTGCCATTGGCAAGGACCCGGCGCATCTGGACCTGCTCGTGGCGTTCATCAGACGCCATCGCCCATCCACACTCGCCGTGCCCTATTGGTCCGATCGGCATCCGGACCACGTGGCGGCCAGCGCGCTGCTCACTGAGGCAGCCTTCAACGCGGGGCTGCGCCGCTACCGCTCGGAAGGCGAGGCGTTCAAGGTGGACTGGATCTGCTACTACTTTCTCAACGACAGCGCCGCGCCCTCGTTCGTCGTCGATGTGTCCGACTACTACGAACGCAAGCGTGAGGCGCTCGACTGCCACGCGAGTCAGTTTCAGCTCGGGACGTGGACGACCGACACCCGCTTGAATTCGCCACTGTTCCGTCAGCGCATCGAGAGTCGGGACGCGCAGTTCGGGGCGCTGGCCGGCGTCCGGTGGGCGGAAGGGGTCGTCGTACGGGAACCGGTGATCAGGAAGAACCTGATCAGGGCAAAGGGCTAAGGGCTAAAGGGCTGAGAGCTGAATGAACATCGGCATCGTGTGTTACGCCTCGATCGGAGGCAGCGGCATCATCGCCACGGAACTGGGCAAGCGGCTCGTGTCGCGCGGGCACTGTGTCCATGTGCTCAGCAGCGAGATGCCGGCGCGGCTCGGCGACTATCAGCCCGGGCTCTCGTTTCATCGCGTCGAGACGCCGAGCTATCCGCTGTTCCGGGAGCCGCAGTATCTGTTGTCGCTCGCCAACAAGATCGTTCAGGTCGCGCGTGCCGAGCGCCTCGACATCATTCACGCTCACTACGCCATTCCGCACGCGACCGCGGCGTACCTGGCGCAACAGATTCTGGCGTCCGCTCGAGGGGCGTGCGTGCCCCGCGTGATCACGACGCTGCATGGAACCGACATCACGCTGCTCGGCAGCGATCGGTCGTATTCCGAGATTGTCGCCTTCTCGATTCAACAGTCCGACGGCGTGACGGCGGTGTCGGAGAGCCTGAAGGCGGATACCTTCCGCGAGCTGGGACTGTCGCGCGACATCCGCGTCATCCCCAATTTCCTGGATTGCACGGAGTATCACCGCCGTGACGTGTCGCACTTGCGCGAGCGCTTCGCACCGAACGGCGAGAAGCTCGTCGTGCACGTCTCGAATTTCCGTCCCGTCAAACGAATAGCCGCGGTGATCGAAGTGTTCGCAAGGGTCCGACCTCACGTACCGGCGAAGCTTCTGATGGTCGGGGATGGCCCTGAAATGGCGGCGGCAACCCAGCGGGCTCAGACCCTCGGTGTCGCAGACGGCATTGAGTTTCTCGGTGAACAGGATCACGTCGTGCCGCTGCTGTCGCTTGCCGATGCGTTCGTCCTCCCGTCGGCGCAGGAAAGCTTCGGGCTCGCGGCGCTCGAGGCGATGGCGTGCGAGGTGCCGGTGGTCGCGTCCAGGGTAGGCGGACTGCCTGAAGTGATTGAGGATGGCGTCACTGGCTTCCTGCATCCACTGGACGATCTGGATGGGATGGCTCAGTCAACGCGCCGGCTGCTCACAGATGAGGCATTGCGTCGGCGGATGGGTGAGGCGGCCAGGGCGGCTGCCAAACGCCAGTTTTGCGACGACAAGATTGTCCCGGTTTACGAGCAATATTACGAGGAAGTGCTCAAGGCCCCACCCGGATCCCACGCTCGCCCTTCTCGTTGAGCTAGGGGCGGCAGCCGCTGGCCAGCGGTCACTCTCAAGTTCGCGCCACCCTGCTTGTCTGCGGATACATAATGAGCCGTTCTCATATGGACAAACATCTCCCTCGTCTCGCACTCCTTGTTTCCCTTGGGGTCATCACAAGCCTGGTGTCTTCGCTCCGGCTGGGGACTGAAAATCGGGCGCGCGCTCAGATGCGCGTGGCACCGCTCGACGATCAGCGGGGCCACGTCGCGCTGGGTCTTGCCCTGCGGCATCTGGCCAATACCGGCACGTTCATGATGGCGACGGCCCATCCCGACGATGAAAACAACGGGCTGCTCGTGCTGTTGAATCGCGGCCTCGGCTATCGCACGGCGCTGGCGACGGCGACGCGGGGAAACGGTGGGCAGAACGAAATCGGCCCCGAGCTTTTTGAAGCGCTCGGCGTGCTTCGGACTGGGGAACTGGGCGCCCTCCATCGGTTTGACGGGGCTGAACAGTATTTCACTCGCGCGGTCGATTTCGGCTACTCGATCGACATCCCGGAGACCTTGGAGAAGTGGGGCCGCGACGAGATCATCGGCGATTATGTCCGGCTGATCCGAATGATTCGGCCCGACGTGATCAGCGCCCAGAGCCCGACCGCGACCGG
>Ga0111538_10013821_pt1 | contig 10644 bp, 10 predicted proteins | sample SoiMethybrSBSTD1_FD_79669 | JGI IMG/M metagenome (GOLD analysis project Ga0111538, IMG submission 79669) | Bulk soil microbial communities from a Populus tree surrounding site in Tennessee, USA - Soil MetaG P. TD hybrid SBSTD1 (version 2)... | ecosystem: Environmental > Terrestrial > Soil >... | reverse complement strand
TCGACTTGCGCAGGATGTAGAGCCGGCGTTCGAACTCATCTTCCGACATCTTCTTCTTGCCGCGGCCGATGAACACCTGCATGTGCTTCGGCTCGGTCGGCTTGACCGACTCGCCGAGCGTCGAATTGTCGGTCGGCACGTCGCGCCAGCCGAGCAGCGTCAGTTTCTCGCGCGCAATGACCTCGGCGTAGATATCGCGAATGATCTGCCGCCAGTTCGGATCTTGCGGCATGAAGAGATAACCGACGGCATAGTCACCGGCGGCGGGCAATTTGAAGCCAAGCTCGGCAGTCTTCTTCGCAAAGAACTTGTGCGGGATCTGCACCAGGATGCCGGCGCCGTCGCCCATGCGCGGATCGGCGCCAACCGCGCCGCGGTGCTCGAGATTGCAAAGAATTCGCAAGCCGTCTTCGATGAGTTGATGCGACTTGCGGCCCTTGATGTCGGCGATGAAACCGACGCCGCACGAATCCTTGTCGAGCGCGGGATCGTAGAGACCCTGCGCGAAAGGCGTGCCGGGATCAGCGGTCGAGCCGCGTCCGGCAAATGCAGCGTTGCGCTTCCGCTCGCTCATCTCATCCTGCCTCGCCGGCGCGATCCGCTCCGGCGTACCCGCCTCGTCCGCGCGCTTGCCCGCACGCGGTCAACGCGTAACTGATCTCGAGAAGGGGCAGCCTGTCCGGCGTTGTCGCCGCCCGTGGCTGCACCTGTCCGGGCGCCACCGATGTCTGCCCTGCGACCTAAGAGCCGCCACCCGTGCTCGCCAGCCATTAGGACAGCATTACTGTCCTAATGGACCATGCCAAATTTTGCCTTGTCGCACAAGGCTGGTCCACGCCGGATTGAGCGAAATCTTTCGTTATATTGCGCCGGTAACGGCCGGGCGGCAAGAACCCCTGCCGGACCCCCAATATCCGCGCAATGCTGTTGCGCCCTTGGCCCCTTTGGCCCCCAAGACGGGTGCGCGTTAACCGTTTAGTCTCGGCTCCGGGACAGGCGGGTAATAAACAGGGGTCGGCGATGAAGAGCGGGGGACTACTGCGTCCGGCGACGCTGGTGGCAGCGATTGTGGCGGGAGGTCTGTTGGGCGGCGCCGCGCGGGCTCAACCGCCCGAGCTGGGGGCTTCGTCGATCGGCATTCTGCCGCCTCCCGACATTCTGGAGTCCGTACGCTACTTAGGCCTCGACCCCAAGGGCGAGCCCGTCAGGCGCGGGGCCTACTACGTGCTGCACGCATATGACAGGGCAGGCATTGAGCTCCGCGTCGTGGCCGACGCGCAGTTCGGCGACGTGCTCTTTATGGCCCCGGCGCTGAACACGTCGCTGACGCCTCCTTACGTGCGGGCGGCACGCATCATCCAGGTTGAGCCGCCCGAAAGCGGCGGTCAGCAGAAAAAGTAGGGGCGGACAACGTCCAAATCGAAAGCGCCCCGGATATTCCGGGGCGCTGCCGTTTTCTAGACGAAGCTGGCGTTAGGCCGCCTTGGTCTCGATGACCTGGGCCTTTGCCTTGCCGTTGCCGATCGGGATCTGGCGCGGCTTTTTTGCCTCCGGGATTTCACGCACGAGATCGACGTGCAGCAATCCGTTCTCGAGGCTCGCGTTCTTGACCTGAACATGGTCGGCAAGCTGGAAGACGCGTTCAAAGGCGCGGGCGGCAATGCCCTGATAGAGCACCTCGCCGTCCTGCTCTTCCTTGGTCTGCTTAGAGCCCTTGATCGTCAGGGTGTTTTCTTTTGCTTCGATCGAGAGTTCATCCTCGCCGAAGCCGGCAACCGCGACAGTGACGCGGTAATCGTTCTCACCGGTCCGCTCGATGTTGTAGGGCGGGTAGCCTGGAGCGGACTCAAATCCATCGAGCATGGAAAAGAGCCGGTCGAAGCCGACGGTTGAACGATAAAGGGGAGCAAGATCGAAAGTTCGCATGGCATATCCTCCATTGTTGAGCGACATGCGGTGGTCCGCCGAATAGCCAGACCTGACCGTGCGCAGCCCGAAGGCCTGCGCGAACTCGATATGGGATCGTTTTTGGGGTGCGCAAGGTCCGCCCGCGGGCTATATAAACACTTAGAATTACTGGTATTTTCGACCAGAACCAGCTCGCAATTGAGCGCCTTCACCGCCCTGCTATAACGCGCAGGCGCCGCTCCGGCTCACCTTCCGGCCACATGAAACTCGTTTCCATTCCTGCCAACCCGGCGCCCGACGATGTGGTGACCGGCGCAATCCAGACCCCCGACGGGGTAAACTTGCGCTTCGCCCGCTGGGCGCCGCCGCCGGGCCGCAAGGGCACCGTGCTGGTCCTGCAGGGACGCGCCGAGTTTATCGAGAAATATTTCGAGACGGTGCGCGACCTGCGGGCGCGCGGTTTCGCAGTGGTGACGTTCGACTGGCGCGGGCAGGGGCTCTCGGATCGCGCGCTCTCGAACCGCCACAAGGGCTACGTGCGGAGTTTTTCGAACTACATCACCGACCTCGAAGCGGTGATGGAGCAGGTGGTGCTGCCGGATTGTCCTCCGCCGATCTTTGCGCTGGCGCATTCCATGGGCGGGGCCGTGGTTATCCGCGCCTGCCATGACGGCAGCCGTTGGTTCGAGCGCGTCGTGTTGTCCGCGCCGATGATCGCGCTGCCGTCGGGCCGTCTCACGCAGGTCGCTGGCCCGTTGGCGCGCTTCATGCGGCTGCTTGGAATCGGCGGCGCCTATGTTCCGACCGGAGATTCTGCCGCCACCGGCACCGAAAGTTTCATCGGCAACGTGCTCACGTCGGATCCCGTCCGCTACGCGCGAAACGCGGCGGTGCTCGAGCAGGAGCCGGCGCTGGGTCTCGGCGCGCCGACAGTGGCCTGGGCCGACGTCGCGTTCCGGCAGATGAAACAATTCGCGGATCCCGCCTATGCGGCGAGCATCCGCCAGCCGATCCTGATGGTCGCAGCCGGGCGCGATGAAGTCGTTTCAACGCCGGCCATTGAGACGTTCGGACAGAATCTGCTTGCGGGCCGCCATCTCATTCTCGCCGGCGCCAAGCACGAGATCTTGCAGGAACAGGATCACTATCGCGCGCAGTTCTGGGCGGCATTCGACGCCTTTGTGCCGGGCACGCCACGGTTCTAGCGCGCAAGAATCTCCAGCGCCGCAGCGTGAACGCGTCTGTCGCCGGCAACGACAATACGTCCGCCACCTTGTGCCGGTCCATTCTCCCAGGTGGTGACGATGCCGCCGGCGCCGGCGACAATCGGGATGACTGCGACGATGTCGTACGGCTTGATCTCGGTTTCGATGATCAGGTCGATAAGCCCCGCAGCCAGCATGCAGTAGGCGTAGCAGTCGCCGCCGTAACGGGAGAGCTTCACCTTGTCCTCGAGCTTGCCGAATGCTGCGCGGTCATTCTTAGCCATCAGCAACGGGCTGGTGGTGGACATCAGCGCGTGTTCGAGGCTCGCGCACTCCCGCACGTGCAGGTCGCGCTTGCCGGCCGGACCCCGGTAGTGAGCCGCACCGCCATCGCCGGAAAATCGTTCGCGCGTAAAAGGCTGATTCATCATGCCGAAGACCGGCTCACCAAATCGCATCAGGCCAATCAGAGTGCCCCAGGCCAGCATGCCGGAAATGAATGACTTGGTGCCGTCGATCGGGTCGAGCACCCAGACATATTCGGCGTCCGTGTGCTCGGACCCGTATTCCTCGCCGAGGATGCCGTGATCGGGGAACTGCTTGCGGATGAGCGCGCGCATGCTCTGCTCCGCTGCGCGATCCGCAGCGGTAACCGGATCGAACCCGCCGGCCTTTTTGTTCTCGACCGCCAGGGCGGTTCGGAAGAAAGGAAGAATCGTATCGCCGGATGCGGTAGCGAGCTGATCGACGAAGCTGCTGAAGTCGACGGCCGTCATGCCACTCGCGCCCTTCCACTTTCGCATAGGCATATCCGAAGGGGCGCTGTCGGGCGGCAGCTATGCGGTATTAGCATAGGAAAAAGGGCTTCCAACCTTGATTTTTGTGCGCCGCGGTGTAGCTTATTGCAGTGCGGTAGCGAGAGCTACCGCTGCCCTCCTTGGGCGTTTCCTCCCTAGACTTGGGCCGCTCGCATCCGCAAGCGGCCCTTTTTTTAGCTTATTCGGCAGCGGCCCGATATGGGCGCAGCTGTTCCAGTGGGATGTCGGCCAGGCGTCCGGCCAAAGTCTCCAAATCGGCCGCCAAGTGATCGAAGGCGGCCGATCGCTGATAACGCCGCTCATCCATGTAAAGGGCTCGGTTGATCTCGAGCTGGATCGCGTGCAGGCCGACAGCCGGATTGCCGTAATGCTCCGTGATGAACCCACCCGCATAAGGTTTGTTGCGGCTGACCGTATAGCCCAGCGACCGCAGCGTCTTTTCAACCGTTTCGGCCACCACACCGACACAGCTCGTACCGTATCGATCGCCCAGCACGAATTCCGGCCGCGGCCGTTCGTCCTTATGGCCGGCCGTTGACGGCATCGAATGGCAATCAACCAGCACCGCCGCGCCGAAATCGCGATGCAGACGGCTGAAAAGCCGGCGCAGAGCCCGGTGATAAGGCTTGTACAGGCTTTCGATGCGCTGCAAGGCATCGTCGACCGGAATGCGCTGGTCATAGATCTCCTGGGCATCGCCAACCACTCTGGCGACGGTTCCAAGGCCTCCGGCGACACGCATCGACCGGGTATTGGCAAATGACGGCAGGCGGCCTTCGAACATCCGCGGATCAAGCTCATAAGGCTCGCGGTTCACGTCGACAAAACAGCGCGGAAAATGCGCGTGCATCATCGGGTAGCCGCAGCGCACCACACCCGCGACCAGTTCATCGACGAAGCTGTCTTCCGAGCGTCGCAGCGTGGCGATATCCAGCCGGCAGGCCGCCAGAAAATCACGCGGGTAGGTCGATCCACTGTGGGGGGAATTGAACAGCACCGGCCCCTGGCAGGTTTGGGGCTCGAGTATCTCGAACGGCGGTTCGAGCTCGTCGCGAATTTCACTCATGCATGACCGCCATTGAGAGTCCTGTATCCCTTATACCTTGGGTCTCGGTCGCCCCGGCAAATTTTAACACTCCATTATACCGTCTATTGTTCACGGCGGGGGCACAAAGCCAAGAGATGCTTTCGGTTCACTCGTTGTTTACCGGGCATAAGTCTTAATCAGGCTGGCTGAGGCGGCCACATAGGGCCGGATGGGGTGCAGCGTGGTTATGTCGAAAATCCTCCTTGCGGAAGACGATACCGATATGCGCCGCTTTCTGGTGAAGGCGTTGCAGAATGCGGGATTTGACGTGACCTCTTATGACAACGGCCTTTCAGCCTATCACCGGCTGCGCGAGGAACCGTTCGAACTCCTCCTCACCGATATCGTGATGCCGGAAATGGACGGCATCGAGCTTGCCCGCAGGGCAGCCGAACTCGACCCCGACATCAAGATCATGTTCATCACAGGCTTCGCTGCCGTGGCGCTCAATCCGGATTCCAACGCGCCCAAGCAGGCCAAGGTCCTGTCGAAGCCGGTGCACCTGCGCGAGTTGGTCACCGAAGTGCAGAAAATGCTGGCCGCCTAGCGGTTTTTCGCGGCCTTGCCTCGCCGGTTTGGAGCCGATAGATCAATCCGGCCTAAGGGCGCGTAGCTCAGCGGAAGAGCACTACCTTGACATGGTAGGGGTCACAGGTTCGATCCCTGTCGCGCCCACCATTCAGTCTGACGGTTTGACTGTTTCCAGAGACTCGGCGCGTTGCCCCGCTACTGGCGGGCTTCTTATCGTAGCAATTCGGTGTCTCTGTTCCGACGCCCGCCATCAGCTCAATTTAGGGGCGTCGTCTCCGCGTGGAAAAATCCCGTTCCTGGCGGGCGAGCCATCGCTTTGCCTGGGGAGACGATGCGGCCAGCCAATACGAATCCCGTTTCTTGGCGGGTTCAAGTGTCTTCTATCCTTGCTGGCCGAGGCGGATAGTTAGCCCCTCGTTGATGGCCCGCATGAAGTTGATTCGCTCTTGTGCAAACCAGTCCCGCGATAACGATTTTCCTGCGGTCAACTCGTCTAGGGCGCGAGCCATTGCATCAAGTGCGAAGTTGGCGCGTGCGGCGATGGACGCGGCATTTATACTCAAATAGGCGTCCAGACTTTCGCTGTAATAGCGCCGCGCGTGCTGCAGTGTCCGCCCAACTGCGGCAGTCTGATCGAGCCTTTGTTCTATTGACTTCAGCAGATCGTCCAGCAGCACGACAAATACTCCGCGGAATGCCGCTTCGACCGAAGCGCGATCACCGGTTTGAAGTCCATTCTCGATGCTGGTCGTAAAGGTCGTGCCGTGTTCGCGATCGATCCGTTCTGCCTCAATTTGCAGGCTCCCGGCCCAAGCGTTGCGCTGATAGTCCGCTTTGAACAGGTGAGCCCGGTTGCTTTTTTTCGTCAGAGATGATGGCGCGCGAATGACAGCCGGAACATGGAATGCGCCCGTGTAAATTTGCCGGATGTGCTGGAGAGGGCCGCTCGGATCTTTCAAGAGTACGCGGATTGCAGCGTAATCCCGCGTCAACTGGGTTTCCGGAGGTTCAACGGTCGTGTGGAAAGAGCTTGAACCGCAAAAGGTGGGATCAAGTGCAGTAGCCTCAAGGTTGTTTGCAACAGCGACAACGGAGGCTATCGCAAGTCCGGCAACGCACACAAACACGCCAGGAACCACATATCCGATTGCAGGAGTAGTGTTCCGGACCTGTGCCATCGATTAAGGCTCGCTGCTTGCTTTTGGCGACCGTCGTAACCAGCCGATGAATAGCATCACAATCGTTCCCATCAAGCCGATAATAAGCGCGCCACCAAAAGGTACAAAAAAAGTCCATTCAACGGGTCCGCGCAAGACATCGGCTCCGGTAAAGGGAATGAGCCAGGCCAGCACGCCCCAGCCTAACGGATAGACCGCACCCAGCGAGACAAGCGCACAGAATGTCAATTTGAGCCTGTGCGAAATAGGAACATTCACGATAATCAATGTTGCAGCGAAGACCAGAACGCCGACGCTGATTGAATGCGTGTGCAACAAACGCAACGCTGCGTTTGCCTGATCGGCGACTTCCGCAATGCGACCTTGATCAATCACCTCGCTTCCGGAAAATCCGTGTATCTCTGGACGTTTGACGATTTCCCGCCGCGCCGCGGCATAAAAAACATCCTGGAACGAGACCAGTATGGCGCCGACGAGGGTGCCAAACGCCAGCATCAACAGACTAACCACGAGCGCATACGTGGGTGGACGGCGAAGCCATTCATTCATATCGATCAGCCCGGATCCAAAGACGGGCATAATAGACGCTGCAGTTTCGCAAATCACAAGGCGGCGGGAATACCGTACAAGCTCGCGTGCTTGCGCCACCCAAGTGCCGTGTATTACGCTACGAACAGCTAATTTGGGGGAATGTCACGATGAAAATCGCTTCGACGCTCACCGCGGCGGTGGCATTTGCAACTTGCGCTGCAACAACGCCAGTGTCTGCTTTTCAGTCAGAGAACACACTACGCATCGGTGGGATGTGGGCGATCACGGGAGGTGTCGCGCTAACGGGAAAGGGTGCACTCAACCTCAGCAGACTCGCGGTTGACGAAATCAATGCCGCGGGCGGCGTAAAGATCGGCGGCAAGCAGGTGAAACTCGCGCTCTTTGCCTATGATGAGGCCTGCAAAGAACAAGAGGGAATGGCGTTGTTGTCGCGCCTGGACGATGTCGACAAGGTCTTGTTCACCTTGGGGCCGACCTGCTCGGGCACAGCGGAGCCACTGTTCAACACGTTGCAAAAGAAACTCGACGATCCGAGCGACAAGGGCAGGCAATTTCTGTTCTTCACGGACACAGCAAGCAAGTTCGGGCTCGCAAAGATTTCTCCGTGGGTGTTTCGTAATACCGTCGATGAGCCAGCGATGTATCGGCTCATCGTGAAACATCTCAAGGAAACGCGGCCTGAACTGAAGACCGTCTCGGTCGCGTGGGAACCTGATTTCGCTCACTCGGCGTCGACGTGGAAACAGATCATCAAGCCGACGTTCGAGAAAGACAGCCATTATCAGATTGCCGAGGTCGTGGAGTGGGGCTGGCAAGCGACCGACTACACCGCGCAAGTCGCCAAACTGGCCAAAGCCAACGCTGATATCTATGTCACTCTCACGCACGAACCGACCACCTGCGCTTCCTTTCAAGAAATGGCGAAGCAAGGCGTGAAACCAAAGATAATTGTGGCGATCAGCAGTCTGGCTGGCGGAACGGTCATCGTCGGTTGCCCGGGTCTTGCCGAGGGGATGGTTGTGCCGACCAACTTCGCGCCCGTGACGCCGAAGGCCGTCGAGCTCGAGAAAAAGGCGTGGGATCTCTACAAGGCGGAGAGCAACCTTGACCGCAGCCACACGGCGTATGAGATCATTTATCTGGTTAAGGATTTGGTCGAGAAGACGGGTATTGAGAACACGCCGGAGTCGCTTGCGGCGGATCGTCGAAAGCTACGGGACGCTCTTGCTATGGTGCGCAGCTTTGACGGTATGATTGGTCCTATTGCAATTAATCCAGAAACGCACCCAACCAAACCACGTGAAGCTGAGAAAGAACTGTTCCTGCTTCAAGTTAAGGGCGGCCAATGGACCATTCTTCATAGTCCTCCCGGGTTTCAGAAGAAGTAGGCAGGATTCGACTCCTCTGAGGTCGAGCAGGTCTATCTGATGTGTGCTTATCCGAAATTGTTTGGCAGAGAGAATCTCCAACGTCAGGGCCGAATGTTTCCATTTTAGGGCTGGCTTAAACCCAGCCGTTCATACTGTCGCGACCATTCCGCGGGCCCATCGCGTAAATTGGCAATGCCAATGCCTCGGCGGAGCCGACCGTCGATCGCGGCTTTCACTAACCCCGGAGCAATGAAGGCCATTGAGATCGTCATGTTGACGTGACGAATGCTGCACTTATTGCGGGCGGCGATGTCCTCGATGGTCGCCTCGCCAGAGACGATAGCTTCCAGCCAGGCACGGCCACGGGCAATCGATCGCAGCAATGCAGCTCGGCGTTCGATCTTGATCGGGCGAACGTGCGACCGTGCGACAGACGGCGGTAGAAGAATTTCGCGCGGCTTCTTCGAAGGAGGTTTACGCCAGGGAACAAGAAGCGATGGAGCGCTCTCTTCATCGAATAGCTCGGCGTCAATGGAGCGTACTTCACTTACTTCCGTGCTTTTCAGCCAAACTGCTATTTGATCCTTGCGTACCTGCACGCGAGCAACGTTCATCAAGACGGTTAGCTGATCCGGTGCGTCTTGTCCGATACCGGGCCGCATCTGACTCTTCAGGTGCTTTGCGACAGCCTTGGTCACGGCACTTTCGATTTCGGCGGCGGGAACGCGGATGATCGCGCCGGCGGGCGGCGTGGCTATTCCCCGAAGATAAGGCTGTGACACGTAATAGCGGTAACGGACTCCATGCTTCGTTGAATGGGTCGGGATCATGCGGTGACCGGCCTGATCGAACAGCAGGCCACGGAGCAAAGCCGCAGATTTGGCCCTCCGCGTCACCTGATGCGATCGCTGTGCTGTCAGCTTGGCCTGCACCGCCTCGAAGAGCTTACGCTCCAACAACGGTGGCTGAGGACCCGAGAAGATCTCGTTCTTGTAGCGGACCTCGCCGATATAGAACCGGTTGCGCAGCATGTAAAATAGCGGGCCTTGCGTAAATGCGGCCCCGCCGCGCGTTTCGCCGGTCGACAGCCTGCGCACTTTGCTGCGGAATTTGCGTTCGCGCAGCTCGATTACCAAACGGTTGACGCTGCCGAGTTCCAGATACTGCTTGAAAATCGTGCGGACTTGTTCGGCTTCATCTTCGACAATCAGCAGTTTGCCGCCTCTCAATTCATAGCCGAGCGGCACTGTGCCACCGACCCATAGGCCTTTGCGCTTGGAGGCAGCAATCTTGTCGCGGATGCGCTCGGCGGTCACCTCCCGCTCGAATTGCGCAAACGATAGCAGTACGTTGAGGGTCAGGCGCCCCATCGACGTTGTGGTATTGAACTGCTGCGTTACAGAGACGAATGATACTCCATACGCATCGAACAATTCGACGAGCTTGGCAAAGTCGGCAAGGGAGCGAGTGAGACGATCGACCTTGTAGACAACCACGACATGAATCTTGCGTACTTTGACATCGGCCAGCAGTCGCTGCAGCGCCGGCCGGTTGGTGGAACCCCCGGAGAACCCTCCATCGTCATACCTCGTTCTGACAAGCGTCCAGTGCGCATGCGCTTGGCTGCGGATATACGCAGAAGCTGCATCGTACTGTGCGTCCAGTGAATTGAATTCTTGGTCGAGGCCGGAGTCCGTCGACACCCGCGTGTAGATGGCGCAGCGTATGGCTTTGCCTGCGGCACTCACGGCATCGCCGCCGCAGAACCTTTATCGCGGAGGCCAAAAAACCGTGGCCCGTTCCACTTGGTGCCAGTAATTGCTTGGGCGATTTTCGATAGACTGTCGTACGTGGCGCCTTGCCAGGAAAATCCTTGCTCAACTACCATCACCCGGTGCGCGTGACCATTCCATTCTCGAACGAGGATCGTGCCGGGCAAGAGCTCGCGCTGCCGCTGCGCCAATATCTTGGTCAAAGAAGCGACTTCGGTCTTGG
>Ga0111538_10013820_pt1 | contig 10645 bp, 9 predicted proteins | sample SoiMethybrSBSTD1_FD_79669 | JGI IMG/M metagenome (GOLD analysis project Ga0111538, IMG submission 79669) | Bulk soil microbial communities from a Populus tree surrounding site in Tennessee, USA - Soil MetaG P. TD hybrid SBSTD1 (version 2)... | ecosystem: Environmental > Terrestrial > Soil > Tree... | reverse complement strand
TGCCGCCGCAGCAGGTAGCCGGCCGCGAACCACCCGGCCACGAGGAGGACCAACCGGCCCAGGAAGTCAACCCCCGGCACCACCAGCAGCGGCAGCATGAAGATCACCTGCACGATGCGGTCGGTCACCTCCGGCACCGAAGGCCCGAACCCGGGCGGCCACCGCGGTCGGGGCCAGCGACCCTCGGGGGCCGTCCCCGCGGCCGCGGTGGTCGGGGGCGGCGGTCCGCCCGGCCGGGGCATGTCGCCGGCCACCCGCCGGTCGAGGTTGGCGTCGTAGAGCCGGCGCCGACCGGGATCGCTCAGCACCTGGTAGGCGAGCGCCACCTGCCGAAACCGCGCCCCCGCCGCGTCGGGGTTCTCCGGGTTGGTGTCCGGGTGGTGATCCCGGGCGCGGCGCCGGTACGCCTGGCGGATCTCGTCCGCCGTGGCGTGCCTCGCGACGCCCAGCACCTCGTAGTGGGTCACTCCCCGATAGCAAACCTCAGATCACCAGCCGGTGTACCGCTCCTCGTAGTCGGTCGGGGCCGCAATGGCGATCGGGGCACCGAAGTCGAAGAAGCGGATCGAGACCACGGCGCTGGTCACCGGCAGCACGTCCGGGGTGTCGATGCCACCGAACCTGAGCTCGAATCGCCGCACCATCTGGTCGCCGTCGACCCACACCTGCAGCGAGGTGATGGGGCCGAGCATGCCCTCGTTCAGGCCGTAGCCCAGGGAGAAGCGCGGGAGCGCACCCGGGTCGGCGGCTCGGAGCCGGACGGTGTCGATGCCGTCGAGCGGTTCGTGCCCGACCTCGTCGAAGTCGCCCGACGACTCGAGGTCGCCGAGAACCGTCGCCGGGTCGACCGCGAGCGTCCCGCCCTCGGGCAGGTCGCGGACGTGGATCCACCGCCACGTGGGATTGTCCGACGTCGGCCGGTAGAAGTACCACTCGCCGCCGACGAAGGTCTGGATCTGGCCGGTGGCGGGGGCGTCGCCGTAGTCGAGGACGGTCGAGGTGTCGGCGCCGGAGTACTCCCAGTGCTCGGTGCCCTGGGCGTCCTCGCTGTCGGCGTAGTCGATGGAGACGGTGGCGTCGGCTCGTCCCGACTGGCGCAGGGCGGCGGCCGTCTTCTCGGCCGCGGCGGCGAGCGGGGACGCCTCGGTCGAGCTGGTCGGAGCGAGCACCACCAGGCCGGCCGTGAGGACCGCGGCGACGACGATGGCCGCGGCGGCGCCACCGGCAGCGAGCCACCGGCGGTGCCTGCGGGCCGGGCCCAGGGCCACGGGCGCTTGGTCCGTCACGTCGGGGGCAACGGTGTCGGGCATGGACAGGATCTCCTCGAGCAGAGCCCGGGCGGCCGGGTCACCGGGCGAGACGACCTCGTCGGGCACGTCGGGCCGCGCCCGGCGGAGGATCTCCAACACGTTGTGGGGCTCAGCCATCGCTCACCTCCCAGATGGGCTGGTTCTCCCGGCTGGTCTGTCCGGCACTGCCCGAGCGTCTCGCCAGCTCCGCCGCGAGGCGCCGGCGAGCCCGGTGCAGGCGATGCCGGGCGGCGCCGGGACTGCAGCCGAGGACCTCGCCGGCCCGGGCCGAGCTCAGGCCGTCCCAGGCCACGAGGCGGAGGACCTCGCGGTCCTGCTCGCCGAGCGCGCCGAGCGCCTCGTGCACCACATCCAGCTCGTGGGGCTCTCCCGGCGCCGGGTCGTACGCGTGCCGAGGCAGCCGGCGCAGTAACGCCGCGTATCGCCGGTCACCGCGCCGCTGGTTGAGCCACACGTTGCGGGCGACGGCCAGCAGCCAGGGCAGCGGATCGTCCTCCGGCACGTCGTCCAGCCGCCGCCACGCCACCAGGAACGTCTCCGCCACCACGTCGTCGGCCCGGTCGCCGACGACGCCGCGGTAGAGGACATACCTCCGCACCGAGGGGTACGCCGTGTCGAACAGCGCACGGAAGCGGGCGGAGTCGGCCATGTACACCGCACTCTGTCCGAACCCGCCCGGCTGTTCCCGGGAATGTCGTCGACGACCCGATTCGCTACGGCACTTCGGCCCACTCGATCGCCGGCTTGGTGTCGCGGTAGCAGAGGAGCGACACCATCGTGCCCGGCGGGGCGGCCCGGTTCGTGGCCACCCCGCTGGTTCACATCAGCTGCAGCCGCTGGTGCTGCCGCACGACGGGCAGGCGTGGCACGACCCGGCCCGCTGCATCTGGACGCCGCACTGCATGCAGTAAGGCGCGTCGGCGTGGGAGGCCGCGGGGGGCTTGATGGCCGGCGACGTCCGGCCCCGGCCGGCCTTCTCGGCGTCGGTCACCCCGGCCCGCTCCAGCAGTGACGGCTCCTTGGGGGCGCTGCTGCTGTCGAACAGCGTCGGCGACGACGAGTCGAGCGACGGCGGGTCGGCCGGCACGTCCTGGCCCTGGCTCGTCTGGACGACCGTCTCCTCCACCCCCGGCAGCGTCGGCTGGGTGCGCTCTCCCGTGGTGAGGATGCCCAGCTCGGCCCGCTCCTCGTAGCTGAGGTAGTTCACGGCCAGCCGCCGGAAGATGTAGTCGAGGATCGACGTGGCGATGCGCAGGTCGGCGTCGTCGGTGATGCCGGCCGGCTCGAAGCGGGTGTTGGTGAACGCCTCGATGTAGTGGCGCAGCGGGACCCCGTACTGGAGGCCGTAGCTGACCGAGACGGAGAAGGCGTCCATGATGCCGGCCAGGGTGGAGCCCTGCTTCGACACCCGCAGGAAGATCTCGCCCGGCCGGCCATCGTTGTACTCGCCGATCGTGACGAAGCCCTTGCAATCGGCCACCCGGAACTCGAACGTCTTCGACGTGCGGTTGCGCGGCAGCTTCTCCCGCACCGGCACCTTGATGATCTTCTCGACCACCTGGGTGGCCACATCGGCGGGCGTGGCACCGGGCTGGGGGGCAGCGGCGGCTTCCTTCTTGGCCGTCGACAGGGGCTGGCCCACCTTGCAGTTGTCGCGGTAGATGGCGATCGCCTTCACGCCCATGCGCCAGGCGTCGATGTGGAGCTTCTCGACCTCCTCGACCGTCGCCTCCTCCGGCATGTTCACCGTCTTGGAGATGGCGCCCGAGATGAACGGCTGGACCGCCGCCATCATGTTCACGTGGCCCGAGTAGTGGATGACGTTGTCACCCATCGAGCAGGCGAACACCGGCAGGTGCTCGGCCAGCAGGTGGGGCGCCCCGACGATGGACTTGTGCTCGTCGATGTAGGCGACGATGTCGTCGATCTCACCCGGGCCGTAGCCCAGCTGCTCGAGGGCCCGCGGCACCGTCTGGTTGACGATCGACATGGTGCCGCCACCGACCAGCTTCTTGAGCTTGACCAGGCCGAGGTCGGGCTCGATGCCGGTCGTGTCGCAGTCCATCATCAGGCCGATGGTGCCGGTCGGAGCCAGCACCGAGGCCTGGCTGTTGCGGACGCCGTAGCGGTCTCCGAGCTCGCACGCCATGTCCCAGCTCTCCTGGGCGGCCGAGAGCAGGTCGGGCGGGACCAGCTCCTCGTCGATGCGGGCCGCCGCCTGCTGGTGCTGGCGGAGCACCCGCAGCACGTGCTCACGGTTGTCGGTGAAGCCGGCGAAGGGGCCCATGCGTGAGGCGGTGCGGGCCGACACCTCGTAGGCGTGGCCGGTCATGAGCGAGGTCACGGCGGCGGCGTAGGCCCGGCCCCCGTCGCTGTCATAGGGCAGGCCCAGCGCCATGAGCAGGGCGCCCAGGTTGGCGTAGCCGATGCCCAGCTGGCGGAAGCGCCGGGACGTGTCGGCGATGCTCTCGGTCGGGTAGTCGGCCCGGCCCACGAGGATCTCCTGGCCGGTGAAGAGGACCTCGACCGCGTGGCGGAAGCCGTCCACGTCGAAGCTCTCGTCGATGTTGAGGAACTTCAGCAGGTTGAGGCTCGCCAGGTTGCAGGCCGAGTTGTCGAGGTGCATGTACTCGCTGCACGGGTTCGACCCGTTGATGCGCCCGGTGTTGGCGGCCGTGTGCCAGTGGTTGATGGTGGTGTCGAACTGCATGCCGGGATCGGCGCAGTCCCAGGTGGCCTCGCAGATCTGGCGGAACAGGTCCCGGGCCTTGAGCGTGCGGACGACGTTGCCGGTGGTGACCTCACGCAGGCTCCAGTCGCCCCCGTCCACCACCGCCTGCATGAACTCGTCGGTGACCCGCACCGAGTTGTTGGCGTTCTGGTACTGGATGGAGTGGCTGTCGCGGCCGTCGAGGTCCATGTCGAAGCCGGCCTGGGCCAGCACCCGGGCCTTGCGCTCCTCGAGCGCCTTGCACCAGATGAACTCCTCGACGTCGGGGTGGTCGATGTCGAGGATGACCATCTTGGCGGCGCGCCGGGTCTTGCCGCCCGACTTGATGGTGCCGGCCGAGGCGTCCGCGCCCCGCATGAAGCTGACCGGGCCCGAGGCGGTGCCCCCGCCCTTGAGCAGCTCCACCGAGCTGCGGATGCGGGACAGGTTGACGCCCGCGCCCGAGCCGCCCTTGAAGATGATCCCTTCCTCCCGGTACCAGTTCAGGATCGAGTCCATGGCGTCGTCGACCGAGAGGATGAAGCAGGCGCTGGCCTGCTGGGGCACACCCGCCACGCCGATGTTGAACCACACCGGGCTGTTGAACGCCGCCTTCTGGGTGACCAGCAGGTGCTTCAGCTCGGCGTTGAACGCCTCGGACTCGCTGTCGTCGACGAAGTAGCCGCCCTCGACGCCCCAGCGGGTGATGGTGTCGGCCACCCGGTCGATCACCTGGCGCAGCGACCACTCCCGCTCGGGGGTGCCCAGGGTGCCGCGGAAGTACTTCTGGGCGACGATGTTGGTGGCGTTCAGCGACCACGTTGTGGGGAACTCGACGCCGATCTGCTCGAACGCCACCGAGCCGTCCCGGAAGTTGGTGATGCGCGCGTCGCGCCGCTCCCACTCCACCATGTCGTACGGGTGCACGCCCTCGGTCGTGTAATGGCGACGGATGCCGATGCCCGCCTGCTCGGGAGCGAGAGCCATGGGATTCCTCCAGGTCGGTGGCGTGCGGTGGGGGGACGACGGGGCATGATGCCCAACCACAAGCCCTTGTGCCCTCCGCCATGAGCGACCACAAGAGCTAGTGGTAAATTACACCACCGAAATTACAAGCCTGTCAACGCCCTAGCCCGGGGATCGCCGTTGACACACTGGTGCAACGCCGGCGCGCCACCCTGGATTCCACCCCCCTGCGCGGCTCCTCGCCGCTCGTGAACACCGGCCCGGCGCGGACTCGCAGGTTGAGAGACGTCCTGCCCGTCCCTGAGCGACGGGAGGCGGTCCATCAAGGAGTCGCCCAGCCCACCACAGACACGGAAGCGACAACCGCCATTCCGCTCGTCCGCGCCGAGGCCGAGTTCACGTTGGGCAACCTAGAAGGGAAGGGTTGTGGACGACTAGAGGAGGATCCTGTGAATTTCCGGCGAAGACATCCACAGCCCGGTGTGCGCCCTTCGCTACGGTGCGTCGCCTGATGCTCCTCCTCTGGCCCGATCCTGGCGGCGAGGTCGACCCGGCCATCGCCTACGCCGGCGACCCGCGGCCCGAGCCCGCCGGCCGCCCCTGGGTCATGCTCAACATGATCAGCACCGCCGACGGTGGCGCGGCCGATCCCGCCGGCCGGTCGGGCGGGCTCGGCGGCCCGGCCGACAAGCAGGTGTTCGTCGCCATCCGTGCCGTCGCCGACGTGATCGTGGCCGGCGCGGCCACCGTGGCGAGCGAGGACTACGGGCCGGCGCGCCTGTCCCCCGCCCTGCGGGAAGCCCGGCGCGAGCGGGGCCAGGCGGAGCTGCCGCGCCTGGCGGTGGTCACGGCATCGCTGCAGATCGCCCCGGACCGCCGCCTGTTCCGCGAGGCAGATCCCGGCAACCGCCCGATCGTGCTCACCACGGCCACCGCCGACCGGAACCGGCGCCGAGCCCTGGAGGCCGTGGCCGAGGTCATCGAGGTCGGCGACCAGCAGGTCGACTGGCATCGGGCACTGGCCGCGCTCAGCTCGGCGGCGGGCGCCCGGGTCGTGCTGTGCGAAGGCGGCCCCAGCACCAACGCCCGGCTGGTGGCCGACGACCTGGTCGACGAGCTGTGCCTCACGCTGGCTCCGTCAATGGTGGGTGGGACGGCGCCCCGGATCGTCGACGGACCGGCCGGCGGGCGGCTCGTGCCGCTGACGCTCGAGCGGGCGCTCATGGCCGACGGCTACCTGTTCCTGCGCTACGCCCGACCGTCACGGTGAGACGGGGCGCGGCGGAACCCCCCAGCGGGTCCCGCCACTACCCATGGAGTTGAAGAGACCCGCACCTTCGAGGCGGCGGAGGCGGTACGCCTGACCTCTCCGGTGCGAGCCACTTCGCCCTATGAGAGGGATATCGCCCGCCGCTATGACGCAGCGTGGCGAACGTCACGCGTCCAGCCACTCGCCGCGGTCAACCGCCGCGGCCGGACGGGCGCTTCGGGGCGGTGCGCTTGGTGAGCAACCTCAGCTCGTCCTCGAAGTCCGACAGGTCGTCGAACCCCTTGTAGACCGAGGCGAAGCGCACCGCCGCGATCACATCCAGCTCCCGGAGCAGCTCGAGCACGGCTCGGCCCACCCGCTCGCTGGTCACCTCGTCGCCGGGCAGCCGGCGCATCTCGTCCTCCACCGCGGCCGCCAGCGCCTCGGCCTCGCCCTCGCCCACCGGCCGGGCCTTCACCGCGGCCCGGACGCCGGCAATTACCTTCGAGCGGGCGAACGGCTGGCGCTCGCCCGAGCGCTTCACCACCATCAGGGTGGTCGCCTCCACCCGCTCGAAGGTGGTGAAGCGCTGGGCGCAGGCCAGGCACTCCCGGCGGCGCCGGATGGCGGCCCCGTCGTCGGATTGACGCGAGTCCACGACCTTCGAGTCGAGATGACCGCAGGCCGAGCAGCGCATCCCGGAAAGCTATCCGGCAGCCGGCGACCGCCGGTCGTGGGCCACCACCGCGCAACGTCCGCGTCAAGCGCGGAAAAGTGTCGGGCTGCGTGAACGGCCGATGGATTAGGCGCGTTTCGCGTCCCCTACGTGAGGTACGCGCGGTACGGTCTCCAAATGGCGTGGCGGTAGGTGTCTCGCTACCCACAGGAGTGACGATGGCTGGGGACGACAACGACTCACGCGCCCGAACTCGTCCGTCCGTGGCCGTCTCGGCGGTCAGGGTGGCGGTCCGCCGGCCGAGCTACCTGGGGAGGCGGTGAGCTGCAGGAATGACGATCTCGGGGCCGGCGACAGCACCGGCGACGGACAGCGAACGCAGGGTCATGCTCGACGCTGCGGGCCTCAAGAAGAGCTGGGACCTCATCAGCCAGTACGGCGACCAGGTGCCCCTGTTCTTCTACTCGACCCTGTTCCTGGGCCATCCCTACACCCGGGCGATGTTCCCGGTGAGCATGGCCGCCCAGCGCGACCGGCTCGTGGGGGCGCTGGGGCGCGTCGTGTCCCAGGTCGACGACCTCGACGCCGTCCGGCCGATGCTGCAACGGCTGGGGCGTGACCACCGCAAGTTCGCGGTGGTGCGCGACCACTACCCGGCCGTCGGGGATGCGCTGCTGGCCACTCTGGAGCACTTCTGCGGATCGCAGTGGACCGAAGAGCTCGCCCAGGACTGGCGGGCGGCCTACGGCATGGTGTCGCAGGTCATGATCGAGGCGGCCGACGCTGCGGCCGACACGCCCGCCTGGTGGGAGGCCACCGTCGTCGCCCACGAGCGGCGCACGACCGACGTGGCCGTGCTGATCGTGCGGCCCGAGGGCAAGCTGTCGTACCAGCCGGGACAGTCCGTGGCGCTGGAGAGCCCGCTGCGGCCCCGGGTCTGGCGGTACTTCTCGCCGGCGTCGCTGCCCGACGACAGCGGGTGCTTCGACCTGCATGTGCGGTTGATCGACGGCGGGGCGGTGAGCACCGCGCTCGTCCAAGCCACCCAGGTGGGCGACAGCCTGCGGCTCGGTGCGCCGGTGGGCCGGCGGCTCACGATCGAGGGACACCACCACGACCTGCTGCTCATCGCGGGTGGGACGGGCCTGGCGCCCATGAAGGCGCTGCTGGCCCAGGTGGCGGCGGAAGGCGGAAACCGGCGGGTGCATCTGTTCTGGGGGGCTCGGTACTACCGCGAGCTGTACGACATGCCGTCGCTGCACAAGCTCGTCCACGGGAACGAACGGCTGCAGGTAGTGCCGTGCGTGTCCGACGACACGGCCATGGGCGGCACGGTCGAGACCGGCGCCGCGGTCGACGTGGCCCTGCGTCATGGCCCCTGGACCGATCGCGAGATCTACGTGTGCGGCTCCCCGACCATGGTCGACGGCACGCTCACGACGCTCGAAGAGTCCGGAACGCCCCTGAGCCGACTCCACATCGACGAGTTGGGACACGAGGAGACCCTGCCATGACCGCCATCTCGAACGGTCCGAACGCCAAGCCGACGCTGCCCCGCCTCACGCCCGAGCGGGTCCGCAAGATGCAGTTCACACGCACCCAGATCGGCAGGCGAGGGCTGGCGGAGGACGAGGTCAACCTCTTCCTCGAGCGCGTGGCGGAGGACATCGCCGCCCGCGACGCCGAGGACGCGTCCATGCGGGCGATGGTCCTCCACTACCAGAACACGCTCGCGGACTGGCGGGCCGAACACCGCGACCCCCAAGGCCGCACCGGCCCCGGCGCCATGCCGAACGTCGAGGCGGTGAACATCCTGTCCCGCGCCCAGCAGGAGGCCGACTCGTACGTCGCCCAGACCCAGGCGTACTGCCGCCGCCTCGCGGTCGACGCCCGCGACCACGCCCAGCAGATCCTCACAGAGGCCCAGGCCCAGGCCGAGGAGGCCGCCAACCTGGCGGTCCAGGGCTACCGCGCCCGCTCGGGCGAGGCCTACACCCCCGAGTTCGAGGAGCTCGAACGACGCCTCGCGTGGGCCCGCACCTTCCTGTCGTCACTGGAGAGCGTCGAAGCCCAGCTCCGCACCGCCCGCGAGGCCCTCTCCTACGAGTTCGACCGTCTGGGCTCGGCGGGTAGCCCCAACCGTCGGTGACGCCTCACGGCCGGCCCGCGGCGGCCGGCGGGTTGCCTTCTCCCGCGAGTCGCTAGTCGATGTCCAGGATCAGTCGATCGCCCACCTCCAGATCGGGCCCACCGTTGGCCTCCCGCAAGGCGTCCACCACCGCCCTCGGGTCTCGATCGGGCGCGATCTCGGAAGCGATCGACCAGAGGGTGTCGCCCGGTTGGACCACATATTCCTGACCGGCCACGAGGCCGAGCTGGGTGCCGTCGAGCGGCTCAGGGGAGGGTGAGCCCTCCACGTCCGCGACCCACGAGACCACCTGTACGGCCAGGAGCGTCGCCAGCAGCACGACGGCAGCGAAGGCGACCAGGACCACGAGGCGACGGCGCCGCACCCGCGTGGCGCGGTCGGGTAACGGGCGAGCTCGGGGGCGGGTGGCAGGCTCGTCGGCCCACCCGTGCTCGCCCGGGAGCTGTGTGTCGGGCTCGTTGTCCTGACGGGCGACGCCGCGCCCGGATCCCAGCGACCAGTCCACTTTCGACCGGGGAACGTTGATGGCGACCATGACCCGATTCTCCTGATGGGTGTGACACTTTCGGGATGGGGCCCTCGCGGCGGGCCTCATCTGGCGATTCGTGGGCGTCGAACGCCCGTTCGACCTCTAGGCAACCACGAACTCGCGTTCGTCGTCAAGGGATCTTCGAACGGGTGTTTGCCTTGGCTACAAGCCGGTGGTACCGTCCGCCCAGAACGTGCGTTCGACCTGGTACGGCCGCCGTTCGTCAAACCCCGATCGTGCAAGTGCAGACCGCGATGCGGAGGGATCGCCCGGGCAGACCGGGCCTCGACGAGACCTGAAGGCCTGCCGCCCAGATCCGGGCAGACCTCCACACGAAGGAGCGCAGCATGCCGCAGACCACGACGCTCACGCCTAGACAGCGCGAGGTCCTGGAGATCATCGAGCAGCACTTGCAGGAGCGCGGCTATCCGCCGTCTGTCCGCGAAATCGGGGAGGCCGTCGGCCTCACTTCGCCGTCCACCGTCCACGCCCACCTGGCGGCGTTGCAGCGGCGCGGCTACCTACGGCGCGATCCCACCAAGCCCCGGGCCATGGAGGTCCGGTGGGACCCGAACTCGGATGCGGTGGCCGAGCGCCGGCCTGTGCGCCACGTGCCCCTGGTCGGCGACGTGGCGGCCGGCACCGACGTGCTGGCCCAGGAGAACGTCGAGGAACTCCTGCCGCTGCCGGTCGACTTCACGGGCGGCGGCGACCTGTTCATGCTGCGGGTCCGAGGCGATTCGATGATCGAGGCCGGCATCCTCGACGGTGACTTCGTCGTGTGCCGGTCCCAGACCACGGCCGAGACGGGCGACATCGTCGTGGCCGGCATCCCGGGCGACGAGGCCACGATCAAGACGTTCACCACCTCGGGCGACCGCGTGGTGCTCCTGCCCGCCAATGCCCGGCTGGGGCCGATGGAGTTCGACCCCGGGGACGTGCGGGTGTTCGGTCGGGTCGTCACGGTGATGCGCCGGCTCTAGCCAGGACGCTGCTCTAGCGAGCGGTCGGCAGCCCCTCGGGGCTCGGGACGTTCCACCCCTCTCGTGGGGGTCG
>Ga0111538_10013819_pt1 | contig 10645 bp, 8 predicted proteins | sample SoiMethybrSBSTD1_FD_79669 | JGI IMG/M metagenome (GOLD analysis project Ga0111538, IMG submission 79669) | Bulk soil microbial communities from a Populus tree surrounding site in Tennessee, USA - Soil MetaG P. TD hybrid SBSTD1 (version 2)... | ecosystem: Environmental > Terrestrial > Soil > Tree... | reverse complement strand
GCTGCGCGAGCTTCGACATGTTCCGGAACTTCGAAGAGCGCGGCGCGCGCTTCGAGGCGGCCGTGATGGAGCTCAAGCGCTCGATCGAGCGGGGACGCCGATGAGCCAGCTCGCGGTCCCTCGGATCGACCGCACGCTCCTCCTCACGGTGGCCACGCTCACCGCGCTCGGGATCGTGATGGTCTATTCGTCGAGCGCCTTCCTCGGCGCGGAGCGGTTCCAGTCGGAGTACTTCTTCCTCAAGCGGCACATCGTTCGCGTGAGTCTGGGCCTCGCCCTCCTCTTCGTCCTGGCGCGGGTCGACTATCACGTCTACGCGCGCTTCGCTCCGTGGGCGTTCGGGGGGAGCGTGGCGCTCCTCGTCGTGCTCGTGGCGCTCGGTGGAGAGGGAATCCGGGGCGCCAACCGGTGGCTTTCGCTCGCGACCATCAACGTCCAGCCGACCGAGCTCGCCCGCGTGGCGTGCGTCGTCTACCTGGCGCGCCTCCTGGACCGGAAAGGGGACCGCATGTCCTCGTTCCGGGACGGCGTGCTCCCGGCCGTCCTCACGCTCGGCCTCCTCTCGGTGCTGATCCTGCTCCAGCCGAACCTCGGGAGCACCATCGCGCTCCTCGCGACGGGGTTCGTGATGCTGCACCTGGCCGGGGCCCGGACCCGCCACCTGGGCCTGCTCGTCCTCTGCGGCGTCCTCGCGGCGTGGGTGCAGGTCCTGCGCCACCCGTATATGATGGAGCGGGTCGCGGCGTGGCGCGGGCTTTGGGGAGGGTCGATCGACGCCCTCGGCCGGAACTGGCAGCTATCGCAATCGATCCTCGCGCTCGGGTCCGGGGGTGTCCTCGGGACGGGGCCGGGGCACGGGCTCCAGAAGGTCTTCTTCCTTCCGGATCCCCATACGGATTTCATCTTCGCCGTGATCGGCGAGGAGCTCGGCTTCGTGGGAACCGCCTTCGTGCTGGCGGCGTATCTCGCGCTCTTCCTCCGCGGTCTCAAGATCGCGGGATCGGCGCCGGACCGCTTTGGCTTCCTCCTGGCCGCCGGGCTCACCGTGAACCTGTCCGTCTATGTCGCCATGAACATCGCGGTCGTGACCGGCGTGATTCCGACCACCGGCCTGCCGCTTCCGTTCCTCAGCTACGGGGGCTCGGCCCTCGTCGTGAACCTGGGAGTCATCGGTGTCCTACTCAACATCGCGAGTCAGATGGAAACCGGCATCCGAGCACGCGCGTTCGACGCCCCGATCGGAAACCGGCGACCAGGTGGCCGATAGCGCGCTTCCCGTACGACTCCTCGTGGCGGCCGGCGGCACCGGCGGCCACGTCTATCCGGGAATCGCCATCGCCGAGGAGTGGATGCGCCTGCACCCCGATTCGCAGGTGACGTTCGTGGGCACGGCCCGCGGCGTGGAAGCGAAGGCCGTTCCGGCGGCCGGCTTCGCGTTCCGCCCGATCGAGGCGCGCGGATTTCCGCGCCGCCCGACGCCCGAGGCGATCGGAGCGCTCTGGTCGTTCGGCCGGGGCTTCATGCAGATGGCCGGCATCATCAAGGAAGTGAAGCCGCACGTGATCCTCGCGACCGGAGGCTACGTGAGCGGCCCCGCGGCGATCTGGGCGCGGCTCCTCTCGATCCCGCTCGTGTTGCAGGAGCAGAACTCGGTGCCGGGGGCCGCGAACCGGTGGCTCAGCCTGATCGCGAGCCAGGTGCACATCAGCTTCGTCGAGTCGCGGAGCTACTTTCGCCGGAAGAACCACCTCAAGGTGACCGGCAATCCGATCCGCCGCTCGCTCCTCTTACAGGATAGGGCGGAGGCGTACGAGGCGCTCGGGCTCGATCCCACGCGCCGCACGCTCCTCGTGTTCGGCGGGAGCCGCGGCGCGGCGAGCATCAACCGGGTGGTGGCCGGCGCGCTCCCGCTCCTCGCGCGCGTGCCGTCGTTCCAGGTGCTCTGGCAGACCGGATCCGAGGACGAGGCGGCCATGAAGGAGGCGAGCCGGACGGCCCCCTTCCCGGTGCGCGTGCGCGCCTACGTGGATCGCATGGAAGAGGCCTACGCGGTCGCCGATCTCGCGATCTGCCGCGCCGGAGCGATGACCATCACGGAGCTGACCGCCTGCGGGGTGCCGGCGATCCTCATCCCGTATCCGCATGCCGCGCGCGACCACCAGAGGCAGAACGCGCGCGGGCTCGTGGACCGCGGCGCGATGGAGATGATCGAGGACAAGGACCTCGATCCCGCGGAGGTCGCATCGCGGGTGGAAGCGCTCTTCCGGGACGAGTCGAGACTTCGCCGGATGGCGCGGAACGCGCGCGCCTTCGCGCGCACCAACGCGGCCGAGAAGATCGCACGTTCGATCGAAGCGCTGGCGGGGCTCGCGGGCCCGGTCGACGAGAGCTAGGAGGATGTACGGACGGATCCGTCGGATCCATCTGGTGGGCATCGGGGGCAGTGGGATGAGCGGGATCGCGGAAGTCCTCTTGAATCTCGGGTACGAGGTCTCGGGGTCGGACGTCAAGGAGAGCGAGGCGACCAGCCGGCTCCGCGGCTTGGGCGCGCGCATCGCCGGGAGCCACGCGGCGGCGAACGTGGAAGGCGTCGACGTGGTGGTCGCGTCCACGGCGATCGGAGCGGGGAATCCCGAGGTGGACCGCGCGCACGCGCTCGGCATCCCTGTGATTCCCCGCGCCGAGATGCTCGCCGAGCTCATGCGCATTAAGGTCTCGGTCGCGGTCGCGGGGGCGCACGGGAAGACCACCACGACGTCGATGGTCGGCGACATCCTCGCCCGCGGCGACCTCGATCCGACCGTCATCGTCGGCGGGCGGCTCAAGGCGGTCGGCGCGAACGCGCGCCTCGGCCGCGGCCCCTTCCTCGTCGCCGAGGCGGACGAGAGCGACGGCTCCTTCCTCCTCCTCTCGCCCACGATCGCGGTCGTGACCAACATCGACCTGGAGCACCTCGACTTCTACAAGAGCTTGGACGACATCCGCGGCGCCTTCCTCCGCTTCGCGAACCGCGTTCCGTTCTACGGCACGGTGGTGCTCCCCGCCGACGATCCGCACGCGGCCCTGATCCGCGGCGACGTGCACCGCCGCGTGGTCACCTATGGCTTCGAGCACGAGGCGGAGTTCCGCGGGCACGACCTCGAGGTCGGACGCCGCGGCTCGCGCTTCCGGGTCGTCGTCCGCGGCGAGGAGCAGGGGTGGATCGACCTCCAGGTCGCCGGGGTGCACAACGCGAGGAACGCGCTCGCGGCCGCGGCCGCGGCGTGGGAGCTCTCGGTACCGTTCGCGATCATCCAGGCCGGCCTCCGCGACTTCGCCGGGGTGGGACGGCGACTCGAAGCGCGGGGCCAGGTGAACGGCGCCCTCTGGATCGACGACTACGCGCACCACCCGACGGAGATCGAGGCCGCGCTCGGCGCGCTCCAGACGTCGTACGGCCGTCCGATCGTCGCCGTCTTCCAGCCCCATCGCTACTCGCGCACGCAGGCCCTCCTCGATCGATTCGCGACCTGCTTCCACGGCGTGGAGACGCTGGTCCTCCTGCCCATCTATCCGGCGGGGGAGAAGCCCATCGACGGCGTGTCGTCGGAGCGGCTCGCGAAAGCCGTGGAAGCGGCCCATGGTCCGCGCGTGGTTCTCGCGCACTCGTTCCCCGAAGCCGCGGAGGCCGCGGCCCAGGCGCTCCGCCCCGAGGGAGTCCTCGCCACGATCGGGGCCGGCGACGTGTATCGAATCGGCGAGCTGATCCGGGGAGGTGGGCGATGAGAGCGGGGTACGCGGGACTTCCGACCTACAAACGTCCGGCGCGGAAGCGGAGGAACCGCCGCATCCTCCTCCTCGGCGCCATGCTCCTCCTGATCACGCTCGCGGCCCCCTTCCTCGCGGCTCCGTGCGCGCGCGCTCTCGGGGTGATTCCGCTCTTCCGTGCGGATCGGATCGAGGTCACGGGACTTCTCTACCTGTCGCCCGACGAGGTCCGCTCCTGGATTCCGGTGCGGGAACGCGAAAACCTCCTCCTCATCCACCCCGGCGAGGTCGCGACGGCGCTCTCGCTCCATCCGCGGATCGCAGGAGCGCGGGTCTCGCGGCATCCGGGGCGGCTCCGGATCGACGTCGTAGAGCGGCGCACGTTCCTCCTCGTGAACGCGGGCACGCTCCTCGAAGTGGACCAGTCGGGGACGATCCTCTCGCCGCTCGACCGCGGCCTCGTCGCCGACCGCCCGGTCCTCTCCGGCGTTCCGTTCCCGACCGTGAAGCCGGGAGCGCGGGTGACGACGGCGCGCCTCCGGGACATCCTCCACCTCGTGGAAGTGCTCGAGTCGCCCGAGGTGGGGCTCGTGTCGGACGTGTCCGAGGTGGTGTCGGAAGATCCACATCGTGCGATCCTGCGTCTCTCGCGGGATCGGATCCCGGTCACGGTCGACCCGGAGCGCGCGACGGTCGCGTCCATGCGGGCGCTCTCCGCCGCGCTCCGGGACCTCCGCGAGCGGGAGCGGCACGTGCTCTCCGTCGACGCGCGGTATCGGGGGCAGGTCGTGGTGCGTTGCGCGCCCGAAGACAGCGTGAGCGCGGCCCTGCCGCCGCGCGGAACCACCTAGGGGGGCGGACATGGCGGACGGACCCATTTACGCAGGACTCGATATCGGGACCACCAAGATCACGGCGGTCGTCGCGGAGCCGGATCCATCCGGCGAGGGCATTCGGATCCTGGGCGTCGGAAGCGCTCCGTCCGACGGACTGAAGCGGGGGGTGGTGGTGAACCTGGAGCGCACGGTGCGCTCCATCCAGCACGCCGTGCAGGAAGCCGAGCGGATCGCGGGACGGAGCGTGAAGAGCGTCTCGGCGGGCATCGCGGGGGACCACATCCGCGGCATCAACAGCCGCGGTGTGATCGCGGTCTCGCGGAAGGACTCGGAGATCCGGGCGGTGGACGTGGCGCGCGTGGTCGAGGCCGCGAAGGCGGTCGCGATCCCGGCGGACCGCGAGATCCTCCACGTGCTCCCGCAGCAGTACGTCGTCGACGACCAGGACGGGATCCGCGATCCCACCGGCATGTCCGGCGTCCGCCTCGAGGCGGAGGTGCACATCATCACCGGCGCGGCCTCCGCGTGCCGGAACGTGCTCCGCGCCGCCGAGCGCGCGGGACTGCAGGTGGACGAGCTCGTGCTCGAGCCTCTGGCGTCCGCGACCGCGGTGCTTAGGCCCGACGAGAAGGACCTCGGCGTCGCCATTTTGGACATTGGAGGCGGAACCACCGATATTGCTGTTTTCTACGAAGGCTCCGTGAGGCACACTGCGGTCATCGGACTCGGCGGCGCCAACGTGACGAACGATCTCGCGATCGGACTCAGGACTCCGGTCGAACGCGCGGAGCAGCTGAAGCTCGATGCGGGATGCGCGCTCACCTCGATGATTCGCCCGGACGAGACGGTGCGGGTGTCGAGCGTGGGAGGGCGTCCCGACCGCGACATCTCGCGGCACATGCTCGCCATGATGATCGAGCCGCGCGTGGAGGAGATCTTCGCGCATGCGAACAAGGAGATTCGAAAGAACCACATGGGCGCAGAGCTCCTGGGCGGCGGCGTGGTGCTGACGGGAGGCGCCTCGCTCCTTCCGGGGATGACGGAGCTGGCCGAGCAGGTGTTCGACCTGCCGGTGAGGCGCGGCGCCCCGATGGGGTTCACGGGGCATGAGGAAACGGTCTCGGATCCTCGATACGCGACCGGCGTCGGGCTGGCGATGCACGCCTACCAGAACGACGGCGGCCGCCGTGTCGCAGACGGCAACTGGATGGGGAGGATCGGTATCGGGATTCGTCGCTGGATCGAAGAGCTGGTGTAGCAGGGTCAGGTTTCGCGAGAGCTGGTTTGGGAAGACCGGCGCAACCGCTGTTCAGGGAGGAGTGACATGTTCGAGCTGGTGGAGGATGGGAAGGTGGTGTTGGGGGCCTCGATCAAGGTCATCGGCGTGGGCGGCGCCGGGGGGAACGCGGTCAACCGCATGATGGAGGCGGGTCTTCGCGGCGTCGACTTCATCGCCGCGAACACCGACGCACAGGTCCTGGATCAGTCCCGCTGCCCGAAGCGGATCCAGCTCGGCACGGGGATCACGAAGGGCCTCGGGTCCGGCGCGAATCCGAACGTCGGGCGCGAGGCGGCCGAGGAAGACGAGGCGGCGATCGCCGAGGCGCTCTCCGGCGCCGACATGGTGTTCGTGACCGCCGGCATGGGAGGCGGCACCGGAACCGGCGCGGCGCCGGTCGTGGCACGCGTCGCGCGCTCGATGGGAGCGCTCACGGTCGCGGTCGTGACGCGTCCGTTCGAGTTCGAAGGGCGCCGCCGCATGCAGATCGCCGAGGAAGGGCTCCAGGCCCTTCGCGAGAAGGTCGACACGCTGATCGTGATCCCGAATCAGCGGCTCCTCGCGATCGTCGAGAAGCACACGCCGCTCAAGGAGGCCTTCCGCGTCGCGGATCAGGTCCTCCATTACGCCACGAAGGGAATCTCCGATCTCATCACGGTGCCCGGGCTCGTGAACCTCGACTTCGCGGACGTGAAGACGGTCATGGCGGAGCGGGGGAACGCGCTCATGGGAGCCGGACACTCGAGCGGCCCGAACCGGGCGTACGAGGCGGCGCAGTGCGCGGTCTCGAGCCCGCTCCTCGACGACGTCTCGATCTCGGGGGCCGAGGCGCTCCTCGTGAACGTCACCGGCGGCGAGTCGATGACGCTCCACGAGATCAACGAAGCGGTCACGGTGGTCGTGGACGCCGCAGGGCGGGACGCCAACGTGATCTTCGGCGCGGTGATCGACGAGTCGATGGGGGATGCGCTCTCCATCACCGTCATCGCGACCGGCTTCGGCAAGGCCGAGATGATGAAGGCCCGCGCCGCGGAGCCCGCGCGGGCCCACGCCCCGCGGATCCTCGAGATGGAGCCGCGTTCGGTGCGTCCCACCGTCATCGTGCGCCCCACGCTCGACGAGATGGACGTGGAGGAGACGGTCCTGGAAGCGTCCTCGGCGGAAACGCCGGGTCAGGCTCCGGCCGGACCTCGTCCTGCGTTCCGGATGGCGCCCGGGACCGCGCGGCGGCCGTTCGGCGGACGTGCGATCAGCAAGGAGAACATGGACGTGCCTGCGTTCATGCGGAAGCAGATGGACTGAGGCAGGGACAACGAAAAAGCCCCGGCGGGCGCCGGGGCGTGAAGCGGTGCGGCAGCGCGTCCGGGACTAGATCGCCCGGGCGCGCTGCGCCGCTTTGGCCCCCATGTGCTTCTGGACCGAGCCGGTCCGGATGCACCGGGTGCAAACGCGAATCCTCTTCGGCTTGCCGCTGACGAGCGCGCGAACCGTCTGGAGGTTGACCTCCCAGCGGCGCTTCGTCACGTTGTGGGCGTGGCTCACGTTCTGACCGTGCTGGACGCCCTTGCCGCAAATGTCGCAAGTTCTGGCCATCAAACACCTCCGGTGGGTAGAGCCGGGCAGTTTACCTGAGCTTGGGGAGTGGTGCAATCGTGACTTGGCCGGCGCGGGGAGGGTCTGGGGGTCCTGAACCCGGCGCGTCCTGGCGCTCGATACTCCACCGCAGCGGCGACTTGATTGGCGCCGGGCGCGAGGGTTCAGGACCCCCAGACCCTCCCCGCGCCTCCCATATCGCCTTGCCCCTCACCACCAGCGGGGAAACTGCCTGGGCGCCCCCCCTCGGTTTGACTCGGACCTGCTGGGCGCCTAGCATCGGCCCGTGACCGCCCTGTCCGATCCGATTCGCTATCTCGAGGGGGTCGGGCCGGAAATGGCGCGCCGCCTGGCGCGCCTCGAGATCCGAACCGTCAAGGACCTCCTCTTCCACATTCCGGTCGGCTATCGGGACCGCCGCGAGGTGACCCCGATCGCGAAGCTCGAGCCCGGCACCGAGGCGTCGATCGAGGCTTCGGTCGCTTCCGTGCGTCCGCTCCGCCGCGCGGGTGGACGCCGCGACCTCGAGGCCACGCTCCGAGACGCGAGCGGAATCATGCGCGCGGTGTGGTTCCACCAGCCCTACCTCGCGTCCACGCTCAAGGCCGGGGAGCGGTACGTCTTCTCGGGGACGGTGCACGCCTTCCGGGGCCCCGAGCTCCACAACCCCGAGTTCGAGCCGGCGGATGGGCAAGGGAACCACCTCCACGTCGCCCGCATCGCGCCCCGGTACGCGCTCACGGAGGGAATCACCGAGCGGTGGCTCCGCGCGCGCGTCCGCGCGGCGCTGGACCAGCTGAAGCCGCCCCCCGAAGTGCTCTCGGGGGAATGGAGAACGCGGCTCGAGCTACCCCCTCTGCCGGTGGCGTTCGAGCGGATTCACTTTCCGGAGGATGTCGCGCAGCGGGAGCCGGCGCGGAAGCGCCTCGCCCTCGAGGAGATCCTCGCGCTCCAGGTTGCGCTCCAGTTCGTGCGGCGCCGGCACCGGAAGGCGCATCGCGCGTCGCCGCTTGCAGCGGGCGACCCCGCGATGCGGCGCTACGTCGCGGCCCTTCCCTTCGCGCTCACGAGCGCGCAGGCGCAGTCGCTCGACGCGATGGTGGAGGACCTCGACCGCGAGGTGCCGATGCGGCGGCTCCTCCTGGGCGACGTCGGCTCCGGCAAGACCGTGCTCGCGCTCGCGGGAGCCGTGCGCGCCGCGGGCGCGGGGCATCAGGCCGCGCTCCTCGCCCCCACGATGCTCCTCGCGGAGCAGCACGCGTCGACCGCATCGAAGCAGCTCGAAGCGGCCGGCGTCACGTGGGGCCTTCTCACCGCGGCGACGCCGGAGCGGGAGCGGCGGCCCATCCTGGAAGGTCTCGCCTCGGGGAAGATCTCCATCGCGATCGGGACGCACGCGCTCCTCGAGCCCAAGGTCGCCTTCCGCTCGCTCGGGTTCGTCGCCGTCGACGAGCAGCACCGCTTCGGCGTGCGGCAGCGGATCTCGCTCGCGCGGGGCGCGGACGCCGGGCGGAGCGCGCATCTCCTCGTCCTCACGGCGACGCCGATTCCGAGGAGCTACGCCATGACGCTCTACGGCGATCTCGATCTCTCCATCCTCGACGAGAAGCCGCCGGGCCGTCTTCCGGTCGAGACGACCTCGATCGACGGCACGCATCGGGAGGCGCTGCTCGATCTTCTGCGCGGCGAGATGGAACGCGGCGGGAGCGCCTTCGTCGTCTATCCCATCGTCGAGGAGAGCGAGAAGGTGGACCTCGAGGACGCGACCTCGACCGCGGCCGCGCTTCGGAAGGAGCCCGCGCTCGCCCAGGCCGGCGTCGAGCTGGTCCACGGCCGGCTGGCCGCAGACGACCGCCGGCGAGCGCTCGAGCGTTTCCGGAGTGGGGACGCGCGGATCCTCGTCACGACGACCGTGGTCGAAGTAGGGCTCGACATTCCCGACGCGACGCTCGTCGCGATCGAGCATCCGGAGCGGTTCGGGCTCGCGCAGCTCCATCAGCTCCGCGGCCGCGTCGGCCGCGCGGGGCGCGCGGGACGGTGCGTGCTCCTGACGCGGGGGGGGCTCGGCGAGGCGGCGCGCCGCAGGCTCCACGTCTTTCAAACGGTGTCGGATGGATTCCGCCTCGCGGAGGAGGATCTGAAGCAGCGCGGCCCCGGGGAGTTCCTCGGCACGTCGCAGCACGGATTCCCGACCTTGCGCGCGGCCGATCCCATGCAGGATCAGAAGTTGATCGAGGCGGCGCAGGAGCTGAGCCGGGAGCTCCTGGACCGGGCCGAGGCCGAGGCGTCGGGAGGACGCGTGGAGGCGTGGATCGAGATGCACGTGCCGGGGGCGGAGCGATACCTGGCGAGCGGGTAGAATTTCGACCAAAGATGGGGACTCCGGCGGCCGATACCAAGGGCGCGAGTCAACGCCACGAGCCGACGGGAGCCGCGATGACCTTCGAGTGCACGAACTGTCAGCTTCGCTACAAGATCGACGACTCCCTCATTCCCCCCGAGGGGGCCCGCGTGAAGTGCCGCCGATGCTCGACCCTCATCGAGGTTCCGGCCCCGGTGATCGAGCTGGCGCCGGTCGACCTGGAGCTGATCCCGCCCCCGCCTCCGAAGCGCGTCCCGCGCGTCGAGGAAGCGCCGGTGGAGCGGATTCCCGAGCCTCCGCCCGCGCCGCGCGTGGCCGATCCGGAGCCCGGTGCCGTCGACGAAGGGGTGACGCTGGAGCAGCAGCTCGCCGCCGAAGCGCGCAGCGTGCCTCCTTCGCCGGACATCGAGCACGATTCTTCCTTCGTGGAGCGGTTCGACGCTCCCCCCGCGGCTTCGATTCCGGCCGATCCCGCGTTCGAGCACATCGGCGCCTCGGCCGCGCAGTCCTCGTACGTGCAGACGGCGCCCGCGCTCGAGACCGAGCCGCTGGGCACTCCGCCGCAGGAGCCCGCGTTCGATCCGGCCCCGGCGACCGAGACGACGCCGGTGCTCGAGACGTCCGTCGCGCCGAGCCTCGGCGAGCCGTCGCCCCCCTCGCTCGCGCCGCTCGCGAGCGCGCCGTCGATCGGCGAGCCGTCCCTGGGCGCACCATCGCTCGCGGCCCCGTCGCTCGCGGCCCCGTCGATCACCGCGCCGTCGTTCGATGCCGCGCCGGCGTCCCTGGGCGCTCCGACGCCGGAATCGAATCCCCCCGAGCCTCCGGCTC
>Ga0111538_10013818_pt1 | contig 10646 bp, 14 predicted proteins | sample SoiMethybrSBSTD1_FD_79669 | JGI IMG/M metagenome (GOLD analysis project Ga0111538, IMG submission 79669) | Bulk soil microbial communities from a Populus tree surrounding site in Tennessee, USA - Soil MetaG P. TD hybrid SBSTD1 (version 2)... | ecosystem: Environmental > Terrestrial > Soil >... | reverse complement strand
TGGTCCGTCGGAAAAATCGTCGACGCCCTCCGGGCCCACGGCCTGGAGAAGGACACGCTGGTGCTGTTCACGTCCGACAACGGCCCCTGGCTGAGCTACGGCGACCATGCGGGCTCGGCGGGGCCCTTGCGCGAGGGCAAGGGGACGATGTTCGAGGGCGGCTGCCGCGTCCCCGCGATCTTCTGGGGACCCGGTCGCGTGCCCGCCGGGACCTCCTGCCGCGAGCCGGCGATGACGATCGACGTGCTTCCCACCGTCGCCCGCCTCATCGGCGCGACGCTGCCGGCCCACAAGATCGACGGCCGGGACCTCTGGCCGCTCATCTCCGGCGAACCCGGCGCGGCAAGTCCGCACGAGGCGTACTACCTTTACTACGGACGCGAGCTGCAGGCGGTCCGGTCGGGAAAGTGGAAGCTCCATCTTCCCCACGGCTACACCACGCTGAGCGGGCGGAAGGGCGGAACCGGCGGCTCCCCGGTCAAGTACGACGTCGTCCGGATCGAGGAGTCGCTGTTCGACTTGGAAAAGGACCCGGGCGAAACCACGGACGTGCGGGAGTCCAACCCCGAAATCGTGACCCGCCTCCGGGCACTCGCCGCGGCGATGAAGAAGGACCTGGGAGACTCTGCAACGAAGGAAACGGGAACCGGAATCCGTGAACCTGGTCGCGTGAAGGAATGATGATGCTGATACGGATCGCCCTGCTCGCCCTGCTCGCGGCTCCTCTCGCCGCTCAGGATTCGCCGCCCCGATGGAACGTCGTCCTGATCCTGGCCGACGACCTGGGCTGGCAGGACCTCGGGTGCACCGGGAGCACGTTCTACGAAACGCCGGCCATCGACCGCCTGGCGTCGCAGGGGATGAAATTCACCCAGGCGTATTCGGCGTGCAACGTCTGCTCCCCCACGCGGGCGAGCCTCATGACCGGCAAGTATCCGGCGCGGCTCCACACGACCAATTTCTTCGGCGGGAACCGACGGGGCGCCCTGCTGCCGCCGACCTACCGCCAGTCGCTGCCCGCCGAGGAGACGACCCTCGCCGAAGCGTTCAAGGCGGCGGGATACCGGACCGCTTTCTCGGGAAAGTGGCATCTCGGCGGCAAGGGATCGATGCCCGGCGACCACGGCTTCGACGTCGTCATCGGGGCGAACACCGGCCCCGGCCGCGGACCGGCCGACGATCCCCACTTCTCCACGATGTGCTCGACCAAAGCGGCGGAGTTCCTCGACGACGCGAAGGGCGCCCCCTTCTTCCTTTACCTGCCGCTCCACTCGCCCCACGTTCCGTTGAAGACCCGGCCCGAGCTCCTCGAGAAGTACAAGGCGAAGGCGGCCGCGCTGCCGACGAGGACGGAGCCGCGCGAGGTCGCCGCCGGACCCGGCTTCAAGGCGCGCGCGGTCCAGGATCACGCGGTCTACGCCGGCATGATCCAGGAGATGGACGAGGCGGTGGACCGCATCCTGAAGAAGCTCGACGAGTTGAAGCTCGCGGAGCGGACGGTCGTCGTCTTCACGTCCGACAACGGCGGGCTCACCACGGCCGAGGGGTCGCCCACCTGCACCCTTCCGCTGCGGGCCGGCAAAGGGTGGAACTACGAGGCCGGCCACCGGGTGCCCTGCATCGTCCGCGCGCCCGGCCGCATCGCCGCCGCGAGCGAATGCGACACGCCGGTCATCAGCCCGGACCTCTACCCCACGCTCCTGGAGATGGCCGGAGCTCCGGTGCCGCCCGGCCAGGCGGTGGACGCCGTCAGCATCGTCCCGCTGCTCACGAAGAAGGGGGGACTTCCGGAGCGGCCGCTCTTCTGGCACTACCCGCATTACAGCAACCAGGGAGGCCGGCCTGGGGGCGCGATGCGCTCGGCCGCCTACAAGCTCGTGGAGTTCTTCGAAGACTCGCGCGTCGAGCTGTACGACCTCGCGGCGGACCCCGCAGAGCAGCGCGACCTGGCCGCCGCCCAGCCCGAACGGGCGGAGAAGATGCGGAAGGAACTGGCCGAGTGGCGCAAGGCGGTCGGAGCCCAGATGCCGACGCCCAATCCGGAGCCGGTCGAGCCGTTCGGACCCAAGGGCCTTCCGCCCAAGTAGGGTCAGTCGTCGACCGGGTTCCGAGACCGCTCGAGAGCTCCCCGCAGCATCGGCAGGTAGTGCTTCGCCTTCACCTGCCCGTAGGGGAAATGGCCGTCGACGATGAGGCCTCCCAGCGACGGGGAGCCGGGTTGGGGGTTGAGCAGCGTCTCGCCGTCGGCTGCCAGGACGACGCTCCGAAGAAAGAAGCCTTGGCTGAACGATCCCTGCACCCTGCCGTCGGAGTCGACCTCGACCTTCTCAAGGACCTCGTTCATGCAGGAAATGTCTGGGACAGGGGTCGTGCGGATGTTGATCCAGACCGGAACGAATTCCGCGTTCACGAGCGATCCCACTTCAGGATCCGACAGCGCTCCGTCCCGGAGCAGCGAGCCGCCGATTCAGCACTCGTCCTTCAACGCTCCCGCGACGAGGACGAGCAGCATCGGCCGGCCGGTCTCGGCGGCGGCGCGGCAGCCCGCTTCATAGGAGTCCAGCCATCGGATGTTCAGGGAGCCGGAGTCTTCCCGGGCGGCCATGTGGGTCAGGCAGCCGGAAAGGGCGAGCGCCAGGGCGGGGATCACGGCGGAGCGGATCATGAGAGGCCGTACGGCTCACCGTCCGTCTCGTCCCCGGAAATTACACGCCTGGATCGGGATGCCGCCGGTGGCGCGTGGCGTGGACAATCAGGGAGATCAGGGTGATCCCGGAGACCACCAGCGCCGCGATGGGGAGCGCCGGCGACGGACCGCTGTCGTCCGCGATCTTCGGCGCCGGAGCGGCGCCCGATTCGGCGCCCGTGGACGCATCCATCAGCGCCTCCCCCTGCTTCTTCTCCTCCTTGTCGTCGCTGCCGCCGAAGAGGAAGCAGCCGGCCAGGGCCGGAAGGAGCGACGCCAGGAAAAGGGTGCCGATCCAGCGCATCAATCCGGAGCCTCCTCGGAAGCGGGGATGTCCAGTCTCGGGGTGGCTGCCGGAGACGGCTCCGTTTTCTGGACGACCTCGACGCCCTTGTCGAGCGCCTTCTCGGCTACCTTTCCCGCGAGTTCCTCTTCCTTGCGGCTCGCGGGAATGCTGAGTCCCGCGATCGCGCCGAGGGCGAGCACGCCCAGGGCCAGCGCCAGGGGATTCTCCTGGAGCGTGGCCGAGAACCAGTCGGAGCCCTTCTCGAAGCCCTGTCGGACGGTGCGCGGGACCGCGGCGACGGCGCTGCGGGCCTTGCGCATCGCTTCCTTCGCGCCCTCGGCCGCTTCTCCCGACTTCTCCTGGAGCTTCCCCCCGCCGTTGCCGCCGGCCCGGGATCCGGACCGGAGGTCCTTGAAGAACAGCCATGCGATGCCCAGGGCGGTCATGGTCAGCGGAAGGGGATTGTCCCGGAAGGTGTCCAGGATCTTCTCCCCGCCTTCGCCCAGCGTTCCCTGAAGCCGCTTCGCCACCGGCCGCAGCATGGCCTTCGGCGTGAGGCGGCCCTGGAGGAGACCGGCCTTGTCGCTGATCCGGCGCCGGGTTTCTTCGATCCCTCGGATCGTGGCGTCGCACCGTTCGGTCAGAACTGTCTTCGCGCCCATCGCGCATCCTCCTTGATCGAATCCAGGGTGCGCCGCGGCACCAGGTGATCGGAGCTCAGCGACCGCGTTCCGGTCCGGAACAGCACCAGGCCGACTCCCGCCAGCACGATCCCGACGACCAGCGCGGACACGGCCATCGCCGGCAGGGTTTCCATCCACCGCTGGAGCACGAAGGTCAGACCGAGCACCGCCGCGCCGGCGAGCACCAGCGCTCCGATGAACGCCAGCCCTCCGCCCGCGCCCACCCGGGTGACGCCGCTCTTGGCCTCTTCGGCCTTTTCGGCGAGCTCGCACCGGGCGAGGTCGATCTCCTGTCGAACCAGATTCCCGACGTCCTGGGCCAGATCGGAGACGATCCCTCCCAGGGAGGCTTCTTCACGATCGATCCGTTCTTCTTCCATCCGAGTCCTCCTGGGGATCAGTCGGCCGGCCCGGCGATCCGCTGTGTTCCCGCGCGCAGGAATCTTCCGAGGACGAATCCGGCGATCGCGGTCGCTCCCAGATAGACCGCGGGCCGGGTCCGGACGCCCTGCTCCACCGCCCGGACCAGATCCTCCACCTCCCGATCCCGGAGGCTCGACGAAAGTCGATCCAGGGCATCCGCGGCGCGCTGGACGTAGTCGGCGACGCCCTCCTCCTCCCGCGCTTCGAACTCTTGGGCGGCGTCGCGCATGATGTCGGCGACGGAATGAAGCTCGTCCACCGCCGCCTTCTTCTGCCGATCCAGCAGCCCGCGCCCACGCTGCTGCGCCGCCTCGAGAAGCTCGTCCGCTTTTTCCCGAACCGGTTCTTCCGGGTCTTTCCGTTCTTCCGTCATGGGGGCCTCGCCGTGTATGAAAGGATGCTCCGCTCTCCTATTTGGCGGAGTCCCCGGCCCCGTCGCGCGTGACGCGGCCGGCTCCGAATCCAGGCCCCCATAACCCTCGACCGGCGGAGGGATCAGCTTTTTTGGGACCGTGCTATGACTCGCAGACCCCGTCGATCCCTCGTCAAGCTGCTTCGAACCGTCGTGGAGAGCTGGAGCGGCGATGAAGCGCCTCGAATGGCCGCCGCGCTCGCCTACTACACCACGTTCTCGGTCGGCCCGCTGCTGCTCATCTCGATCGCCGTCGCCGGAATCGTCTTCGATCCCGAGTCCGCCCGGCGCGAGATCCTCAATCAGCTGACCGGCCTGGTCGGCCCGCAGGGAGCCGAGATCGTGGCCACGGTGGTCGAGAACGCGAGCCGGAGCAAGGGCGGGAGCATCTTCGGCACGATCCTGGGCGCCGTGGTGCTTCTGTTCGGGGCGAGCGGCGTCTTCGGCGAACTCCAGACGTCCCTCAACAAGATCTGGAGCGTGGAACGGAAGAAAGGGCGCGGCGTTCTCGGATGGCTCAAGGACCGGTTCCTCAGCTTCACGATGGTGCTGGGGATTGCCTTCGTCCTGCTGGTCTCGCTGGTCGTCAGCGCGGCGCTCCAGGCCCTGGGCGGCGTGGTCCAGGGATGGTTCGGCGATGTGTTCGTCATGAAGGCCCTCTATGCCCTCGTTTCCTTCGGGGTCCTGACCGGCCTCTTCGCCCTGATCTTCAAGGGGGTTCCCGATGCCCGGACCCGCTGGAGCGACGTGTGGCTGGGAGCCGCGATCACGGCGGCGCTCTTCACAGCGGGCAAGGTCCTGATCGGCCTCTATCTCGGCAAGAGCGGCGTGTCGGGCAAGTACGGAGCCGCCGGTTCCCTCGTCGTCTTCCTGGTGTGGATCTACTACTCGGCCCAGATCCTCTTCCTCGGCGCGGAGTTCACCCGCGTGTGGGCCGAGGTCCGGGGACACGGGGTCGCTCCCGACCCCGATGCGGCACGCGTCCGACGGAAGACCGAGACGGTGGGCTCGTCAGGCGGTCGGTAGCTCGATCCAGAAGCGGCTTCCCCGGCCGACGGTCGATTCCACCCCGACCGTGCCGCCGACCCGTTCCGCCGCCCGCTGGACGATGGCGAGACCGATGCCGTGGCCGAGATACTGGGCCTGGCCGTGAAGGCGTTCGAAGGGGCGGAAGATCCGCTCCTGGTCACCCTTGGCGATGCCGATGCCGTTGTCCTCGACCCAAAGGCGTCTCCGTCCCCCGCGCGATTCGGCCCTCAGCGTGACCGCGGGAGTAGTCTCGGGAGCGGTGAACTTGTTGGCGTTGGAGACGAGATTCACGATCGCCTGGACGAGGCTGGTCCGGTGGGCCCGGACGGTGCCCAGCGTTCCTTCCACGCGCACCTCGGCCTTGCGGGCCTCCAACTCGGGCTTCAGGACGGCGATCGCCTCCGAGACGACGGAATCGAGATCCAGCGCCTCGATCGTGATCTCCGCCCGCGAGATCTTCGCATAGTCCAGCAGGCTCTGGATCAGAGCGTCCATCCGGCGGCCGGAATCCACGATGCGCTGGACCGTCTCCTGGGCCTCCGCGTCGAGCGTCTTCCCCCGGTACTCCTCGAGCAGGATCTGCGACCAGGACCGGATCGCCCGGAGCGGCGCCTTCAGGTCGTGCGACACCGACCCCGAGAACGCCTCGAGCTCGCGGTTGAGCGCCGCAAGGTGCTCCGCCTGCCGGCGGAGGAGTTCGCTCTTGGCGTGGAGCTCCAGGAAGATGTGGACCTTGGCCTGGAGAATCTCGGGGACGAGGGGTTTGGGCAGGTAATCCACGGCGCCCGACTCGTAGCCGCGGAGGATGGATCCGGCATCGTCGCCGGCCGCGGTCAGAAAGACGATCGGGATGGCGCGCGACCGCTGGCGCCCGTGGACGAGCCGCGCCGTCTCGAAGCCGTCCATGTCCGGCATCCGGACGTCCATCAGGATGAGCGCGAAGTCCTCGACGAGGAGTCGCTCGAGGGCTTCCCGGCCGGAGTTCGCCCGCACGGTGGCGGCGCCGCACGTCGAGATGATCGCCTCGAGGGCGGTCAGGTTGTCGGCCCGATCGTCGACCAGCAGAATCTTCGGCTTCGAGAGGCTCTTGAAGCCCGAGCCGCTGCCCGGGTCCCACGGCGCCGGCGCGCCCCGGTCGAACCTCCCCTTCAGCTCGGCGACCGTCCGCTCCAGCAGTTCCACCTGCCGGCGGAGCTGCATCCGCTCGGCGTGGAGCGAGTCCAGAGTGTCGGGCGCCTGCGTCGAGGGCTTCTTGCCCTGGAGGATCATCTCGATCGCCGGCAGGAAGCTTGAAAGGTTATCCTTGGAAAGCACGCCGGCGGCCCCGTCCGCCTGAAGCTTCCGGGCGAGTTCGGCAGGCAGGGTTCCGGACACGAACAGAAAGGGCAGCTTGGGGTCCTGCTCCTGGACCTTCTTGAGGGCGTCCGCGCCGCTGAAGGTCGGCATGCTGTAGTCGCACACCGCCAGATCCCAGGGGCCTTTTGAAAGGGCCTGCGAAAGGGCCTGGGCGTTCTCCACCCTCACGGCTTCCGGATCGTATCCCCCTGAAAGGAGTTCCCGGAGGAGCCGTTCGGCGTCTGCCTCGGAATCGTCGATCAGCAGTAGACGGAGATGCTTGCGATCCATGGTTCTCCACTCCACCCCATCTTCGGGAGAGAAGAACCACAGCGCGCTCCGGCGTTACGATAAAAATGGAATGGCTCAACCGCCTCTCGCCAGGGAGTCCACTATATCCAGAACTTTCTCCGGCCCCTCGGTCTTCTCCACCACGGTCTGCCCGTGCCGGTGGCCTTCGTAGTACGCCTCGTCGGAGTCGAGCCCCGTGACGAAGACGACCGGAACCTTGCCGTGCGACGCCTCATCGATGCGCGCGGCCAGATCGAGGCCCCCCATCCCGGGCATCATGATGTCCAAGACCGCGACGTCGGGCTTGAGCCGCGGAACCGCCTCGAGCGCCCGGTCGGCATTGTCGAAGGCCGAGACGCGGTAGCCGTGCCGGGACAGCAGGCGGGAGATCGACCGGAGGTAGAGCGGATCGTCGTCGACGCAGAGCACGGTGCCCAGCCGGGGCGGCGGGCCGGGAGCCCGGAGACGTCCGCCGAGCGCTTCCTCCGCCAGGTCGAGCACCCTCTCGGAAGAAAGGGGGCGCGATTCCAGCAGGATCAGGCGGGCATTCGGCACCGTGGACCGGAAGAGTTCCTCGATCGGAACCTCCTCCCGTCCCGGAAGATCGGCGTCCAGGAACACGAGATCGGGAGGCGCGGCGGACGCCAGCTGGAGCGACTCGCCCACCGTGGCCGCCGTGAGCACCCGGGCTCCGCGTCCGCGCAGCACCAGGCGGGCCTCCCGGCTCCAGGAGGGATCGCGGACCGCAAAGAGAATGGTCGGAGGTCGGGTCATCATAGATCACCTCGTTCCTCGATCGGGCCGGGAAACTCCCAGCCGGACTCTCGAAGCAGCCGGCGCGCCTGGCTCCGGAGTTCCAGGTCGTCCCACGGCTTCACCATGAACAGATCCACCCGCTGCCGGAAGCTGCGGTAGCTTACCGCCATGTTCGGATACCCCGTCAGCAGGATGACGGGCGCATCCGGCAGGCGATGGCGGACCGCCTCCAGAAGCTCCGTGCCCATCATGCCCGGCATGAACTCGTCGGTGATCACCAGGTGGAAATCGCGCTGCTTGACGAGTTCGAGCGCGTGGAAGGGATCGGTCGTGAAGAACGCCTCATAGGGCTCGCCCCGGAGCGAGCGCTGGAGCGCCGCAAGGGACTGCGGATCGTCGTCGACGACCAGGACGGACGCCGGAACCACCTCGGGTCGGACGGCCTCCATGGCTTGCAGGGGTAGCGTCATGGGTCACCTCCTACTTCGGGCTCCGCTAACCGCCTTCGCCTCCGATATCGAATTCCGGTGGATCGCTGCCCGGCCGGGACCGGTCCACCTCGAGGACCAGCCGCCGGATGGTCTTCCGGAGCGACTCGTCGTCCCAGGGCTTCGTGAGAAGGAAGTCCACGCTCGCCTCCAGCCCGCGGATCACCACGTTCCGGCCGGGAAAGCCGGTCAGAATGACCAGGCCCATCCAGGGCCATCGCCGGTGGACCTCCTCCAGCAGCTCCGATCCGGTCATCCGGGGCATCCGTTCGTCCGCGATGACCACGTTGACCGGATGGCGGTCGAGGCGCTCCAGGACCGCCGTCGCATCGGAGACCGTGACGACCCCGTAGGGCTCATGGCGCAGCGTCCGCCGGAGCGCCGAGAGCACGGCGGGATCGTCGTCCACGCAGAGAATCGATGCTTCTTCCGTCATGAGCTTCCTCCTGAACGTCGCCGCTGGGACGCATCGGGCGGCCGAGTCTGCAGAAGCTGGAGGAGCGTGAGCTTGAGGGCCTCGTCGTTCCACGGCTTCCCCACCAGCCACTGGATTTCATGGGACAGGTGATGCGGATAGGCCGTCAGCATCACCCGAACCGTGCCCGGCGAGAGTCGGCGGACTTCCCCCGCGAACTCGCTCCCGCACATCCCGGGCATCCTCTGATCGATGATCACCAGGCTCACATCCCCCTTCGCGACCCGCCTCAAGGCGATCATCGGATCATCCGCGGTTTCGACCTCGTACGGCTCCCCGCGCAGCACGCGACGAAGGCTCGACAGAATCGCCGGATCGTCGTCCACGCAGAGGACGACCGGCTTGTGCGAGACCTTCACCGACGTCTGCTCGTTCATGGCCCGCTCCCGGAACCCTCTCCGCGCCGGGCCGGCCAGTTGGGGACGCTCTCCTCCCCGCCGGTCTCCGAGCGCCGGACCAGCCGCCGGACGACATCGACCACCACCTCCGGAACACAGGGCTTGACCAGGTAACTCGCCGCCCCGTGGCGCTTCCCTTCGGCGATCTTCTCGTCGGAATCCAGCGCGCTCAAGAGCACGACCGGAAGCGTTCCCGGATAGTAGCGTCGGATCTCGTCGAGCACCTCGAACCCGCTCAGCCCGGGCATCAGGACGTCCAGGATCAGGAGGTCGGGCCGGATCAGCGGCAGCTCCTCAAGGGCCACCTCCGGGTCCTCGTAGGTCAGCACCCGATAGCCCTGCCGGCGGATGATCCGACCGAGGCTCTTCAGGAAAATCGCGTCGTCGTCGACGCAGATCACCAAGGGAGGCTTCGACTGCTGGGTCCCCCGCGGGGCGCAGGTCAGCACCCGTTCGATCGTCGCGGCCAGCTGGGAGGAGGGCGCGCGGCGGTTGGTCGTGCAGAGCACGTTGTCGGCGGGCCCGGGCTCCGCGGGTTCCTTATCCCTCGAGCCGATCACCCGGATGATCCTCGTTCCGGGACTTCGCTCCTGAAGGATTCCCGACAGCAACCGTCCTCCGATGTCGTCCAGGGAGTCGCCCAGGACGACGAGGTCCGGGGGCGCCTGCCGCACGAGATCCAGAAGCCGTCGGGACGAACTCGCCTCGGCCACCTTGAGGCCCCGCTCCCGGAGCTGCTTCCGAAGCGAAAGACTCCACTCCAGGTCCCGGTCCGCAAAAACGATCAGCGGAATCCGTTCATCCATGGTCGAGCCTCCGAATCCGTGATGGAGAGAGGCCGGCTGGAGTCCTCAACAGAGAGGAACAGCGGGAGGGATTGCGAAGGGGAGAGGTCTGACAACCCGTTCTCGTGCCGGAGGCACTGAGACGAACGGTTCAGACAGTACTATTCTAGCTCAACTCCCCCGGCAGGTGCAACTCCACTACGAGGCAGGCGTTCAAAAAAACATACGACGTCAACCTTATGTACGACACGGAAGCGCGCACGTTACGATGGCTCGACCGTTGAGGAGCGAATAACCCCATGAAAACCACCCTCTTGGCCGTCCTGGCGCTTCTGGGGACGTTTTCGGGTCGGCCGGTCGATCCGGCGCTGGTGCTCGACCTCTGGCCCGGCAAGCCGCCGGGGGACGTCGGCATCGCGGGCGAGGAGAAGTTCTTCGAGCTGATGAGCAACGGCAAGATCTACCTCGTCGGGGGAAAGCCGACGAAGTGGAAGACCAACGTGTCGAAGCCCCAGATCCTCGTCTACCGCCCGGAGAAGGAGAAGGATACCGGCGTCACCGTGCTGATCTGCCCCGGCGGCGGCTACCACAACCTGGGC
>Ga0111538_10013817_pt1 | contig 10647 bp, 8 predicted proteins | sample SoiMethybrSBSTD1_FD_79669 | JGI IMG/M metagenome (GOLD analysis project Ga0111538, IMG submission 79669) | Bulk soil microbial communities from a Populus tree surrounding site in Tennessee, USA - Soil MetaG P. TD hybrid SBSTD1 (version 2)... | ecosystem: Environmental > Terrestrial > Soil > Tree... | reverse complement strand
TGATCGTGGTCGTAGACGCCGAAGCTGATTTCGCCATGCATTTTCCTTCGTTCATCACGCTGCAGCGTTACGCTCGCATCGATCTCGGTGTCATCGTCGACGTGCCGTGGTCCAACATCAAGATGACGACCTGCGCCCTGATGGGAGGCGACTCCGGCGCCAATCAATCGACGCCGCCCAAACCTTCGGGAGGGCCGCATTCGGCCATCGGCTGCATCGAGTATGGCAGCGGCGAGCGCGGATATCTCCTGTACATCAAGTCCTCGCTGACGGGCGATGAGAACGACTACATCCGCGACTACGCCCGCCGATACGAACGCTTTCCGCACGAGACCACGGGCGATCAGTTCTTCAGCGAGGAGCAGTTCGAGGTCTATCGCGCACTCGGATTTCATATCGCTCACGGCGTGCTGTCCGGTCGCGATCGGCTTGAGGTCTTCGGGAGCGATCGCCTCTTGACGCTAGAGGACGGCCACAACGAACACGCGCAGACGGTGCGCGCCGCGCTGCGAGGCGCGAACAATGGGCTGACGCGCCCTGCCGACAGAGCGAGTGAACGGACGCGCATCCGCGGCTTCCCAAACGCCTACGCGCGGGCGGGCCGAAGACGGTAGCCGGGATGAACGAGGTGCAATCCGTAAAGACGCGATGGTATTCGCCACCTCGCCATCGACGACCCGTCTGGGAAGACAAACTAATCCTTGAGCACCGCAGCCCCTCTTCCACATCGATGCCGAGGATCTCCGCTTCGTCGGGCGAGCAAAACCTGTGGTTTCGTAGGATGAGAAAGACCTGTGGAAAATCTTGATGGCGGCCAGGTGGTACCGCCGAATCACAGCGCGTCGCTTGCGCAGCGACCTGAAGCGAGCGCGATAATGAGGTGCAAGATGGCGCCGTACTCATTGGAGTTGAGTTCGTTGGAGTTGTATCATGAGTGCAGTAGGCGAGCGCGAGCCGGTTGCGGCGAAATTTGACCACCACCTGCAAACCTTCGAGCGGCTGAAAGCGAGCATGGCAGCGACTGACATGCGGATCGCGCAGTTCCGACAGGCGATCCATGGCGTGGGATACAGGAGCGTTGCTGAGGCGCTCGAAGCAAAGCCCGCCCGTGATGACATCATCGCACCTCCTCCGACGGCGGGCGCAGCAAGCCTGCTCCCGTGGGTGCTGGTCGTGGCCGTCGTTGCTGTCCCCATTTTCTACATTTTACTAGAGAGTGGAAAATCGCCATCGACCAACAACCGTCCGCCTGATGTTCGCTCGATAAGTTTGCAGTCCATGACAACCGCAATCGCACCGCGGGAGACCGAGCGGGCGCTCCCCAATGTAGCTGACGTGGATAACCGTCTGCGCCAGCCGGAGCGATCGGCCGATGCGTCACCACAAACCGATGCACCACCACAAGAAGCAACGATCGGGATGGCCATACGATCAACCTTGCCGCCCAGCGAGAATGATCTGGTCCCTGAAGCGCCCGTCGCTGCATTGTTGCCGGCCCCGATTGCAACGCCGGACACGGTCGACACCACCACGATATTTCCGACGCCGCTCCTCGACCTTGGTCAGGTCGAGGATGCCAAGCGCGTGCAACGACGGTTGATTGAGCTCGGCTTTCTATTCGCGACAGCAAATGGAAATTGGGGGCCACGATCGCGGAAGGCGCTGCGGGACTTCCGAGACGCACAAAGCCTTGGAAATAGCGACACCTGGGACGAGAAGACCCAGCAAAATTTGTTTTCGGCAGCCACCGCACGCGCTCCTGCGACCGGGAGCTTCGTTGGCGGATGGGGGGTCAGTGTCGATAACTGTCGGCAAGCACAGGACAATCGCTCGCCTCTGAGAATCGATACCCGCCGCGCGGAGGCATTCAATACGACATGTCACTTCAATTCGACACAGCGTGAGAGCGTGAATGAGTGGCGAATACGGGCCAGCTGTGCCGATGAGCACGACCGTTGGGACGCCAATATCCGCCTCACCCTTGCCGGAAGCAGACTGACCTGGACGAGCGAGCGTGGCACCGCCACCTATTTGCGGTGTCCGGCGATCTCGAATTGACAGCCACGCCAGCTGGCTCTTGGTGCAGCCCCTTGCAATCTGCTCTTCGCATCGCCACTTAAGCGCGCAGTGTCCATTCACCATTCTGTCCTGGACCATACCGGAAGCGCATCCATGCGGCGGTCGTACTCATCGCTGATCTCGATGACGGGGGAGCTATCTCCCTCGACCGCTCTAGCTTTGCCCCGGGCCTGACGTCTCCTCTGACACGTTGATTGCCGGCCCGGACGCGAACGCGGCTCCGGGCACTGGCCAGCTCTCGTGGTGCCTCGACCGTGCAACCGAACGCACGAGGGCTAAGCCACTGAGGAAGTCCCATGGCCAAAGAGAAGTTCAATCGCAGCAAGCCCCACTGCAATGTGGGCACGATCGGCCACGTGGACCATGGCAAGACGACGCTGACGGCGGCGATGACGAAGGTCTCGGCCGACAAGGGCTGGGGCCGCTTCGTCTCGTATCACGACGTCGCCAAGGCGTCGGCGGCGCAGGGTACGCGTGACGCGACCAAGATCCTGACCATCGCGTCGGGCCACGTCGAGTATTCGACGGCGGCACGGCATTACTCGCACGTCGACTGCCCGGGCCACGCCGATTATGTGAAGAACATGATCACCGGCGCGGCGCAGATGGACGGCGCGATCCTGCTGGTGTCGGCGACCGATGGCTCGATGCCGCAGACGCGCGAGCACGTGCTGCTGGCGCGCCAGGTGGGCGTGCCGCGCGTGGTCGTGTTCATCAACAAGTGCGACGTCGTGGAGGACGGCGAGCTCATCGACCTGATCGAGCTCGAGATCCGTGAGCTCCTGACCAAGCACGGGTTCGATGGCGACAACACGCCCGTCATCCGCGGCGCCGCGATCAAGGCGTATCAGGGCGAGAAGGGTCCGCTGGCTGAGGAGGCGATCCTCAGGCTCTTCGACGCGCTCGACAGCCATATCGAGCTGCCGGCGCGCCCGAAGGACCGGCCGTTCCTGATGCCGATCGAGGGCGTGCACACGATCTCGGGCCGCGGCACGGTGGTCACCGGGCTGGTCGAGCGTGGCATCGTCCGGGTCGGCGACGAGGTCGAGATCGTCGGCCTCGGCGAGACGCTGCGCACGATCGTCACCAGCGTCGAGACCCACCGCAAGGTGCTCGACCAGGGCGAGGCCGGCGACAATGTCGGCTGCCTGCTGCGCGGCATCGACCGCACCATGGTCGAGCGCGGACAGGTGCTGGCGCGGCCGGGCTCGCTCACGCCGCACCGGAAGTTCGAGGCTGAGGTCTATGTGTTGACCAAGGACGAGGGCGGACGTCACAAGCCCTTCTCTGGCAACTACAGCCCGCAGTTCTACTTCCGGACCACCGACGTCACCGGAACCGTCACGCTCAAGGACGGATCCGAGATGGTGATGCCGGGCGACAGCGCCGAGCTCGCGGTCGAGCTGATGAAGCCGGTCGCGATCGAGGAGAAGTCGCGCTTCGCCATTCGCGAGGGCGACAAGACGGTCGGCGCCGGCATCGTCACACGCATCATCGCGTGAGGAGCTGACGCCAACCATGTGGGGGCGAGGTGATGAGCCTTGCCCCCACAGCAGGCACGGAGGCTCGTCAGACCGAGCAAGCGGCATTGTCGTTGCCGGATGTCGCTTCGTTCAAACCCGGTTACAGGCTCCCGGCCTTCGCTATCGCTCCATACGGATTCGCGCTGGTTAGCGCGTCAAACCGAAGGATCCGGTGTAGCACCGTAACTCAATCCCGCAGCCAGACCTGCGTTGGTGAGCTCGTATGTGTAGCGATCACGCGAACTGACCTTGAGCCAATGATTGGCAACGGCCTTATTCAATCCTCGTTGGAAATCGGCATCCCGCACATCGATGAAATGGTTCCGCCGCAGTACGCCGCCGGCAACAACCTTACGTTTGATGAAGATGCTGAGTATCTGGCGTCCTACTTCTTCATCAGAAATCATTCTGTAGGCCTCCCTGTAGGAACCGACAATCACACAGGATGAATGCCCTCGCAACCGCAGTCTCACCCAACCCGCCCTTCCCGATCGCGCCGCAGGACCTTGCCGGGCAGCGCCCCGGTGTGGGTCGCGTTCTCCACGACCAGCGTGCCGTTGACGATGACGCTCGTGCGCGCGCCAGTCGGGTACTGGTGCGGGTCCTGATACGTCGCGCGATCGCGGAAATCAGCCGGATCGAAGATCGCAACGTCGGCACGGAAGCCCTCCCGCAGCAGCCCACGGTCCGCAAGCTTGAGCGCGCGTGCTGTCGCTCCCGTCATTTTGTGGATCGCGGCGGATAGCGGCAGCACCGTATTCTCGCGCACGTAATGGTCGATGATGCGCGGGAACGTGCCATAGAAGCGTGGATGCGGCATGCCCTGGCTCACGGTGCCGGTGGTCGCGACGCAATTGCCGTCGGAGCCGATCAGCGCGGTGGGGGAGCGCACAATATCAGCGATGTCGTCCTCGGAGATCGATGTCACCAGCACACGGGTCGCGCCTTTGTCATCGAGGAGATACTGGCAGAGCGTATCGACCGGGTCTCTCCCCTGCTCCTGCGCCAGCGCACCGATGGTGCAACCTTGATACTTGGGCAGGTTTGGCGAGATCGAGATCTGCACACAATCCCACGACGGGATGCGGCCCCAATTATTGAGCCCGTCGCGCGCGATGTCGGAGCGGATGCGTTCGCGCGTTTCGCGCTGTCCCAATCGATCGAGCATCGCGTCGACTCCACCCGCCTGCACCCAGGCCGGCAGAATGTTCTTCAGCGGATTGGAGCCCGCGGCATAGGGATAGGAATCGCAGTCGACGTCGAGCCCGCGCGCCTTGGCAGCTTCGATCATCTGCAGCGCCTGTGCCGCCTTGCCCCAATTGTCCGTGCCGGAGCATTTGAAATGCACGATCTCTACGTGCACGCCGCACTGCTGGGCCACGTCGATCGCCTCCGCCAGCGCCTCCAGGACATGATTCGATTCATCGCGCAGATGGGTGAAATAGCCGGCGTTGTAACGCTTAAGCACATGCCCGAATGCGATCATCTCATCGGGCTGCGCGTACGAGCCGGGCGGCGTGAACAAGCCGGATGACATCCCGAGCGCGCCCGCCTGCAAGGCGTCCTCGAGCAGCGCGATCATCGCCACCATCTCGTCGGCGCTTGGCGCCCGGTTCGCCATGCCCATCACCATCAGGCGCAGCGTGTTGTGTCCAACCAGCATGCCGGCATTCACGGCAGTCGTCGGGAACGTGTCGAGATAATCTGGAAACGTGACTTCCTTGAATGGAAGCCAGGGCGCGCTCGGGCTCAAGTAGTCCTTGAGGAGCTCGACCTTGCCGGGCAGCGCCGGCGCGACCGAGAAGCCGCAGTGCCCGATGATCTCGGTGGTGACGCCCTGACGCACTTTGCTCTCGGCCTTGGGGTTGATCGGCAGCGTGAAGTCAGAATGCGTCTTGATGTCGATGAAGCCCGGCGCGATGGCGAGACCTTCTGCGTCGATGGTCTTGCGCGCACGGCCCAGGAGATTCTGCCCGATGGCGGCGATGCGTCCGTCCGCAATCAGAATATCACCCGGCACGCCCGGACTGCCGCTGCCGTCGAACAATGTGCCGCCACGGATCAGGATGTCATACATGGCGATCTCAGCCTTGCGTCAGCGGGCCCCAGCGCAGGCCTGCGCTCGATCTGGGCTACACCTTGCGGACCCAAATCGGAAGAGTAGCGCTCACTATGATTCTTCGATTCTGCAAACCGTGCAGGTAGTTCTGCCCGCAATTCCGCCATTCCAAATTGGGATGTGCGTCGGCATAGCGCGTCCATAAGGGCGTTTACGCCCGTCTTCGACGGGCTATGGACGCGCGTAAACGCGCTTAAGGCAAACGCGGGGTGGGGACCCTTCATGAGCATGACGACATCGCGCGCGATGGATTTGAGGCCCGTGGCCCGAGCGGCGCAGCGGCTGTTCACGGCTAACCAGATCCTGTTCGTTGTTGCTCTGGTGTTCGGCATCGTGCTCGGCGTTGATCTGGCTACCAGGGAAACTGACGGCTATGTGCGTACGATAGCCAACGACACCGTGCGGGTCTTCCTGCTGGGCGGCCTATTCGTATACGCGCTGCTTTTCGCGCTCATGGATTATGCGAGGCGCTACTGGATCGGTGTCGCGCTTGCTGCGGCCCTGGTGATAGCGGCGCTCCTGGTGGCCGGCACCGGTACCGTGATCGACCTGGGACAGAATGCTGGCGGCTACGTCGAAAACGCGCTGATCGCTGTGTTGCTGTTGGGTCCGCTTGTCTTCTGGTTTGCCCGACAGCTGGCCGGTAGCTGGCGGCTATTGAGACAGAATGCGGTACCCCTCGGCCAGTCGTTGACCGACGTCGATCACCAAATTCGCGAGCTTGCCAACAGCCTCGCCGCAGCCGGACACGCAGCGCGGCCGCGTTATCCCTGGCTTGGACCGACAATGCTTGGCATCGGTCTTGCCACCATCGGTGTAACGATCTTCAGCTTCCTCACAATTATAGCACTCGGCGAGCGATTGCCTGACCCGACTGCTCAGCAACTTGCGGGTGACACGGCGTTCTTGGGCCTTCTCACGCTGCCGGTGTCGGCGTTCCTGCTCCAAATGGGGCGCAAGCTCTCGCGTCCCGACGCCGCAACCTTGTTGGAAGCAGATGAGCGCGCGCCAATCGTGCTGCTGCGCTCGTTTCAGGACGACGAGAAGTCAGTCAAGCGCCGGAGCGTGCTGGCCCGCCTCCTGTTCTGGGGCTTCGGCGGGCGCATCCGGCTCGAGGAGGCGATTGCCGGAGAGCTCGCGCGCTTTGGGCCGTTCGTCGCAATCGGCGAGCCCGGAGAGAAGCTCCCGGACCTCGGGGCTGCCCGCGCCTATTTCTCCGACAACGAATGGCAGGCGGCGGTGCTCGACTGGATCGGACGGGCAAGAACCATCGTGATCATCGGCGGCATGACGCGCTGGGTGACCTGGGAACTGCAACAGGTGATCGCATCCGGCAAGCTCGATCGTTTGGTTCTCCTGCTGCCGCCCGATACGCCGGATGGTAGGGCCGCACGCTGGCAACTCATTGCCGAGGCTTTGAGCGGAAGCCATTGGCGGGCGGCACTCGAGGGCATCGACACCGCTCACGCAATCGCGCTCTGCCAGAAGCCAGGCACGAATGACGAGATCATCACGTTCAGAAGCGCTGCGCCCCGGCAAGTCGACTTCGAAATCGCAATCCGCCTTGCGGTCTACGCGATGCATGCGGCCGGGAGGTCCGCCAGCGCCGGTCCACACACGTGAGGTCAAAGGCCGCGGTCAGTTACGCTGGATCGTACACTGACCACCCGCGGCCTTGAGACTGCTGCAGAACTGGTCGGCCGCGCCGGCGGACGCGAACGGCCCCACCATGGCGCGATGATAAATCCCCTTTGCGCCGAGATCGGCGCGTTCGATCGTGGCGGTCCGGCCACCAAGTTGGCGAGGAAACTTCGACTGCAGCGAGCGAAACGAGGCCTCCGCGTCGGCTTTGGTCCGGCGCGCGGAAACCTGCACGACATAGCCACGCAGAGCCGGCTGCGTTGGCTGGGCCTGAGATGGCGCCGCTGCAGCCTGCGTTGAACGCGGCGCGACATAGTAGGTCCGATAAGCATAGGCACCTGCGGTCCCGACCGTGGCAAAGGCGATCAGAGCAAGCGCGGTGACAAGGCCACGACGCCGCTCCTTGCGCGGCGGATCGTCATACATCTCCTCATTGCCCGGATGCATGACGGCGCCAAGGTCAAAATTGTCAGCACGGTCGTGCGCCTCCCACTCAGCATTTGCAGACTCCTCATGAGCCTCCTGATGCCCATCGAACCTTTCCTCGGGGATTTGCGAAGCGTCACGATCGCGGCCGTGCGAACGCGAGCGCTCTGCGTACCGATCGTCGGGCGCGCCTGCGTGATAGGCGTCTAGCCTCGGCAAGTCTGCGTCAGGTGGTACATAAAGCTGATTGAGCGCCGCGCGGAGGCTGCCGGTTGTCTTTCCGGGCGTCGCCGGCAATCTCCTCCCCGTGCGCCGCTCGATCTCGGCGGCGACGGCGTGCCAGTGGCCAGCGCGCTCACCGCTTGAGCGTCGCTCGCCGAGGCACGCGAGCCAATACGCATCCTTGCCGAACTCGTTCAGGAGCTTGTCCGCGTCGCGCGCAGCCTGTTCCTCCGGCGCACGCCGCCGCCCCCACCAACCGGCGGGTTCGATCGAACGACCGAGTTCCGACAAAACGTCGCTCTCGATTTTTTTGTCAACACGCACTGACATTGGCCAAACTCCGACACACGACCAATGAATCTCAACAGATTGCGCTTCCAGACTTCAGGAAGACGCCGGTAATCTGCAGCCGTCGGGGAAAAACGGTCTCAATCATTAATCCGCGCGACTGGGTCGTAACAATGGCAGCAATTGACGCTACTTATGACCAAGGCTGCCGAATGATGGCGCTGCTCTCGTAGCCCCTGTTGAGCGGTAAAACGCGTTAGCGCGCGTCTTCACACACTAAGCGAAATGCCGGAACGACGAGCAGGCAGCATGGTCGCCCCGGATTTTCGCTAGCGCTCAATCCGGGCTACACAATCAATTCTCGATCGTGGCGCCCGACATCTTCACCAGCTCGGCCCACACCGGTGACTGCTCGGCGATGAACTTGGCGAACTCCGCCGGCGTGCCCGGCTGCGTGATCGCGCTGAATTTCAGCAAATTCGCCTTCGCTTCCGGCGAGGTGAGCCCCTCGTTGATGGCCGCATTGAGCTTGGCGACAATCGCTTGCGGCGTGCGCGGCGGGACCAGCACGCCCGACCAGGCATTCTGCGGGAACGATGGAAACCCACTCTCCACCATGGTCGGCACATCAGGGAGCGGCGCCCAGCGCTGCGCACTCGTCACGGCGAGCGCGCGCAGCTTGCCTTCCTGGATCAACGGATAGAGCACGGTGAGCGCATCGAACTGCATGTGCGTCTGTCCGCCCAGCATGTCGGCGATCGAGAGCGCGGCCCCCTTGTACGGGATATAGACGATGTCGATGCCGGTGAGATGCTTGAACAGCCAGCCCATGAGATGCGGCGGGGTGCCAAGCGAGGCGCCGAAGTTGAGCTTGCCCGGATTGGCCTTCGCGTAGGCGATGAACTCCGGCACGGTCTTGGCCGGCACTGCGGTGGGCACCACCATCACATGAGGCAGCAGCGACACCAGCGAGACCGGCACGAACACCTTCGGATCGTAGTCGAGGTTGGGATTGAGCGCCGGTAGGATCGAGAGCGTGCCGGACGAGCCACAGAGCAACGTATAGCCATCGGGCTCCGCGGTCGCGACTGCCTTGGAGCCAAGCGCGCCGCCAGCGCCAGCGCGGTTCTCCACGATCACCGGCTGCTTGAGTGTCGCGTTGAGCTGCTGGCCGACCATACGCGCCATTACGTCCATCGGACCGCCGGGCGGGAACGGCACGATCAGCTTGATCGGACGGTCTGGATAGGATTGCGCCAATGCGGGTGAGACGGCAGGCGCGAGACCCGCGGCGGCAAGAGCAGAAAGCAGCTGTCGTCTGCTGAGCATGGGTTATACTCTCGCGATATCCTCTCGGCGATCGCGACATTATGGCGCCAATTGCGCCATCGAGATAGCGCTATCGCAAGAAGAACGACTTCAGCGAGTAGCCGAGAATGATCAGCCCGCCGATCGGCATGATCAGCAGCCAGCTGGTGAAGAGCCGTTGCGCAAGTTGCAACGGAACGAAGTAGCTGATGACCAGAGCGCCCACCAATCCTGGAATGGCCGACCACCAGCCCATGGATTTGACGAGGTCGGTGTCGAAGCTGGTTCGGCCGTCGGTGAGAACCAGAATCGCAAAGATCGCCGACCACAGGATGGCAAGGACGCAGCAGAAGATTGTCGCCCGATAGAGCCATTTGCTGGAAACGAGGGTCGACACCCAGCCGACCAGGGCGGCGCACGGGAACGCGAGCGCCAGCCAGCCGTACCAGTACATGCCCGGGCCTTCGCCGCTGCGGGCTCGCTGCATCCAGAAGTCAAGCTTGCCGACCGCCGGATGGTAGGTGAACAGCGGCCAGTTCATCTGCTCGAACAGCGTGTACAGGATCGCGAACGAGATGCCGAACGCGAACACAAAGCGTGCGGTCTTGCTCGTTGTCAGTTCGGCTGTCGCTGATTGGCTGGCAGCTTTGGCGCCGCCGAACTCGGAGATTCGCTCATGCACGTCCAAGGCCTGTGTCATGTTCCGACTCCTCGGAAATCGTTGGCGACGTGGCCGACAAGGAACGAGTACCACACAGCGACTGCCAGGAAGATGGTCAGCCACTTGCGCAGGCTTGCAAAGCTCTCGGAGAGAGGCTCGCGCCAGACGTACCAATATGCGGGCAGCATGGCCATGCCCATCGAGACGATATGCTCCTTGAACTCGAACGAGCCGACCGTCCACCAATGGCCGGTCTGTTCCATCGGGATGCGCACGTAGGTGCGATATTTGATGTAGACCCACGCTCCCAGCAGGAATGTCGGCACATAAAGAATGACGATCGCGGCAACGTACCAGCGCGGCGGCGCTGCACGAATGCG
>Ga0111538_10013816_pt1 | contig 10647 bp, 9 predicted proteins | sample SoiMethybrSBSTD1_FD_79669 | JGI IMG/M metagenome (GOLD analysis project Ga0111538, IMG submission 79669) | Bulk soil microbial communities from a Populus tree surrounding site in Tennessee, USA - Soil MetaG P. TD hybrid SBSTD1 (version 2)... | ecosystem: Environmental > Terrestrial > Soil > Tree... | reverse complement strand
TTGCAAGCATATTGCCGGCCTCCAGGTCCGGAACGACAAGAATTTGTGCCCGCCCGGCGACTTGCGATTTGATCCCCTTAATCCTGGCTGCCTCAACGTCGATCGCGTTGTCAAATGCAAGCGGTCCATCAACAATGCCGCCGGTAATCTGTCCTCGATCCGCCATCTTGCAAAGAGCTGCCGCATCGATTGTCGATGGAATTTTGGTCGTTACAGTCTCCACCGCAGAGAGGATTGCGACCCTCGGCACTCCGAGGCCGACCAGCGCAAAAAAGTCGATCACGTTTTGGATGATGTCGCGTTTCGCGTCGAGATCAGGAAATATATTGATCGCTGCATCCGTGATGAACAGCGCTTCCGAATGGTTCGGCACATCGACCATGAACACATGGCTTATTCTCCTGGCGGTTCGCAGACCTTTGCTGGAACTTGTGACCGCGCGCATGAGCTCATCGGTATGCAGGCTACCCTTCATCAACAACTCGCCTTTGGCTTCATGGACCAGCTGCACAGCCTTGGCAGCTGCCGCCTCACTATCGCCGGCATCGACAATCTCAAAGCTTGAGATATCGAGTTGATGCTCACGAGCAATCGCAGCAATTCGTGCGGCTGGGCCGACAAAGGTTGGAACAATAATACCCACTTCGGCAGCGTCCATCGCACCGCGCAATGACGACTCATCGCAGGGGTAAACAACCAGCGTAGTCGCTGGCGGCACCTGCTTCGCCCGCGCAATGACGCGATCATATTTGCTCTGAGGCGGCTCGAGCGAGCTGACCTCAGACATCGCGATTAACGTTTCCTCGGCTACGGGAATGGCCATTTGCTTCCTACGACACCTTTCTGCTTTCGGTCGTCCTTGCCGGCGCCAAGGTCGGCGCCGCGATGTCGATCACCTCTCGGTCGATACGAAATAGTCGCTCGATCACCCGCAATCTCTCGGCAGCATCGCCGCCGATCTTGCCGCCTGCGCTTAGCACCCGCTTCACAAGGTCGAGCGCGTCTCCGCAAATGTCCGGATCAGCCGGCAGCATCGACGGTATCGCTGCCACCGAACCCTCTGGATCGATCAGCAACATCAGATATTGCTCGCGAACAAGCGCCTTGAATGCAGCTAGCGGGAGCTTCGGCATTCCGCTCTGACTACGACGGATCTGCCGCACCATTTCGAATCCACGCTCATCCACCGAACCTCTAGGCATACCGACGTAGAGAAGCGACCGGATCATTGCCTCGCGCAATCCTCCAACCGGAATACGCGCCCGCAACTCGGCGATGCGGGCCTGCAGAAGCTCCTTGTGCAGCCAGCTCTTGGGTGCCTTCCGCGTTGGGCGCGTGCTTGCTGGGTCAATGCCGGCGACGGCTTGCACCACTGGGGAGCCGTAAACGGCGAAGAAGAGCTGTTCCATCCACGCGTCCCGCGCCCGCTGCCACGCGTCAAGGAAAGTGACGATCTGGTCCGACACGGAATCCTGCAAGCCACGGAACGGATTGTCATCCGTCGCGGCGCTGCGATGGGCTCGCACCCATTCACTGACGCGGCCGACGCCGGCCATGACTGGGTTGGCATCCGAAAACAACTCGTATTGCAAGCGCAGGGGGTGAAGCTTTTGCATCCGCTCGGCGGCGGGAGCGCTGGCAAACGCACGTACTGTTGGCTGGACGAACGCGCGGTAGAGAGAAGCATTCATCTCGGATATTTGAGCGGCGGCCGCGAAGCAGCGCTCATCAGACGCGTCATTGCCGCCCAATCTGCGAATATCTTCGAGTGTCCTCATCTCGCATCTCATCACCCAGTTCCCTGATACGAGATCGGGGTTTTCGGTGTCGGCGATCTTGCGTTCGAATATTGCCTCGTAGAGACCGGGCGGCAGCGTATCGATAAGATCGATATTGCTCGAGAACTCCTCGTGCTCCTTCCGAGCCACGCTCGATGAGACGAAAATCCCCAGGTGACCAGCGCTCTCGTGGATTGTGTAGACTATCGTCTGCCCATAGGAGCGGATTTCATCGACATCCTCGTACAGATCGAGAATCCAGCCCAATGCCTGAGGCGGCGGCGTAATGTTGTCGCCTTTTGAACAAAATACAACGATTGGAGATCGAATGTTGCGAAGATCAACGGTCGTACCATCGCCGTTCTTGATCTTGCCTGCTGCAAGATTGTTCCCGATGAACAGCTCGTCGACAATGAATTGGATTTCTTCGGGATTGAGATAGACGTGACCGCCCCACCAACGTTCAAAGTCAAGATAGCGGGGCGCCTCTGTATCAATCTTGGAGTACAGGTTGTATTGCTTGCTCCAAAGAGTGTTCGACGGATTGAGACTCTCAAAGTTCTGGACAAGCCATGCACCATCGAATTTTCCGTGGCCTAGGTCGCTGGTGAGAGCGGCCAGCCAGCTGCCACCGACGAGACCGCCGGTGTACCGCATCGGATTTTCACCGCGTACGCCTGCCCAATAGGAAAGCGGTGCCCCGGCAACGATGATGGGACCGGCTAACTCAGGCCGAATGGCCGCCATCATCAGCACTGCCCACCCGGCTTGGCAATTTCCCACGATGCAGGGCTTGCCGTCTGCGTCCGGGTGCAGATCAATGACCTTCTGAAGGAACATGGCTTCTGCGCGCGCCACATCCTCGATGGTCTGGCCGGGTACGGGCTCGGGCAGAAAGCCGACAAAATAGCACGGGTGCCCAGCCTTGAGCGCGACGCCGATCTCGCTGTCTGCCTTGAAGCCGCCGATCCCCGGGCCATGTCCCGCTCGCGGGTCAACAACAACGAAAGGCCGGCGCGTCGGATCTATGTCGACCGTCTCCGGAGGGACGATCCTCACAAGCGCATAGTTGACCGGCCGCGGAAGCGAGCGCCCATCGACAATGAGCTTCACGTCATAGTCAAGCACGTGTGGCGCAGTCTGAGCCAAGTGCTCATGAAGCTGATTGCCACGCTGGCGCATGACGTCCCAGAACAGGAGGTTTCGCTGAGCTGCATCGATCCAATATTCGAACGCCGGCGCCAGAATTCCAAAGGCCTGCGTGAACTGGTTATTTCGGTCCTGGCTGCCTGACATGACTTCCAACCTCGTTGCACGGACGCGTCTACATTCTGCGTCCCACCTACCTCACCTCACCCCCACTTCAGCGTCATACCCACATCCCCTGGCACTCCACCGCTGAAGTCAATGATCTGGACCCGCAGCCTGTACCCGAGCGGTCGCAGCCGTCGGTCCCAGAATTGATAGATCTCATTTGGAACCCCGGTCAGCGTGGTCTCCCACCCAGGCTCTTGTTGATTGATCGCGCGCCCTCGATCCGTGCAAAGTGTATTGGGGAAGCGGTAAACCTGAACTTCGGTCAGACCGTTCTTGGCTGCTCGTTCAATAATGACGGCTGCCTTCTTCATCACTTCCTCATCAGACAATCCAGACGGTTTTGTTAATCTCTCAATGAGAGCTCTCTTTTCCGCCTCTTCGCTCGCTCGCCTGCGCATTTCCTCCGAGGCCTTGTCCGCTTCCGCCAATGCGATCTTCTCCATCAACGCCTTGGCGCTCGGGACCGTCGATAGATCTTCGGTCGCTGTCATCGCCTCGTCTCCATTGGGACCGCGCCGGTCGCGCCTCACGGCGAGCCTGATAGCTTCATCCAGAAGCTTTTCGACCAAACTCTTCTGCAGGCCTGCGCTTTCTTGTTCGTGGATTTCCGAAGCCTGCGAATTCCTAACCACCTGCGGGTTCGTTCTGCGTCGCCAAGTTGCGCACCTGCGCTGCCTGGCGTCGTGCCACGACGGACAAACGCACTCACTTCACCAAACTGCTCGTTCGGAGCAATCCGGCTGTAGGGCGTCTGATCACGCCAGGCTCGGTACGGACTCCTACTGCCATCACAAACTAGCGACCGCCACGGCGCATTCGCCATTGTCCGGAGGGAGACCTTGGCTATCGATATAGGGCAGAAGGATGTGCTTTGGTTTAGACGTCACATGACATCTGCGCGTAGCAACCACGCTTAAAGGCGTTATTCTTGGAACGCGCGCGTGTTGCACAACAAGTCAGAACTCCTGACCTTATGCTATCGCAATGCCTGCAATGCACGCAGCGAACGGTATCCCTCATACTACGATACCGAGTGCAAATAATGCTGTACGTCAAATTCTTCACCACATCAATCGACGCCGTCTTAACTTGACAGCGTCTAATTTGCCGCGGTCACCACCAAGGCGTAACGTATTCTTTGATCGTGTGCACATGCTTAGATGTCTCTCACATCAATACCGATCAGTTGGTCCACACAAACTGAAACCGAGCGACGTCGTGTCCGCTTTGCACGCCAACACTTCTCGTTTTGGTAACGCGGCTTCCCTGATGCGCGTTCGCGACCTCTGCCTGGCTGCTGCAATCATTCTTGGCTCAACGACGTCATTAGCGAGCCCAGATCTGTCCGTGGTACAAGGCACGCCACGCTCCCTGCTCATTCTCGATCAATCGAGTTCATTCCGACAATGGCCGAGCGCCATCATTGCTGGACTGCGGTCGGAATTGGCTGGCAATCCTGAATCGCCCACAGCGATCTACGTGGAGCATCTTGATCTTCACCGGTTCCGAGGCGCCGAATATCAGGATAGCTTGGAGCAATACTTCAGTGAAAAATATCGAGATCGATCGATCGACGTCATTGCCACCATCGGGCCGCTCGCATTTGAGTATGGCATGCGCCTGCGTGGGAGCGTATGGCCAACTGTACCGTTCGTCTTTGCTGCAATTCCCGATCAATCTGCGCCAAGCCCAAGTCCTACATCCGGTGTGACTGGCACGACCGTAGCAATGAGCCTTGCCAACATGATCAAAGCGGCGCGCATGCTGGATCCGGCCCTCAAGCGGCTTGCGCTCGTAGGCGACCCCCTGCCCACCCATCCTTACTACTATCCGTTCGGCAAGGAGATTCCCGCTGCTTCACAGAACTTCGATTTCATTGATATGACAGGATTGCCCATCCCTACGGTCAGGGAACGGGTCGCCAACCTCCCGGACCACACAACAATCCTTTACACCGGCATCAATGCCAGCGCCGGAGGGGCGTATGTCGCAACCGACGTTGTTCCACTCATTGCAGGGGCAGCGAACCGGCCGATCATCGTTGACGCGGAAACCTATTTTGGGACCGGCGCTACAGGCGGTTTCCTCGTAAGTCCCGAACAGATTGGCCGAGAAGCTGGACGCCTTGTGCTGCGTATTATGCAGGGAGAAAGTCCCGCAGATATTCCGGTTACCAGCGGCGCCCCCCCGAAACTCGTCTTTGATTGGCGGCAACTCCAAAAATGGAAGATCAGCGAGCAGAATTTGCCCCCGATGAGCGAGGTGCGATTTCCCCAGCTCAGCGCATGGCGACTATATAGATCACAAATTCTTGCGGCCATTACCTTATTCCTCTTGCAGTTCGTCTTGATCCTTTTGTTGCTGTACGAGCACCGGCGCCGGCACAGCGCAGAAATAGCGACTCGCAAGACAATGTCCGAACTGGCTCAAATGAACCGCCTGGCAACGGCAGGTGAACTCTCTGCTTCAATTGCGCACGAGGTCAATCAGCCTCTGACGGGCATTGTAACCAAGGCAAATGCGGCCTTGCGCTGGCTTGCGGCGGACAAACCCGATCTTGAAAGAGCGCAAGCCGCGTTGACTCAAATTGTGAGCGCCGGTCATCGCGCCGGGAGCATCATTGCGGGCGTCAGATCGATGTTGCGAAAGGATAGCGAGGCAAGGGCATCCATCGACATCAACAAACTGATCTGGACGGTTCTAGGGCTGGTCTGGATCGACCTGCGAAAAAACGAAATCGAGCTTGATACCAAGCTCAATGAACAGTTGCCGCCCGTTGACGGCAATGAAGTCCAGCTGCAGCAAACGATCTTGAATCTCATTACCAATGCGATTGAGTCGATGCATTCGGTCGATCGTCGCGTGTTGCGCATAAGATCCGAGTCGGACGGGTCAGGTGGAGTGCATGTGTCGATCGAAGATACGGGAACCGGGATCGATCAATCCAATCTCGACAGCATCTTCAAGCCAATGTTCACCACCAAGGCGACCGGAATGGGTATGGGCCTGGCCATCTGTCGCTCAATTGTTGAGAGCCACGGCGGACGAATTTGGATATCGCCCGGCCTCGAAAGAGGATCCGTCTTCCACTTCACAATACCTGCGCAACATTAAGGTTTATATTGCGCCTCTTAGGGTTATTTTGATCTTCTAACCTTTATATCTCCCGATTTCCTCCAATTCACGGCTAGTATCTCGGCAACCGTCGAGCGACTGGCCATGCCGGATCAATCTCAGAGCAGTCCGATTATTTACATCGTGGACGACGATGCCGACGTTCGCGAAGGATTGCAGAGCCTTCTTCAGTCGGTTGGCCTGAAAAGCAGAGCTTTTAGTTCAACCACAGCGCTGTTGAAAAACAAGCTGGCCGACCAGGCGAGCTGCCTCATTTTGGACGTTCGATTGCCCGGTATGAGCGGGCTCGACTTTCAGGCCGAGGTCACCAAGGAACAAATTAACGTTCCCATCATTTTCATCTCTGGCCATGCCGACGTTCCAATGTCGGTTAAGGCCATGAAAGCGGGCGCTGTTGAATTCCTGACCAAGCCCGTGCGCGAACAAGACCTCCTGGACGCTGTTCGAGTGGCGCTGGACCGCGACCGAACCCGCCGCCAACATGAACAGAGCATGCAGGTACTCCGCGAAAAGTACGATTCGCTGAGCGATCGCGAACGCGAGGTAATGAGCTTGGTGGTCGCTGGCTTGATGAACAAGCAAGCCGCAGCCGAGATCGGCATCAGTGAGGTCACCCTGAAGGTGCATCGTCACAATATCATGAAGAAGCTTCACGCCCGGTCACTTGCAGATCTGGTGCGAATGGCTGACAGCCTGGGAATTCCCCCTTGGAAATCAAGGCACTAAACGTGAGCATATTCGCCGATCCATTTATTTTCTTGCTACAGACGGCCCGCCCCCTTAGAAAGCAAATTGGCTAAGGGGGGAAGTTAATTTGTTGAGCGAGCCAGTGATCTCAATCATTGACGATGATCCTCTCGTCAGAGATGGAATCGACGATCTCGTATCGTCCCTGGGGTACAGATCCCTCACCTTCGCATCTTCGGAGGAATTCCTGGAATCAGGTCAGGTAAGAAACACTGCTTGTGTGATCACCGATTTACATATGCCCGGATTAAACGGGCTTGATTTACAAGAGTACCTGCTGACAAAGGGATATAGCACGCCGGTCATTTTCATAACGGCATTCCCCGACGGCAAGGCTCGTGAGCGCGCATTAAAGGCTGGAGCAGTAGCATTTTTGAGCAAGCCATTTGAGGAGAAGTCGTTGATTAGCGCCGTCGGCTCTGCCCTAAAAGCGTCATAGGCCAACACCTGAAAATCCGTTTGCGGGCACGCCGCGCGGCACCTGCCAAGGCGTTTCGGTTCCGAAAATTCACATTTCGAACAGCCTTGTGAGCCTCGAAACGAGGCATCCGATCGCGCCAACCGGATGAGTTCCAGACTGCTTATCACCCTCAGAATAGGTAAGAGACTAATTTATACCACCAGTAGAGATGTTTTGTCGCAGTATTTACACTCTGAGCCATAAACCAAGATATGCGTCATCGATATGTTTCGACAATGGCGTGATCCCTAATCGTTAGCTCTCATTAGCATCCTTGCGTCTCCAGCGAATTCCATCGATCTCTTGATATGGGGCGGCCAACAACCAGCATGGAACCCGCATTGCACAGCCAACACGACGACCAACCCATCGTTCTAGTGATTGACGATGACCCTGACGTGCGTGACGGTCTGAAGGCACTTCTCCACTCCGTTAATTTGGAAAGCAAGGTCTACAGATCTGCTCCGGAATTCCTTCGGAGCAAGCTGCCTGATCAAGTCAGTTGCTTGATACTGGATGTCCGCCTTCCCGGATTGAGCGGCCTCGATTTCCAAGCGGAACTCGCCAAAGTGAACATCAACATCCCGATCATTTTCATTACCGGCTATGGCGATATCCCAATGTCTGTCAAAGCCATGAAGGCCGGCGCGGTTGAATTTCTAACCAAGCCGGTTCGAGAACAAGACCTTCTGGATGCAGTTCGGGCAGCACTCAACCAAGACCGCGAGCGGCGCAAATCCGAGGAGAGGATGCGTGATTTGCGCACCCGCTTCGAGGCCCTCAGCCAGCGTGAACAGGAGGTGATGGGATTGGTCGCGGCCGGTCTGATGAACAAGCAAGTTGCAGCCGAAATCGGAATTGTCGAGGTCACCGTAAAGGTTCATCGGCACAATATTATGAAGAAACTCGGCGCCAAGTCTTTAGCCGATCTCGTGCGAATGTCGGACGCTCTTGGACTTCAACGCCGAGCGACAACACCGGCGGAAAACAACAAGCACTAGATCGAGTGGCATTCCGTCTCCTCATGCCAGCAGCGCTGACGCAGCCCGATCACGATGTCGGCGTCGATAAGCAACGTCCTGCTCGCGCTCAGGTCAAAGCAACGATCACAGCCGCTCGCGACTTCAATCGCCGCAGCCCATGTCGCTCCGCCCAACAAGGCGCCCAGAAATGCAAATCCCCCCGGCGACAGCCGCCACACCTCGGCCCCTCTGAAACACCCCGCAATCAACGCACTTTCAGCGCCCCAATGCTCCAAGCCACACTCTTCGTCGGCTTGATTCAATTCCCAGATTGTTACGACTGGAAAGCGCGATCTGATCAACGAGATCGAAGGGTGGAACTCAAAGCGCATGGTGTCGATTGGATGTCTGAGCACAGACGAAAGCCGCAAACGCGAAAGGGAAGAAATTCCCGTGAACCGAGTTGCCTTCGCCCGCGCTTTCTCCAGCTCGGCGATATCCGCCAAATACTCGATTGAGGCCCCGCGCCCAAACGCCCTTAGAAATCGTGGAAACTCCTCATCAAGCCACGGCGCTGCCGATATCGCCTGGCCAGCGTTAACGAACTCGGATGCAAGCATCACGAACGACTCATCACCAAGAAGCTTCCGAACGACCGGAAACAGGCTGCTGAGCACATCGATCTGACTCCCAGCGCTGCAACGGGCGGAAGCCTCACCCACTGTCCTCAATCTTACCGCCGCGGCTGCCGGCGTGGGCGCAGCTTTTCGAAAGTCGACACCGGTGGTAATAGCGTCTGCTATCATCTCCGCTTCCTGATGTGCATCCGCGAATAAGCGACGTTGCTTACCCATATCTTCTGTGTCCGATCGTTCGTCGTCCACTAAACCAAGATATAGCGGCCTGCTATGTTCAGGCAGAGACGGATTACCTGCGTACAATGGAAATAGCGGCACTTATCATCATTAATCCCGCGATCATGGGTTTCGGGCGCGGGAGATGGGAATGCCTAGTAAGCAGGTGCGAGGGATCGATTCGTGGAACTTAACTAAGAGCGAGCCAGACGCCTCATTCCTACTGCTGATCGCACAAGGCGACAGACGGGCCATGCAGGTGCTGTTCGACCGATACAAGCCTCGAATCTATCGATATGCATTGCGCCTCACCAACAACAATGCGGTTGCGGAGGACGTCGTAAATGAAGTTTTCCTGACCGTCTGGCGACAATCAGCAAAGTTCGAAGGTCGTTCCAAGGTCTCTACGTGGCTGCTTGCGATCGCCGGGAACATGGCTGCGACGTTACGAAGCCGTCGCCCTCTCGAAAGTCTTGACCAGGGAATGGCAGATTCCATTCCAGACCTTGCAGACGATCCAGAAGTGACAATCGGAAAACTGCAGGAAAAAACAATTCTCGCCACTTGCCTCAGCAAATTGTCGCCGCCGCATCGGGAAATCATTGATCTTATCTACTATCGCGAGAAGACAGTTGCCGAGGCCGCTGAGATCATTGGCGTTCCAGCGAGCACCGTGAAGACCCGAATGTTTTATGCACGCAACGCGGTCGCACACCTTCTCAAACAGCGCGGAATCGACCGGGCTAGCCACACGATGACGTCGAGAGCCCCATGTCTTGCCCAGTGACACTCTGACGGAGCGCCCCGCCATGGCGAATAAGACCAGCCGTGTCGTGCTGCTCCTGCAAGGCCCGTGCTGGCTTTCGAACAACCGCTCACAAACATCGAGCGCACCAATCTGGAACAATAGACCATGACGCGAACAGCTCCCATCACCTCACCGCAGACGCAGAACCTCCTTCGGATCGGCGCAAATCGATTTGAGTCACTGATGGCAGTGCATAAGAAATTGCTCAACACTTTCGAGCAGGTCCAGCGAGACCGACTCACTCGCACTATGGAAGAGACGAAGCTTGCTTCCGAGTTCGCCGCCAAGGTCGCCAGCGCGCGCTCCATCCCCGATATCATGGCTCTCTACCAGCAATGGATCATGCAGTGTGAGGAGATGATGGCAGAAGACGGTCGCAAGTTCCTGGACGATAGCCAGAAGGTAGCGAATGCCGCACTAAGTCTGCTGTCGAACGGAGAGGACCGCGCCTAGCCGGACGGCGCCGATGCGTCCCCGTATCACCCCCAAGTAGCAACATGCGACACTAGCGGGAGTACAGCTATGACTGGAACCCAACTCAAACACCGACTTTTGGACATTACTCCGGAGCAAAAGGCAGCGCGCG
>Ga0111538_10013814_pt1 | contig 10648 bp, 12 predicted proteins | sample SoiMethybrSBSTD1_FD_79669 | JGI IMG/M metagenome (GOLD analysis project Ga0111538, IMG submission 79669) | Bulk soil microbial communities from a Populus tree surrounding site in Tennessee, USA - Soil MetaG P. TD hybrid SBSTD1 (version 2)... | ecosystem: Environmental > Terrestrial > Soil >... | reverse complement strand
CCGCCGAGCGGGCGGCCACGGACGCGCGCCCGTCATCCGCAGCCCGATCACGCTGACGTCCAGCAGGCGTCCGCGCGCGGTCTCGCCGTTCGCGGCGAAGAGCTCGACCTCGATCGAGGCAGGGACGCGCGTCATGCGGCGCTTCTCGGGACGCGGGGGCATCTCATGCGGCTTCGGAAGTCGGGGGAGCGAGCCTGGAGCCTTTCGAACCCGTCGTGCACCGGGGAAGGTTCTTCCGGCCGCAAGGCGTTCGTGAAAGGGTCTGCGGCTGAAAAGGTTCCCGCGACTCACGCTCGACAAGAGGCTGCGAAGCGGAGGACGAGCATGAACACGACGGTCCTGCTGGCGGAAGACATCGAGCTCGCACAGGGCGTCTTCGGGCGCGTGGCCACGGATCTGAGCCTGATCCTGGATCACGAGATCGTGCTGGACGAGGTGCACGCCTCGCGCGAGGACCAGCGCGCGGCGGGCGAGGGCGGCGTCCACATCTCGTTCAAGCTCGGGATCAACGTCTCGGGCAGGACGCTGCAGGGTTGCCTGCTCGTGCCGCTGCCCATGGCGGTCACGCTCGCGGCCTACATGATGATGCTGCCCGATGCGACGGTGGCGCAGGAGCGCCTGCGCACGGAGCTCGATCCGCCCTTCAAGGAGGCGCTGCTGGAGGTCGGAAAGTTCCTGGCCGGAGCCTGTGACACGGTCCTGCGGCGCCGGCTCGGGTTCCAGGTGACGACGCGCTCGGAGGGCTGCCAGGGCGTGCGCGCCGGCGTCCGTCCCGCCCTCGCGTATCGCGAGGGCGACGAGCTGATCGTCGCGCGCGCCACGGCCCGCGTGCACGACTTCGAGCCGTGCACGGTCGTGCTGATGCTGCCCGTGATCGAGTAGTCGGAAAGAGTTTCACTCGCGCGGCGACGCCCCGAATCGAGGCGCGTGGTGGCATCGAGAAGAGGCGGGGGGCGCTCGGCTCGCCCCCTGTTCGTCGGGATAGGTTTCGTCTGCCCGCCACCGCGCGGCAGACCCTGGCCCGTCGAACGCAATGAGCTCACAGCCCGAGGAACCCTATTCCGATTCCCAGCTCGACTCACCCGAGTATCGCAAGCGGCTGCTGCGCAAGCTCAACACGCTGATCGCGGTCCTCGAGGTGGCCTGCGCGAAGGTGCGTCGTTCGCTCGCGGGCCCGGACCCGGACGTGGAGCGCCTGACGCGCATCCAGAACAACCTGCAGGACACGCTCGGCGTCTGCCAGCGCGCCAAGCGCGCGCTCGAGCGCTGCGAGCAGCAGCACTCCCAGCTTCCTCCCGCGTCGCCGGCGGCGAAGGCCCCGGCGCCAGCGCAGCTTCCCGCACCGGCTCCCAAGGCGGAGCAGCCGGCGGCCGCTGCGTCCGCGGCGGAGCTCGCCTCGGCCGAGGAGAAGCGCAAGTTCGAGCGCCTCGGGCCGATCGACCTGCGCGAGGTGCGCGCCTGCGACCTCGACGCGCTCTGCCGGCGGCTGATCGGCTGAGCGCGCCGCAACGCGCTCAGCGCTTCCAGTCGCGCAGATAGCGGAAGTCGTGCCCGACCGAGCGCCGGGAGAGCTTGGCGATCACGGGCGGCACGCGCTTGAACTGGCTCGTCACCACGCGCTCGGCGATGCGCCGCACGAGCTCGCGGTCGAAGCCCTCGGCCACGAGCTCCGCCTCCGAGAAGCGCCGGTCCACGAGCCGCAGCAGGATCCGATCCGCGTCGGCGTAGCGGAAGCCGAGCTCGGCCTCGTCCGTCTGGCCCTCGAACAGGTCGGCCGACGGCGGCTTCGCGATCACTCCCTCGGGTAGCTCGAGGTAGTGCGCGACCTGGTAGACCTGGTGCTTGTACAGGTCGCCAATCGGGTTGAGGGCATAGGCGCCGTCGCCCCACTGGGTCGAGTAGCCGAGGAGCAGCTCGCTCTTGTTGCTCGTGCCCACGACGAGCCCGCACCACTCGACCGAGAGGTCGTAGAGCACGACCATGCGGCAGCGCGCGAGCACGTTGCCTCTGCGCCGGGCGTCCTTCACGCCCGAGGCCTGCAGGTACGCGTCGGCCATGCCGCTGATGTCCACGTCGCGCGTCGGGATCCCGAGCTGCTCGGCCACCCGACGCGCATCGGCCGCGCTGTCCGGGTTCGACGTGCGGTACGGGAGGAGGATGCCGAGCACGTTCTCGGGCCCGAAGGCGCGCGCGCACAGCGCGGCGACCACCGCCGAGTCCACGCCGCCCGAGAGGCCGATCACGACGCGCTCCAGGCGCGCGGAGCTCACTTCCTCGCGCAGGAACGAGACCAGGAGGTCGCAGACCAGCGCGGGCTGGACGTCGAGCTCACTCATGCTGCAACGCGTGCTCGGCGCGCAGGGCCGAGAGCAGCGGCACGTGACGGGCGAGCTCGGCGGCGAGGATCCAGGGCTTCTCGTCGCGCCGCAGCGGCACTTCCGAGCGCGCGCGCCTCAACGTCGCCGAATCGATGCGCGCCTGCGCGAGTCCGGGCTCGATGCCTTCCACCGCGGCGCGCGGGTTGGCGTACGGATCGAGGATGCGGCTCTCGCCGCCGAACCCGATGCCGTCCTCCCAGCCCACACGCGAGGCGAAGCCCACCCACGTGCGATACAGGAGGGCCGAGGCCGAGAGCAGGATGCTCCACGTGCGCTGCGAGGCGAGACCGGGCCCCGGCGCCTCGACGCCGCGGGCGGGAGAGGCGCTGGCCACGAGAAGCGCGTCCGCCTCGTTGAGGAAGTGCGTGTAGGCGCTGGGCACGTGCCAGAGGTCCTCGCAGAGCAGCGGGCCGAAGCGCCCGTGGCGGCTCTCGACGACGGCGAAGCGCTCGCCGGCGGCGAAGTCGCGCTCCTCGTCGAAGAGTCCGTAGCTCACGAGGTGCACCTTGCGGTGCACGCCCAGGAACCGACCGTCCTCGAGGAAGCCCAGGGCGTTGTAGGAACGCCCTTCCGGAGAGCGCTCCACGAAGCCGAAGGCGATCGAAATGCGCTTCGAGGCTTCCAGCAGGGGGCGCAGCAGCTCGTCGTCGGGACGGAGCGCCACGTCCTCCACCTGGTCCCGGAGGAAGTAGCCCGTGAGGGAGAGCTCGGGGAACAGGATCAGGTCGGCGCGGCCGGCGCAGGCCTCGATGCGCTGGAGGTGGTCCCCCAGGTTCGCGCGCAGGTCACCCAGGACGGGGTTGGTCTGGGCGACGGCCAGCCGGCAGTCCATCCGGGCATTGTAAGCCGACACGGTTCAGGACCTATCGGCAGGGCTCAGCCGGTATCCGCGCCACGGCGTCGCCGGACGGCCTCCCGCAACAAGAACTCGATGTGCGCGTTGAGGCTGCGCAGGTCCTGGGCGGCCCAGCCCCGCAGGTCGGCCAGGAGGTCCGGCGGCAGCCTCAAGAGGAAGGCGCGCCTTCCGCGGCCCTCCTCCGCGCGTTCCGCATCCTCGCGGCCAGCCTCGGGGTCCCGGGGGCTCAAGCAGGAGCTCCTAGGTGTAGAGGCTGCCCGTGTTCATCACCGGCTGGGGCGCGGAGTTGCCGCACAGCACGACCAGCAGGTTGCCCACCAGGGTCGCCTTGCGCTCGTCGTCCAGCTCGATGACGCGCTTGCTACCCAGGTCGGCGATGGCTTGCTCCACGATGCTGACCGCACCTTCGACGATCTTCTGGCGCGCGGCGATGATGGCCACGGCCTGCTGGCGCTGCAGCATGGCCGACGCGATCTCAGGGGCGTACGCCAGGTGGCTGATGCGCGCCTCGAGCACCTCGATGCCGGCGCGGTCCAGCCGCTCCTGCAGCTCGCGCTTGAGCTCCTCCACGACTGCGGAGGTGTCGCCGCGCAGCGAGATCGGGTTGTCCTCGCTCTGCCCGTCGTCGTAGGGGTGGCCCTTGGCGATCTCGCGGATGGCGGTCTCCACCTGGACGTCGACGTACTCCTCGTGGTGCTCGACGTCGAAGCACGCCTGCGCGGTGTCGCGCACACGCCACACGATCACGGCGCCGATCTCGATCGGATTCCCGAGCTGGTCGTTCACCTTGATCTTCTCGCTGGCCACGTTGTGGGCCCGCAGCGTCATCGCGTGCCGGACGGTGAACGGGTTCGTCCAGTAGAAGCCCTCGGTGCGCGCGGTGCCGCGGTAGCGGCCGAACAGGACGAGCACCTTGGCGCGGTTGGGGTTCACGACGAAGAACCCGAACGCGCAGACCACGAGGGCCAGCGAGGCGAGTCCCGCCCCCGTCCAGTACCACCAGTGGTCCTTCAGCGCCTTCGCGGGCGCCCAAACGAGCAGCAGGCCGAGCGGCAGGCCGACCACGTAGATCCAGGCCGATTGCGGCGGAAAGGCGACTTCGTGGGAGCGGGTCTTGGTCTCCATGGCAGGCCGTCCTTGGGTGCAGGGGTATATCGGTATGATATCACATTGATATGCGCCGCGATCCGACTGCCATTCAACGCTGGAGGCCAGGCCCAGCTCTAACTCGCGTTCAGCCCCAGGCTTACTACTGGGCCCGCCGGCCGGCCTCGCGCACCAGCTCGTCGGCGTGGACCCCGCTAGCCTGACCCTCGTAGCTGAAGACCAAGCGATGGCGGAGCGCGGGGCACGCGACCGACTGCACGTCCTCCTCGGACACCCACGGTCGACCTTGGACCAGCGCGCGGGCCTTCGCGAGCAGCACGATGGCCTGGCCACCGCGCGGGCTGGCGCCGTAGCGCACGAGGGAGCGCACGCGTTCCGGGGCGAGCTCGCTCGCGGGGTCGGTGGCGCGGACGAGCCGCGCAACCCAGGTCAGGAGCGCCGAGGCGATCGGCACCGCGCGCACGAGCGAGCGCATCTCGAGGACGTCCTGGGCCGCCAGCACGGCACCGCGAGGCGCGGCCGCCTCGCCCGTCGTGGCCGCGAGGATGCTCACCAGCTCCGCCTCGTCCGGCGCCGCGAGCTCGACCTTGCACAGGAAGCGGTCGAGCTGCGCCTCGGGCAGCGGATAGGTGCCCTCCATCTCGATCGGGTTCTGCGTGGCGACGACGCAGAAGGGCTCCGCCAGCCGTCGGGTCTCGCCGAACGCCGTCACCTGGCGCTCCTGCATGGCCTCCAGCAGCGCCGACTGCGTGCGCGGCGTCGCGCGGTTGATCTCGTCGGCCAGCACGAAGTGCGCGAAGATCGGCCCGGGCTCGAAGCGGAACGCGTGGCGTCCCAGTTCCTCCTCGAGGATGCGCGTGCCGAGGATGTCCGCCGGCATCAGGTCGGGCGTGAACTGGATGCGCTGGAACGAGACGTCGAGCGCGGCGGCCAGCCCCTTCACCAGCGTCGTCTTGCCGAGGCCCGGAGCGCCCTCGAGCAGCGCGTGACCCTCGGCCAGCAGCGTCAAGAGGAGGAGCTCCACGACCTCCGCGTGCCCGAGGAACGTCCGTCCCAGCTCCTGGCGCAGGCGCAGCACGCGCTCCTGGAAGGCCGACAACCGTGCTTCCAGCTCCACGACCTGCTCCCGGCTCATGCGCAGCGTTCCAGGATACGGTCGCGGAGCTCGAACAAGCTCGACACGACCGGACAGGGCAGGTTCGTGCTTCCCTCGAGCTTGCGCTCGTGGTCGACGAGCAGCACCTGCAGGCCCACTGCGAGCGCTCCCTGGACGTCGCGGTCGATCCGATCGCCGGCGTGAAGCGCGTCTGCCGCCGGCACCCCGGCCCGCGCCAGCGCGCGTCGGAAGAGCTCGGGGTCGGGCTTCTCCAGCCGCTCGGACGCCGAGCCGAGCACGAAGTCGAAGCTGCGCGCGAGGTCCAGCGCTTCCAGGAGGCGTGGCAGGCGCGCGCTCCAGTTCGAGATCAGACCGAGCACGAGCCCGCGAGTGCGCAACGACTCGAGCAGCTCGCGCGCTCCGGGGTACAGCACGAACGTTCCCGGGTCCTCGAAGCGCGCGAAGAGCTCCTGCGAGAGCGCCGGCAGCTCGCGCGCGTCGAGGCCGAGCTCGTCGACGAAGAGCCGCCGCTGGAAGGCACGGAACCAGGCGTCGGAGTAGCGGTACGCACCGTCGAGCTCGCGCGGCAGCTGCGCGTGCAGCTCCGCCATGAGCTGCGCCATGCGCGCCGGGTCGACGGTCACACCGTGCGCGCGCGCGGCCTCGGCGTAGATCGCGGGACGACCGGGGTGCTCGGAGAGAAGCGTGTTCCCGAGGTCCAGGAAGGCCGCGGACAGGGGCATGCAGGTTTTCGAGAACTCGGCTCGACTCCGCGACGGGCACGGGTCGATGGTCCGTGCGGGAAGAGTAGCCTCCATGGGGAACGGAGGAACCAACTTCCGTCACGCGGAGGGGGCCGCGGTCGTGCTGGCCGCCATCCTTGCCGCCGCGTGCCGGGCAAACGACGGATCGGACGAGCTGCGTTCGGTCCTCGGTACGGCCGAGCCTGCGCCGGAGGAGAGCCTGGTCGTCGGGCACCACTTCGGTGGCTGGCTCGAGGTCCACCCGGATCCACGAGTGCTCCCCGTGCTCGAGAACGCGTGTCTGCTCGAGCAGTCGGGAGCCTCCGAGGACGCCATCGAGATCCTGGGCGAGGCCATCGGCGACGAGGACGCGGTGGCGAGCGCCGACCTGCTCCTTGCCCGCGGAGCGCTGTACTGCTCGGCCGGCTTTCCGCGCGCCGCGAGCGGTGACTTCCAGCGCGCCACGCGCCTGGTTCCGCAGCGCGCGAGCGCCTGGTTCGCGCTGGGCAAGTCGTACGCGGCCCTCTCGCTCTCGCGCCAGGCGCTCGAGGCGCTGGAGCGTTCCGCCAGCCTGCGGATGGACACGACCGAGCTGCACGTCGAGCTCGCACGGACGCTGCGCTCGCTGCACCGGCGCGGCCGCGCGGCGCGCGAGTTCGAGCTGGCGCTCTCGCGGGACCCGGAGGTCCCGTGCGAGCTCCTCGTCGAGTCCGCGGTGCTCGCCAGCGAGGCCAGCGACCTCGCGAGCGGCGTGCGCACGTGGAACGACTTCCTCGAACCGGACGCGAAGCGCTCCGAGAGCCAGGCCTTCCTGCAGATCGTCCTGCAGGAGGCCGTGGGTGCGCCGATCGAGAACGTGATCGGCCTCGTGCGCACCCTGGACATCGATCACGGAGAGCTCGAGCGCTCGACCGCGCACGTGCTCACGGCGTTGCAGCTCGCCGACCCCGAGACGCGCCAGGCGACCGCGCAGCGGCTGCTCGCGGGGGAGGTCGATCCCGGGCGGCGCGCGCAGCTCGAGGCCGCGGTCGACGGGGGAGCGCCGGGCCGGAACCGAGCGATCCGATAGACGCCGCGTCAGCGCGTCGCCAGCGCGTGGAAGGCGGCGGCGCTCGGCTCGAAGTTGGAGCCGTCGAGCTCGCCCAGCAGCTGGACGCTGCGGAACCCCGCCGCGTGCAGCGACTCGCGCACCTCGCGCGCCGTGTACACCGCGTACGAGGCCGCGCGGCTCTCGAGCGCGCCGTCCGGGCGCGAGAGGTTGACGAACGTGTACACGTTCTCGAGGCGCCCGGTGCCGGGATCGTAGTGGCCTTCGGAGAGCAGCAAGCGGTCTCCGAAACGCCGCCAGTCGCGGAACGCGCGCCGCGCCAGCGCGAGCTCGGCCACGAGCGGGTACTCGAGCAGGAACCGACCGCCCGGACGCAGGGTGCGAGCCACGCCGCCGAGGAACGCGCGGTTGCCGGCGTCGTCCAGGTAGCCGTAGCTGTTGCCGACGCAGAAGGCGGCGTCGAGCTCGGCGGTCCACGGGAGCTCGCGCATGTCGCCGTTCACGAGCTCGAGCTCGAGGTTGCGCGACGCCGCGGCGCGGCGCGCCTCGGTCACGAACTCGACCGACTGGTCGAGGCCGCTCACGCGATGGCCGAGCGCGGCCAGCTCGAGCGCGACGCGACCGTTGCCGCAGGGCACGTCGAGGACGCGCTCGTCCGGCGCGAGACGCAGCACGCGCGCTATGTCGGCCGCCTGTCCGCGCGACACCTCTGGCGGCATCGCACGCCGCCAGAGCTCCAGGGCCGGGCCTTCGAAGAAGGTCGTCCACCAGCCTGGAGCGGGCATGCGGCTACTCCGACGGCTCCTTGAGGAACAGGTAGTAGAGCTGTCCCTCGATCTTCGTCTCACCCGCCGCGGCCTCGGCCTCCGGTCCCACGCCGAGGTAGAGGTCCGCGCGGCCGGCGGTGCGGATTGCTCCGCCGGTGTCCTGATCGAAGAGGAAGCGATTCACCGCGGGGTCCTGGACCGGAGCCTCGACGTACACGATCGCGCCGCGCGGGAAGAGCGTCTTGTCCGTCGCCAGCGAGCGTCCGCCGGTGACCTCGACGTCCAGGCTCCCGTGCGGGTTGTCCGTGATCGGCGTGAAGAACACGTACGAGCGGTTGCGCTTCAGGTAGTCGTCGATCTCGTCGGTCGAGGCCGACGCCGCCCACGCACGGATCGTCTTCAGGCTCGCCTCGCCACGCGGGATCAGGCCGTCGGCCTCGAGCTCCTTTCCGAGCGACGTGTACGGCTGGCCGTTCTTGCCGGCGTAGCCCACGCGGTACTGCACACCGTCGGGCAGCTCGATGAATGCCGAGCCGTTCACGTGCGCGAGATACGCGTCGAGGGGATCCGTCAGGTACACGAGCTCCTGTCCGTGCAGGAGCTGAGTGGCCTCGATCGCTGCGCGCGACGGATACTGCGGCATCCGTCCGCGCGGCGTGTCCCAGCCGATCACGCTGCCGTCGCGACCTTTCACGAGGTCGGCGGGGAGCTTGTAGAGCGGATAGCGGTACGTGTCGTCCGGCGTGAGGCTGCCGCGCAGGATCGGCGTACAGTAGGCCGTGAACAGGACACCGCCCCCGCGCCCGTCCCAGCCGGCCGACTTGTACACCTGGAACTCGCGCTCGATCGAGATCCGGAAGTCGTCGGGGCCGTAGCTCGTCTCGAGCAGCTCGCGGAAGCGCTCCAGCGACGCGAGCGCGCGTTCGTGTGTGATCCCGGCCGTCGGGAAGAACTGCTCCGCGTGCCCGCGGCGCGTCCAGAGCAGCGACTGGTCGAGCGCGGGCAGGATCTCGTCGCGCTGCGACCACTGCGCGGAGAAGTCGGGCACCTTGTCGTTCGGGCCGAGGGGGATCAGCGCCGGCGCGCCCTCGAGCAGCGGATTGTTGTAGTCGGGAGCCGTCTTGCAGGCGGCGAGCAGCGTGAGGAGCAGGGTGCCGGAGAGCGCGCGCTTCATGCACGGCGAGGATAGCGGGCGGCGAGCGTCGGGGCCGCAACCTGGTGGCGGTCTGGCCTCGGGCCGAAAGCGAACGAGGAGCGCGCGCTCAGGACAGCTCCCTCGCGCTACGACAGGAGCGCCGCCGAGCGGCGCTCCTGCCCGACCGCTCTCAGTCCGACTCCTCCCAGCGGATCGCGAGATGCCGCGTGCGGCACGCGTCCTCGTGGTCGTCGCCCAGCGCGACCGACGCCTCGCCCGGCTCGTCGTCGATGCGGAACGAGCACTCCCAGGCGTCCGGGCCCTCGGAGCTCTCCTCGGTGATGTGCCCGCCCTCGCGGTGCACGCGATGGCGCACCGCTTCCTGGGCGTGGCGGAACGCGGTCGCCGGGTCCGAGCCGGCCTCGACGAACGCGATCGTCCATGCGGTCTGCTGGCGCCACAGCGTGCCGCTGATGGAGAGGTCGTAGCTCGGGTCGACGAGACACGAATCGAGCTGCGAGCGAAGGCCGCCGAAGTCCTGGTCGTCGTCGTCCCAGAGCTCGTCCATGTCTCCGGTGGCGTGGACGTAGATGCAGCCGGAGAGGGGGAGCGAGAGAAGCGCCGCCAGGCCCCAGTGAAGGGAAGTCTTCATCGTGCGTCGGGTCTGGAAAGAGCGCGGGGGATCCAAGCCCCGGTGGGAGACCGGGGTGGGCGCTCATCGTAGCGGGGAGCGAGCGGGCCCGGAACGTCGCCGGGGACGAGCGTCAGGGGGTGAGCTCGGCCAGCCGCTTCTCGCGGTCGGCAGCGAAGCGCTCGATGCCCTTCCACAGGGAGTCGGGGTCGATGTGCGCTTCCTTCTTGAGCTCCTCGACGCTGCCGCCCGTGCGCCAGCGGTCGTCCCAGTCGGAGCTCATGGCGTAGCGTTCGGCCACCTTGTGCGGCAGCCAGTCGTGCATCAGGCGCCGTGCGCCGTTCGTGATCACGGTCGAGTCGAGCCAGTCGGCGCGCGGCAGGATGGCGTCGCGGTAGGCCTGCGGCTGCCGTCGGAAGAGCTCCCAGGACACGGCCTGGACCAGCTTCAGGTTCGGGCCCTCGCCCGCGAGAAGGCGCGGCAGGAACGCGTAGACCGAGTCGGTCGTGCTCGTGCCCTGGACGATCACCGTGCCCTGCTTCGGTCGCTTCGGATCGTGGGGCTTGATCACGTACGCGCCGCGCGCGGCGTCCATGTGCGAGGCCACGCCGAGCTTCGCGCGATCGGGGATCGTGACCGCGGGTCGCGTGAGGTGCAGAGCGACGATCGGGAGTTCGCTTGCCAGCGCTGCAGCGAGCGCGGGCGCGACCTCGTTGTGCTCCCAGGGGTGCAGGTTGATCACGTGTCCGTCCGGGAAGAGCTGCGTGACGCCCGGCGCGAAGATGCCGAAGTGCGTGCGGCTGTCCTCGGCCGTCTCCGGACCGGAGTGGCCGACGACCCAGATCACCTTGCCGACCTTCAGCGGGCAGTCCTGCGCGAGCTGGCTG
>Ga0111538_10013812_pt1 | contig 10649 bp, 6 predicted proteins | sample SoiMethybrSBSTD1_FD_79669 | JGI IMG/M metagenome (GOLD analysis project Ga0111538, IMG submission 79669) | Bulk soil microbial communities from a Populus tree surrounding site in Tennessee, USA - Soil MetaG P. TD hybrid SBSTD1 (version 2)... | ecosystem: Environmental > Terrestrial > Soil > Tree... | reverse complement strand
GCGCCGAGAGGTATCAACCGACCGCGCAGGACATCTTCGTGGTCACGCAGATGAAGTGCGGTACGACGTGGATGCAGAACGTCGTCTACGAGATCCTCAATCGCGGAAAGGGAAACCTCGTGGAGACGGGCACCGCGATGTACGCGATCTCGCCCTGGCTCGAAGGGCGGAAGAGCGTGTCATTCGACAAGGCGCCGACGATCGGCGCCGAGCGTCCGTCGCGCATCATCAAGACCCACCTGCCGGTGGTGCTCTGCCCTTACGATCCGTCGGCGCGCTTCATCTATGTGGCACGCCACCCGGCGTCCTGCTTCGCGAGCTGCGTCGATTTCGTGCAGACCAACGTGGGCGGCTTGGCGCCGACCATGCAGGCCTTCGAGGAGTGGTTCTGTTCGAAGGACCTGATGTGGTGGGGAACGTGGACCGACCACGTGCTCGGTTGGTGGCGCTGGTCGCGCGAGCAGATGAACGTGCACTTCGCGTACTTCGAGGACATGAAGAAGGATCTTCCTGCCGTCGTGCGTCAGGTCGCCGCGTTCCTCGGCGTCAGTCCGCTGTCCGACGATGAGGTCAAGGCCATCGCCGGAAAGTGCAGCTTCAAGTACATGCAGGACCACCAGTCGTCGTTCGAGATGCAGCCGCCGCACATCCTGCAGTCACGGGCCCGCCTCTTCGTCAGCGGCTCAGCCGAGCGTCACAAGGACATTCCGGAGGAAGTGAAGCTGCGTGTTTCCGGCTGGGCAGCGCGGGAAATGGCCGGCAGCGGATTCCCTCTCGAGAGGGCGTACCCGGACGTCGCGGCGTCGAGCTAGAGGCTCTCGCCTTTCTCAGCGGTGGGCTCAACCTGAACGCGCGCCTCTTCTTCGGCGCGCTGTTTCGCCTCTTCCTGCCGGCGCAGCAACTTCGCGTCCTGTTTCTGCTTTCGTTCGAGTTCTTTCCTGCGCTTCTCGAATCCGTAATTCGGCTTTCTTGGCACGTAACTCCCGGCGAAAGAGAGGACTTAGTCCGCTGCAAGGTCCGCCACGAGGCAGTCCGGCGGATTCTTGTCGATGATCCGACAGGCCATCCGCCAGCACGCGTCCGTGGCGTCGCGCTCGTTCGTGAATGTCTGGTCACCGGTGAACGCGCGTAAGGAGCCGCGTCGACCGATCGTGACGTCGAGCGTCCACTGGCCGGAGCCGCGAACCTGGAATGTCCGCGCTGTCAGAGTGAAGCCTTTGTATGAGCGCGGAGCAGACACGGGACCGCCAGATGAGGATGATTGAAACCTAGCGGGTTGCACACCGCGCTGGAGGAATAGCGTGGGCACATTCCGAGCCTGGCGTGGTGGGCTATCCGGCTTTCTCTCTGTCGGCCCTGGCGCTACACTCTCCCAACCACCGCCTCTGGAGAGGGTCGAAATGTTTCGTGTTCACGGACGAATCGCGGTCGCGGCATCCGCCGCGCTGGTGACCCTGGCCGGCGGAAAGGTCGGGACCGGCCTAACGACAACACCGGGAGCCCCGCCCGTTCTCGACTCGCTGATCATGCGCACGTACCAATGGCGCAGCATCGGCCCCGACAAGGGTGGCCGGTCGATCGGCGTGACCGGCGTGAAGGGCCGGCCGCAGGAAGCGTATTTCGGCGCGACCGGCGGTGGTCTCTGGAAGACGACCAACGGCGGCAGCGACTGGGTGCCGGTGACCGACGGCCAGATCGGCTCCACGTCGGTGGGCGCGGTGGCCGTGTCCGAGTCGAACCCGGACGTCGTCTACATCGGCACCGGCGAGACCTGCATTCGCGGCAACATCATTCCGGGCGACGGCGTCTACAAATCCACCGACGCCGGAAAGACCTGGAGTAAAGTCGGCTTCAGCGACAAGCAGAACATCTCCGAGATCCGCATCCACCCGACCAACCCTGACATCGTCTGGGTTGCCGCCTTCGGGTTCCACGCCGCGCCTAACGCCGAACGCGGCGTCTTCAAGACCACCGACGGCGGCCGCACATGGCGCAAGGTGCTCTACCGCGACGACAAGACCGGCGCGATCGACCTCTCGGTCGACCGGACCAACCCCAACGTGATCTACGCAGCGCTGTGGCAGGCGTATCGCAACGAGTACAAGATGGAAAGTGGCGGGCCGGGCTCCGGCCTGTTCAAGTCCACCGACGGCGGCGAATCGTGGACCGAGATCACGCGGCGTCCGGGACTGCCGGCCGGCGTGGTTGGTCGTATCGGCGTCGATGTGTCGGGCGCGGATCCCAATCGCGTCTACGCGTTGATCGAGAACGAAAACGGCGGATTGTTCAGTTCCGATGATGCCGGCGCGACGTGGAAGTTGATCAACGCCAATCGCAACATCCGCCAGCGTGCGTTCTACTACACGCACATCACCGCCGATCCGAAGAACAAGGACATCGTCTACGCGCTGAACACGTCGCTGTTCAAGTCGAGCGACGGCGGCAAGACACTCACGAGCATCGGCAACGACACGCACGGCGACCACCACGACCTGTGGGTCGATCCGGATAATCCACAGCACCTCGTGAACGGCAACGACGGCGGCGGCGCGGTGTCGACGAACGGCGGCCAGAACTTCTCCGACCAGGACTTCTCGACGGCGCAGTTCTATCACGTGGTGACGACGGGACACGTGCCGTTCCACGTCTGCGGTTCGCAGCAGGACAACAGCACGGCCTGCGTGCCGAGCGCACCGGCGTTCGGCGGTCGCGGCGGCGGCGGTGGCGCGGCTCCGGCAAGCGGACCGCGCTTTCCATCGTATCAGGTCGGCGGCGGCGAACCCGGTTACATCGCCGCGGATCCGAAGGACATCGACGTCTTCTACGCCGGAACGAACAACGGCGGCTTCATGACGTATTTCAATCGCAAGACGGGACTCTTGCGCGAAGTGAACCCGTACCCGCGGCAGTATCAGGGCGAACCGTCGAGCGAAGTGAAGGAGCGCTGGCAGTGGACGTACCCGATCATCTTCTCGCCGGTCGATTCCAACGTGCTCTACACGTCGTCGCAGCGGGTCTGGAAGACGACGACCGGTGGCCAGCGCTGGGACCCGATCTCGCCCGACCTGAGCAAGCACGACCCAAAGACAATGGGACCCTCCGGTGGTCCGATCACGCACGACATGAACTGGCCGGAGATCTATGCGGTCGTGTTCTCGCTCGCGCCGGGAAAGCGGAACGTGAACGTCATCTGGGCCGGTACGGACGATGGCCTGGTTCATGTCACCCGTGACGGCGGGAAGAGCTGGACCAACGTCACCCCGCCTGACATGCCGGATCTCGGGCGCGTGAGCCAGATCGACGCGTCGTCGTTCGACGACGGCACCGCCTACGTCGCCGTCAAGCGCCCACTCCTGGACGACACGGCGCCGTACCTCTTCCGGACCCACGACTTCGGCCGCACGTGGACGAAGATCGTGAACGGCATCCTCCCTAACGATTACACGCACACGGTGCGCGAGGACATCACCCGCCGCGGGCTCCTGTATGCCGGCACGCGCTTCGGTGTCTACATCTCGTACGACGACGGGGCCAACTGGGAGTCGCTCTCGCTCAACCTGCCGCGCGTCCCGATCAATGACCTGGTGGTCGAGAAGAACGCGCTGGTGTTAGGCACGCACGGCCGGAGCTTCTACGTGCTCGACAACATCGAGCCGCTGCGGCAGATGACGCCGGCCATCGCGTCGTCGGCCGATCCGTACCTCTTCAAGCCCGCGGCGGCGATCCGCTCGGCAGGGGCGGCGCAGATCCAGTACTGGCTCAAGCGGCCTGCGCAAAACCTGACGATCGAGGTGGTCGATGGCGCGGGCCGCACGGCCTGGACAGCTACCGCGACTCCACCGGCAGCCGCGGGCGGACGTGAGGGTGCTCCGGCCGGCCGTGGTGGCGGTGGTGGTGGCCGCGGCGGACGCGGCGGATTTGGCGGCGGTCCATCGTTGGCCGCGGGACTGCAAACGGTTCAGTGGAACCTGCAGTACCCTGCCGCGACGACGTTCGAAGGCATGGTCCTCTGGGGTGCATCCACGGCGGGTCCGCTGGCGGTGCCGGGCAACTACACCGTGCGCATGACGGTCGATGGCCGCACGCTCACACAGCCGCTCGTGATCCAGAAGCATCCGTTGTACAAGGAAATCACGCAGGCAGACCTCGAGTCACAGTTCGCGCTCGCGATTCGCATCCGCGACAAGTTGAGCGAGGCGAACCAGGCGGTGATCCGCATTCGCGACATCAAGGGCCAGGTCACCGATCGGGTGAGTAAGTCGCAGGACCGCCGGCTCAAGACCGTTGCCGACACACTGGCGAAGCACATCAGCGCCGTGGAAGAGGAGATCTACCAGGTCCGGAACCAGAGCGGCCAGGATCCACTCAACTTCCCGATCAAGGTCAACAACCGGCTCGGCACATTGAATCGCTCGGTGAACACCGGCGACGGCGCGCCGATCGCGAATGCGGAGCCGATCTTCAATGACCTGGTTCAGGAACTGAAGGTGCATACGGACAAGCTGGAGCAGATCCTCAACGTCGAGCTGCCGAAACTGAACGCCGAGCTGCGGCGGCTCGGGCTGACCGAGATCACGATCAGTCGCATCATTTCCTGAAGCCTCTCTTGATCCAGAAAAACACATGTCACGCGGAGACGCGGAGATCGCGGAGTTGAAAAGTCGTTTTCTCCGTGTCTCCGCGTCTTCGCGTGAGCTGGTCTTTCTGGTGTCCTGAATACCACGATTCACCATGATTCGCACATCAGGCTTCCTGTGGCTCAGTGTCGTTGCTGTTGCCTGCACTCGGTCCACTGACCCGGTGATCGTCAGGCACGACGTCGCGCGCGATGTCTCGCAGCCGCTGGCCACACTCGTTGCAGCAGCTGCTGAAACCGGGTGCGAACAATGTCCTGCGGGCGTACTGGCGCCTGACGAGGACGAGCAGAATGGCACCGCCGGTTCGCCGGCCGTCGCGCCCGGTGATCCGGCCGGGGCCGCGGTCGAGCAGACGTCCCACGGCTCGCGGCCCGCACTCGAGCTGGTCGCCAGCTTCGATGGACTCGGATTCGGGTTCGATGGGCCGCAGGGACCTTCGAATGGAAGGAACCCGTCGGACAACAGCCTGGCGGTCGGCCCCGATCACATCATCCAGACGGTGAACTCGCGCCTGGCCATCTTCACGAAAAAAGGAAAACGATTCGACACCACGGGGCGTGTGCTGTACGGCAGTGTGCCGACGAATACGCTGTTCGCGGGCTTCACCGGGACCTGCGAACCGCGGACCAATGGCGACGCCGTCGTGCGGTATGACCAGCTCGCGAACCGCTGGCTCGTCGTCATGCCCATCTTTCGCCGGGCCGCGGCGAGACCGGACCAGCCGGCCGAGTGGAAGTCGTCGGACACGGCGCGCGTGGCGCCGATCGGTGTATCGGGGCAGCCGCGCGGACGAGCGCCGTTGCACGTGCCACCGCGCGACACGACCGCTCCGGGCGCGGGACGCGGGCGCGCGGGGCAACCGCCGGGGCAGCCCGCACCGCCGCCCGACACCGGACCGTACTCGATGTGTTACGCGGTCAGCAGCAGCCCGGACCCGTTAGGCAGCTGGTACCGCTACGAGTTCCTCCGCCCGCTGTTCCCCGACTACCCCCGGCCGGCCGTGTGGCCCGACGGGTACTACGTCCCGACCAGCACCGGCGACGAGGTGATCCAGAAGCATGCCTGCGTCGTCGATCGCGTTCGCATGCTGAAGGGTGAGCCGGCGACCGAACAGTGCGTCATCATCGACGGCGTGAACTTCCTCAACAACGCCGATCTCGATGGAACGCGCCTCCCACCCCGTGGCGCCCCCAATCCGATGCTCGCAACCGGCGGGACGCAGCTGAAGTCTGACCTCGATGACGACGGCGTGTACGTCTGGCAGTTCCACGTCGACTGGAAGAACCCTGCGAAAACTCGAGTGACGGGGCCCGTGAAAGTCGGCGTCGCTCCCTATCACTACCTGTGCGGCGGCCAGCTCACCAACTGCGTGCCGCAGCCAGGAACGGACCGCCGGCTCGATGCGCAGGGTGACAAGCTCATGGCGCGCGTCACTTACCGGAACATCGGGAACCGCGAAGCGATCGTCGCGGTGCATTCCGTGAACACTGAATCCGCGGCGGGCGGGGTGCGCTGGTACGAGTTCGAGGTCGCGAAGGACCGGTCGCTCACGCTGCGCCAGCAGTCGACATTCGCGCCGGACAGTTTCTATCGGTGGATGGCCAGCCCCGCGATGGACAAGCAGGGCAACATCGTCATCGGCTATTCCTTCGGCGGGACGCCGCATTTCGCCGGGCAGCGTATCGCCGCGCGAATGACGGCCGACTCGTCAGGCAGTCTCACGTTCCGGGAGACGATCATCGCCGAAGGGGCAGCGGCGCAGACCAATACGATGCGCTGGGAGGATTACACGCAGACCGCGGTCGATCCGTCCGACGATTGCACGGTCTGGTACGTCGGTGATTACCTCAGGAGTGGCGCCCAGAACTACTCGACGCGCATTGGCGCTGTTCGGATCCCGGGCTGTCGTTAGGTCCCGCCTGCCCGTCTGCCCGTTTACCCGTTTACCCGTTTACCCGTTTACCCGTTTACCCGTTCAGAGCATGAGTTCGTAGTAAACGAGCGGGTTCAATCTGTACGCAACCCGCCCCCGCTCCGTGAATCCGCACTTCACGTAGAACGGGCCCGCGCCGGCGACGGCATCGTACGCGTCGAGGCGGATCGCGTCCCCGCCCCATTCGCGCACGAACCGCACCGCTTCCTCTACGCAGCGCGTGCCGATGCCGATTCCCTGGTGCGCCGGGTCGACCGACATGTTGGTGAGGTACCATGGGCGATTGCAGGGAGTGAAGTACGCGACATCGATCGCCCATGGCTTCCTGGTGGCGAGCTTCAGCGTCCCGACGATTTTTGATCCACGACGCGCCACGAGGACCGATCCCTGTCGCATGTCCCACGCGACGCCGCGGTCCGACGCGTGACCTGACCAGTGTCCACCGCCAAATCGCGCGGTGAGATCTTCAGCCGCGTTCACGCGCACCGCCACGATGCCAGGAGTGTCTTCCGGCGTTGCGATGTCGACGCGAAGCCTTGGCGCTCTGGTTCCAGATCGGGGTCGGGGTCGGGGTCGGGCGCTCGTCACGCTTGGATATTAGCAGCCTTCGAGGGCATCCCGTTTTCTCTTGCGTCCCCTTGGAAGGAGCCCGAGTATTTCCGGCTGGCACCTGCGGAAGCCATCTCCTCCGGAGTGACTCGTGCGCCTGGTTCAAATCGTTTTGGCGGGATTGGTCATTAGCCTGCCAGCAGTGAGCGCCGCGCAGTTGCCCCTGGCTCCGATCGCGAAGTCCGGCCAATCGGTGACGCCGGCTTTCGAGGGCTGGTATCGCAACCCCGACGGTTCGTTCAGCATCTCCTTCGGGTATTACAACCGGAATGCAGCCGAGGTGATCGAGATACCGGTTGGGCCCGACAACTTTGTTGCGCCTGGTGATTCGAACCAGGGGCAGCCAACTCGATTCGAGGCGCGCCGACACTGGGGCGTCTTCGCGGTGATCGTGCCGGCGAATTTCGAAAAGACGAAGAAGGTGACGTGGACCATCCGGATGAAAGGCGAGACGTTCTCGATTCCGGCGAGCTTGCACCCCGACTGGGAAATCGACGCGCTCGCCGGTGAAGCCGGCTCGGGGAACACGCCACCAGTACTGAAGCTCCCGGGCACGCCCGCCTCGTCAGGGGGGCCGACCGCGCAGGGTCCCGCAGGGGCGATGGCTGGACCGTTGGACGCGAGCGTCGGTCAGCCTCTCACGCTCACCATCTGGGCCACGGACGATGGCCGCTCATCGGGGTCGGTCGCCAGCTCGGGCAGGGGGAACGTTCCGGTCACGCTGGCCTGGTTCAAGCACCAGGGTCCGGGCAAGGTCACCTTTTCTGCCCCGACGCCGCGAGCAGCCGCCGGCGATGGCATGGCGACAACGACGGCGACCTTCGACACGCCCGGCACGTATATCCTTCGTGTGCGCGCGAACGACGCGTCAGGCGTTGCGGGGGCGGGACATGCGCAATGCTGCTGGACTAACGGGTTCGTGAAGGTCGTAGTGAAGTAGGGCTGGTTGCTGGTTGCTGCACGCTGGTTGCTGGATGCTAACCCTTGCTGATCCGCTAATCGCTGTTCGCTTACCGCTTGCTGGTCGCTGGTCGCTGGTCGCTTACTGCTTGCTGATCCGCTAAATCGCTGTTCGCTAACCGCTTGCTCTCGCTCCCTGCTGCTCGCTGCTCGCTACTCCAGGAGTGCTCATGCGCAAATTGATCCTCGCTGCCCTGATGACTCCCGTCTTTGCGTCGGCGCAAGGTCCGACCTTCACGAAAGACGTCGCGCCCATTCTCCAGTCGAAATGCCAGGAGTGCCACCAGCCCGGCTCGATCGCGCCGATGTCGCTCATCACCTACGAGGACGCGCGCAAGTACGCCCGCCGGATCAAGACCAGGGTTTCGGCCCGCGTCATGCCTCCGTGGCACATCGACAAAACCGTCGGCATCCAGGAGTTCAAGAACGACCGCAGCCTGTCCGACCAGCAGATCGCGACGCTCGTGAGCTGGGTCGACAATGGAACGCCGTTAGGCAACGCGGCCGACATGCCGCCGGCGCCGAAGTTCCCCGATCCCAACCGCTGGCAATACGCGGATCGTTATGGCGCGCCCGACCTCGTGCTGCGCTCGAAGTCGTACGACATGCCGGCCCGCACGCAGGACAAGTGGTTCCGCCCGGTGACGGAAACGGGAATGACCGAGGCGCGGTGGGTGCGCGCCATCGAGATCAAGCCGGTGAAGCCCGAGTACCGGAAAGTCGTGCACCACGTCCTCACGCTGCTCGAGCAGCAGGAGGATAGCGGCATCACGGGCCTCGCCCACGAGGCGCACGACGTGCAGCGGAGCGCCGGCCTGTTCATGGAATGGGCCGTCGGCAAGACGGGCGAGATCTTCAACGCCGACGCCGGGAAGCTGATGCTTGCCGACTCGAAGATCCGCTGGGAAATCCACCTCCACGCCATCGGCGAGGAGATGAAGAACGTCGAGGTGGAGCTGGGGATCTACTTCTATCCGAAGGGTTTCGTGCCCGAGCGCCGCACCGTGCTCCGCATGTTCGACGTGTCGCGTGGTTCGGAGCTCGACATCCCGCCTAACCAGACGGCGATGACGCAGAACTTCTACGTCATGCAGGCACCGGCGCGCATCGAGAATTTCCAGCCCCACATGCACATGCGCGGCAAGGCGTTGTCGCTCGAAGCCATCTATCCCGACGGGCGCAAGGAACTGCTCAGCGCCGTGAGCAACTTCCAGTGGAACTGGCACGTCAACTACGTCTACGCCGACAACGTCGCGCCGCTCCTGCCCAAGGGCACGGTGCTCGTCTTCACGGCGTGGCACGACAATACCGCGAACAATCCGAACAACCCCGACCCGAACCAGTGGGTGGGATGGGGGGATCGAACGGTGGACGAAATGGCGCACGTCTGGGTCGACGTCACGTACCTGAACCAGGCGGACTTCGATAAGCTCGTCTCAGCCCGGAAGACCGTTCCCAAAGTCGTGCCGAACCCCGATTAGCGCCGGCAAGGCGGGACGCGGATCACACGGGCTATGCTCGCGGACAATCGCGGGTACAACTTTGATGAAAACCTGGACACCTTGGCTGACGTAGTTCATTTGAGCACCGGCGGGGCTGTGTCCAGGTTTTCATCAATGCAGTATCCTGCGGTTGACGGTGACATCCGTGCGTTCCGTGTTCAGCCCTACCCGCCCTGATCGCCGTTAGAGGAATCGAGGTTTGGATCTTCGCGACCAACTGCAGCAGAGCCTCGGTTCAGCGTACGCCCTCGAGCGGGAACTCGGTGGCGGTGGCATGTCGCGGGTCTTCGTCGCCAATGAGCAGCGGCTGAACCGGAAGGTCGTCATCAAGCTGCTGTCGCCCGAGATGTCCGCGGGCGTGGACGTCGAACGGTTCGAGCGCGAAATCCAGCTCGCCGCGTCGCTCCAACAGGCGAACATCGTTCCGATCATCTCGGCCGGCGACGCGAACGGGCTGCCGTTCTACACGATGCCGTTCGTGGAGGGCAGGTCGCTCCGCGCGCGCCTCAGCGAGGATGGCGCCCTTCCCATCAACGCCGTCGTCGGCGTGATGCGCGATGTCGCCCGCGCGCTCGAGTACTCGCACGAGCGCGGCGTCGTCCACCGCGACATCAAGCCCGACAACGTCCTCCTCTCCGGCGGCACCGCGGTCGTGACCGACTTCGGCATCGCTAAGGCGATCAGCGCTGCCCGCGCGGGTGGGCCGGATGGTGGGTCACTCACCCAGCTCGGCACTTCGTTAGGCACGCCGGCGTACATGTCCCCCGAGCAGGCCGCCGGCGACCCGCAGGTCGACCACCGCGCCGACATCTATTCGCTCGGCTGCATGGCCTACGAACTGCTCACCGGCAAGTCGCCGTTCGCCGACCGGCCGCCCGCGCGCATGCTGGCGGCGCACATCACCGAGCAGCCGGCCCAGGTCTCCACGTTGCGGCCCGACACGCCGCCCGCGCTGGACGACCTCGTCATGCGCTGCCTGGACAAGGACCCGGCACAGCGTCCGCAGTC
>Ga0111538_10013811_pt1 | contig 10649 bp, 7 predicted proteins | sample SoiMethybrSBSTD1_FD_79669 | JGI IMG/M metagenome (GOLD analysis project Ga0111538, IMG submission 79669) | Bulk soil microbial communities from a Populus tree surrounding site in Tennessee, USA - Soil MetaG P. TD hybrid SBSTD1 (version 2)... | ecosystem: Environmental > Terrestrial > Soil > Tree... | reverse complement strand
GCGAGGAATCGCCATCCTCCCGGTAGAGGGGCCTCCCGGCCGGGACGAGTGCGATTCCTCGCCTCCGCGCCTTCGGCGCTCCGAATGACACGGTGCGGCGCTGGACCGCTCGGCTCGGAATCACGTGCTCCACTAGTGCGGCACGCTCCCCGTGCCGCCGCGGAACATGAAGTACACCGCCCCCACGATGCACAGCGCGGCCCACAGGTAATCCCACTTGAGCGGCTGCCGCATGTAGAACACCGCGAACGGCACGAACACGCCTAACGTGACGACTTCCTGAAGGATCTTGAGCTGGGCGAGGCTGAGCTGCGTGTAGCCAAGGCGGTTCGCCGGCACCTGCAGCAGGTACTCGAACAGCGCGATCCCCCAGCTCACGATCGCCGCGACGTACCACGGCCGGGCACTCAGGTTTCGAAGGTGCGCATACCACGCGAACGTCATGAAGACGTTCGAGCCGACCAGCAGCAGCGTGGTGCGGAGGACGACGGACGAGGCAATGACAGGCATTGATGTGCAGTTGTTTCCTGTGATGTGAGAACGCATTACCGCACGGACAACTTAGGCGGCCCGGGCAGAGATCTGCTTGCCGTTTTATGCTAACGTTGTATTCTTTACCAATGACACATCAGGGCCTCGGCGAGTTCGAGCAGATGGTGCTCCTCGCCATCGCGCATCTGCGGGGGGAGGCGTACGGTATCCCCATCGTCGAGGAGATCGACCGTCGCACGGGACGGAGCGTCGCCCGTGCCGCGGTCTACATCACCCTACGCCGGCTCGAGGAGAAGGGCTTCGTCTCGTCGTGGATGAGCGACCCGACCCCCGAGCGCGGTGGCAAGCCACGCCGATACGTGAAGCTCACGTCCGACGGCGCGCGAGCGCTGCGCGAGGCGCGGCAGGTCGCCGAGCGGATGTGGAATGGGCTCGACCCCGCGTCGCTGAGAGCGCGATGAGCGCGCCCTCTCGTCCGCCGCGCCTCCCGCGCATCCTGCTCCGCCACGCCCTCCCCGAGGACACGCGCGACGTCGTCGATGGCGACCTTCACGAGCTGTATATGACGCGCCGCGCTACTTCGGGCGCTGCCGCAGCCGCCACCTGGTACTGGCTCCAGACCCTCTCCTTCACCATGCGCTTCACTCTCGATCGCGTCGCCCGCGTCATTCGCAGCCTCGCCGGCGGCGACGCCACGCCGTCCGGGCTCGATCTCAAGCTTGGCGCGCGGATGCTCGCCAAGTCCCCGGGACTTACCCTCGTCGGCGGGTTCGGCATGGCCATTGGGGTCGCGCTCGCTGCCGGCGCCTACGCGTTCTTCAACTCGTACTTCTACCCCGAGCTGCCACTGCACGAGGGCGACCGCATCGTCGCGCTCGGCAAGTTCGACCCGAAGCGGCAGCGCGAAGACGAGCAGCTGCTCCACGACTTCCGGGTATGGCAGCGCGAGCTCCGCTCGGTCGTGGACCTCGGCGCGTTCCTCACGATCCAGCGCAACCTCGTCTCGGAGACTGGACAAGGCGAGCCGATCAAGATCGCCGAAATGACCGCATCCGGCTTCCGCCTGACGCGGGTGCCCCCGCTCCTCGGCCGAACGCTGATCGACGCCGACGAACGGTCCGGCGCGCCCCGGGTGGTCGTGATTGGCTACGACGTCTGGCAATCGCAGTTCGCCGGCGACCAGGCGATCGTCGGACGCGAGATTCGCATTGGCCGGGACGCGCACACCATCGTCGGCGTCATGCCGCGAGGGTTTCGCTTTCCGATCAACCATCAGTATTGGATCCCGCTTCGGTTCGATCCGCGCGTGCCAGTTGCGCCCGGGACCGGGCCGAACCTCGACGTGTTCGGCCGCCTTGCCCGCGGCGTGACGAGGGAGGCAGCGCAGGCAGAGCTGAGCGCGATCGGCCGCCACCTCGCCGCCGAGGGGCCGAAGGAGCTCGCGCACCTCGAACCGCGCGTCGTCCCTTACGTCGACATCTTCGTGAACGCCGAGGCGGAGAACGAATCCACCACCTACGCGCTCATGCGCTTCCTGATCGCGTTCCTCCTCGTCGTCGTGGCCATGAACGTGGCCGTGCTGGTGTACGCGCGCACGGTCACGCGTACCGGGGAGATCGCCGTGCGCACGGCCCTTGGCGCGACGCGCGGACGCATCGTCTCGCAGCTCTTCGCCGAGGCGTTCGTCCTCTCGGGGATCTCGGCGGCCGTCGGCCTGGGGATCGTCGCCATCGGCCTCCGCATGTTCGATGACTACATTGCCAGCTCCGGCGGCGGCCCGTTCTGGATCGACGCGGGAATCTCGTTAGGCACCATCCTCTACACCGTCATGCTGGCCGTGCTCGGTGCGGTGATCGTCGGCGTGTTCCCCGCGCTGCGGGCCACCGGCGCGCAGCTCCGAGAAGCAATCGGAAGCATGGGGAGCGGCACGAAGGCGCGGCTCGGGCCGACGTGGACGGCGCTCATCATCGCGCAGGTCGCGATTGCGGTGGCCATCCTCCCCCCGGCGCTGCTCAAGGGCGGCCAGATGGTCCAGCTGGCCTTGCAGAAGCCGGGGTTCGCGACAGGCGAGTACCTCTCGACACAATTCCTCGTCGATCGCGACGTGGAGGCGAGCACCGACTCGATCGCGGCTCGTGCGGCGATGGACAGCTCACGGGCGATCGTGAAAAAACTGGTGGAGCGAATCGCGACCGAGCCGGGTGTCGTCGGCGTGACCGTCACGAGCAGCGATCCGTGGGGTGGGGGCCATGACCGGGTGGAGGTGGACCGCGCCGATGGGCCTTCGGAGAGGGTCGGCTATTCCACGGTGGACACGAGCTACTTCCGCCTGTTCGGCGTGCGCGTGCTTGCGGGGCGCGGCTTCGGGGCGGCCGACGCCGCGCTCCCCGGGAACCAACGCCCGGTGATCGTGAATCGGAGCTTCGTCACGGAGCTCATCGGAGGCGGCGACCCGATCGGCCGTCGCATCCGCTACCTGAGCGACGGCGACGAGGTGAATCCGTGGCACACCATCGTCGGCGTGGTCGAGGACTTCCCCGCCGGCATCGTGAACCCCGCAGAGAGGAGCGTGCGGGGGATGTACCACCTCGCGATGCCAGGCGAGTGGGACCGTGCCAAGCTCACGATCCGGCTGCGCGGGCAGACCCCTGAAGCGTTTGCGCCGACGTTGCGCCGCACTGCGATGTCGATCGACCCGATGTTGCAGCTCAATGGAACGACCTCGCTCTACGCGACGTACCGCGAGAATACGCGGGCGGCCGCACAGTTGGCGCTCGTCATTGCGCTCATCAGCGGAAGCGTGCTGCTCCTCTCGGCGGCCGGCATTCATGCACTCATGTCCTTCACGGTAAACCAGCGTCGGCGCGAGATCGGGATCCGCTCGGCGCTCGGCGGGTCGACACGCCGCATCCTAACGAGCGTGCTTGCGCGTGCGACGCGGCAGCTCACGCTCGGCGTCGGCATCGGCCTAACGATGGCAGTCGTGCTCGACCTAGCGGCCGGCGGCGAGCTGATGAACGGCACCGGGTTGCTGCTCGTCCCCGGGACCGCTGCGTTCATGCTGGTCGTAGGCCTCATCGCCGCCGCCGGCCCGGCACGACGAGGGCTCCGGGTGCAGCCAACCGAGGCGCTGCGGGCGGAGTAGACGGACAGCAGCAACGGGGTGGTTGCCGCACACGTTGCGGGCGCGACGGCGCGCATCCCGCGAGCGTGCGACGGGACGCAACGCTCGACGACAGGGGGCTGTTATCGTGGGCGGACCGCGTGGAGAAGCCCTCGCCTTCGTGCGGCTCGAGTCAGCGACGCGCTGAGCCCCGACTCACCTCACGCTGCGGTCTCGCCCCCGAACCGCGGTTTCGTCGTGCTGGACCAGTCGCCTAACGCTGGCGGCGCATGGCGGTTCCGATGGCACGCGCTGACCCTGAGCACGGTCAACCCTATTCCGTCCGCTTTCGCCGACGCCAGCGCCCCAGCCGGCCGCCGTACATATCCGGGTTAGGTTGGCCGCCCAATATATTGGTGGTGTTGACGAAAACACCACCCAGGCGCTCGACGCTTTACCGTACTCCATGAACTTCGACGACGCGCTCCGGCGCCTCGCGCTCGTTGTGGGCCTCGCCGCCGCGATCCCGCTTCGTTCCGGCGATATGAGGTCTCACCCCAGCCCCGCCGCAGATTACGGGTCGGCAGTCGAGCGCGTGAACCGCCGCCAGGCTGCCGACGACCGAGTGGTCGCGCCGAGCGGCCGCACGGTTCTGCTGACGCACGGCGTACGAACCCCGCGCGTCGATATCCTCCTTCACGGCTTCACCGATTCTCCCAACCAGTTCGCCGAGCTCGCCGACTCGCTGTTCCAGGGCGGCGACAACGTGTACGTGCCGCGGCTGCCCCACCACGCCGAGCGCTCCGGCGACGCTCGCGCCCTTGCCGAGCTTACCGCCGTACAACTCCGACGGACCGCGGACTCCGCCGTGGACGTCGCCGCCGCACTGGGTGACACCGTCGTCGTCGTGGGACTCAGCGTCGGCGGAACGATGGCCGCGTGGATAGGGCAACATCGCCGGGAGGTGCGCCGCGTGGTGATGATCGCGCCGGCGTTCGAGGCGGGACGCGTACCTTCGCGACTCGACAGCTACCTGATCAACCTCACCGAGCGGCTACCTAACGTCACGAGACGCGCGGCACCGGATACCGCGCGTCCCGACCGAACGCCTGGCTTCGCGACGCATGCGCTCGCTGAAGTGCTGCGGCTGGGCGCAGCGGTCCATTCGGAGGCGGAGCGAAAACCGCCGAAGTCCGCCGAGTTCGTACTGCTGTTGAACGACCGCGATCGCACGGTGAAGTCGGCCGCCGCGCTGCGACTTGCAAGGGCGTGGGAGGCGCACGGCGCTCGGGTATCGGTGTATGTCTTCCCCGCCTCCCTCGGCCTACCGCATAACGTGCTGGACGGACGCGAAATGAGCGGGCAACCGGAGATCGTTCTGCCGTCGCTCGTCGCGCTCGCACACGGAGAGCCGCCTCGCGAGCCGCTCCAGCAACGACCCCGGCGTGTCGCGGCGAAATGCCCCTCGTGAGAAGCCCCTCACCGTGGAGGAAGGGGACGATCGCGAGCCCACTCCCGAACACCACCGCCCGGCTTTCGCGAGGAACCAGCCGCGCTGGACGTGACAAAGTCGCCAAAACCAGCGAATCGTTAGGACCGACGGTGGCGAGCAGCGAGTCGAGCGACGGCGTGAAGCGCGGACTTCTCGTGGCCCTCCTCGCCGTGCGCCTCCTCGCGCCAATTACTCTACGGGCGCAGGCTAAGTCGACGTCGTGCGTGGCCACGCCAGGCTCGATGACTCCGTCATCATGGACATCCTCGCCCCCGCGAACCGGACGGGCCGCATCGACCGCGGCTCCGCTCGCGCTCGTGGCAGACGTGCCGCTCCCCGGTCCGGCGAAGCGGTTCGACTACCAGAGCTTCGACTCGACGACCGGGCGGCTCTACATCTCGCACATGCGCGGCGATCGGCTCGTGGTGTTCGACACCCGTACGCAGAAGTTGGTCGCAAGCAACGAAGGATTCCCGGGCGCGACCGGGGTCCTGGCGGTCCCCGAGCTCCATCGCGTCTATGTGGCCGTGACTGGCCGCCACGAGGTGGCAGTCGTCGACGACCGGTCACTTGCAGTGGTGGCGCGGGTGAGCGGCGCGCGCTTCCCCGACGGAATCGCGTTCGCGCCTGCTGAACAGAAGGTCTTCGTCTCCGACGAGTCTGGCGAGGCCGACCTCATCATCGACGCACGCTCGAACGTCAAAGCAGGCCGCATCGAGCTTGGCGGCGAGGCCGGCAACACGCACTACGACGCGGTGTCGCACTGCATCGTCGTCGCCGTCCAGACGAAGAACGAGCTCGTCGCCATCGACCCGGCCAGCGAACGCATCGTCGCGCGGTACTCAATGGGGTGTGATCACCCGCACGGGTTCCTGATCGATGAGCCCAACCGCCTGGCGTTCGTTACGTGCGAAGGGGACGCGAAGCTGCTGATCGTCGATCTGCGCACGATGCGGACGACAGCCACGCTGAAAACGGCGGGCGACCCCGACGTCCTCGCGCTCGACCCCGGATTGGGCCGGTTGTACGTCGGAAGCGAAGCCGGAGCGGTGTCGGTCTTCGAAGAGCAGTTCAGCGACGGACACGGGACCCTCGCCCCGCTCGGGGAGTACCGTGCGCCACACGCGCACAGCGTGTCCGTCGATCCCACGACACACCGCGTGTACGTGCCGCTGCAGGATGTGAACGGCAAGCCGACGCTGCGCATTCTCGAAGCTCGTCCGTAGCTTATCCGCATGAACGGACTTCACACGCGGCGGCTCGCCCTCGCGTTTTTCGCGCTTTCCGTCAGGGGAACCGCCGCACTCGCGCAACCTGGCGTCGCCGACCGCCTTGCGATTCGGGTCGGTGCATCCAGTCAGGGAATACGGCTCGATGGCGAGCTGCGCGAGGCGGCATGGCACGCCGCGGACTCTATCGCAGCCCTCACGCAGGTCGAGCCGCGTCAAGGCGACGCGCCGAGCGCGCGCACCGTGATCCGCGTCGTCACCACAGCCGACGCGATCGTGTTCGGCGTTCGCGCCGAGAACCCACCTGGAGTCGGGTCGGTGGCGTTCGCGCGGCAACGTGATGCGGTGCTCGACAGCGAAGACTACGTGAAGATCGTGCTCGATACGTACCTCGACGGCCGGTCGGGTTATGTGTTCGCCGTGAACCCGCACGGCGCGCGCTACGACGCGCTGGTCGCGAATCAGGGCGAAGGAGAGGACAGCAACTGGGACGCCGTCTGGGAAGCGGCGACGTCCCGCACGCCTGACGGATGGTCGGCCGAGATCCGCATCCCGCTCAAGAGTCTGCTCTTCCGGCGCGGCTTGGCACAGTGGGGCTTCAACGTCCAGCGCCGCATTCAACGCCTCCAGGAGACGGACCGGTGGGCGGGGGCCGAGCGTAACTACAAGGTCACCCACGTCGGCCGCGCGGGCCTGCTGACCGGTATCCCGCCGTTCGACCTCGGCGCCGGGCTCAGCGTGCGGCCCGCCGTCACGGCGAGCACCGGTAAGCCATCGCCTAGCGCCGCGACCGACGGAGACGCCGACGCCAGCCTGGACGTGACGCAGCGACTCGGCGGAACCACGCTCGCGTCGCTGACGATCAACACCGACTTCGCCGAGACCGAGGTCGACACGCGGCGGACGAACCTGACTCGGTTTCCGCTCATCTTCCCGGAAAAGCGCACGTTCTTTCTCGAGGGTTCCGACATCTACGCCTTCGGGCTCGGAACGGGCGACGATGTGCGCCCATTCTTCAGCCGGCGCATTGGGCTGTTGAACAACCTGGAGGTACCACTCAACGCGGGGCTCAAGGTGAACGGGCGCGAGCACGGGACAAATTTCAGCGCGCTCGTCGTCCGCACGGGGAATGCGGACGCCCCGGGAATCGATACGCTGCCCACCGCGAACCTGATGGGTGTGGTTCGCATCGAGCAGAACGTCCTGCGTGAATCGTCGATCGGTGTGATCGCCACCCTCGGCGACCCAGTGGGACGGGGCAACGCGTGGCTCGTTGGTCCCGACGTGACGTACCAGACCTCCGGCTTTCGCGGCGACAAGAATCTTCTCGTCGGTGTGTGGGGCCTTGCGATGGATCGCCAGGAGCTGACCGGGCAGAAGCGAGCATGGGGCGGGAAGATCGACTACCCCAACGATCTGTGGGACATCGCCCTGACGTACAAATGGCTCGGCGATGGGTTCGATCCGTCGTTAGGGATCGTGCCGCGGCCGAACGTACAGATCGTCAACTTCAACGCGAACTTCCAGCCGCGGCCCGCGCACCCCATCCTCGGTCTCCATGTCCGGCAGATGTTCAACGAGTTCGAGCCCACGCTGGTGGCGGACCTGAACGGAAAATGGGAGAGCTACCGGATCTTCATGGCACCGGTGAACTGGCGGCTCGAAAGTGGCGATCGATTCGAGTTCAACGTCGTGCCGGTGGGGGAGCGCCTAACGTCTCCGTTCGAGATTGCCGATGGCGTCGTCCTCGAACCGGGAAGCTATCACTGGACACGCTTTCGCCTCGAAGGCGGGCTGGCGTCCAAACGGAAACTGTCCGGGCAACTCACGTGGTGGTTCGGGGACTTCTACACCGGACGCCTCGACGAGCTGTCCCTCACCGCCAGCTGGAAGCCGTCGCCGCTCTTCATCGTGGAACTGAATGGCACCCGCAACTCGGGCCGGTTGGCTGAAGGCGATTTCACACAGGAGCTCGTGGGCACTCGATTCCGGGTGAACGTCTCCCCCGACCTGCAGCTCAACAGCTACCTGCAGTACGACAACGGGACTGACAGCTTCGGCACCAACACGCGACTCCGGTGGACGTTCTCCCCGTTAGGCGAGCTGTTCATCGTCTATAACCACAACATGGCGCGCGAGCTCGTGGCCGGGGACGTCCCCGGCACGAGCATAGACCGCCGCCGCTGGGGATTCGCGTCGAACGAGCTCCTCGTGAAGCTGCAGTACGCGTTCCGGTATTAGTCGTGTTCGTGCCGGTTCCCGGCGACCGCCTCGCCCGACCTCCGGGTCAACAGCTACCTCCAGTCGAGTACTCGTCAACGTGACTGCGACACTCGATATCACTGGCGAGTGGCGCCGTACCGTGTCCGAGGCAGCTCGGTGACCGCGATAAGCCGAGCGACCGTCCCACCGGTGAAGTCAGCGCGGGTTACGTGACTTCCGGCCCACCCGACCTCGCGTAGGGGCACTCCGGACTGTGCGCCGCCGCGGTTTCGCCGTATCGTTCGTGCGTGCACTGTTTCCGCCGCGCTACCGCCCTCCTGGTCCTGTTGCTGCTTGCCCAGCTGACGCTGGTAGGCAGTGGCTTTACCTGTCTGCCTGGTGCCGACGGCGAGGGTGAGACGGGGTCGATGCCGGGCATGGCGGGTATGGACATGGCGGGCATGGACATGGGCGCTTCGGGGTCGGAGACCGACCACGCGCACGAACCGGCCGCGCCAGGCTCGAAGTCGTGCAACCTGCCGTGGGCTCCCAATGGATGCGAGCTCATGATCCCCTGCTCGCCCCACGCGATCAGGACGCAAAGTGTGGCGAGTGCCGTCACGGCCGCGCCGGACCACGCCGAGTTGGCCTGGGAGCTCGATACCCCGACCTCGGCCATCATCCCGCCAGACCCGCCGCCGCCACGGACGTAGTCCGCTCACAACCCTCGTAGTCGTGATCCGTCACACTCCTGCGCCCACGCGGCGGCGGAGTGTGCGGCGGCGCATCACGCGAGTCATCCCGGCTCGCGGAGTGATGCACCGCGGACTCCGCCTTTCTCAATATGTCCCGAGCTACCTTCCTGCGCCGCGCGACGTGCCGGTCGTCGTTAGGCGCAGCCGCCTGGTTCCTGTTCCTGCTGACGCTTTCGGCCACTTCGGTCGACGCGCAGTCGCCGGCCGACGTGTCCGACTCGTCGCGCCGCTCAGCGCAGTCGGACGGCCTGGATTCCGTGATCGCCCGCGCCCTCGCGACCAGCGCCGGCCTGCGGGCAGAGAGCGCCCGCGCCCGCGCCGCCCGCTCTCGCATCGCGCCGGCCGGCGCGCGACCGGACCCCATGCTCATGGCGGGCTTTCGGAACGTGCCGCTCACGTCGCCGAGTCTCTCACGCGACGAGATGACGATGAGCATGGCGGGCGTCAGCCAGACGATCCCGTACCGTGGCAAGCGCCCGCTGCGGACGCGCGTGGCACGAGCCGAGGCCGACGCCGCCGAAGCCCGAAGTGCCGAGGCACGTCTCGCGGTCACGCGTCAGGCGACCGAGGCATACTATACCCTCGCCGCGTCGCGTCTCGTGCTCGACGCCGTGGCGCGGCAGCAGCAGCTCGCCGTGGCACTGGCCCCCGCCGTCGAGGCGCGATACACGGCCGGCACCGCCATGCAGTCGGACATCGTGACGACGCGGAGCGAGATCGCACTGCTTGCGCAGGAAGGGGCGGCCGTCGCCGAGGAAGCCCGGGCCGCCCTGGGCAACCTCAACGCGTTGCTCGACCGGCCGTCCGAGGCTCCGGCCGAGGCGCGATTTCCCGATCGCGTGCTGCACGCCGCGTTAGGTGACACCACGCATCCCCCGGCCTTCGCCTCCGCTGTCCTGGGCGCCCGGCTCACGGATTCGCCACTCCTGCCGACCGACTCGATTGTGACGCTCGCAGTGCAGCGAAGCCCCCGCGTGCGGGAGCACGAGGCGCTGATCGCGGCGCAGGGGGCGGCGGCGGAGCTGGCCGCCCGCGACCACCTCCCGGACTTCGACCTGTCGCTCGAGTACGGCTACCGGTCCCGCCGCGCCGACATGATCTCCGCGGTAGTGTCGCTCCCGCTCCCGTTACAACGGCGGCATAAGCAGGAGGAGCTCGCGTCGGCCGCGAGATCCGAGCTGGAAGCGCACGAAGCCGATCACCACGCCGAGATCACCGAGCTGCGCCGGGAGGTCGCACGGCTCACGAGCGTCCTGGAACGCTCGCGCGCGCAGATCGCGCTCTCGCGGCGCGCGGTGATCCCCCAGGCGAACGCCGCGACACTCTCGGCAACGGCAAGCTACAGGGCCGGCCGAGGCGAGTTCGTGGCGCTGCTC
>Ga0111538_10013809_pt1 | contig 10651 bp, 8 predicted proteins | sample SoiMethybrSBSTD1_FD_79669 | JGI IMG/M metagenome (GOLD analysis project Ga0111538, IMG submission 79669) | Bulk soil microbial communities from a Populus tree surrounding site in Tennessee, USA - Soil MetaG P. TD hybrid SBSTD1 (version 2)... | ecosystem: Environmental > Terrestrial > Soil > Tree... | reverse complement strand
GCATACTCGGCGCAGCCTACTTGCAGGCGGGCCTATTCAAAGATGCGATTGCCGCACTCGAGGACGCTGCCGCGATTGGGAGCGGAGACCCGGTCGTCCTGGCGTGGCTGGCGCACGCGAAAGGCGTCACGCGCGCGCCGGAGTACGCGCGGGACCTGCTGGTGCGCGTTCACGCGCTCGAAAAAGTGAGGCACGTGCCTGCCTATCACCTCGCACTCGCCTACATCGGTCTCGACGATGTGGACAAGGCATTCGAGTTGCTCGAGCGCGCGTACGCGGAGTGCGACCCGGTGCTGCCCGGCGTCTCCGTGGAGCCTCGATTCGATCCGCTGCGCGGCGATTTCAGGTATCGCGATTTGCTCGCCCGGCTCGACATGCCTTCGATCCGGGATTCGGGACTCCGGCTTCGGCATCCGGGGCTTCAGGATCGCACACGCTGAAGCGTGCAGTCATCCTAATGTGTTGAGAGTGCTGCGCGGCGTCCCTGGTGGTATTCGGCAAGTTGGGCGTTCGCCGACACGATCGTGTCGATTTCTCCGGCGATCGTGTTCAGATCCGACCCTGCGATGACGACGTAGAACTCATCGTCGGGGATACCAGTGTAGACGCGGTTGCCGATGCAGCCGAGGCTCGACGCGACGCCTCCGCGGAGCGCAGCGGGGATCGCCATGCAGGTGGGGCGGCCGAGGAGCGGCTGGACGTTCTTTCCGGCGCGCGTTGCCGCCTCGTGCAGCAGCATCAGTCTTCCTGGTGAACCGGCCACGATGACGGCGTCGGGAGCGACGGGCGATTGTGACAACGGCGCGTACACGGTGACTGCCGGGGTCGCTGGAAGCGTGGGCATTCCGGGCACTTCTTCCATCCTGAGGTAACCGGCGCCGACCATGAGCGCGAGGACGCCGATCAATTCGTGCTCGCGCTCCGACGGCAGCGGCATGTTGTGCGTGTAGCTGCCGACCGGGCAGTTGTAGTGATCGGAGGGGACCGTGTAGAAGACATCTCCGGCCGACGCCAGGCGCCAGAAACTGCACCCTGATGGCTGCGTGCCGGAGAGCTTCAGCACGCCGGCCGGCGGAGTGTCGCGGAACGCGATCGCGACCGGGCGGCGCGACAGGCGAAGAACATCCGTCAATCGCCGTTCGATCTGTGCGTAATCATCCATGGGGAGAAGATATCACCAGCTCCGCCTCCACCCATCCTCTGACGCTGTTGATCAACCAGAGCCGCGAAGCCGATGCGATGTCCGCCTTCGTGAGGACGCGCTCGTGAATCACGCCCGCGTCGATCTGTTCCGCGCGAAAGGTGCCGGCGAGCAGTCCGCACCGAACCGGAGGCGTATAGCGCACACCATCGATCTCTGCGACGACGTTGGCGATCGTGGACTCGGTCACTTCGCCGTCCGCGTTCCACAGCAGCACATCGTCCACGTCCGGCCTCGAACGGCGCGCGTTCTCGTACGCCTTCCGGTGCGTGGTCTTGTGGAGGACGAACGGATCGCGCGGATCCACCGGTTCGGCGGCGAAATCGATCCGCCAGGGTTGCGTCTCGCCGCCGCGCGGCGTGCATTCGACGGTGGGGCTTCCGTCGGCGGAAAGAAGCAGCCGCACGCGCCAGCGGCCGTCCGGATGCCGGGCGGCGACCGACGCCAGTGCTTCTCGCACCGCGGCCTCGGCCCACCGATACCCGAAGTAGGCGGCGGCGCCGGCGAGTCGTGACACGTGCCGATCGAGCCGCTCCACCGTGCCGTCGTCGAGGCGCATCGTTTCCAATAGCGAAAACGATGCTGCCGGCGCTGTGCCCGCGCTATCCACGACGTTCTATTCTGACGGACAATCTCTCTCTAGTCTTTCTAAGCGGAAACTGATGAGGATCCTCGTTGTCGAGGACGAACAGAAAGTGGCTGACGCCCTGCGCGAGGGGCTCGAGGACGAACGCTACGACGTGGTGGTCGAGCGCACGGGCGAAGCAGCGTTCTTCCGCGTCAACACCGAGACCTTCGACGTGGTGCTCCTGGACCTGACGCTGCCGGGCCGCGACGGCCTCGAAATCCTGCGCGCGCTCCGGCAGCGGCGCATGGAGACGCCGGTGCTGGTCCTCACGGCGCGCGACTCGCTGGAAGACCGTGTGACCGGGCTCGACGCGGGCGCCGACGATTACCTCGTCAAGCCGTTCGCCTTCGCCGAGCTTCTGGCTCGCATCCGGGCGCTCGTTCGACGCGGCCGCGTGGCCGACGCACCGAGGCTCGCGGTCGGCGACCTCGAGATGGACCTGGTGACGCGCAGAGTGCTGCGCGGCGGGCGTCTCGTCGATCTGACGGTGCGCGAATTCGAGCTGCTCGAGTTCCTGATGCGCTACCAAGGCCAGGTCGTGTCGCGCGAGACGCTGGCGAGGGATGTCTGGAAGGAAACGGCGCGAACGACGCCGCTCGACAACGTCATCGACGTCCACATCGCACGGCTGCGCCGCAAGGTGGATCTCGAGCATGCGGTAAAGCTCATACACACCGTGCGCGGCGTCGGATTCATGCTGCGAGAAGGTGAACCGTGACCGACGAGACTCGACAGGTCGCCCGGCGGTGGTGGCGCACGCACGGCGTGAGAGTACGCCTCACGCTGTGGTACGTGGCGGCAATGATGGTGGTGCTCGGCGTGTACGTGTTCGGCGTCTACACGTTCGTGAGCCGGAACGTGTCCGAGGCGCTCGACGAACGACTGCGCGCCGATTTCTACTGGGCGGCCGGAACCGTGGACGAGGGACCGGACGGCCTCATCATGCCGTTCCCGCAGATCGATCTCCTGCTCGAGCAGGAGTCGCCGTGGGTGCAGGTGTGGAGCGCCGACGGCAGCGAGCTTCTGCTGAGCAACGAGGAAGCGAGGCGCCGTCCCATCCCCGAGAGCCAGGCGCTGGCGGCGCAGGGCGGCGACATGATCGTCTCGCTGCCGAGCGCCGGCGTGCCGATCCGCGTGCTCAGCCGTCGCAGCTACATCGTGGATCGGCCGGTCCTCATCCAGGTCGCGCGAACCGAAGCGACGATGCGCGAAGAACTGCGCGAGCTGTCGCTGATCCTGATCTTCGGCTTTCCGGTGGCCGTCGTGATCGCCGGCCTGGGTGGGTACACGCTGGCACGCCGCGCGCTCGCCCCTATCGAGCAGATGACCGAGCGCGCCCGCACGATCACGGCCGAGCGACTGAGCGACCGGCTGCCGGTCGCCAATCCGGAAGACGAGATGGGCAGGCTCGCATCGGTCTTCAACGAAACGCTCGGGCGGCTCCAAGGGTCGTTCGATCAGATGCGGCACTTCACCACCGACGTCTCGCACGAGCTGAGGACGCCGCTCACCGCCATTCGGAGTGTCGGCGAGGTCGGGCTGCGCGGCCACCGTACCGAAACGTCGTATCGCGGGATCATCGGCAGCATGCTCGAAGAGGTCGATCGCCTGTCTCAACTGGTCGATCGGCTGTTGGCACTCTCGCGCGCCGGCACGCACCAGAAACCGTTTTCGCTCGATACGGTGGATTTCGGCTCGCTGGCCGAGGACGTCATATCGCATCTGGGCGTCCTGGCCGAGGAGAAGGGTCAGACGCTGTCGATCGAGCGGGTGGGCACGCCGCGTGTCAGAGCCGATCGCCTGGTGCTGAGACAGGCGCTCATCAACCTCGTGGACAATGCGATCAAGTTCACGCCTGCCGGTGGACGAGTGAAGCTTCGCGTCTGGGAGACGCCGTCGCTGGCCATGGTGGACGTGATCGACACGGGACCGGGCGTGCCGCCGAATGCGCGGGAACACATCTTCGATCGTTTCTATCGCATCGACTCCACGGAAGCCATCGGCACCGGCCTTGGGCTGTCGCTGGCCAGGGGAGGGCTGGAGGCGATCGGGGGCCGTCTCACCCTGGAGCAGTCCGGCCCTGAAGGCAGCACCTTCCGAATTGCCGTTCCAAAGCATGTAGCGGCTGCCGCCCGGGACTCGGGGTTCGGGGTCCGGGAGTCGCACTCCGAAGAGCCGGGAGTCGCGGTTCGGGATTCCGGATTGGCGCGCTGAGGATCCCCTGATCCCTGATCCCCGATCCCCGATCCCTGACCCCTGACAGAGAGATACCAACTCTGAATCCGCTGTCAGACAGATCGCGTGTCCCGAGAACGATCTCTGGGCCCGGGCAGCCTGACGAAGAATTCAGAAAGTCTTCAGGCTCTTCGGCGGCGCCGCGCAAGTACAAATCCCACGCGAAGGGGAGGTTCAGTGACGCGAATGATTCGAGTGGTGTTGGCGATCAGTGCGGTCCTTTCGGCCGCGCACCTGCATGCCGCCGCGCAGGCGCAGGGTGCTCTCGGGGGGATTGTGGTCGATACGCTTGGGGCGCGGCTGGCTGGCGCGACGGTGACGTTGCTGCGGGAGGGGCAGAGAGTTCAGGACGTCAAGAGCGGGAGCGATGAGGCGTTTTCATTTTCCGGAGTGACGCCCGATCGCTACCAGGTGCAGGCGAGCATGCCCGGCTTTCAGTCGAAGACAACCGAGCCGATCTTCATCGGCCAGGCCGGCCGCGCGAGTCTGGAGCTGGCGCTGGACATCGGGCCGCTGCAGCAGGATGTCGTGGTGACTGCCGGCGCAACCGAGCAGCTCCAGGCGCGGACTGGTGCACCGGTCACCGTGATCGACAGCAGAACCCTCGAGTCGCTCCACAAGCTCGACGTGCCGGAAGCGCTGCGACTGGTCCCGGCGTCGCAAATCGTGCAGGTCGGTCAGCGTGGCGGAGCCACGTCGCTCTTCCTGCGCGGCGGCGAGTCGAACTTCACGAAGGTGCTCATCGATGGCATTCCCGCGAACGACATCGGCGGCGGGTTCGACTTCTCGCAGCTCACGCTCGCCGGAGTCGAGCGGATCGAAGTGCTCCGCCAGACCAACAGCGTGATCTACGGCAGCGACGCGCTCACCGGCGTCGTCAACATCAGCACACGGCGCGGCACGTCGCGCGTGCCGTCGCTGGACTATGCGATCGACGGCGGCAACCTGGGCACCTTCAACAACGCCCTCTCGTTCGGCGGCGCCTACAAGCGGTTCGACTACTTTTCCCAGTATTCGTATTACACGACCGACAACGACACACCGAACAACGCGTACCGCAACAGCACCTACGCCGGCCGAGTCGGCGTAGCAGTAGGGCACGGCACCAACGTGTACGGAACGGTCCGTTATCTCGACGGCCGGTCCAACAATCCGAACGGCTTCGACTTGTATCGCATCGCGGACGATTCGGTATCCGACACGAACCAGGCGTACGTCAGCATTGCGGCCGATTCACAAATCACTCCCCGGTGGCAGACGACCGTCAGATTCGGATCGACCGATCAGGAGTCGCTCTACACGAACCCGTCGCCGACCGGACAGCCGTTCGATCCATTTGGTTTCGGAGCCAACTATCTGGGGCAGGCCGTTACGCTCGAAGGCGCCGATGGCCGCACGGTGACGGGCCAGGGCATCCTGGACTATGGCGGGACCTATCCGCAGGCGTTTCCCAGCCGCACGACGCGTCGCTCGTTGTTCGGGCAGGCGACGTTCCAGGCCACGCCCGACATCGCAGTATCCGGAGGAGGCCGCTTCGAGCACGAGGCCGGCTACAGCGATCCCGATTCCGATCCATCGGACACGCGTAACAACGGCGGCGCCTTCATCGAGGCGCGCGCAACACTCGCCACCCGGATTTACCTCAGCGCCGGCATCGGCATGGAGCACAACGAGGTGTTCGACACTGCGTACACGCCGCGGCTGTCGGTGGCGGCGTACCTGCGCAATCCCTCACCCGGGCGGTTCGGCGAGACAAAAGTCACGATGAACATCGGGAACGGCATCAAGGCGCCGAGCGTCTACCAGGGGCAGAACTCCCTCTATCAGCTCGTCGCCGGCACCCCGGCGGGAGCGGGCGTCGACCCGATCGGTCCCGAGCGAAGCCGAGGCTTCGACGTGGGCGTCGAGCAGGCGTTCGCAGGCGGCCGTCTGCGAGGAAGGGTCGGCTACTTCAACAACACGTTCGAGGATCTGCTCGAGTTCCTGAGCCGAACGCAACTGGTGGCCGCGGGCGTGCCGCCCGAAGCGGCGGCCGGTGCGCAGTTCGGCGCCTACATCAACTCCGGGTCGTACGACGCGCACGGCGTCGAGCTGTCGGCCGACGCCGTCATCGGTGCGGGTGTGCGAGTGAGCGGTTCGTACACGTATCTCGACGCGGAAGTCACCGAAGCATTCGGCCGCGGCGCGGTCTTCAACCCCTCGTTTCCCGACGTGCCCATCGGCGCGTATTCGGCGCTCGTCGGCCAGCGTCCCTTCCGTCGTCCCGCGAACTCGGGCACGCTGTACCTGGCGTACGGGCGGGGCCCGTTCGAGCTCGCGCTCTCCGGATATTTTGCCGGCAAGCGGGACGACAGCACGTTCGTGACCGACGGGTTCTTCGGCAACTCGCTGCTGCTGCCAAACAAGGATCTCGATCCGGCCTACCAGAAAATCGATCTGGGAGCGTCATATCGCGTCCACCCGCGTTTGCGCGTCTACACGAGCATCGAGAACCTGCTGAACCAGGACTACGCCGCCGCGTACGGCTTTCCCTCCCTGCCTGCGACCATTCGCGTTGGTGCGTCGGTGGGGCTCGGGGGAGAGTGAGGCTGGGTGGTAGTTGGCGGATGATCGATGGTGGATGTAGTTGGTTGGTGGATGGTGGGTGTTCTTGGTTCTTTGTCGCTCGTTCGTGGTTAACTACTATCCACCGGCCACCATTCACCATCCGGCAAGAACATGCTCCTCCACCAGTTCTACCTGAATTGCCTCGCGCACGCCTCGTATGTCGTTGCCGACGAACGGTCCGGCACTGCGGCCGTCGTCGATCCTCAGCGCGACGTCGATCAGTACCTTGCATTCGCCGCCGAGCGCGGGCTGTCGATCCGGCATGTGATCCTCACGCACTTTCACGCCGACTTCATCGCCGGCCACCTGGAGCTTCAGGAACAGACGGGCGCGACGATTCATCTGGGCCGTTCCGCGCAGGCGGAGTACGCCTTCACCCCGTTTGGCGACGGCGATCGTATCGAGCTCGGAGACGTCCGCCTGGAAGCGCTCGAAACGCCGGGGCACACGCCGGAATCGATTTCGATTCTCGTGTACGACGGGACGGTGAGCGACGCGGCGCCCCATGCCGTGCTGACCGGAGACACGCTCTTCGTCGGCGATGTGGGCAGGCCCGATCTGCGTGCCGCGCTGGGATGGTCAGCCAACGACCTTGGCGGTCTGCTCTACGAATCGCTGCACCGCAAGCTCCTCGCGCTGCCCGACTCGAGCCTCGTGTATCCCGCGCACGGCGCCGGCTCGCTGTGCGGCAAGGCATTGTCGAAGGAGACCGTCTCGACGATTGGCGAACAGCGCCGCACCAACTATGCGCTGCAGCCGCTGACCAAGGAGGCCTTCATCCAGCTGGTCACGGCGGACCAGCCCGACGCGCCGTCGTATTTCACCTACGACGCCGTGCTGAACAGCCGCAAGCGGCAGACGCTCGGCGAGGCCCTCACCTGGCAGCTGCGGCCGCTGTCGCTCGACGACTGCCTCGAGCTCCAGAAGCACGGCGTGCAGCTCCTCGATACGCGTGACGCCGGTGAATTCGCGGCGGCACACCTGCGCGGCAGCATCAACATCGGCCTGCGCGGCCAGTATGCCACGTGGGCCGGCAGCGTCCTCGATCGCGAGCGTCCCATCGTCATCGTCGCCGATCCGGGTGCTGAAAAAGAGTCGGCGCTGCGCCTCGGTCGCATCGGGTTCGATCACGTGATCGGTTACCTGGACGGCGGCCTGGCGAGCGCGGCCAACCGGGCCGATCTGGTGTCGGAGACGACACGCGTGAGCCCGGAACGCGCAGCGGAACAACTTGCGGCCAACCCGTCGCTCAAGCTGATCGACGTCCGCGCTCCAGGCGAACGCGCAACGAAGTCGATCGAATGCAGCGTGCACATCCCGCTGCAACGCCTGATCGACGGCGTCCGCGACCTGCCGAAGGACACGCCGCTCCTCGTTCACTGCGCCGGCGGCTATCGATCGTCGACGGCGGCGAGCATGCTCGAGAGGGAAGGATTTACGAACCTGACCGAGCTGGCCGGAGGCCTCGCGGCGTGGGAGGCCGCCGGGCAGCCCTTGGTCAAGGGGTGAGCGCTGTTCAGTTCGAGTTCCAAGTTCCCACGTCGTGCGGGGCGTGAGCTCGGGCAGTTCGATAACGTTGAGCTCGGCGGCCATGACGCTGAGAGGGCAGGGTTCGCAGGTTGGCCAAACGCAGGGATCGCGGAGTCGCAGAGAAGAACCCGACGTGCCGTTCGGCCTCCGGCCTCATGATTGGTCACTCGAGATCGGCGGTTCGACCCGCAGCCTCCGCCTTCGGCGGCCGGTGTCGAACCGCGGTCGATGTGACGAATTAGTATCTCTGGGATCGTAGCGATCCCAGCGTTTCAAAACTCCGCGCTCCCTGCCGCCTCAGCGCCCCGACCGGCGAGCCGAAAGAGGGGCGGCGAGCCTCGCCTTCAGGTCCGCGCCGCTGCGGCCGCTGCGGCGCGCGCCTTGAACCACTCGCGCATCGCCGCCAGCGATTCTTTCGCACCCGGCCGGCGCATCACGAGCTGCTCCAGTTGAGAGAGATATTTCGGATTGCCCATGCGCGTCCGGTACTCGCTGAGGAACGGTTCCATCTTGGCAAAGACGCCGAGCTGCTCTCCGTTTGCGTCGTTGAACATCTGCTCGTCGATGGCCCCGTTCAACACGAAGGACGCCGCCATGTCCCAGTAACTGGTCACCATCCGGAAGTGCCCGCTGTTCGGCCCCATCAGCGCCTGCGTGACATCGTCGATGGTGGAAGGGTTGAACTCGCGTGCGAACCAGTTGCGCGCCTCGCGCATGGTGGGATCGCGTCGCAGATCATAGAGTCGAATCAATAACGTGGCGCTCTCGTACGGCGTGCTCGGCATGAATGCGGCTCCAGTGTGAGTCTACGGTGCACGGTCGGCTTTGGGCCCGAGTCCCGAGTCCCTTCCTCATCGAAGGCGATCCGCCAACAACGCCACTGTCAGCGCGTAATAGTGTGCGCAGTTGTAGGCGAGGATGGCATCGTAGTTTTGATAGACGAGAAACGTGCGCTCACCAACGTCGACAAGACCCGCTGACAGGTTTGCGAGTGGCAGCGCACGCCCGCCCACGAGACGCACACCCATGTTCTGCCACTCGTCCAGCGGACGACGCTCGGTCATGTTGCGGATCGCGTAGCACCCCTCGGTGCGTTTGGGAACGGTACGGGCGATTTCGGCGCGCAGTGCGCTGGACACCTGAACCTCACGTCCCCACGTCTCCTCGCCATTCCATCCTGAGCCCTTGAGATAATTGGCGATGGACGCGAGGGTATCGCCAGTCGATTTCCAGATGTCGCGCCGGCCGTCCCCGTCGAAGTCCACGGCGTAGCTGAGATAGCTGGACGGCATGAACTGCGCCTGCCCCATCGCGCCGGCCCACGAACCGGTCATCGACGGCGCGTCGATGTGCCCGCGCTGGACCATCGTGAGCGCGTTGAACAGCTCGCCGCGGAACATCGTCGATCGGCGCGGCTCCCACGCGAGCGTGGCCAGCGCCTGGAATACCGGTACGTTGCCAGTGACCCGACCGAACCCGCTCTCGAGGCCCCATACCGCGAGAAGGAAACGGCGCTGCACGTTGTACGCGCGCTCGACTTGCCCGAGGAGCGCCTGATGCTCGCGGGACAGCGCCTGGCCGCGTTCGATCATCGCGCGCGTGAGGCGGCTCGACAGATAGCGGTTGAAACCGGGATTGAGCTCGGCCTGCGACCGATCGTTCTCGATGACGCGGTGCAGCGGTTCGAGGCCGACGAGCGTCTGATCGACGAGCGCATCGCTGAACCCGCGATCGCGCGCTTCCTGCGTCACTTCAGCGAGCCAGTCGGCGAACGGACGTGTCCCGTCGGCCGCGGGCGGCGCGTCCTGCGCGCGAGCGAGCGGCGGCAACAGTGCCAGAGCGGCGGCAAATACGATCCAGCGCACGCGAGCGCGACCTGCGGTCACATTGTACGGCCGGCCGGCGGCAACGCCATGCAACGGCGAGGCTCGCTTGCTTTTGCCATGGAGTGCTTATCTAATGATTCGACCCGGTTTCTACTGATCGATTGGCCTGATTTCGCGAGAATTCCACGCATTTTCACCGACACAGACAGTTTTCGGGGAGTCACACGATGCCTTTCACACTGAACGTCAACGGGAAGACCTCGACGGTCGATGTCCCGGCCGACATGCCCTTGCTCTGGGTGCTCAGGGACGTGTTGAACTTCAAGGGCACCAAGTTCGGCTGCGGTATCGGCCAGTGCGGCGCCTGCACCGTGCAGATCGACGGACGCGCCCAGCGCTCGTGCCAGACGCCGGTTTCGAAGGCGACCGGACGCGTCACCACAATCGAGGGGCTGTCTCCCGACGGAACACACCCGGTGCAGATCGCCTGGCAGGAGATCGACGTGCCGCAATGCGGGTACTGCCAGGCAGGTCAGATCATGTCAGCCGCCGCGCTGCTCTCCCAGAAGCCGGCTCCAACCGACGCCGATATCAACACGGCCATGAACGGCAACCTCTGTCGCT
>Ga0111538_10013807_pt1 | contig 10651 bp, 8 predicted proteins | sample SoiMethybrSBSTD1_FD_79669 | JGI IMG/M metagenome (GOLD analysis project Ga0111538, IMG submission 79669) | Bulk soil microbial communities from a Populus tree surrounding site in Tennessee, USA - Soil MetaG P. TD hybrid SBSTD1 (version 2)... | ecosystem: Environmental > Terrestrial > Soil > Tree... | reverse complement strand
GACGAGAACTTCGTGCTGCCGATCTCGCACGACGAGGTCGTCCACGGCAAGCAGTCGCTGCTGCGCAAGCTGCCGGGCGACGAGTGGCAGCAGTTCGCGACGCTCCGGGCGCTCTACGGCCACATGTGGGCGCATCCGGGCAAGCAGCTCCTCTTCATGGGCGGCGAGCTCGGACAGGGGACGGAGTGGTCGGAGGCCGGCTCGCTCGACTGGTACGTGCTCGACTACCCGCTCCACGAGGGCGTCCGACGCTGCGTCGCCGACTTGAACCGCGCGTACCGTGCCGAGCCGGCGTTGTGGGAGGTCGACTTCGCGCCCGCCGGGTTCCAGTGGCTCGTCGGCGACGCGCGCGAGGACAACGTGCTCGCCTACGCGCGCTTCTCCGGGGACGGCTCCCGCGTGCTCGTGTCACTCGTCAACTTCTCGCCCGTCGTGCGTCATCACTGGCGCGTGCCGCTGCCCCTCGGCGGCCACTGGCGCGAGGTGCTGAACACCGACGCGACCGAGTACGGCGGCTCCGGGGTCGGCAACCTCGGCGGCGTCGAGGCGCTCGTCGAGCCGCTGCACGGCCGTCCGTTCTCGGCCGGGCTGACGCTTCCGCCGCTGGCCACGGTGTGGCTTGCGCCTGCGGAACAGATGCCTGTCTAGTCCGGGCGGACGTTCGTCTCGAGAGCGCCGAGCCCCGTCCGCACCGCGTCGAGATCCGTCTCGCTCAGGCCTGCTGTGAGCCGCCGGTCGTCCGCGGCCCGCGCAGCGCGGAGACCGCGGGGTAGCTGCTCCGGCGCCCGCCGACCGCCCGGCTAGGGTGCCCCGGTGAGTCGCACGGTCTGGCCCGGTGCGCCGTTTCCGCTGGGTCCCAGCTGGGACGGCTCGGGAACGAACTTCTCGCTCTTCAGCGAGAACGCGCAGCGCGTCGAGCTCTGCCTGTTCGACGACCAGGATCGCGAGGAGCGCATCGACGTGCGCCAGCAGACCGCGCACAACTGGCACGTCTACCTTCCCGGGGTCGGACCCGGGCAACGCTACGGCTACCGGGTCGACGGCCCGTGGGAGCCGGAGCAGGGCCACCGCTTCAACCCTGCGAAGCTCCTGATCGACCCCTACGCGAAGTCGATCGACGGCCCGATCGGCTTCGGGAAAGCGCGACTCCTGGCGTACGTCCCCGGCCAGGAGGATGTCCGCGACGACGAGGACTCCGCGCCCGCGATCCCCCGCTCGGTCGTGATCGACGACGCGTTCGACTGGGAGGGCGACGTCCGGCTCGACCGCCCCTGGCCCGAGACGGTCATCTACGAGCTCCACGTGAAGGGGTTCACGAAGCGGCTGCCCGGCGTGCGCGAGGACCTGCGCGGCACGTACGCCGGCCTCGCATCGGACGCGGCGATCGCCTACCTCTCGGACCTCGGGATCACCGCCGTCGAGCTCCTGCCCGTGCACCACATCGCGGACGAGGACTTCCTCGTCGCCCGCGGCCTCTCGAACTACTGGGGCTACTCGACGATCGGCTTTCTCGCTCCCCACTCCGGGTACGCGGCGACGGGGTCGCGCGGCGAGCAGGTGCGCGAGTTCAAGGGGATGGTGAAGGCGCTGCATCGCGCAGGGATCGAGGTGATCCTCGACGTCGTCTACAACCACACGGCCGAGGGCAGCCACCTCGGGCCGACGCTCTCCTTCAAGGGCGTCGACAACGCCGCGTACTACCGGCTCATGCCCGACGACCGGCGGCACTACATGGACTTCACGGGCACGGGCAACTCCCTCAACCCGGTCAATCCCTCGGTGCTGCGGCTGGTCATGGACTCGCTGCGGTACTTCGTGATGGAGTGCCACGTGGACGGCTTCCGGTTCGACCTCGCGTCGGCGCTCGCGCGCGAGCTCTACGACGTCGACCAGCTCTCGGCCTTCTTCGACATCATCCACCAGGACCCCGTGCTCTCCCAGGTGAAGCTGATCGCCGAGCCGTGGGACGTCGGCCCGGGCGGCTACCAGGTCGGGAACTTCCCGATCCTCTGGTCGGAGTGGAACGGCATGTACCGCGACACGATGCGCGACTTCTGGCGCGGCCACACCGCGGTCGCCGAGTTCGCCCGGCGCTTCACGGGCTCGAGCGACCTCTACCAGTCGGACGGGCGGCACCCCTCGGCGTCGATCAACTTCGTCACCTGCCACGACGGCTTCACGCTGCGGGACCTCGTCTCGTACGACCGCAAGCACAACGAGGCGAATCTCGAGGACAACCGCGACGGGTCGGACGACAACCGCTCGTGGAACTGCGGCGTCGAGGGCGAGACCGACGACCCGGACGTCAACGAGCTGCGCGACCGCCAGACGCGGAACATCCTTGCGACGCTCCTGCTCTCGCAGGGGACGCCGATGCTTCTCGCCGGAGACGAGCTGCGACGGACGCAGCGAGGGAACAACAACGCCTACTGCCAGGACAACGAGCTCTCGTGGCTCGACTGGGACGTGGACGAGCGCGGGCAGGCGCTGCTCGAGTTCACGAAGCGGCTACTGCGCCTGCGGGGCGAGCACCCGGTCTTCCGGCGCTCGGCGTTCCTGACCGGAGAGGCACGGCAGGGCTCGGGCGCCCCCGACGTCTGGTGGTTCCGGCCGGACGGCCGGCGGATGACGCAGACCGACTGGTCGCGCGGGGACGCGTTCACGCTCGGCGCGTTCCTGAACGGCTCGGAGATCCCGACGCTGACCTTCGACGGCGAGCCGGTCGCCGACGACTCCTTCATCGTCCTCTTCAACGCGTGGCGCGATCCCGTCACGTTCGTGCTGCCGCCCACGCGCTTCGGCCGCCGCTGGGCGCACGAGCTCTGCACGGGCGAGCCCGAGCTGCCGCCGAACGGCTCGACCCTTCCCGCGCGGGCGCAGGTGCCGCTTCGCGGTCGCGCGCTCAGGGTGCTGCGGCGGGTCGGCTGACTCAGCTCTCGGTGCGCGGCGGCTGCTTCAGGACCCGCAGGCAGACCTGGACGACCTCGGGGTCGAACTGCGTCCCGCCCGCGCTGACGAGGCGACGGAAGGCCTCGTCGACCGGCAGCGCCTCGCGATAGGGCCGGTCGGTGGTCATCGCGTGGAAGGCGTCGCAGGCGAAGATGATGCGCGCCTCGAGCGGGATCTCCTCGCCCTTCAGGCCGTCCGGGTAGCCGAGACCGTCGAAGCGCTCGTGGCACGCACGGACGATCGGTCGCACGGCCTCGAGCTGGTCGATCGGGGCGAGGATCCGCTCGCCCAGCTCCGGATGGCGCTCGATCATCGCCCGCTCCTCCATGGTCAGCGGCCCGGGCTTCATGAGGATCGAGGCGGGGATCCCGATCTTGCCGATGTCGTGGAAGAGCGCGCCCAGCTCGATGCGCTTGAGTCGGACGGCGTCGAGGCCGAGGGCGCGGCCCACGTCGATCGCCGTGTCGCAGATCCAGCGCGCGTGCGACGACGTGTACGAGTCCTTCGCCTCGAGCGCGTTCGCCAGCGCCTCGACCGTCGAGAGGAACGTGCGCTCGAGGGTGGCGAAGCTGCCGGCGTTCGTGATCGCGAGGCGGGCCTGGCTCGCGATCCCGGCGAGCAGCTCGAGCTCCCGCGAGCGCACGGCCGACTCCGCCACCACGGCCAGCATCGCGAGGCCCTGGTCGAGCGGCACGAAGACGATCGCGTGCGTCGCGGCCGCCGCCTCGAGGGACACGGCGCGAGCGATCAGCGCCGATTCCTCCGGGGTCGTCACGAACGGTGCGCTGCGCGGAGAGAACCGCGCCACGAGGTCGGGGGGGAGCACGCGGCCTTGCACCGCCGCGTAGCCGGTGTCGCCCACCGCCGAGGTGCAGATCAGGCCGCCGTCGTGGGTCGGCAGCCAGATGGAGCAGCGGGCCGAGCCCATGATGCGTGAGGCGCCGCGGACGACCTGCGTGAGCACGCCGTCGAGGTTCGTCACGGCCGAGAGCTCGTGCGTGAGCTCGAGGAGCGCCTTCGCGCTCTCCGCCTCGCGGCGCTGCGACTCGTACAGCCGCGCGTTGACGAGCGCCACCGAGACATGACCCGCCAGCACCTCGAGCAGCCGCAGGTCGTCGGAGTCGAACTGGTCGAGCCCGAGCTTCGAGACGACGATCACGCCGACGACGGTCGCCCCGTAGCGGAGCGGGACGGCGAGCAGCGACTCCTCGATCTGCGGCGTCCCGCGGATCTGGACGCCGATCCCGCAGTTCGCTGCGTCCCCGGTGAGGAACGGCTCCGCCGTCAGCGCGACGTGCCCCGTGACGCCCTCGCCGACACGCGTCTGCAGCACGTCCATCGCCGAACCCGAGGCGGCAAGGTCGCCCCGGAAGGCGATCGGCCGCAGGTCCTCGCCGTCGCGGACGAAGACGCGGCAGTTGTGGTAGTCGATCAGCAGCCGGAGCTCGTCGGCGATCGTCGCGCCGATCTCGGCGACGTCGTTCAACCGGCTGAGCTTCGTCGAGACGCCGTGGAGCATCTTCAGGTGCGCGATCGAGCGGAACTCGGCGCGACGCGAGTCGATCGTCTCCGCGGGCCGCTCACGGCCGCCCTCCTGGAAGACGACGATCTCGCCCTTGCGGCGTGCCTTCGCTGTCATCATCGCGACCTCGGCGCAGGCGACGAGCTCGCGCGGGTTGGCCGCGTGCTCCGGCCCGGAGGCGATCCCGATCGAGAGGCTCACGGGGCCGACCGGCCCGAAGTCCGCCATGGCGACCTGCTCCTGGACGCGCTCGGCGAGCCGGAAGGCGTCCGCGAGGCCGCTCGTCGGCGCGATGATCGCGAACTCCTCGCCCCCGATCCGGCAGACGCAGTCGCTCGAGCGCACGGCGCCGAGCAGGATCCCGGCGACCTCCGAGAGCACGTGGTCGCCCGTCGCGTGGCTGTAGACGTCGTTCACGCGCTTGAAGTCGTCGAGGTCGAGCATCACGAGCGCGACGGAGGACTGGTCGGTCGAGGCCGCCACGAGCTCCTGCCGGAGCCGCTCGTGGAAGGCGCGGTGGTTCCAGAGGCCGGTCAGCGGGTCGGTCTGCGCCTGGCGCTCGAGCGAGGCCCTGATGTGGGCGTTGTCGATCGCGAGCGCGGCGGCATCACCGAACCGGACGGCCAGCAGGAACTCGTCCTCCGTGAACTCCTGAAACCCGGAGCGGTAGATGTTGACCGTCCCCTTGAGCCGCCCGCGCGCCACGAGCGGCACGACGATCAGCGACTCGGGGTCGGGCGGGGTGTCCGTCACGAAGCGGACGCGCGGATCGAGCTCGGCGCGGTTCGCGAGCACGGGCTCGCGGTGCTCGACGGCCCAGCCGGTGATCCCCACGCCGTACGAGAACGGCTCGTCGGCGAGCACCTTCTCGGCGTCCCTGCCGGAGGCGAACACGGCCTGGAGCTCGCGTTTACCCTCGTCCGCCTCGTAGAACGTGATGTCGTCGTACGGGATCAGCTCGCCGACCGTGCCCGCGATGCGCTGCAGCAGGTCGTCGAGCGACTGCTCCGAGAGGAGTTCGTGAAAGACGTCCGCGAGCTTGCGGTACGACTCGACCAGCGGGTCGAGCGCAGCCTCGGCGTCGGGGCGTGCCTCCGGGCTCGCCGCAGTGATGTTCGTCGGAGGATTCACTGTTCTCGGACAGAATCGGCGCGCGGAACCCCCACCTTGAGCCTCCGAGGCGGTGTTCACGATCCGCGGGACGGCCGGATTCGCAATGATCAGGGCCATGGCGGGCAGGATCGTGGTCGGGATCGACGGGAGCGAGCACTCCTCGGCCGCGCTCCGCTGGGCGGTGGAGGAGGCGAAGCTGCGCGGAGCGACGGTCGAGGCCGTCCACGCCTGGGCCTACGTGCCCGTGACGACGCCGGCGGACTCGGGGCTCGTACCGGTCGCGTGGACGGACAGCATCGACGCGCTCCAGGCGTCACAGGAGGCCGCCGAGCGGATCGCGTCCGACCAGGTGCGCGACGTCCTCGGCGACGATCACGACGTGACGGTCTCGCTGGTCCAGGACGACGCCGCGGACGCGCTGACCCACGCCGCTGCGGGCGCCGACCTCCTCGTCGTCGGGAACCGCGGGCGGGGAGCGCTGAAGGAGGCGCTCCTCGGCTCGACCTCGGGACGCGTGGCCGACCACGCCCCGTGTCCCGTCGTCGTCGTCCGGGCGCCGAAGAGCGACTGAGCCGCACGCGCTCTCAAGTGACGCCGCCGTCGCGCCGAAGTGCGTAGCGTGCGACACGGAGTGGGGGCAGGACTCGACGGCCGCATGCTGAACTCACGGCGGGTGGCGCGCGCGTCGGTCCTCGTCATCGTGCTCGCGGCGCTCGCGGTCTGCGCTCCTGCGGGGGCGAGCAGCGGCTCGCTCTCGAGCGACGTGTGGTTCCTCCAGGACGGTCGGCCGACCGCGGCGGCGCGCTCGGCTCCGGGAATCCCGGGGATCGTGCGCGCGCTGCTCGCCGGGCCGAACCGGAAGGAGCGGGCGCAGGGCCTTCGCACCGCGATTCCGACGGGCACGGCGATCCGCGATCTCCGGATCTCGCGGCAGGTCGTCACCGTCGATCTCGCGGCGCGGTTCACGTCCGGCAGGGACGCGACGTCGCTCCAGGCCCGCGTCGGCCAGCTCGTGCGGACGCTGCGCGACGTTCCGGGCGTGCGCGGCGTCCGGGTGCGGATCGAGGGCGGTGTCCCGATCGGGCTCTTCCCCGGCTACGACCTGCGGCGCATCCTCCGAGAGGCGGTTCCCGAGGAGACGGCATCCGGGCTGCGCGACGTCCAGGAGCTGCTCGCGGCGCTCGGCTTCATGGCACCGACGGGCGTCACGGGGCAGCCGGGCGACGAGACGTCGGTCGCGGTGCTCGCCTTCCAGAAGTGGTCGGGGCTCGCGCGCACCGGCGTCCTCGACGCGCAGGTGACGTCGGCACTCGACCGGGCGACACGTCCCGTGCCGATGCTCGACCGGCCCGGAAAACGCGTGGAGATCCTGCTCGGGCGTCAGGTCGCGCTCGAGATCGTCGACAACCGGGTCGAGCGCGTCTTCCACATCTCCTCGGGCGCGGCAGGACGGACGCCCAGCGGAGCGTTCCACGTCTACCGCAAGGAGCGCATGTCCTGGTCGGTGCCGTTCTCGACCTGGATGCCGTGGGCGAGCTACTTCACGGGCGGCATCGCGCTGCACGCATATCCGTCGGTGCCCGCGTACCCGGCCTCCCACGGCTGCGTCAGGATGATGGCCCGCGACGCACCGCTGATGTATGCGTTCGCGACGTACGGGACGCCCGTCGACGTCGTGCGGGAGTACGCGTGAGCCGTCTCGCCGCATCCCTCGTCGTCCTCGCAGCGCTCGCGCTTCCGGCCGCCGGCCTCGCCGACGACACCACACCCCCGGTTGCCCCCGGAGCGCCGCCGACGTCGCTCGTCGTCGGCCTGGGCCTCGACGACCCCGCGCTCCAGGCGGGCGTCCTGCGCGGGCGCGAGGTGATTCTCGCGCGCGGCTTCGAGGTCGAGCTCGCGAGAATCCTCGCCCGCCGGCTCGGCGGTCGGGTCGAGCGCTTCGTCCACGTCTCCTCGCCGGGACGGCTGCTCGCCTCGGGCGCAGCGGACTGGCAGCTCGCGTTCGCCGGGATCCCGGCATCGAGCCGCACGGTCGGCGCCGACCTGAGCACCCCGTATCTGACCACCGACGTCGTGGTCGTCGTGCGCCGAGGGCTCGATCGCCCGCGCGGCCTCGCGGACCTGCGCAGTGCCGTCCTCTGCGCCGTGCGCGGCGACGGAGCCGAGGCGGCCGCGGCCCTGCACGCGAAGCGCGCTCCGGCGCTCCTTCCGAGCGCCGACCGCCTCCTGACCGCAGTCCGCACGGGTGCCTGCGACGCGGCGCTCGTCCCCGCCGACGAGGCGGGTCGCTTCGTCGCCGGCCACAAGCGCGTCCTCGGGCCGGTGGTCGGCCGGATCCGGCACGGGAAGGGGCTCGTCGTCGCGGTCGCCCGCGGGGGAGGCCTCGCCGCCGCGGACGTCGATCGCCAGCTGGCGCGGCTTCGGCACGACGGCACGCTCGGGCGACTTGCGCGCACGTGGCTCGGGCTCGACCCCGCCGCCCTGCCCGTGCTGCGCTGACCGGCTCAGTCCGGCTCGCGACGAGGCGGCCCGTCCCCCGGCCGGTCCCTTCCCAGCCAGAGGATCACGCCGAGCGTGGCAAGGGGCAGCACGACCGCCGCCGCGATCCACCCGACGGGCCCGACGAGCGCCAGGCCGACGATCACGAGGGGCACGCCGACGAGCAGTGCCGTCACGGCCGCGAGTGCCCGCGCGAAGGCCACGACGCCAGCGTACGCCCCTCTCGAAGGGGCTCTGCGCCGTCGCCCGATGTCCGCGGGGCGCCGAACGAAGGCCCACCGTAGACTCGTTGCGGGATGTCGATCATCCTCCGCGCATGAGCCACGGCCGGACCCCCGCGCGGCTCGTCGCCGGCGGCGCCCTCGCGGTCCTGCTCCTCGGCCTCGGCTACGCCGTGAAACAGGGCCTCGACGACGGAGGCGCCTCGTCGGCGGCGGCTCCGGCCCCACCGGTGACGACCACCCCGCCGAAGAAGACCCCGCGGCCGGCTCCTCCTCGCCCCGCGCCGTTCGTGAAGCTCACCCCGGCCGGGGCGTTCGACCCCGAGGGGGACGGGCACGAGCGCGACGAGGAGGCGCCGCTCGCAGTCGACGGGCGTCCGGACACCTTCTGGCGAACGGAGCGGTACGCGCGCTTCTTCAAGACCGGCGTCGGCCTCGTGCTCGACGCCGGGCGGCGCGTTCGCGTCGAGCAGGTCGTCGTCGACTCGCCGACCCCCGGGATCAAGGCCGCGATCCGGCTCGGCAATTCGCCGCAGGGGCCGTTCAGCACCGTCGCGAAGGCGAGGACGCTCAACGCCCAGACACGGTTCGCCGTGGCGAAGCGCCCCGGCCGCTACGTCGTCGTGTGGGTGACGTCCCTGCCGCCCGAGAGCGCCGGGGAGATCGGCGAGGTCCGCGTCCGCGCCCGCTGAGTGCGCAGAATCCCGGAACCGCGTCCGGGCGCGGTTCGGGTCGCGCAGTCGTGCAGCGTGTCGTGCGGCGCCACACCGCGGGTTGCGTAGCCTAGGGTCGTGGAGGCGATCCGGCTCGGAAGCTCCGACCTCGAGGTCTCGCGCGTCGGGCTCGGGTGCAACAACTTCGGCCGTCGGCTCGACCGGGAGGCCACGCGCGCCGTGATCGACGCGGCACTCGAGGTGGGCGTCACGTTTCTCGACACCGCGGACACCTACGGCTCGGGTGAGAGCGAGCGTTTCATCGGCGAGGTGCTCGCCGACCGGCGCGACGACGTCGTGCTCGCGACGAAGTTCGGGCAGGACGCCTCGGTGCCCGGCCCCGGCGGCTCCCGCGAACACGTCCGCGCCGCGATCGCTGCCTCTCTCGGGCGCCTCGGCTTCGACGTGATCGACCTGTACTACTACCACCGCCCTGACGGCGTCACGCCGCTCGAGGAGACGCTCGGGGCGATGCAGGAGCTCGTGGACGAGGGACGCGTGCGGACGCTCGGCCTCTCGAACGTCGACGCCGAGCAGATACGGCGGGCGGCCGCGAGCGGCGTCACGGTCGTCGCGGTGCAGAACCACTACAGCCTCCTCCGTCGCGACGACGACGCGGAGGTGCTGCCGCTCTGCCGGGAGCTCGGGATCGGCTACATCCCGTACTTCCCGCTCGCGAGCGGCCGCCTCACCGGCAAGTACCGCCGCGGCGAGCCGCACCCCGCCGGCACCCGCCTCGCCGCTGACGACATCGCCGACGACGACCTCCGGCGCGTCGAGGCGCTCGAGCGCGAGGCCGGGCGCCACGGCCACTCGATCCTCGACGCGGCGATCGGCGGGCTCGCCTCGACTCCGGGAATCGCCTCGGTGATCGCCGGTGCCACGAGCGCCGAGCAGGTTCGAGCAAACGCCGCCGCTGGCGAATGGCACGCGTCCGCCGAAGAGCTCGCCGGCCTCTCCCGCGCCGCCTGAGGCTCACCGGTGAGAGCGCTGCTCGTGCGCGTCGGCGCCGACTGCACCGAGGCGGGGGGCCGCTGGAACGGGCCGGTCGATTCGGTCACCGGAGCGTTCGCGTACGTCCCGATCCCCGAGCCGGAGCCGGTCAGGCCGGGTCTCGAGACCCCGTATGCGCGCTGGGCGCCTGCGGTCGGCCGTCTGGGCGTGGAGCTCCCGGCCGCGTTGCGGGACCGCCCCGCGCACGCCGACCCCGACTTCGAGCACCTGACGTACGGCGACCGGCGCGAGCGCGGCCGCCAGATCCGCGAGAAGCTCGGCGCCGGCGACCTGCTCGTCTTCTACGCCGGGCTGCGCGATGTCCGCCACCGCGGTCTCGTCTACGGGCTGATCGGGCTCCTCACCGTCGACGGGATCGTTCGCGCGCGTGACCTGCCTGCCGAGCGGTGGGCCGAGAACGCGCACACGCGGAGGGCCGAGATCGGGGAGACCGACGTCGTCGTCCACGGCACGGCGTCCGCCTCGGGGCGCTTCGACCGCTGCCTTCCCTTCGCCGGCTACCGCTCGGGCGCCTATCGCGTCCACACGGAGCTGCTCGACCGCTGGGGCGGGCTCGGCGTCAGGGACGGCTACGTCCAGCGGAGCGCCCGGCTGCCCGAGCTGACCGACCCGCCGCGGTT
>Ga0111538_10013806_pt1 | contig 10652 bp, 9 predicted proteins | sample SoiMethybrSBSTD1_FD_79669 | JGI IMG/M metagenome (GOLD analysis project Ga0111538, IMG submission 79669) | Bulk soil microbial communities from a Populus tree surrounding site in Tennessee, USA - Soil MetaG P. TD hybrid SBSTD1 (version 2)... | ecosystem: Environmental > Terrestrial > Soil > Tree... | reverse complement strand
TCGTCTTGCAGGTCCCCAGACGTGAGGAGCAAGGCCATGCTAGTGGCCTTCCATAACAACCACATCGAGGTCCAAGGCGTCAGGTATTTTGTCCGCGATGCCAGCAGCATGCTTTTAGGTGCCTATGGGCAGAAGAAAAACAGCCTGATTCCCGGCGAGCATGCTCATCGGCGGCGATAAAGACATCACGAAGAATACCCGGCCGAGGTGGCCATAGGGTTAATCATTGCCAGGTCCGACAGGTCTGGGCGACCTGTCGGACTACCCAGAGTGTGACATTGAAACGGAGGATATGTCATGTCAGTGATCACATACAACACGCTGAAGATGGTGGGGAAGGCCTATCAACTCAAGACCGACAGGGCTATAGGAATGTTTGATGACCTCTGGGAAATTTATCAGATCGGCAACAAGTACAAAAGGGACAATGAGAAAGTGTTAGCAAAAGCGGTTGAAAAGTCGTGTGCCACCCTAACAGAAATTTTCAAGACCAAAACTGCCCGGGCACCCGGGAGTGGTTTCAGCCGAATCGGGGTAGCTCAAAACCATGACCTGGTGATCTTCTCTGATCATCACATGACGTACCGGGGACATCGTCATGATTATTTTCACCAATTCAACTATCCGCTGTATTGTGAGGTACTGCGATACTATGCCGAGAAAGGTTTTGCGCTGGTTGAAAACGGCGATATGGAAGAGTTGGTGATCTTCGAACCGACGCCGGAGGAAACCCAGAGAAGACGAAAGCTCGTAAAGAAATCCTTCCTCAGCGATATCGGTGAACTCAATTGGGACGAGTTGGTGGGGCTAAGGATCGAAACCAGTTGCAGGCAGCTCGAAAAAATCCTCGACGACAACCACGAGTATTACGAATTGGTGAAGGCTTTGGGAAAATCCCGGTTCTACAAAATCGCCGGCAATCATGACACCTATTATGCTGCAGAATTGGAGCAAATGATCGAGGCTGAGTTGTGGCCGGGGGTAGTCAAAGATGTCCTCTTGGTAGAGCGACAGAGGGATGACAAGAGCGCTCTGGATTTTGTGATCACCCACGGACACCAGTTTGACCCTGCCTGTGTTCCGCCTCATGCCAAGAAGGTTGGCGAGGTCATTTCGGAATGCCTGTCCTGGGCCTTTCAAGGCGCCGACAGAATCTGGAGAGTCAGTGATACACACAAGTGGAATAGCTCTCCCGTCAAAGAGTTCAGGAATATTCTAAGTTCTACTGACCCAAAATCAGCCATCACTACCAGCCACCCAGACCTTGAAGTCATGCTGGAGTGTTTCATGGGGCATGAAGTAGCTTGGGAGTATTTTGAGAACGAAGACCCCTATATGGCCTTTGTCAAGGAAGTCTGCACCGGTGATGAGTTTTTCAAGTATCGGCATATGGACGAAGAGGCGTTGGCCAACGCCATGCTCCAGCAGAACAAAACCTTACAGGATTTCCCTACTCTCATTTGTGGGCATAGTCATGAACCTCGGGACCGCGCGCAATTTCGCAATACTGAGGGGATTCTCCCGCCACATACCACAGACCGCAACCTGTTCACCCGTTACATGAATACCGGTTCTGCTGGTCGTTTTGCAAACCTGATCTGGTGTATCGAAATAAGAGGCAGCACCGCCAGGGTGTATTCCTGGAGCAACTCTGGTACTGAAAAGCATCTCGTCAAAAAGAAGGTAAGCTGGGAAAGCGACGACAACGGGAAATTGATCGGTACGGAGGTCGACATCTAGTCTGGTTGATAATGCCTGGCCTAAGGCAACTTCAGATTATGCCTGGCGACCTCTCTATTTGACATCATTGCAGCCACCCGATACGCTTTTCCTTACTACATATCACCAGGAGGCAGCGGATGTTACCAATGTGGAGGTAACCCATGGCAACCCCGCCTATCGTTCTCAGCGATATCCCTGTTAAACCTGTGCCGCTGTCGCATGAGCAACGAAGCTGGCTGGAACAGGCCGTCTCACGTATCGATGAGGAGCGCATGCGGGCGTTCAACTGTACCATTACCAGCATCCACAGCCCGACTGGTGAGGAGCGTACGGCCAGTGAGTGGATGGTGCAGCAGATGCAGGGACTGGGGATGGACGCTCTCTACCAACCCCTCGATGAGCATTCTGGCAATGCTGTGGGCAAACTCAAAGGCACTGGCGGCGGCCCATCAGTGCTCCTGTATGCCCCCATCGACACCCATTTGCGCGCTGACCCACACGAAGACGTTCCATGGGCTGGGCCAGAGTTGCGTCCTGACATGCTCCCCCACGGCTCTATTGCGGCCAACGGTGACGTCATTGGCCTTGGCTCAGCCAATCCTAAAGGGATGATCACTGCCCTCACCGAGGCGGTACGCTGCATCCGATCTGCTGGAGTGCCGCTCAAGGGCGATGTGTTGCTGGCCTGTGCCGGCGGTGGCATGCCGTCGATGCCACCCCATGGTAAGACTCGTCAGAACCACGGCTTGAGCAGCGGCATCACCTATATGCTCAATCATGGCGTCACCGCTGACTTTGCCATCATCTGCAAGCCTGGCTGGGCCGCTGCCTGGGAAGAAGTGGGCCTCTGCTGGTTCAAAGTCACGGTACGGGGACAGATGGGCTACGCCGGTATGACGCGCTCTTTTCCAAACTTCCGCAATGCCATTGTGCATGCGGCGACGTTCATCCTGGCGCTGGAGGAGTGGCTGCCCAGGTATCAGGAGCGCAATACCTCAGGTCTCTGCTCCCCCCAGGGCGCCATAGCGGCGATCCGGGGTGGCTGGCCTCACAAGCCAGCGTTTCCTACTGCAGCAACAGAAGTCTATATCGACCTGCGCTGTAATCCCCGCACCTCCCCCGCGGCGGTGAAGGCGCAGTTCGCTGACGCAATCATGGAGATCTGTGCGCAACATCCAGAGTTGACACTAGACTGGGACATGTACGCCACCTATCCAGGTTCTTACACTAATCCAGACAACTGGATCGTGCAATCCACCATGCGCGGTTGGGAGTTCGTTGAAGACGCAACGCATCACGCCATCACTGGCACAAGTGGGCAAACCGACGCCTCAGCGCTGCGTAATGCAGGCATCCCCACGGTACGCATAGGCTATCCACCCGTACCGACGATTCCTCCAGAGTGGCAGGGTTTTGGTGGGCTCGGTGTCAGCCACATGCCCAATCTCGCAAAAGTGACGCGTGCTATTCTCTATGCCATCATCGACACCTGTCCCAGGAGTCGCTCCGAGGTAGGGCTCGGTTAATTAAGGAGATATATATGGATACGGAACGACCCGGCGATGACGTCCACGGTGAGGTCGAACGCGGACAACGGGACAAGCCGTGGCAACGCTACCTGGACGCAGCGCTGGGCCTGCGCAACTACTGGTACCCTGTGCTCTTTTCACACGAGCTGCAGGAAGGTGAGACCCGTCCTGAAACCCTCCTCGGTGAGCGCCTCTTCTTCAAGCGTATCAACGGTAAAGTATTCTGTATCGAAGACCGCTGCCTGCATCGGGGGGTGCCTTTCTCGCCACGTCCCGAGTGTTATACGACGCACACGTTGACCTGCTGGTTCCACGGATTTACCTATGACTGGCGCGATGGTAAGCTCGTCGAGATTCTGTCTGAGGCAGATAGCGCCTTGATCGGCAAGGCGGGCCTCAAAGTGTATCCGACATTTGAGCAACACCAGGTCATTTTTGTGTGGATTGGTGACAGCGCACCAGTAGATATCCACGAAGACCTGCAGCCACGCTTCTGGGACGAGCATTTGGTGGCGCACCCGGTCGTGCGCTATAAGATCAAGTGTAACTGGCGCGTGGCTGCCGAGAACGGTTTTGATGCCGCGCATATCTACGGCCATCGGCATTGGACCGGCATGCAACAGTCCGGCCGCATCCGACCGTTTGGGACCTATCCGTCGCGAAAGGACATCGTCCAACTCCTCGAAGAAGACGGCAAGCCTAAAGGTATAGTCAAACAGGATGACATCCACGTCTATGCCCGTGAAATCGAGGGCCAGGAGGTCCGTGTACCCTTATGGCCCAAGGACGCCCCAGCCGTGGTGCAGACAGACCCTCGGACTGGCTGGGTAGGGTGCTATATGCCATGTGGCCTCCAGGTAGAAGGGTTTCCAAAGCCTGGCAAGCTGCATTTCGAGTGGTACGTCCCGATCGATGCAGATCACCACTCATATATGATCCTGCATGCTGGCGATGCCAGGACTGATGCAGAGAAGGAAGCGTTCTATACGGAGGCCGGGACCCTCGCGAAGCTGATCTGGCAGGAGCCGGGTACTGAGCCGGAGGGTTTTAACAATTTTGATGCCTTTGCGCGACAGTGGTCACACCACGCCTATGCAAAGGAAGACTGGTGGCATCGCGAGCGACTCTTCAAGCCCGATTACATCATCATGCAGTGGCGCATGCTAGTAGCCCGGCACGCGCGTGGCATCCAGCGCTATGGCAACTGGGCCCCTGTAGACGAAGGTGCGTAACGCGCACGACAGGGCACATGTGTTCCTCGCAGATACAATCTGCGAGCCTCTATGCACATTTTGCGGGATTGGCAGCGTCCTATGGATGGAGGCCTGGTGTCGCTGATGCCCAACAGGGCTCATGTCCCTCCACCCATAGAGCAGAGATACTCTCAGGCCGTGCTAGGATACGTTCTCCAGAACTAGCGAGACTACGGTACGGTCGTCACCGCCCATATTGGCCGTCAGGCCAGTGTGCAGCTCGCGCTGAATCTGATAATCCTCGCATAGCCCTTTCATCTGGCGATAAATTTCGGCAGCTTGTTTCACACCAGTAGCACCCACAGGATGCCCGAAACCCACCAGACCGCCACCGGGATTGACTGGGATATCCCCCTCAAGCGAGGTGCGACCCGAGAGTACCAGGTCAATTCCTTGCCCCTGTTCAGCCCAGCCAATCGCTTCATACATCATCAGCTCGGCGATAGTGAAGCAGTCGTGCACTTCTGCCACCTGCACGTCTTGCGGAGTCAGACCCGCATCCCGCAGCGCCTCAGCCGTCGCTGCTGCGGTCGTGTCGAAGCGAAGAAAGTCTTTGACTCGCCCAAGCGGGTTGGTACAGAAACCATACGAACGCACCTTGACACACTGGGCGAGTGACCGTCCAAGCTTCTGGAGACCCTCTGCACTCGCGAGGATGACCGCGGCAGCACCGTCGCTTACTTGGGAGCAATCGCTCACCTTGAGATACGCCTTGAGCTCAGGGTTCTGCAGGAAATGAGGATTGGCATCGCTCGCGGTGGCGGCCTGCTCAAGGGTCATCTTGACCGCGTGCATGTGGGCGCGCGGATTACGGTTGGCATTAGCGTAGGCTTTGACAGAGAAATGCGCCAGGTCGCGGTCCGTTATCCCATAGGCTTCTTTATAGGCTTTGGCACGGCGGGCGAGCAGGGCCGGGAAGGTAAAATCGTCGATGGACCGCTCTGTGGCATAATGCGACGCGCGCGCCAGATAATCCGCTCCTTCGCGAGGTCTGACCGTCGTCTGCACCTCAGCGCCAGCCGCCAGCACAACGTCTAACCCAGCCTGGATGGACTCAATAGCGCCCACGATTCCCACCCCGCCGGAGGCGCAGGCAGCCTCAACGCGCGCACAGCCAATACCAGCCAGACGCTCATCTGCGCGTCCCAGCATCGCCCCTAAAAAGCCCTGATTGGAAAACAACTCGCCAGCAAAGTTGCCGACATAGCCCCGCTGGATCAGACTAGGGTTGATCTGGTACTCTGCCAGCAACTGGCGGACCACGCGCACCAGGTGGTCTTCCAACGTGGGGTTCTCGCGCTTCCCAAAATCCGGGTGGCCTTTCAGGATGAAATCCGGGTGGCCCTTCCCGATAAACGGGGTCACTGCCTGGGCCGCAACGTAGACAGGTCGTACTGGGCGCATGAAGCTCTCCTCTTCTTAGGTGGCAGGTTGAACAATACGTGCCGTGAAATCGTACGCCTTGGCAGCCGTAATCTCGATCAGCACCAGATCGCCACTGGTGACTGGCCCGTCGATATACACCACCCCGTCGATGTCAGGGGCCTGACTCGCCAGGCGTCCAACCGCGAGCTGAGTCTCCGTGGCGTCCTCGTCAACCAGGGCCCACATGTGCTGGCCCACCAGAGCCTGGTGTTTACGCTGGGAGATCTCTTGCTGTAACGTCATGACTGCTCGCCGCCGCCTGGCCGCCTCACGGGCCGGCACCTGGTCAGGCAGTGCATAGGACGGCGTACCTTCTTCCCGCGAATACGTGAAGACTCCCACCCGGTCGAGCTGGGCTCGTTCCAGAAACCGCAGCAGTGCCTCTACGTCCGCTGGTGTTTCGCCTGGGAAACCCACAATGAACGTACTGCGGATGGTCGCCTCAGGCAGACGCTGGCGAATACTGTCGAGCAAACGGCACAGCGTGCGCTGCGTGTAGCCGCGCTTCATGATGCGTAACAGGCGATCAGAGGCATGCTGCATTGGCATATCAAAATACGGGCAGAGACGCTCCTGCTGGGCATACACATCGAGCAAGGCCGAGCTGATCATCGAGGGATATAAATACAACACACGGAGCCAATCGAGTGTGGTCGCTTCTGTACCCAGCCGCATCAGGAGCTGCGCTAAGCCTTGGCGCAGCCCGAGGTCAACACCGTATTCCGTACTATCCTGTGCCACCAGGATGGCTTCACGGACCCCACCTTGCTCCAACAGCCGGGCCTCAGCAAGGATCGACTCGATACTCCGGCTCTTCAGACGACCTCGCATTTTGGGGATGATACAAAATGTACAGAGGTGATTGCAGCCCTCAGCGATTTTTATATACGCTGTGTGCCCCGGCGTGGTCTGGATACGAGTGTCGTTTTCCTGATACAGATAGACGTCGTTGCTGAGATAGGCACGCTGCGGTAGCGGGGTGTGCAACTGCACTAAAACCTGCGGCAAATGTTGAAAATCGCCGGTACCAACCAGTACGTCGATCTCGGGCATTGCCTGCAGCAGTTCTTCACCATAACGCTGTGCCAGACACCCGGTAACGACGAGTTTTTTCTGCGTGTCCTGAGCTTTGATCTGGGCCATCTCGAGGATATGGTCGATGGACTCTTCTTTAGCGCTCTGAATAAAGCCGCAGGTATTAACAATGAGATAATCGGCCTGCGTAGGGTCAAGCGTGAGTTCATACCCCTGCTCATACAGCTTGCCCAGCATCACCTCGGCATCTACGAGATTCTTGGCACACCCGAGATTGACCAAAGCCACCTTTTTGCCTGCGGCTGTCGCATGCACCTCCACGCATATCCTCCTAAGGGGTCTTTCACCTCTCTCCCTCTCTGGGTGGGAGAGGAGACTGTAGAAATATTAACGGCGACGGCCAGGTTTAGGCTTCTTGCGGTCACCATCGCGCTTCAGACGCTCGACTTGCTGTTGCCTCTGCTGGGCCCCGAAGCGGTCAGAGAGGGCAACGAGATGGCGTTGGAGAGCCAGGCTTTTGCGATACAGCAGGGCGAGGAGCACAGGTGTGACAATCCAGCTCAGCATGAGCAGATAGGAGACGAGCGCACCTGCCACGCCAAATCTATGCACGAGCCAAGGCCACAGCGGCAGCTCTGTCACAGTACAAGTGCCTTCTCATGTGTTGCGGTCCCAAGCTTTCCAGAGCAATGCTACCACTAGGTGCCCATATGGTGCAAGCCTGCCACGCGCTAGCCGCGACGACTATCTTGTCACACATGGCCTGGCACGACGTCGCACACTACAGAAACTTGTCACACCCCTGACAGTTTGCGTCGAAAGTCCAACATCTATGCATCCTTTTACATAAGAGTAACGTCTCAACATGAGAGACGAGAGGCCTGGTATCAGTTTTTTCTTGGCAATGTACCTAGCACTAGTGGCGCTATGCACCTACAGCTGCAAATTTGGCACAGAAATTGCTGTTAAGTTTCCATAGAAAGTATCCGATAACATTGAAGTCCTTTTATGCAGATAAAAGCACCTACTAAGGAGACGATATCATGCCAGCCCTTGCAACGTACCCAGCAGCGACTCCAGCCACTTCCTCAGACCCAGCGAGTATTACGACGACATTGTATGATCTGGTTGCAGCTCTCAATGCTGAAGTCAACCCTGAGGACGATGCTCTCGTGACCGCAGCGGTTGTACATCTCATTAATTCGAATCGTGCCAGATTCATTGGCTCCCGCAAAAGGTTGGCCATTATCGATGCCTAAAATGAGACGATAGGTGAGGCTGTGGTAATTGTGAGCGCAGGTGCCCTGGAATATAAGACCACATGACTGGTGTGGGGGGGTAATCCATACTCCGGCGGCATCTCAAGGTTTAGAGGCTGTGCACGCTCGTGTCGAAGTGTGATGCTTTGAGTCTCAGACAGGTCCAGAATATGGCGATGCACCTCAGTGTCAAAATGTCGCAGAGCTGCCGTCGGCTTGAGACGGTGAAGGAGGCTCCGGAGCACTGGTAGCCCGGCAAGCTGAACGTGCAGCCCAGCGAGCGGCTCGACATGTAGGGTGGCATTCAAGAGGCTAGACATTTTATGGCGCAGCAGCAAACAGAAGCTATCGAATGTTATCAAAGGGATACTAAAGCGCATATCAAAATACTACGATACAGTACTGTGTTGCGGCTCAAGCACGCATGCTGGCCGCGCGGAACCCCAGCGAAACGGTCTGGTGGGGATAGCGCCGCCAGCAGGGCTGCATGCGTGCGTCCTACGTATACCCCTTCCATTGTCGCAGGCCAGGGCTATGGGGTACCGGAAGCATAATCGGCTATGCAGTAGCTACCGCGTTTTTGTATATCACAACGATAATTTCCCTCCCCCGAGTATAGAGTATCGACTAACACTTGCATAAACATACACCGCAGCGGGAAATGCTACGTTGCTACACGTTCGTCTGCGACGCCGCCCAGTCCAGAGGCACGACCAGGCCTCCCGTGACTGCAAACGCCCTTTCCCGCCTTGTCACCCCCTCTGCCTTGCGTTACAATGCCGCCCAGCCCCAGGGGCTCCTAGTGCACTGCATTTGGCTTATCGGCATGAGACCATGCAGGCCGTAGCCAGCATACGACCAACAAAGGAAAAGTCTATGGGAGAGAGAATACGCCGATCGTGGCTGATCGTCCCGGCGCACGACGAGACACGACTGGAAGAAGCCGCGCATGCCGGTGCAGACGTCATCGTGCTCGATCTCCAGGACACGGTGCACGACACGAAAAAGCATGTAGCACGGGCGCGCATACGCGAGACGCTCCCGCGTCTGTGCGCCCAGGGGACCGAGGTGTTCGTCCGCGCCGATATCGAGCTACTTTACGCTGACCTCCACGCCTCCGTGTGGCGTGGTCTCAGTGGGGTGATGTTGCCTGGGGTCACGAGCGTGGCACAAGTCCAGGAAGCCGACAGCCTCCTCGGGGCGTTGCAGGCCGAGCGCGGTGTGGTCAAGCCACCACCGGTGGGGGAAATTCTTGAAGCGGACGATCCGGTCAGCCCGGAGCAAGCCCTGGAGCTGCACCTGTGCTGCGACACCGGACGTGGTAGCTGGGACGCCGCACAGCTCATCCAGGCCAGTACGCGCGTCAAGTCGGTCAGCCTGGGGCGTGCCGACCTCGTCATGGACCTGCGCGAGGAGCCGTCCGGAGACCTGCACCTCATGCCCTACCTCATGCAGCGGCTCATCATTATTGCCGATGCCACGGGAGTCCAGCCCATTGGAGCGTGGTGGCGCGCCACCACGCGTGGTCTCGTCGCCAGTTACGACGACACGCTGGCTGCGGCCATCACCGGACGCCAGGCGGGCTTCAAGGGTGGTCTCTGCATGCGCCCGCACCAGGTGCCAGCCCTGCACAAAGGCTTCACCCCCACGGATGAGGAAATCGCCCAAGCAGAGTCTGTGCTGGCCACCTGTGCCGCGGCCCAGGTCAAGGACGGTGCCGGGGCGTGCAAGGACGGCACGGTCATCGATGCGTCGCGTGCCGCCATCGCAGCGAATCTCATCGCCTGGGCGGTGGCATGCACAAAACGGGAGCAAGGCAGAGCAGTAGTGATCGCACAGACGCAGGCAACGGCACAGCCGAAGGCCTAAGATGGGGAACCTACGCGGGGAGCAACACAGATGGCGAGGAGAGTTCGACGTTCCGGCTTGACGATGCCGATTAATACACCGCGCTTCGTGGATCGGTCCTGGACGCGCAACTGCGACTACCTGAACTTTGACTTCGAAGATTCGGTGCCACAGTCACAAAAAGCCTACGCGCGTACCTTAGTAGCCCATGCTACCGCGCAAGGACTCAAGGGCGGTGCTGACATCGCGATACGGATCAACTGTGCCTACCCTGAGGCTGACGTGCCCGCCGCCGTGTTACCCGGCGTCGTACACATCAATTTTCCCAAGGCAGAAACAGCAGAGCAGATGCGCAACCTGGACCGGCTCATCACAGAGGCAGAACGTGTTCAGGGCATCCGGCCCGGCACCGTCCGTATCGGTGCGAACATCGAGACGACGCTCGGGGTTGCGAACTCCTATGAAATTGCCTCTGCCAGCCCGCGTATCGATACCTTCTCTGGCGGTACGGGCTACGATATGTCCATGGACATGGGCGTCGAGATGTTCGTTGGGTTCGACCAGTTTGTGTACAATCGGGG
>Ga0111538_10013804_pt1 | contig 10653 bp, 8 predicted proteins | sample SoiMethybrSBSTD1_FD_79669 | JGI IMG/M metagenome (GOLD analysis project Ga0111538, IMG submission 79669) | Bulk soil microbial communities from a Populus tree surrounding site in Tennessee, USA - Soil MetaG P. TD hybrid SBSTD1 (version 2)... | ecosystem: Environmental > Terrestrial > Soil > Tree... | reverse complement strand
GGGCGCGGAAAGTGAATGGGTGAAGGCGCATGCACAAGGGCGCGCGGAGGCGACGGTCGTCGTTCATGTGGGACGAGCGAGCGTGCGAGCCTTCAATGTCACCGCCAGGGTTGCTGGCAGCTGTTCTGACTTGGCGCCTCTCGTGATCATGACGCCGCGCAGCGGGTGGTGGCAATGCGCCAGCGAGCGTGGTGGCGGACTCGCCTGTTGGCTGGAAGCGATACGGGTTGTGGCAAATGGAAAGCCGGCGCGCGACTGTTTCTTCGTCGCTTTGAGCGGTCATGAGCTCGGCGGTCTGGGGATCGATGCGTATATGGAACGCCGCAAGGATCTGATAAAGCAGGCGTATGCGTGGATTCACTTCGGCGCCAACATCGGTGCACCCCGGCAACCGAACCTGCTTCAAACCTCGGACGATGCGCTGGAGCAATGGGCTGTCGCAGCGATGGAACGGGAAGGGCTGGCTGTGAATAGAAAGGCGGAGCGCGGCTCCATTCCTTTCGGAGAGGCCGGCACCATTCACCGTGAGGGTGGGAGTTACATCGCTCTGATATGCGGCAGCGAAGTCTTCCACAACACAGCCGACCGCTGGCCAGAGGCCGTGGATGTGACGATACTGGCTCGCTATGCCACAGCGTTTGCGAACGGAGTGCTGGAGCTGGCAAAGCAAAGCGGGGGAGGTCGAGGCTCGGGGCATTACTAGCCGCTCGGCTAGTGCGATCCGAAATGCCTCAGATCCCAGCTATCCTCTCTCGTCCGCGGGAACGAGCTGGTCGTCCGCGGCAGCCACCGGCGCCTGGCGGACGCGATCGGTTTCATGCAGAGAAAGAAGCTGGGTGAAGTGCCCAGCTCCGTACCTGTCTGGCGCGCCCGGCGGGTTTCGAACTCGAGCCCCCCTAGCTCGTAACACGGCTGTCAACGTCCTGCCTCTCTAAAGCGTTCTTGCGTAACAGTTACCTTGCGCGAGGAAGCGCGTGAGACCGATTACTATCCTGGTGGACGATCGCGAGTCCTCGCTCGTATCAGACGTGCTGAGGCAATCGCCGGAAGTCAACTTGGCAGTGACGCGCCTGAAGCTCGGCGACTTCGTCGTCAATGGACGGTTCGTTTTCGAACGTAAGACCCTATTGGATCTGGTCGTGTCGATCGTGGATGGCCGCCTTTTCTCCCAGTCCCAACGATTGGCGTCCTCGCCCTTGCGGCCGGTTCTCGTCATCGAGGGCGACGATCGAGAAATGGCGAGTTACGACATGAGCTGGGAATCCATCCAGGGTGCGCTCGTCACCCTAGGTCTCTTTTTCGGCATTCCGATCCTGCGAACGCACACGCCGGAAGAGACCGCACAGACCATGCTGATCGCGGCACGACAAGCCAACACGATCGCGACCGGAGCCCTACCGCGGCACGGCTATCGCCCGCTCGGTAAGCGGGCGCGCCAACTATTCATCCTTCAGGGGTTGCCGGGGATTGGCCCAGGGCGTGCGCAAAGGCTGCTGGAACGCTTCGGGAACGTGCGCTCAGTCATGAGCGCCGCCGCTGAAGACCTACAGGAGGTGAAGGGAATCGGAAAAACAGGTGCTGGGAAAATTCGTTGGGCCGTGGAAGAACCACTTCGGGGCTGTAGTTACAGTGCGTCCTGATCTTCAGGCTTCGCGGTGACCGCCGCGGTTAGTGCTGTTCCACCCGGAGAGAGAGCTCGAGGACGCCGCGGTTACACCCGTCCACTTTCCTGTTACTTCCCAAGTGCACTTTTGGGTGGAACAGCACTGGACGCCAGCGTTTTCTTCCATCTGTCCACCTCAGCTCTTATGTAGGCGTCCGCTTGCTGCGGCGTGGTCGGCGTGGGTTCCGCACCGAGGTTTCCGAGAAGCTCCTTGCTTGCCGCGTGGTTCAGCGCGGCGATCACTTCGCTGTTCAACCGCGCCATGATGGGCTGCGGAGTTCCGGCGGGAACGATCATCGCCTGCCACAGGTAGAACTCGAAGCCCGGCACGCCGCTCTCCGCGATGGTCTGCACCTCCGGGGCGACGGGACTGCGGCTTCGGCCGGAAATTCCGAGCGCCCGCACCCGTCCGGCCTTGACTTGCGGCAGCGAGGCCACGGTCGACAGGAAACACATGGGGATCTGGCCGCCCATCACGTCCGCCAACGCCGGCGCGCCTCCCTTGTAGGCGACGTGCACAAGATCGACGCCCGCCTGCGCCTTGAACAGTTCGGCGATCAGGTACATGGTGCTGCCGGTGCCCGCGGATCCGTAGTTGTATTTTCCGGGATTCGCCCTGGCAACTGCGATCAGCTCCTTGACGGACTGCGCGGGGAACGCCGGGTTCACCAGGAGGAACATCGGAACCCGCAACACGAGGCTCACGGCCGAGAAGTCCTTCAGCGTGTCGTAGGCCATTTTGTCGTTCAAGGCCGGGTTCGCGGCATGGGCCACATCGACCACCATAAGGGTATGCCCGTCCGGCGCCGCCCGCGCCAGGAGCGCGGTCGCGATCATGCCGCTCGCCCCCGTCCGGTTGTCGGTGATCACCTGCTGCCCCAGGCCTTCGGAGAGCCTGGCCGCCAGCATGCGCGCGCTGGTATCGGTGGCGGCTCCCGGCGGGTACGGGACCAGCATCCGGATCGGCCGGGTCGCGTACGACTGGGCCGCAGCCAAATCGGCTGCAAGCCCTGCCACGACGAGGAGTATCGCAATCGAGCCAAAGCGGTAGTTCATGGTGGATATGCCGTATGGAAGTCGCCCGGGCCGGTACGTTACCCCTGGCGCTGCGCTAAAGCCACTTGGCTTTACGAAACAGGTAGAACAGGTAGACATCTATCCCCGCCATTACCGCGAGCGAGAGCGGGTAGCCGTAGGGCCACTTGAGCTCCGGCATGTGCTCGAAATTCATGCCGTAGATACCGGCGATCATGGTCGGCACGGCCACCAGCGCCGCGTAGGCGGCAAGCCGCTTCACGATCTCGCTCTCCTGCAGCGAGATGAGGGACAGGTTGACCAGGGTCCCCGTGACCACCATGTCGCGCTGGTTGTCTATCGACTGGTTGATGCGCGAGAGGTGGTCGTCGATGTCGCGGAAATAATCCTGAGTGCGCGTGCAGATCTCCGGCACGCGTCCGCCGTGCAGCTTGCCGATGTATTCCTGCAGCGGGCCCGCCGCGTGCTTGAGCACCGTCAGCTTCTGCCGCAAGGCGTACAACGACTCGATGTGCTCGCGCGCCGGGTTGCCCTGGAACATGTGGCGCTCCACGGCCTCCACCTCGTCCTCCAGCCGTTCCAGAACAGGGAAGTAGCGGTCCACCACGGTGTCGATCAGGGCGTAGAGCACGAACGCCGAGCCGTGCTTCAAGAGCTCGGGCTCGCGCTCGGCACGGGCGCGCACGGCGAAGAATCCCTCGCGGGTGCGGTTGCGAACCGACAGCACGTAGTTCTTCCCCACGAATATGTTCACCTCGCCGACGTTGAGGTCGTCGTCGATGTACTCGACGGTCTGCACCACCGCGAACAGCGAGTTGCCGTACTCTTCGAGCTTGGGGCGCTGGTGGCCGTAGCGCGCGTCTTCCACCGCGAGCTCGTGCAGGCCGAACTGCTGCTGCATCTCGTCGAGTTCCGCGGGCTCCGGGTCCTTGAGCGCCACCCATACGAACGTCCCGGGCTCACCCAGGTACTTGTGTATGTCCTGCTTGGGAAGGTCCGCGAGCTTCTGGCCTTCGCGATAGGCGACGCAGGCGACGAGCATGCGCTGATTTCCTGTAGCCGGGCGCGGCCGTCAGCGGCGCGCCGTCCGGCAATGATAAACTGCAAACGGCCCCCGTGGTCAGAGGGATGGCCATGAAAGGTCCGCATGACTGAGATGCAGATCGTGATCGCGGGAGCAGCCCTGGCGGCCGTGGCCGTCATCGCATGGCTCATCCGGGGCGCGATCGCCCGCGCCGCCCTGAACGCAGTGCAGGAGAAGCTGGCGGAGTTCGAAGCGCTCAAGGCCGAGCACGGCAACACGGTTGCCGAGCTGCGCTACGAGACCGAACGCCGCGCCGCGGCCGAGGCGACCGCTTCGCGCGTGGTCGGCCTCGAGCGCACGCTAGCCGAGCGGTCCGGCGAGGTCGCCGCGCGGGATTCGCGCCTCGCAGAGCTGAGCACCCGCATCGTGGAGGAGCGCAAAGCCGCGGCCGAGAAGCTCGCTCTTCTCAACAACGCGCAGGAACAGCTTGCCGACGCCTTCAAGGCCCTTTCCTCGGATGCCCTGCGGAGCAATAACCAGACCTTCATCGAGCTCGCCACCGTCACGCTGGAGAAATTCCAGGAGGGCGCGAAAGGCGACCTGGCGGCGCGGCAGCTGGCCGTCGACGAGCTGGTCAAGCCGCTCAAGGAATCACTGGAGAAGGTGGACGGCAAGATGGGGGAAATCGAGAAGGCCCGTATCGCAGCCTATGCCGAGCTCACGACTCAAGTAAAAGGCCTGGTCGAGAACTACCTGCCTTCGCTGCGGAACGAAACCGCGAACCTGTCCCGGGCGCTGCGCCAGCCTCACGTGCGCGGGCGGTGGGGCGAGATCCAGCTGAAGCGCGTGGTCGAGATGGCCGGGATGCTGGAGCATTGCGACTTCTACGAGCAGGAAAGCCGCACGACCGAAGACGGACGCCTGCGCCCCGACCTGATCGTGCGCCTGCCCGGCAACAAGAGCGTGGTGATCGATTCCAAGGTCCCGCTTGCCGCCTTCCTGGAGGCGACGGAGCTCGACGCCGGCAGCGAGGTCGCGCGGGAGGAGTTGATGGCGCGGCACGCCAGGCAGGTTCGGGACCACATGGTTGCCTTGGGGCGCAAGGCCTATTGGGACCAGTTCAATCCTGCACCCGAGTTCGTGGTGCTGTTCCTGCCCGGCGAGATGTTTTTCAGCGCGGCGCTGCAGTACGACCCGGAACTGATCGAATTCGGTGTCGGGGAGCGCGTGATCCTGGCAACACCCACCACGCTCATCGCGCTGCTCAAGTCCGTCGCCTATGGCTGGAAACAGGAAGCGATAGCCAAGCACGCGCAGGACGTCGCCGACCTGGGGAGGCAGCTCTACGAGAGGCTGGGAACCCTCGCCAGCCACTGGAGCGAAGTCGGCGTGCGGCTCGACAAGGCGCTGGAGTCCTACAACAAGGCTGTCGGCACGTTCGAGTCGCGCGTCCTGGTCTCGGCGAGGAGGTTCCGCGACCTCAAGGTCACGCCGGAAGACGCCGAGATCAGCACCCTGGAGCCGATCGCCCGGGAGGCGCGCTTGCTGCAGCCTTCGCTGCTGCCGCCCGCCCCTCCCGACGAAGGCGAGCGCTAGCCTTTCCGCGCTTCAGGAGGCGCGGTATTTCTTCGCGAACTCCCAGTTGACCTCGAAGCCGAAACCGGGCCGGTCGCTCAAGTGGATGTAGCTGCCGCGCCGCTCCGGCTTTCCGCTGAAGAGCTCGTGCGAGAGAGGATCGCGCGTGTGGTCTCCATGCGATTCCACCGCGAACGCGCACCGCGGCAGCGCCGCCACCAGGTGGCCGTGCAGCTCGGGCGCGGTGTGCGGCGCGATCATCACGCCGTGCTGCTCCGCGAGCGCCGCGACCCGCAGCGCTTCGGTGAACCCCGCATAGCGCGTGCCGTCGTACTGGACGTAGCGGATGGCGCCGGAAGCGATGAAATCGCGCATCGTGAAGCGCGTCCACTCGCGTTCGCCGTGCGCGAGCGGGATGGACGTTGCGGCGGCCACGCGGACGTAATCGGCGGGCTGGAGATACCAGTGCAATGGCTCTTCCAGCCAGAAGATGTCGAGGGGCTCGACGTGATGCGCGAACTCGATGCAGCCGTCGATGTCGTAGGGTGCGTTCATGTCCAGCATCAGCGATGCGTCCCTGCCTATGGCCTCGCGCACGACGCGCACGCGCTTCGCCTCGTCCGCCGGCGCTGCGGCGCCGGTCTTCAGCTTGACCGCCCGATAGCCCGCCTTGACGAAGCCGGCCAGTTCCTCGCCATACACCCTGTCCGGCGCGCCGGGCCGGTAGTAGCCCCCGGTCGCATAGGTGAAGAGCGGGCGGTTCTGCCCGCCCAGGAGCTTCCACACCGGCATGCCGGCCTGTTTGCCTTTGATGTCCCAGAGGGCGATGTCTATGCCGCCGATCGCCGCCATGATCTGCGGGCGCTCGTTGCGCGAGAGCGGCGGGGGCAACCCGTCGGTGGGCTTGATGCCTCCCGGCCGCGGGCACGTCAGGGAAAAAAGCCTGTCCCACACCGCGACATGCCCCAGCGCGTCCATGCCGCGAACGATTTCTCCGAACCTCGCGATCCATTCGCAGATGGTCTTCATCGGCGAGCCCTTGACCTGGCCGTAGCCGGCGATGCCATCGTCGGTGCGCACCTCCACGACGATCATGCTCGAGGTCTTCAGCTCTTCGTGCGCCGTCCACAACTCGTCCTTCAGCGGCACGGAAACGGGATGCGCGGTCACGGCAGCGATGCGGGTCACGGCTTTCTTCTCCTGTCGTCAGTCGGGTCGGCGTAGGATAATACGCCATGCTGTTGAAGGCACTCAAAGAAGCGGCCCGGTCGCTCACCGCACGGAAGGACGACGTCGGCGCGGAGCGGAATGGCGTCGGGCGGGAATTTCCGCTCGAGGTGGAGTTCAAGCTCGGAAAGCTGCACTCGCACGCGCCGGTGGACCGCCACCTGGAGCTGCTGTTTCACGGTACCCGGATCGGCGGCGAGAGCTTCGTCGCGCTCCACCGGCGCTGCCTCGAGCAGACGGGGACCGGCCTCACGGCGGCCAGCATGTTCCAGCGGTTCCAGACGCGCCTTGCGCTCGTCAACTACTTCCTGGCGACGCTGCCCGTGCCCGGCGCGCGCGCGGAGTGCGGCGCCTACCGCGGCGCGACCGCGCTGCTCCTGTGCCACGCGTGGCGCAGCCGCCAGCCCGGTTACCGGGGCGAGGATTTCTTTCTGATCGACAGCTTCTCGGGCACCAGTGCGTCGGTGGCGCACGATTTCATACCGGTGCGCGGGGCGGACGGCTCGACGCGCATGGAGGCGTTCTTCCCGGCGGGGAAAACCGACACGTCGGCCGAGCTGGTGCGCAGCCACTTCACGGAGTTCCCGGAGGCGACGATCTGCGCCGGGTGGATCCCGCAGGTCTTCGCCACGCTGCCGGAGCGCAACTGGGGCTTCGTGCGCATCGACCTGACCCTCTACGAGCCGACGCTCGCGGCGCTCGAGTACTTCTACCCGCGGTTGAACCCGGGCGGAGTCATCGCGTGCGACGGCTCGATCTTCTGCCCCGGCGCGGAAAAGGCGTGGGAGGAGTTCTGCGCCCGCAACAATATCCGCTACGTCATGCTGGGGCACCGGCAGCACATTCTGATCAAGCAGGAATAAAACCTGTCGGGTTTTGAGACGGTCTGGTTACCGTCATCTCCCGAACAACTTCGCGGCGCGCGAGCGCAGCGTCGTCACAAGATCTCTCGCCTTCTCCTCCGGCGTCACGCGATTGGCGGACGGCGGATACGTCTGGAGCAGGTGGGCGGCCTTGATGCGCGCCGCCCACATGGCGCGGGCGAGCGCCCGCCCGCCGCGCCCCGGATAACCTGCGATATCCGCCTCGCTCAGCATGCCGCACGCCTCCAGCCCGCCCTCCGGCGTAAGGCGCAGCAGGTTGCCGGTCGCGGGGTCCGCGAACCGGTTGTCGAACACGTGAATCAGCTGGACGCGCGCGCCGGTCGGCGCTTGCATCTCCACGGGTGCGCCGGGATCCGGCCCGGGCACGCCGACCTCGGTCACGCTGTGCATAGCCATCCGCGTGAGCATGTCGAGGGCCGCCAGCCGCTCGCCGTCCGGGGCCTGGCCGGCAGACGGCAGGCGCGCGGAGAACCCCCACAGCGCCCGCCCCCACCGCACATTCGTCCGCTCGTGGTCGAGATCGAGGAAGAACGGATTCAGGACCGGCTCGCCCGCCATGCCGTAGCCGTAGCTCTCCGCCACCCAGCCATCCATCTCGGCTTCGTCCTCCTCGTAGGCCGACGCCACGAGCTCGATGCCGCCGGAAATCAGGCGGGTGAAGCTGCCATCCGAGAGCCAGCCGCGGTGCCGGCCCAGGCCCGGATGGAACATCACGGCGAGATCGAACGCCGCCCCGCCCTCGTCCGCGAGAAATTCCGCGAGGTGCGATCGCACGCAGCGCGCGGGTTTCCCCGGCGCGAGCGCGCCGGCTGCCGAGGTGAAGGAAGGATCGAGCTCGGCACCGACCAGCGTCACGGCCACTTCGCACTCGCTGCCCAGCAGGGCCGGCAGCGCCGCGTACCACCTGCCCTGGTCCACGGCATCGACGGTCTCCGCCCCGATCACGAGGACCCGCGGCCGCCCGCGGCCGGCGACGTGAGGCATGCGCCGGGCGACCCATGTCGCGATGGCGGCGGGAGCCGCGAGGACGGCGCGGGCGAGCGCGGGTTCGATCCCGGCAAGAACGGCGAATCCGGGACGCGCCGCGACGGCTGCGATCAGCTCGTCCCAGTTGCCGCAGCGCAGTACGGGTGAAGCGTCCATGTCCGGATCAGGTGAACACGCCAACCACCGCGCCCACCATCAGCGTCGCCAGCGTGCCAGCCGCGATGGAACGCATGCCGAGATCGACGATTTCTTCCCGCCGCTCCGGCACCATGGTCGCCATTCCCCCGATCATGATGCCGAGGCTGCCGAAATTGGCGAAGCCGCACAGGCAGTAGGTCATGATGAGCCGGCTGCGCGGGGCGAGGCTCTCCGCAGGCAGGCGCGCCATCTCGAAATAGGCGATGAACTCGTTCAGCACGGTCTTCGTGCCCATGAGCGCGCCGGCGGTGACCGCTTCCGCCCAGGGAATGCCGGCCAGCCATACCAGGGGCGCCATCACGAGACCCAGCGCGCGCTGCAGCGTGATCGGCGCTCCGCCCAATTCCGGAAGCAGCCCCAGCCCGAGATTCACGAGCGACACGAGGGCGATCAGGACGATCAGCATCGCGACTATGCCGAGCAGCAGCGCGAGGCCGTCGAGCGTGCCGCGCGTGATCGCGTCCATCGAGCTCGTCGCGGGACTGGCGGGCGCCAGCCTGCCGGCGGTCGCCGCTCCGCCCGGAGGCACCATGACGGCGCCTATCACGATCGCGGCCGGCACGCTGATGACGGAAGCCGAAAGGATGTGGCCCATGGCCTCCGGCACGATGGGCGAGAGCACGCTCGCGTAGATCACCATGACCGTGCCGGCGATCCCCGCCATGCCGCAGGCCATGACGATGAAGAGCTCCCCGCGGCTCATGTCCTTGAGATAGGGGCGCACGAAGAGCGGCGCTTCCACCATCCCGACGAACACGTTGGCGCCGGCCGAAAGACCGACCGCTCCGCCGACACCCATCGTTCGCTCGAGCAGCGCGGACATCGCGCGCACGATGGCCGGAAGAATGCGCCAGTAGAAGAAAAGCGAAGTGAGCGCGCTCAGCACGAGCATCAGCGGCAGCGCGCGAAACGCCAGCACGAAGCTCGAGGTTCCCGGCCGCTCCTCGAACGGCTGCTCGCCGCCGCCCAGGAAGCCGAACACGAAGCGGGTTCCCTCCTGCGTCGCCTTCTCCAGCGCGAGGAGCGCGTCGTTCAATTCGAAAAAGAACGCCTTGGCGAGGGGCACCTTGAGCAGCAACGCCGCGAGCGCGATCTGGAGCAGCGCGCCGGCAGCGACGATGCGCCAGGGAAAGGCGCGGCGGTTCTCGGAGAGGAGCCAGGCGATGCCGAGGAAGGCGAGGAAGCCGAATGCGCTCTGGAGGGCGAGCAAGGAAAGTCCTCGACGGCTTCGCTCAGAACTTCCTGGGAGTTGCTAACACAATAAGCCCTCTCATCCCCCCCTCCTTCATCCAGGGAGGGAATTTCCACTCTCAGCTACGGCGCCACGTAGTACCCTGCGCCGAGTCTTCCAGAACGATGCCCGCGTCGAGCAGCTCTTTCCGGATGCGGTCGGACTCGGCAAAGTTTTTCGCCTTACGGGCAGCCGCGCGGTCTGCAATGAGTTTTTCAATCGACTCGGGCGTATAAGAGACAGTCCCACTCGAAGCCAGCCTGGCGTCCTCGGCCTTCACATTCAGTTGACCGGTAATTCCGCCCTGAAGGAAGGCGACCGGATCGCGTTGCAGCAAACCGAGAAGCCCGCCAAGAGATTTCAACAGCTTCGCGATGCCTGCATCGTGCGACCGGTTGAGCTCGTTCGCCAGGTCGAACAGCACCGCCACGGCCTCCGACGTGTTGAAGTCGTCGTTCATCGCCTCGTGGAAGCGTTTCGCGTGGACTTCGGTCCAGTCCACCTCCGATGCCGCCGCCGGAATCCCCCTCAACGCCGTGTAGAGGCGAGCCAACGAGTGCTTCGCGTCCTCGAGATTCTGATCGGAATAGTTGATCGGACTTCGATAGTGCGTGCGGGCAATGAAGAAACGGACGACTTCCGGGTCGTATTTCGCCAATACCTCGCGAATGGTGAAGAAGTTGCCCAGCGACTTCGACATCTTCTCGTTGTCCACCCGGATGAAGCCGTTGTGCATCCAGTAGTTGACGAACTTCCCCCCGTGCGCGCCCTCCGACTGCGCGATCTCGTTCTCGTGGTGCGGGAACTGCAGGTCCTGGCCGCCGCCGTG